>WNFW01000129.1_pt1 | contig 51776 bp, 43 predicted proteins | sample 5400131 | NCBI WGS metagenome assembly WNFW01 (sample SAMN13153362, study PRJNA577476) | soil metagenome | isolation source: 20 cm soil or saprolite under grassland replicate 1 | place: USA:California | collected 2016-06-15
GCACTCAATGCTAACACAACCGGTTTCCAGAACACGGGAGTCGGTCGTAGCGCGCTTTTGTTTAACACAACTGGGAGTGACAATGTGGGTATCGGGGTTGACGCGATTCAGGACAATACAGCTGGCATCAATAACGTGGCCATTGGCAATTTCGCGCTCCTTACTGCGATCGGCAACAACAACACGGGTACCGGTTTTCAAGCACTCGGCGGTTTGGCCCAGGTTGATGGCACCGGCAACGAAAACACGGCTAACGGCATCAATGCGCTTGCTAATAACACCGACGGTGGTGGCAATACGGCCATTGGTGCTTATACGCTCCAGTTCAATACGACGTCTTTCAATAACACAGCCATTGGCGCTAATGCGCTGGGTAACAGTACAGGCAGCGTGAACACCGCATTAGGCATTAACGCTGGCTTGAATCTGACTACTGGCGACAACAATATTTATATCGGGAACCTCGGTGTTGATGGCGAGTCAAATACCATCCGCATCGGCGGCGATACAGGCGCAGGCTCTCAGACCGCGGCCTATATAGCGGGCGTCAGCGGGACGGCTGTGGTCGGCGACCCAGTGGTAGTCGATGCCAACGGCCAGCTCGGTACGGCTACGTCTTCGGCGCGTTTCAAGAATGCGATCAAGCCAATGGATAAAGTGAGCGAAGCGATCCTCGCCCTTAAGCCAGTGACCTTCCGATACAAGAGTGACAGCAAAGGGACACCTCAATTTGGCTTGATCGCTGAAGAAGTGGCGAAGGTGAATCCGGATTTAGTCGTCCGCGATCGTAAGGGAGAAATCTACAGCGTTCGCTACGAAGGAGTGAACGCGATGTTGCTCAACGAGTTCCTCAAAGAGCATCGGAAAGTGGAGCAGCTAAAGAGGGACCTTGAGTCCAAGCTTGCAGAGCAGCAAAACCAAATTGAAGCGCTTACTGCGGGCTTGCAAAAAGTGAGCGCACAGTTAGAAGTGAGCCACCCTGCACCGCAAACCGTCCTGAATAATCAGTAAAGCTTTATTTCACACGCGTAACGCTTGGGGCTCTTTGAACTCGCCCGCGTGCTCGTGCGTCTCGATCATGTTGCCAGCTTCATCGTAAACGCGAATGTGATCGGCTGCGAAACTTCGCGTAGCCGAATCGCGTTAGTGGCTGCGTTTGGCTCGCCGTATCACAGCCTGCCGGACGGGACCGCATCGGAGATCAGATCGATGCCGCGTTTATCTTTGCGTGGGCGAACTTGGTAAGCGTGTTGTGAGCTGGTCATCGCTCTGGTCAGCGGTTGGCTGCATCGGTAATAATATACTTGACTGACCTAGCCTATGGGCTAGCGAGGAGTGTGACAGGGCGGTTTCGGCTATTCGTCAGCCGTCTCGCCTTCGTCGCTTTCTCTCGCTTCTTTCCATTCTTTCGCGCGCTTGTCGATCTCGGACTTTGGCACGCTCACGACCTGTTTCGCAAGCTTTCGGAAGCGCTCAAAGGCTTTCTCGTCTGGCGTTTCGGTTTCCTCAGTCATTACCGCCGCTCCCTTGGATGGTACAATGAAGGATATTTAAATATTGGCTTAATCGTAAATCGGCCAGCCTTTAGACTCAACTCGGTCGCGGGCACCACCATTACCGAATCTTCGGCGACAACGACGCAATTGCCGTAGTCTTGGAATACGCCTCGTATAGATGCGGAATTGCTGTTAATATATCTCCGCTCCCATGCTGCCTAAACTAGCATCGATCACAAGCTCGTTGTTAACCAGCCTAGCACTTATGAGTTGGCCGCCCAGGGGATCGACCCGCCGTCCGCTAGCCATATCGTTGAAGAAAACTTTGTTGCTTGCTATCAGAAGTGAGATGTTATCCGTTCTTTCCGAGAAGCGCGGTCTGCGCGCTGGTAATGCTGGCCTGGTTAGATTTAACGGCAATGGATTTCCGCTGTCTAACTTGTTAGGTGGAGGAGGTTGTGAAAATTCCAGATACAACTTAACTACAACTCCAAGACCGGCCAGTATGTATGCGGCAAAGAAAGCAATGAGTGCTAGCTTCTTATGAAACGGGGACAACGTCAGCATATATCCGACGATCAGACAGGCACCGGCAAGCGCCTCGAATATCCAAAATGGGTCATAATGCTTGGCTGTTTTGAGGCCGGTCTAGCTACGGGAACGCTTCTTGCCATGCTTCTTCTTGGCCATTAACTGAATACATTACGCTGTTTGCCACGTCTTTGTCGGAAATCCATGTCTCTTGCCTTGGAGCTGGAGCCTAATTTTGCAGAGTGCCGCCGACCTAGACGCCGACCCTGCAGGAATTGCCAACCGGGTGAGTTTAAGCACGTATGGGCGCTGCGGACCTCATTGTGACGCAGGTGTCAGCAGAAAGCTCGACGGAGGGGCTGGCGCGCATTGCGAAGCCGCTTCGCCACTTCCATGGAATCCGTGCGTAGCACCACTCCCCATAACAAGGATCTGACCTATGTCGTTTATCGCATGCGCTTCAATAAGCACTACCCCGAAAGTCACAGAGGCTGTGCTATTCAGATCTCTCATGCCCGCTTCCTGTGTCCAAATAAAGGCGCGATCTCCCGATGAGCTTGTCGAACTTCCAATCACAGTGCCCATGTCGTTGATACCAAGGGCTCGGCTGGAGTTTCCACCGGGGAGTACCCCGAGGTCCTGCATTCCAGTTGCTTGGGTCCACAAAAACGCGCGTATCCCCCGTGGACCTTTCGAGTACCCAACGACATCCCCGTTGTTGTTGATTGCACTCGCCTCGCTCGACGTATCGCCCGGCAGTGTCCCAAGATCGCGCACATCGCCGGTTTGGGTCCACAGGACGGCACGGTCACCGGCTGCGCTCGCGGATGTGCCTGCGACCTCATCCAAGTCGTTGATGTCGCAGGCACTGCTGTAATTACCTCCGGGCAGAACGCCGAGATTGTGCACGTGCGCACTTCGCGTCCAGAGAAAAGCTTTCCTTCCATTTGGGCCCGAAGAGTATCCAACCACATGGCCGTGGTTGTTGATGCCGAACGCCTCTCCGCAGTTGTCGCCAGCCAGCAGCGGACTCCGGCGAAGGCCACCGTTAGGCGTCCAGACAAATGGAACGATCGACTCAGCAGTATTCGCCTCTCCAGCGACTTCTCCCGCATCGTTGATGCCCGAAGCGGAACTATATTCGCCGCCGTGAAGCTTACCCAAATGCTTTGGCTTAAACCTGCCGTGTTTCCAGATGGTAGCTTGAGTCTCTCCTGAGGAAGAATCACCTGCTTTCCCAGCAACATCGCCGAAGTTATTGAGCCGGCAGGGAACCCCAGTAGCAGAAAGCTCCGAGACTGTGTACGCGGTCGTTTGCGCCAAAGAATGCTCTGCAGAGACCAATTCTGCAATCGCCACCAGCAGTGCGATGATCAGGAGGACGTGTACGTCTATCTTAAATCTTAGCATAAACAGCGGTATCATGGGCCTGGTAACGTTGTGGCAGTCGCTGTGTTTGAATAGTCTGAGTCGCCGCCTGAATTTGAAGCACGGACCCTGTAAGAATACGGGCTCAATGGGGTGAGCCCCGTGTCAGGGTAGGTAGTCACATTTGCCCCTACTGTCGCCGTTTCATTGAACGTTAGGCCCCCGTCGATGGAGCGTTCGATCTTGAATTCTGTTTCGTTATCTGAATTGTCGGTCCAGGACAGGTCGATTTCACTCGATGATACTGCGGTGGCGGTAAGATTTGTGGGTGCCACAGGAGTCGGCGTTGGTGTTGGTGTCTCAGTTGGAGTTGGCGTTGGTGTCGCCGTCGGAGTTGGAGTCTCGGTCGAAGTCGGGGTCGGTGTTGGAGTTAGCGTCGGCGTTGCAGTTGCAGTTGCAGTTGGGGATGGGGCGGGAGTATTAGTCGGTGTTGCGGTTGCAGTGGGAGTCGCAGTTGGCGTTGGAGTTAGCGTTGGCGTTGCAGTTGCAGTTGGGGATGGAGCGGGAGTGTTAGTCGGTGTTGCGGTTGCAGTGGGAGTCGCAGTTGGCGTTGCGGTCGGACTCGGCAAAGTAGTTGCGGTGGCAACGTTGGAATAGCCTGAATTGCCACCGGCGTTGTAAGCACGGACCCGATAGTAATACGTAGTCGAAGCCGCGAGTTGTGTGTTCGTAAAGGTCGTGACATTTGCGCCTGTAGTCGCAATTTGTGAAAACCCCCTGCCATTCTTGGAGCGCTCCACCTTAAATCCGGTTTCGTTGTTGGAATTATCAGTCCACGACAGGTTGATCTGACTGGACGATACCGCCGTAGCCGTAAGATTCGAAGGCGGGGTTGGCGTCGGAATTGGAGTCGGTGTTGGTGTTGGCGTCGGGGTAGGAGTCGACGTTGGTGTAGGACTCGGTGTCGGGATCGGGGTAGGAGTCGACGTCGCTGTTGCGGTGGGAGTAGCAGTCGCTGTCGCTGTGGCCGTTGGGCTGGGCGTTGGAGTTGGCGTCGGCGTACGAGTAGCCGTAGGAGTCGCTGTTGGTGTCACCGTCGGCGTAGTTGTCGGGGTCGGTGTCGGCGTACGTGTCGAGGTTGGTGTGGGCGTAGGTGTCGGGCTAGAGGATGCGACTACCGTGAAGCTTATTGTAATAGTGGCGCCGCTGATTCCTGTTCCTCCACTGGAACTCCACGGTGTTGCGGCAAAGGTGTGGTTTCCTATCGTGCTTGGCGTCCACGTGAAATCAAAAGGCGTCGCGGAATCTGTCTTTACGACGTTGCCATCTATTTTGAATACTACGCTTAGCGTGTTCCCGTTTGCCTGTGCCGTTACTGTGTAGCTTGTTCCAGAGATGAGATTGGTTCCGTTAACAAACGGCGTCCCCCCATTGTAGGTTAAGCCGCTCAATGCTGGTGTCGGCGTTGGGGTGGCGGTTGGAGTAGGTGCAGGTGTTGCGCTTGCTCTTGGAGTGGCAGTTGGCGTTGGACTCGGTGCCGGCGTCGCGGTTGGAGTTGAGGTGGGTGTCGCCCGGGGAGTCGGCGTTGGGGTTGGAGAGGGAGGCGGTGTAGGTGGAGGAGTCGGTGTTGGCGTTGAAGTCGCGTTCGGTGTAGGTGTAGGTGTAGGTGTTGGACTGGGGGTAGTACTATTAAGTTGGACGATCTTTGCCACTGAAGGAACGCCATTGGAATTGAGGATAAACAGCATGTAGTAGCCAGGCGGTGCGTTATTGGGGTTCGAAGGCGCTGTCACGTTCAGGCCGCCTGGAGCTTGCGAGAACGAAGGGCGGCTGATACGCTGACCCATATTAAAGCCGTGTGTCACAGAAGAAATCTTGATCAGTGTGACATTTGAGATGCCCGCTGCGTTTGGCGTGCCCACGAAAAATGGCTGCCCGTACGCAACATTCGTGGGCGCTGACGAGATAGTTGGACGGGAGCCGTGAAACAAATAAGGAGGCGAATATATTTCTGCTGAAGTCCCTCCAACCTCTCCTCCTGCCGACAAAACTCGCCCGTCGGGCAGCAAGAGTGCGATAGCGTGGTAGCTTCGAATCTTGGTCAGGCTCGCCATCGTCGTCCACGTCCCGCTTGCCGGATCCCACAGCTCGCTCGCGTAAGCCGGATTGGTGGGTTCATCATTCGGATTTACAGTGTCCCTGCTTCCGCCGGTCACCAGGACTTTGCCGTCCGGAAGTAATGTAGCGTTGTGGAGTTTGCGGGCGCCTGTCACCATCGATCCTGTGTAGGTCCAGACGGGCGTCGGACTGTTCAGGTCGATGATCTCTGCGGTTTGGGTTGGGTTGGTGGGGCAACTGGGGGCATACGGCGCGCATTGGATTCCCCCTACCAGCAATACTTTGCCATCGTCATACATTACGGATGATCCCCAGTTACGTGTCCCGTAGTTGCTATTCGCCACTGAGCTCCAAGAACCACTGCCACTAACATCAAGGTATCGGCTCGTCTGGCTGGGCCCTGCACAGAACACCTTCCCGTTAGGCGCCACAAACATGAATGGGTAGAAAGGCAATGCCATGTGCGCTGCAGTGAGGTTGCGCCAGGATCCCGTTGCACTCTGCCACACCTGAGGCTCGACATTCGTCTCGTTCGAACTGATCGTGCCACTGATCACTAGCACGTTTCCGGTCGGCAATGTGGTGTTCGTCGGATACCAGCGACCGTTGTTCATATCAGGCAATCGCGTCCAGCTGTTGTCCAATGGGTTAAAAGTGTAGGCATTGGGCAGTCCCACCCAGCTCGTTTGATGACCACCGGCCACTAAGAGCTGTCCGTTAGGCAGAAAGGCATGGCCCGAACAGAAAATGTTTGCTCCTACGTGCGCAAGCGGAGTATTTGTGTTTGTCGAAGGATCCCAGAGTGTAGGGTTGTCGCCTTGGTCGAAGGAGGGCCACCATAGCACTTTGCCTGTGGGGAGAAGATGAGCATGGACTACTTTGTATGGCCATGTCATCACGGGCGAAAACTGCCCCACAGTGGCAGGGTCCTGGGCGCTCAGAGACGAGATTGTAATAAACTGCGCTACTGCAAAGCAACGCAGTGCCAGTAATCGAACTTTTAAACCGTCGGAAGAGCAGGAGCAAGACTTCGCCGGACGATGAAGATGATAAAGTAACTTCCAGCCCATCGCCAATTGCAACTATTAATCGTGTACCGTCGTACGTTGTACGAGCACACGAGATGCCAACTATAATCGAGTTAATGTAAGTGTTTGGTGGTTAGTAAATTGCGAGTGATGTTGGGATTGGGATGAAAATGATAAAAGGTAAGGGTTTCCGACACTTGATTCTACACAAATCATCTAAATTCCTGATTACCAATGCATCACGGGCGGATCTTCCACGGTTAGCGATTCCGACGTTCTGAGCCATGAAATCCAATGATGGAGACTTCTTCTTTCGAACTTGGCCCAAGCGCTCTGGGCGCGGTTGGTTGCTGGTCCGTTAAAGTAAAATCTAATCGGGCGTTTCGCTGCATTGTCCAGGCCAACCTCGGTCGATGCTGCTATCAAAAAGCGGTACTTGCCTTCTGCTACGGCTACCAGCCATGCGAGCTTGCTGTCGGTTTGCTGGTTTCTAGACGGGAACCTAGTTTAGACTGCGTCGCCAGTACGATGTGGTATCGGTGTGCGAGGCTGATCTGATCCAAAAGTATTTTTAAGAATCAGCTGCAATGCTTTTCTATCGTATTTGCCGTTCGTGTTTAGCGGGAAGCGGCGCAGAACCAGAAAATTGCGAGGCAGCATGTACACGGGCAACTTTTCCTTGAGCTGCGTCGCCAGCGTTTTTGTGTCGAACTCGTCGGCCTCCAGGAAAACTTCAATTCCATGGGCCCCCCTTTCTGTTGTAGGCCAGCCCAAAGCAACGACTAAACGAGCGGTCTATTCGCCGCAGGCCGGCGGACGCGATCTCCGGTTCTATAATAGATGTCGGTCTTACTGGGAACGGGCACAAATGCCTGTCTAGTTTTTACTTCATCGTGCCAGTAACCCAGGCTGAGCTGCGGACCAGTCATGAGCAACTCACCGTCTTTCCCGTCTTCCACTTCGCGCAACTGCTCATTGACGATCAACGTGCGCATGCCATCGAATGGTTGGCCGATCGGAACGATTCCTTGCTCGCATTCGTCCGGTGAGTTTGCGTTATCCCATCGGTAGGCGGTGCAGCCGATGGTGAGCTCGGTGGGGCCGTAAATGTTCTCAATCACGGAATTGGGGGCGGCGAGAGCCCAGTGACGTGCGATGTCCACCGGCAAGGCTTCGCCGCAAAACAAGCTCAGCCGCAATCCAGAATACATGCCCGGCTTGAGAACTCCAAGTCGGCGCATGAACACTGCTGTGGACGGAACGGAAAACCAGACCGTCAACCGCGCGTCGTTTATAAATGCGCCCGGCTTAATTGATTGTTTCTGAGTTGGGCAACACAAGTTTTCTCTGGTCTCCCATGCCACGAACATATCGTGCGCTGACAAATCAAACGTCAGATCAAAGGTTTGCGAGAGTCGATCGTTGCTCGTGAACCCGTAGCGCTTCGTGACGTTGTCCAGGTAGTGATGCACGTTAGCGTGGGACACCATTACACCTTTCGGTTGCCCCGTACTCCCGGAAGTGAAGAGCAGATAAGCAATCGAATTCACGCGCTCCTATAAACTGATGCGCAGGAAATTTGCCTGCTAGTTCGGTAACGTCCGCGCGATCCGGGCAGATGATGACCAACGGAATGGCGATGCTGCGTAATAAGGTCTCCAACTGCGGTTCAGATCCGGCATCGACGATCACGGAGCGGCACATGGATCTCTCCAGCATCACTCGCGATCGATCAATGGGGAACGTCCGGTTCAGAGGCACGTATCCATGACCGGCCATTAGAACTCCGAGCACAGCAGCGTACGCGGTCTCAGAACGGTAAGCGAACACTGCCGTCAGTGGAACTGCGCCGGGCACCGCGGTCGCCTGAAGCGTGGCCGCCAGGCGCTTTGCGCGGTAACTTAGCTGCTCGTAGGTCACCTCACGTCCAGCAACCTCGATCGCGCCGCGCGTGGAAAACTGTCCACAAGACCGCAGAAATCCAGTCCACAGTAAGCGATGAGAATCGGTCGTGCCACTCACTCGGTTCAGGTCCCATGGGTGGCTCAACGCTAGCTCGCAAGGCGACGTTTGCCGCACGCGAGATATCTATGCTTTCCAAACTCTGCCAGGCGCTACGTGTGCCTCTGACATTGCGTTCCGCGTATCGACGATGCAGTGCGCCCAATCAGCGAGCTCTTGATACTTCACACAGCTGTGATTTGTTGCGATAAGCACAAGATCAAAGCGCTGAATAGTGGCGCGATTCCATTCGAGCGATTTCTTGCCGGCCCAATGCGAATGCTCACGCGTTGGCTTGATCACCGGCACGTAGGGATCGTAGTAATCCAGTTCGGCGCCACGTTCGCTGAGGAGATCCATTAAAACGTAACTCGGTGATTGGCGTTCATCATCGACGTTTGGTTTGTACGCGAGGCCGAGAACGAGGATTCTTGAACCACTAATGGATTTTTGCTGCGAGTTCAGCGCATCGCTCACGCAATGTATGACGTGCTCTGGCATCCGTGTGTTGATCTCGCCGGCCAACTCGATGAAGCGCGTGTGCTGACCATACTCGCGCGCTTTCCAGGTCAGATAAAACGGATCGATCGGAATGCAATGCCCGCCCAGTCCTGGGCCGGGATAAAACGGCATGAAACCAAACGGTTTTGTTTTCGCCGCTTCGATTACTTCCCAGATGTCAATGCCCATCGCGGCATAGATCACCTTCAGTTCGTTTACCAGCGCGATATTTACGCTGCGAAAAATGTTTTCGAGCAGTTTCGTCGCCTCAGCTGTGCGACAAGATGAGACCGGCACAACCGTGTCGATCGCCCGGGCGTAAAGCGCCATCGCTTTCCCAAGGCAAGCTGGCGTGTAACCGCCGACGACTTTCGGAACCTGTTTAAGCTTGCTTTGTTCGTTGGCGGGATCTTCACGTTCGGGCGAAAATGCCAGGTGAAAATCCGCCCCGGCTTTCATGCCAGATCCTTCCTCTAGTACCGCACGCAACTCTTCCTCGGTCGTTCCGGGGTACGTAGTCGATTCCAGGACCACCAAGGCGCCTCGTGCAAGATGCGGCGCGGTCGACCGCCCGGTTTCCAGGATGTACGAGAGATCAGGCTCACGATATTTGGTGAGTGGTGTTGGTACACAAATGATGACTGCTTCGACCTCTTTGATGAGACCAAAGTCAGTTGAGGCCGAAAACTTTCCCGACCCGATCAACTCTGCGATAGCTGACTGGTCGACATGTTTGATGTAGCTTCGCCCATTGTTCAGCAGTTCGACCTTTCCAGGATCGACATCGATCCCCAGCACGCTTACACACGAGCGCGCGAATTGGAGCGAGAGCGGCAAGCCCACATAACCAAGACCGACAATAGCGATTTTCATTCGTTAATGATGCGCCTGTGAGATTCGAGTCTCTTTCCCGGGGTGCGCCGACTTTGACGGGAAAAAGAAGAGCTCAGCATACAGATAGGCAATGCCCTCGCTGACGACGTCTTTGACACCTTCGCTGTATCGCCACCAACGTTGTGCATTATAATCCGGATTGGGCACGGCAATGATTCCTACTGCAACCTTGCTTCCCAGAGCCTTTTCAAAGAGAAGACGTGTTCGCCTGGCATGCGTATCCTCGGTTATGACATTGAGACTATGCACATCGATGTTGTGCTCACGGAACCATTCTCGGAGGGCGACTGCCGAAGCGTATGTTCTCTCCCGATCCATTACGCGTGACGGAACCATCTGCACCACGTCGGATGGTATTCCAATCTTTTTCAAAAGATCCGCACCCACACTGGCAGAGGTTTGATAATCGTTAACATAGTGTCCTCTTCCATTGACCGGACCGCCAGTAGTAAAGACGCGCTGATAAGAACCTCTGTTGAATTCCTCCACCGCCGCGCGAATAGCGTATTCATGTATCCAACCTTCAACTACGAGAATATTGGAATTCACGGGGTGGACTTCAGCGAGAAACGGCTCGGCATTCGATAACAGTAAAACCGCAGTTGAAAGTGCGAGCAGGACCACAGCCAACCGGCCACGCCAGGAAAGTCCCCAACGTTCTTTGCGGATCAACATTCCCCAGAGTTTTTGAGATGAGTGATCGGAAAAAGCCATTCAAATCCGCAGCCCTCGCGCGATGATATTCCGCTGAATCTCTGAAGTGCCGGAGTAAAGCGTGCTGCCTACCGAGTCGCGCATTTCCCGTTCTAGTTCGAGTTCGGTCGAAATCCTGCACCACCGTGTACCTGAATCGCATCCATGCACGACTTCACGAAAGATTCCGAGACGTATAATTTGGCCATGGCAGCATCCATGTCGGCTGATTGTTCGCCACCAATCCGACGCGTGCTCCAAATCGAATGGGAAGATGGCAGATTCCAATCAAACCCAAGCCGATCCCGATCAACGTTAGACCGGGAACTAAATGGTAGAGCAAGCTGTTCAGCATGCTTTTGCCGTGCATCCAACCGGTTATTACATTGGGTCCAAGATGCCCGACGGCCGTAATAACCGCCACAAGAGACAGACCTGCAAAGGACGGACGGCGAAATCGCAGGGGCAAGAAATGGTGGATAACGAACCCGACGAACGCCAGTCTGATGGAACCTCGTCTCGGAGCTGTCGCTTCGACAACCGCTATGGTCCTTTCATTAAATGGCTTTGAAGTTTGGCTCTCAGTAAACATAGAATTTATGTAACAAACGCTCCCTTTCTGCGGTCTAATCTTTACAAGGAAGCAGCGGTAGCTCCAACGGATGCCTTGTCTAATGCAATCCCCCGCACTGGCACAGTGTTATGAACCTGCATGACCTTCGGCGACTCGCATTAGCCGCGCCGAAACATTAGCTGATGAAACGCTTTTGTCGCGTCAAAAATCAAGGATCGGTTACTTTTTGAGAGCATCGCGATCGAAAAACACAGGATAGCAAACGCGGGACCACACACAAGCATCACCATGAGAGGACTCGCGTTCGACAAAATCATCCAGCGCACATTCCAGATTACCACCCCGGCTGCGCAGGCCGGAAGCAAGGAAGACAGGAAACTCATCACAATATCCGAAAACCGGACCGGGCTATTTTTTGTCGCATACCAGACATAGCCCCAAAGTAGTCCGACAAACGTGATGCTAAAGCTCGCAGCAACGCCTGCCACCCCCCATCTGATTCCAATTACAAATCCCGTAATGCACACCGGTGCGGAAATTAATGCGTAGCGAAACTGCTGCGCAGGACGCCCAAGCGACTGTGAAAGCCAGTTTGGGGCAAAGACCATCGCCCCGACCGCCGCACCGGGCGAGAGCAATTGAAAAACGCGTGCTACCGCGATCCAACGGGGGCCTAGCCAAACCAAAATGAGGTCATGTGCAAAAAACGTTGAGAAAACCACAATCGGTACGGTAACAAACGACATTGCTCCTACCGCTCGCAAAAATAACTTTCGATACTCCTGTGGATTATTCTGTAACCGACTCAAACCCGGAAGCAAAACCGCCGCTAATGGCACGTTAATTTGGCTAATTGGCAGCATGAGCAGCCCGTAGGCCCTTGCATAGATACCTAATCTTGCCGGCCCCAGGACTCGACCGATGAGGATGTTATCGAAGTTACGGGTGAAATAGTTTAACACGGTAAAGCCGGTTACATGGCCGCCGAACGTGAGCAGCGGACGTACTCCCGCATTTTTCTGAAACATACCAGGCCTCCATCGGCAAATCGTCCACGCCATCATACAACCAAGCAAGCTCGCCCCAAACTCCGACCCCGCCAAAGACCAGTAGCGGAAGCCGAATGCGGCCATTACAATGGCTATTGCTACACCAGCAGCCAAGGATACTACGCTGATTATCGCCGTCGCCTTAAAGCGCATCTGTCGACGCAGCAAGGCCTGGTGCTGAACCGTCAAACCGCTGAAGATAAAGTTAATAGATAGAGCCACACTGAGCCACAGTAACTTGGGCTCGTGGTAAAACCACGCGATCAACGGAGCCAGACTCGCCACGACTACTGTAGCTCCGAGCCCAAGCGCACAATTGATCCAAAATAAAGCTGATACCTGAGCGTGCGTCACCCGCGCTCGTTGAATCGTAGCGTTGGAAAGCCCCAGGTCCTTAAACAGCGCTATAAAATTAGTGACTGACGCAACCATTGCAATCAGACCAAAGTCGCGTGGCACGAGAAGCCGGCCCAAAACGGCAGCCGAGCCCGCCTGTAGAAGGAGCTTGATTGCCTGAGAAAGTAAGGTAACCAAACCGCCGCGAAAAGCCTGTCTCTGAACATTATCCAACAAGTGGTCCGTTTCGAGAAATCGGGCGTACCGATCCGTAATCGGCTCCCTCGGTGCAGGCGCAACTTTATCCTCGGTTAGATCGAGGCTTGAATCAGCAGTCATACTTATATCACGTCCGACCTAACGCCCCCTCGGTGAGCAGGTTCTTGACTACTGTGCACGACGCGTGCTCCGTATGAGATCGCCTTGCCGTTTAACGCTATCATCGTATCTACCGGCAGAAAGAATATCGCACAAATAGCGGATAGGTGCCTCTTCGAAACCCGCGTGGATTCTGTTACTAAAATGGCCTGATCTCTGCTTGACCTTTGGTAATAACCGCCTTCCGCCGCACCTGCGTGATCATGGAGACGACAGATTCCGGTAAGACTGCCTTGATTCGGCGCCTTGTATTTGGCGATGGCCAGCTTAAAACGCGCATGAGGAAAGCGTAGGCGTCCGCGCCAAGACAGTAGAAGCTGCCGAGCGCAACCGAGGTCTCGCTGTTGTCCGGGATTATCTGCTCCCTCGGCAAAAACACTGGCTTTGACAAAGGATACCCATATTTAGCAAATTGGGGTTCATATTTCGTAGCGACATATCGATAATAGCTGTTGAAAACCGACATTGTTAGCAGCGCGTCCCACTGGTCAAAATATTTATTGCTTAGATCCGACTTCACTTTCACTGTGGTGTTCTCGGGGGCGCGCGTTCCAATAAAAGCGGCAATCTCCTGATGGTACCTGCCAGGATCGGCGACATACTCTTCGTAGGTCAACTCATAAACGTGTCTCAAATACTTCTTGTCTTGTTCGAAAATGTCATGGCAGTACACCCAGTGCGCAAACAGACGATGAAGCGAAGTGGCGGTTGCTTGGCCTAACTTGGGGGTGCCCATGCTCACCGGTATTGGATGGCGCCTGATGATAATGAAGTAACTGTTGGGGAACGCTGCTTGCAAAAATCGGGTCATGAGAAGGTTCCCTGGCGTTTTCTCAACGAAGATTGTCTTGCTCATGTCCCAGTATGAATGCCAGCTCGCATGCAGGCTTGCCACGTTGTCGGGCGTTAATAACTCTGAGGTCTCTGTCAGGTGGGCGCGCGGATCAAATCCGAATTTACCGGGACCACCAAACTCGGATTCAAATGGGTAGACATCCTGTAAATTTTGTCCTTCGTCTGGGATGCATGGGGGCGCATTCTTGAATCCAGTGCAGTTCTCTAGATTAGCGATATTGTGCGCCAGCACGCTGGTGCCACTTCGATGCAGGCCGCAGACGAACACATATTTGTAAGAACTGTAATATTCATGTTCCATAAGTGGGGGCGGATTTCGGTTTGTTACTAATGCAGATCGCCCAACAATTTTTGCGGCTCGCCTGTTTTCGCGACTGGGAATCGCTTTACTTGTTCTCAAAAGGTACTCTTTCGCGCGAGCCGCCACACGCCACGAGAGGGCGTACACATCGGCTCCAAGGCAATATAAGTGACCGCTCGCGGCAGACGTTGCCCGCCGCGCATCCCCCCGTCCAGTATTTTTCAGATCGTTAAGTAGCGAGTAGCCATGCTTGTTAAAGCTCTCCTCATATCTGCGAGCAATATAGCAGTAGTACTTTCTAAAGGAGGATTTCGTGAGAAGGTCTGACCATTGCTTCAGATACTTCGCGTTGTGGACGCGGCTGACTTCTTCCAGCGCGCTTTCCAGAACACGCGAGATAGGCTGATCACCAACTCGAACGACATACCGGTATGCGTCGTCGTCCCGAGCTTCGGAAACACGCGTCCCAATAAACGCTGCAATGTCCCGATGATACGTATCAGGGTTTTCAACGTAATCTTCGTAGCTCAGCTCATAGACGTGTCGCAGGTATGGTTTGTCTCGCTGAAACAGATCATGACAGTACAGCCAGTGTTCAAACAATCTATGCAGCGGGCTCATGTTTATCTTCCACATGTTCTGCGTAGCGATACTCACCGCTACCGGGTGCCGCCTGATGACGACAAAGTAGCTGTTCGGAAATGCCGCTTGCAGAAACCTCGTCATGACAAGGTTTGCAGGTGTCTTCTCCACACAAATCCTCTTGCTGTTGTCCCAATGTGCATGCCAACTGTCTCGTAGCCTAGTCACATTCTCGGGCGTTAAAAAAGGGGAGCTCTCAGTCCGGTGTGTGCGTGGATCAAATCCAAACCTCCCAGGCCCGCCATGTTGGAAGGTGATCGGGTAAACGTCTTGCAAAAATTGCCCCTCGTCCTCCGTAACACCAGTGTTCCGAAAACCCGTACAATGTTCGAATCTCGCAATGTTCCGTCCCAGCACACTCGTCCCGCTCCGGTGTAGACCACACACGAACACATACTTATTTTCATTCACTTCCATCAAAACCACGCCCTGAGGTATATCAGTTCTTTTAAACCAAAAGGCGTCATAGCTGGACCACGTTAAATCAACAATTTGACACTTATCGTGTAGCTATCTTAGCTCAAAAATTTTCCCTGGCGTGCATTCTTGATTTTCGTAACCACGAACTCAGGCAGAAAAGCTTTTGCTTGTTCTTTTAAATAAATAGCAGGCCATGTAGCGGCCCGTCTTACTTGCGCATAGGCATCAGCCGCCGCGCAGGACAAAGCGCCTACTTGGGAGGACACATTCGGTGCCGCACGAAGCGCTTCCGGACCGGACTGAAGATTTGTTAATGAGTAGCCATAAGGCGCGAACTTCGGCTCATATTTAGCTGCGATATAGCGGTAATATTGCTTGAAAGAAGAGTTTAACAGAAGATCTGCCCAAAGCTTGAAATATTTATTGCTGCGGACCGGATTTACTTCTTCCGTCGCGCCTTCCAGGGCACGCGTACCAATAAAGTCGGCAATTTCCTTATGGTAGCGTCCGGGATCAGCAATATAATCTTCGTACATCAACTCATATACTCGCTTTAAGTAATTCCTGTCTTCCTCAAAAACTCCATAGCAGAGCAGCCAGTGCTGAAACAACTGGTGAAGCGACGTTGGCCGCGCGTTAGCCATTTTCTGAGTGCCCAAGCTTACCGGAATGGGATGGCGTCTGATCACGATGAAGTAGCTATTAGGAAATGCCGCTTGAAGGAAGCGGGACATAAGGAGGTTTGTAGGTGTCTTTTCTACGCAAATCGTTTTTGTCCTGTCCCAAAACGAGTGCCAACTCCCTCGCAGTCGGGCCACATTCTCTCGCGTTAACAAACTCGAAGCTTCGGTCTGATGAGCACGACGATCGAAACCAATCCGCCCTGGCCCACCAAGCTTGCTCCCGGCCGGATAGATATCCTGTAAAAACTGTCCTTCCTTGGGAAATGATGCGGGCATATTTTCGAAGCCGGTACAGTTCTCCAATTTAGCAATATTACGCCCCAGCACGCTCGTTCCGCTCCGATGCAAGCCGCACACAAAAACATATTTGTAGTTACCCTCGTCAGCGTTGTGCATATTTATGATACTTTGTGGCCGTGCCTAATACTATGCCAGCACGCCTGGCGTCTGCCAGGCTTACCGAAAACGAGAGCGAGCTATTGTCTCGAGCAGCGCAGCCGCTATCCAAATCAGGTTGTATTGGATCGAACACTTCCTGAAAAATCCCTAAGGGGAAGGGACGGCCGCCCTGTCCCGTGTTGAAATCAATCGTTCGCGAACATACCTGATCCGTGCTTTTACAGGTTCGGGTAACAGCGCTCTGAGCTGTTTCATCACCCCTCCTACAAGGCGAGCTCTCATGCGTACAATAAACGCCGCAGTATCTGCCGCGAGACAGAAGAAAGTACCGACCCATTCAGGAACTTTCGCCTCTTCCAGACACATCTTGCTGGATGGGTCCAAACCTTGCGTGAAGGAATAACCATACTCCAGGAAGCGGGGCTCGTACTTCTTTGCTATGTACCGGTAGTAGCCCTTAAAGACCGATTTCTTTAAAAGGTGCGACCAACGATCAAAATACCTTTGGCTGTAGGCTCCACTCACTTTTTCCATTGTGTGTTCCGGCACGCGCAAACCACGGGGGTTGTGCCATTGCTCTACATAACGGAACGTGTCGGTTTTCATTGGCTCCGGAACACAGGTGCCGATAAATGCGGCAATTTGCTCGTGAAATTTCTGCGAATTCTCAACGTAATCTTCGTAATTCAGCTCATAGACGCACTTCAAGTATTTCTTGTCTTCCTCGAAAAGCTCATGGCAATGGAGCCAATGTTCAAACATGTTATAAAGTGAGGTCACATTGACCTTCCACTTTTGAGCGGCCATGGCTACGGCAATCGGATGGCGCTTAATCACAACAAAATATGAGTTTGGAAAAGCTGCTTGCAGGAACCGGCTCATCAGCAGGTTAGCCGGGGTTTTTTCGATGAATATGGTCTTGCGATTGTCCCAGTAAGCGTGCCAGCTCGCCCGAAGCTTCGCGACATTGGCCGGAGTTAACAAAGCTGAGTGCTCCGTCAGATGCGCGCGTGGATCGAAGCCGAACCTTCCCGGTCCACCGCAGACGTATTCGGTGGGATAGACATCTTGCAGAAACCCTCCCTCGTCCTCAAGTACGCCCGTATTCTGCAAGCCTGTGCAGTTTTCCATCCGCGCAATATTGCGCCCGAGAATGCTTGTGCCGCTTCGCGGCAGACCACACACGAATACATATTTACAATTACTCTTATCGGCACTTTGCATCGTCGATCTCGGTCACACCAGAATCCGGAACATGCGGCTTAAAATGGTGTTGGTGCTGCGCCCTTTTTGTTGAGTCGCTTGCCGAGGCGACAGGAGCTTTAGCATTCATGGAGGGCGAATACCTCATATGCAGCATTTCATTCATAACTGCGTCTATTGAGGAAGAGGCTGGCAACGCTCTAAGTAAAATAGGATTTTGTCCCAGGATCTGATCAGCAATGACTTGTAACGGTTATAGCTTCGTCGAACCCGATTTGCCGTTGGCCGGCCAAATAACTTTTCGATCCAGGAGTACTTCCAAGGCAATCGCGGCGTTTGTAACTGGCCGCCTAGAGAAGCAGCTAATCGTTGCAATTCCCTCACGAGGTCCATTCTATCTTCTAGAAAAAGTCCGAGCCAGGTTTGCAAATACTTCATGACTGCCGACCGAGTTCTTTCGCTATCCTCAAGCGAGCGAAGATAGTTGACATGCAATTGCATCGAAAGGAACTGCGATTCCAGTTTCTTGTCTGACCCGTCAATGCTACTCAGGCGATCGCAACCTGGTTGCCGATAAAATACCTTAGCACCCGGGACGAACGTGATGTGACTGCTTGCCAGAACGACCCGGCAGAAGTATTCGCCATCATCATCAAAGGACAGTCGAGTGTCCCAACGGCCGGCAGCTTGGGTCAACTCCCGGCTGACGAGCCAGGTCGCCGTTTGCATATGAAGGTTCTGTCCCATCTTCCGGAATAACCATTCGACAGGGTACAAATCGCACCAAAGCGAGGTTGGAAAGAACTGAGCCCGGGAGACTCTGTACAGAAAAGCGCCCCAGCCTGACGAAAAGAGCACCCGTTTATCCTGCAACTCTTCTGCCGCCGCCATCTGCCTCGTCACCTTGTCTGGCGAGAGTAAGTCATCGGCATCGAGCCATTGAATATAGTGTCCGTGGCACAGCTCAAACGCCTTATTTCTGGCTGCGGAAGCGCCTTGGTTTTGTTGAGTTACAACGGACACGTTTTTCGAAGCAAATCGCCGCGCAATCGACAGCGTGTGATCGCGAGACCCATCGTCAACGATGATGATCTCTTTCCTTGGCCATGTTTGCGCCAGCGCAGACTGAATGGTGTCACTGATCCAGCGCTCGGCATTGTAAGCCGGTATTAGAATCGAAACCAAGGGTTGCATCAGAGAATATCAGACGTCTGACGTCGGAAGTCTTGAATAAATGGCGCTAGTTATGGCAGCTACCTTGTTCCAGGAATACCGCTCGTTAGCATCGGCCTTAATTTCCGGCCGCCGCCTTTCAAGGTCACGGAATAATTCACTGTTGAAGTAATTGTGAATCTTGCGCGCCAGATCAGATGAATCCTTAGGCTTGAAGACAAATCCAGTTTCACCTTCCATGATTTCTTCGTTCAAGCTGCCCACATTCGCAGCGATGGCAGGCAGGCCAAAGCTATATCCCAGAGAAAGAACACCGCTTTGGAAAACGTGAGCATAGGGTAGGACCAAAACGTCAGCAGCTTTGAAGTACAGTTCGGTTTCCTCGTCCGGGACATATTCGATTTTCGCAATAACGCGATCGCCGATACTGCTACTTTCAATGTTACGTCGAATGGTGTTCCAATAGCTCTCCGGGCCCTTCGGTTTTCCAACCACAAGCAATTGATAACTGCGGTCTCTCTTTAACAGTTCGCCAAATGCAGTGACTAAATATTCGAGCCCTTTGTAAGGCGCAATGTTCCCAAAAAAAAGCAGAACTTTATCGTCGTTCCTTATGCCTAACAAGTGCTTAGCTTCTACACTCGAAAGACTGGTATTCGGAACGGTATTGTTAATTCCAAATGGGATAACGCTTATCTTACTTTTGGGAACCCGAAACTCGGAGGCCAGCTCCCTTTTCATTCCTTCGGTGTGAACAAAAATATGGTCGCTTAAGCGATACTGAATTTTCAGGGAGATCCGATTGAGCCATGAATCGTTCGAATCCCGTTTACCCGCGTTAACGTTGTGGGCTGTGAAAAGGATCTTTTTTCCAAGTAATCTATAGTAGAGCATCAACACCGTGCAGTCTAGAAGCTGGAACTTATTATTCCACAATATGTGAAATAGCTTGGGCTTTGCCGTCGCAGCATACCCGACGAGCCTCACGTAGTACCTCAAGACCCTTAGAATCTTCTCTGCCGGCTTCGCGTCGGATCGTTGGTCGCCTCGCAAATTGAGAAAATTCACACGGCGATTGCTGAGCAGTTCCGGCACCCGCAAATCGTCGCTACCAATGAAATCAACGTGTATTCCGACCGACGTCAGCGCGGCTGCCATCCCGAGCGCGTAAGGTTTGTCCCCGCCGCCGGTCAGTAATGCAATTCGGACAGGTGAGAGTTGAGCGTGGATAGATAACTCAGCCTTATCTGCTCGCACCACATTTTCCAATTCTATTGAGCCGGTTCGAGATCTCGCAGTCGAGACTGGGGCGTGGTTTATCATTGGATAGTAACCACCTTCGCGGTTGACGGCGTGGCCTCTAATTGACTCATTACGGCATCGAAGACTTCATCGACTGATATAGCCGTTGTTGCGCGCTCGTCATATCCGCGTTTGTAGAAAAACTCCTCGAGGAGAGGCGAAACGATCTTTTTTTGAATCCCATAATCGTAAATCTCCCACGGACTCGTGCAGGTAAAGAGAGCCACGCATCGCGTACCAGAGCCAAGGGCGAAATGCATTGGCAAGCTATCGCCGCCAACCAGGCACTGATGGTTGCAAACATCGGACAAGTGCTCGAGAAGCGATGACCTCTTGGGCAGGACATTGACGATCAAATCCCGATCTTCAAGCTGCTGTTTCAATTCTTCGTAGTAAGCCCATTTCTTCATGGGCCAGATCGGCCCGGCATCGGCTGCTATGGCAACATCGCCTGAAAGCCCGGTGTCGATCGGTTCCGGCAGCAAATACGGCTCGCCCGCAAAGTGCAGGCCCAAACCCGTAAAGATTAACTCCTGATACGTTTGCCGGTTGAGCAGTTTTAGTCGATCGGCCTTCTGCCGGCCATAGGAACTGATCAGACTGAGATCAAACCAGCACTTTGAGTTGTCCGTGTAACGCAAGCGCCTAGACGAGTCGGCGTAAGCCCCGAAGATCTCGGCAGGCCTGAGATTCTTCAGAAAAAGGGCAACCTCGAGAGTATCTTCAAGGTTTATGGCTAGGTCGTAAGGAATATCCAAGGCTCTCGCGCGCTCTTCCCAGGAGAAATGACGCAGATTATCCGCTAGGCCGTCCAGGAACACACAGTTCTTTGCCGCTGTGATCCATGTGACCGAACCGCTCAGTCGGCGCAAGAGCGGCGTCGTGCGGACAACGTCGCCAGTGGCGCCGAGCTTAAGGATCAGGGTGTTCATCCAGTAAATGAGCTAGCGTTACGAACAGAGCTGCTGAATATAGGAGTCCTGTGACCTGCGGTCACGCGGCTGCCACTGTATCGACGAGCGAACGCCAATCAAATTGGCTGTCCCCAATTGTCATAATTGCCGGGTTCTTCAGACCAGATTTGCCGTATAGGAGAGGCTTTCTATCCAGGGAGTAAACGCTCCTCCGGCTGCCTCCACAACGCATTGAGCGGCCGCAGTATCCCACTCCATTGTCGGCAAGTCGCGCAAATAAATATCTGCTTTTGCTTCCGCCACGAGACAAATTTCAATGAGCTTCCCATGGATTCAAGCTGAGGGGACTGAAACGCGCTAACATTGCGCTCACCAAAGGCCTGGCGTGATCTTTGCTCGCCACCACTGCCACTGGCCCGGGGTCAACTCGCCGAGTCGAAATAGCAGTCGCCACGTCGCTCCCGGTTTGATGCCAGGCTCCGGAATTTGTCCTCCGATAAGTGAGGTCTAATGCTGGAGCATGAACAATACCCAGAACCGGTTGCCCGCTCCCAATGAGCGCAACGTTTACGGTGAACTCGTTCGTACCTTGATAAACTCTTTTGTGCCATCGTGTGGATCGACAATCCAGCAAGACTTACCTCCGACTAATGAACCACAATAATTTTCGACCGATTCTTCCGAAACAACATCGAATCCTGGCGTAATATCGCGCAGTGCTTGCAGCAAAAAACAGTGTGATGCCCGGTCAGCAGCAGTTAATGGCGACTTATCCCTTTGAACGTCACGTCCATGTCGCCCTGGTAAAAATGCATAATCTTCTGTCCGGCCTCGCAGACTGCTTCGCTCATCTGCGCCGAGGAGACTGTCAGGGTATTGTAGCAGATCCAAAGCGGTTTTAGGTAAGAATGCAGTCATATAAGCAGCATTCCAGAGGAGCGTCTTAGGGTCGTCGTGGCGGAGCAAGACGCGGCCGCGGCGTGGGATGCGGTCTCGGTGTGGCTGTTGGTGTTGCGGTCGGCGTAGCCGTCGGGATGGGTGTCGACGTGGCGGTCGGGGTCACTGTGGGCATCGGGGTTACCGTTGGGGTCACCGTGGGTGTTGGGGTCACCGTGGGTGTCGGACTCATCGTTGGTGTCGCGCTTGGAGTCGGAGTTGGTGTGGCATCCTGTACATACTTGATTGTGACATAATCTAGATTGGTGCCCGAGCCAGTGCTCCTTCCCGTGACATAGACATTCTTCGAGCTGTCCACCGCAATAGCTGTGGCAACATCATAATCATTCCCCGGCCCGTTGTAGCGGGCGACCCACTGTTCGTTCCCGGCCGAGTCGTATTTAATCGTGGCGTAATCATAGTCAGTGCCTGAGCCAGGGCTTTCTCCCGTCACATAAACGTTACCTGCGTTGTCAACCGCAACGGCATAGGCTTGGTCGTCGAGATTCCCTGGTCCGTTGTAGCGGGCGACCCATTGTTCGTTCCCGGCTGAATCATACTTGATTGTCGCATAATCAAAACCGGTGTCTGAGCTCTCCCCTGTGACATAGACGTTGTCCGAACCGTCAATTGCGATCGCGCGAGCATAGTCGCTGCTACCGGCGGGCCCATCGTACCGCGCTACCCACTGTTCTTGCCCGGCCGAGTTGTACTTAATCGTAGCGTAATCATAGTCACTCCCTGAGCCAAAGCTCGTTCCCGTCACAAAGGCATTGCCCGAATTGTCAACTGCAATAGCCAGGCCATAATCATCGCGATTCCCTAGTCCATTGTAGCGGGCAGCCCATTGTTGTTGCCCGGATGAGTTGTACTTAATCGTGCCGTAATCATAAGTAGCGCTTGAGTAGAACAAGCTAGTGCCAGCCACATACGCATTGCCTGAACCGTCGATACCAATGGCATAGGCATCGTCAGGGTAATTCCCTGGTCTGCTGTAGTAGCGAGAAACCCATACTTCTTGCCCCGCTGAACTATACTTGATCGTAACGTAATCAGAGAAACCGCTTACGTTCCTGCTCCCTCCCGTCACATAGATATTGCCAGAGCCGTCAACGGCGATACTTTCGGCATAGTCGTCGCCATTGTCCGGACCGTTGTAACGGGCAACCCATTGTTCCTGCCCATCTGAGTTATACTTGATTGTGGCGTAATCATAATTATTGCCCGAGCCGAAGCTGTATCCCGTCACATAAATATTCCCCGACTTATCAACAGCAATCCCGGTCGGCGCGTCCTGGTAATTTCTTGGTCCGTAGTAGCGGGCAACCCATTGTTGTTGCCCCGCTGAGTTATACTTAATGGTCGCGTAGTGAGTGGAGAAGTCAGGATCTGAACTCCTTCCCGTCACATATACGTTGCCTGAGTTGTCGACGGCGATGGCTTCGGCTACATCAAAATCGTTTCCTGGCCCATTGTAGCGTGCAACCCATACTTCGTGGACACCTCCAGAGAGCGCGAGCGAGATCTCACCAGGACGACGCATCTGTGCGTCCACATTGCGTGCACTCTTGCGCGTCAACGATGGCGGATTCGCAGTAGCAAATAGCGACAGAAAGACTCCAGCGAGGAATACACTTAGAACGACTATAATCCGCAGATTAAAGAACGCAGATCGACACGTAGATTTTGTTTTCATTTGACCATTTGTCTTAACGAATGTAGAAACGCCTACAAGTTTGCGATCATCGATCGCCAATCGAACAAAGTATCCCCCACTGTCATGATTGCCGGGTTCTTCAGACCAGCTTTACCGTAACGCAAAAGCTGACCGTCGAGTGAGTAAACACCTCCGCCTGCAGCTTCAACAATGCATTGGGCGGCGGCCGTATCCCACTCCATTGTCGGCAAGTCTCGCAAATAAATATCTGCTTTTCCTTCGGCTACGAGACAAAATTTCAAGGAGCTTCCCATCGACTGAAGCTGAGGGTTCGTTAGACGCGCTAACATTGCCCTGACCAACGGCCCGGCGTGGTCCTTACTGGCCACAACGGCTAACTCTGAAGTACCGGCTCGCCTGGTCGAAATCGGCTTCGCCGGCTGGTCGCCGGCTTGTCGCCAGGCACCGAAATTTCGTCCACCATGATATGTAAGGTTGAGTGCCGGTGCGTAAACCACACCCAGTATCGGTAGTCCGGCTTGCATGAGCGCGACGTTTACAGTGAACTCGTTTGTCTTCTTTACGAATTCCTTGGTCCCATCCAACGGGTCCACTAACCAAAACAGAGCCGCATCATCCAAGGCGCTGTTAGTTGCTTCCTCCGACTCCTCCGAAATTACACTAGCATCGGGCAGCAACAGCTGGAGGGAGTTTACCAGGAACTCATGCGACGCCTGGTCTGCCGCAGTCAGGGGCGACGCATCCTTTTTCCAGGTGACGACCGCTCCGTTATGATAGAAGCGCATGATTTTTTCACCGGCTTGGGTCGCCAGCTCACACACTTGGGAAGCTAATTCAGCTAGCTGTTCCATTGATATTGGATTTGGCGCAACTCGGACGGGTCGAGCCAATCATTTCTTCGATGCCTCTGGAAACAGCTGTAAACACTAGGCTTGTTCAACAAAAGCCCGCCGAGCAATTGGAACGACGAACTTGTCCGATTGTTGTCGACTAGGACCGACGTCTCGCAAAAGGAGTCTATCGACCGCTTCCAAAGTAAGCACAGCATTAATTTCAGATACGTAATTGTTACGGCCCTCTACATGATCGTTCGCCATCTTTTCGAGAAAATGCCGATTCCAGAACGGTGCCTGCTGTGTTCGTGCATTGCTGACGACATTCTTCACGTAATCGGCCAGCTCGCGCCGGAACCATTGCCGGTAGTGCAAGTACTTGTGCAAACCAACAATTTTTAAACTCGAAGTCATTCGCGCGAATATGGAATCGAAAGGCGACAGCCAATGAGGCCAGCCTTCATTGTTGAGATAATCCAGCTTGAACGTCGCTTCGGAAAGAAAACGCCTGAAACTCGCCGCGGGTCTGGAGGTGTTTGGCGACGGGCTCCTGTCTGTAGGAATCTTACTGAGCAATCTGTTGTTCGCCTGTACAAGGCGCCATGCTGAAAGAGGCGACTTCCGCAGACTCTCTGGAGCTTGATAAGCGAGAGCCACGATCTCGTTATCAAGATAAGGCGTCCGGAACGTGACTTGAGATCGACCGGCAGCCAAACTTCCATACAAATTCCACGGTACCTCTCGAAACGCCGCGAATGTAATCGGATCTTTATCTGCATTAGCGCGCGAATCTGCCGCAGAATAGAGCGCACTATTAAATCCCGGATCTAAAAGGGATGTTGAAAGCCTAAGTGGTCTAAAGGTAGATACTCCTCTCAAAATTTCGCTTCCGTAGTTACCAGTCAGGCGGACTGGCGCCAACTGTCGAGCCTGCCTGTTAAAGTAAATTTCATGTGCGCCAGTAGCTCCGAAACAGCCGTCAGTTACATAGACTGTTCGATCAACATGTGAAGCGAAGTCTGCGAAGAAATCGGAGCCGATGCGCAGTAGCCGGTGTTCAAGGCCACACACTTTTGCTACCTGAGCGGCTAATCGATCATCGAATGTCTCGCCAGTTTCTCCCGAAAAGGTGTAGCAAACTACATCTCGCGTGCTATCGGGCAGGCAAGCCATGATCATCCGAGTATCCAGCCCGCCGGTCAGGGAAATGCCGATTTTTGCCTGAGATTCAAAGTACCTAGGCAACACCCGCGTAAAGGTTTCCTGAAACGTCGATTGAAAGACCTCAGCTGAAAGGGAAGGCTGAGACTCCCAGTTTTCAGGAAAAAAATATTTCCTCTTTTGGCACTGCCCGTACTCAAACGACCACACCGACGCCCCAGGTAACAGTTGGATTCCGCGAAACAGTGTTCTTCCTTCCACGGTGCATCCATAGGTTAAAAACTCAGCAACTCCTTGATCGTCAAACGTCCTTAATTCTGGAAGTACGCGAAGGAGTGCTTTGGCCTCGCTCGCGAAATAAGTGGCCTCCTTAGTCTCGTGCCAATAGATGCGCTCTAAACCATACCGATCATTGAACAGAACCACCTTTCTTTGCCTTTCATCAATCAGCAGGCCGCTGAACAACCCGTTTAACTTCTCGACAAATTGCTCGCCATCCTCCTCGTAGAGGTGAACTAACCAACTGTAAGTTCCCTCAAATCGATGTCCCTTTCGTTTAAGTGCGGAATGGACCTCCTGATCGACGAGGCATTCGCCAGAAAGAACGAGCGCGATATCGCGCTGCTCATTAAAGAAGACTTGGCCTGCAGCAAAGGAAGTTTCGTGCGCGACCCAGCCCGCATATACGCCTATGCTTGGCGCAGAGTACGTTCCTGAAACGTGGAAAGCTTCTTGCTTAACAGAGGCGACCATCGCCCCAATGAGACGTTCGCAATACTCGGCGGGTGCCGAACTAATGATTCCAACTATACCCGGCATTGGCGTGTTGCTATATTTTTTACAAGCGACTCTGGGACTGGGCAAAGCCACAGCAGAGAGCTCAACTGGATCGGCTCTTCAAACCATACCATTGCCCTCTAAGTCTCTTCAGCAAGGTCACAATCTGCTTTGGCATAGCTTCTTTCCAACCGCGATGAAGGCCAAAATTCAAAGCCATCTTTCCTTTTTTCGTAAGGGGTACGAAATACCGGGGAAGATCAAATTTTTGGAAGCCATTGCTTCGTTTGAACTCACCAAGCCCGTCATCAAGCCAGTACGCATAAGCGAGATAGGAAATCTTTCTCTCCGCACAGCGTTCGACAGCTTTCGCCAGAAGCGCATTGTTCGGTGCCACATCACGACGGGCGATCTTCGAGATTATTTGTCCGAGAAATGCGTACCTTCCCGCGTCGGCAAGCATAATGAAGCCCACCAGCTCCTTGCCCAGATATGCTCCAAAAATCTCTTCTCGAAACAAGTAACGACAGAATTGACTCTTTATAGTCTTGAAGTCCTTGCCATAGTGCAAAAAGCGTCGTCCCTGCCGAATCGGAGTTTCGTTGAAGATTGATGTCATTCCCTGAACAAACTCGTCATCAAAACTGGCTCTGCTCACAGTAACGCCTTTTTTTTGTGCTTTTCTCACTTTGTTGCGAGCGGCGCTATCGATCTGTTTCTCCAACCAAAAGGAATAGCTCTTTATGGGAAGCGCGGCGATGGGATCCACCTCCATGCGGTACGGATATTTGCGCTCAAGTTCGGGTAGTCGTTGCCAGAATGTCAGAATATCCGGCCTGGGTTCGATCTTTCTCAGTTCATTAATTAGGGTTTCCGGGTCCTCGATGTCTTCGTACCACTCCTCCTCGAGTCTGGCAATCCGCGGAATTCTGCCTTGGGTTACAATCATTCTGCCGCCGAGCTCCATATCCATTTCAACGAGCCGCGTTTCTCAGTAGGAACGCTATTCGTTTCTGTCATTTGCGGAGAGGGGAAGGATTCGAACCTCCGATGCGACTTCAGCCGCATAGCAACCATTACAGGTTACTGCTTTAGACCGCTCAGCCACCTCTCCCACATTGCGTCCCGAATAAAGGCTGCACATTGTCTCACAAAGAACTCCCATCATTTACTCCGAGAACAAAAGAGGCGCGGATTTAATAGGGTGCACCGTCCAGCAGCCGTTTTGACGAGCGCTCTCGAGCGACAGCTCCGGCGCCGCTTCCGTGGAAACACATTTGTTCTGGTCCTGAAAATCCCTTATGCGAAATCCCAAGTGGTGCGCCAGTGTCGGTAGATATATTTCTAAATACGCTGAAATCTCCTCATTTCGGGCGGCAACATCCATGAAAGCCTGCCGCGTCCAGAATGATCCCGTGGCCAACATGTGAAAGACAACCTCTTTGTCGGAGCGCACGCTCGTTCGGCGCCAGAACCTCAAAAATTCTGGATCTGACAAATGGTATAGATAATGGACGTTGCTTGTACCATCAACACGCCGCAGCCCATGCCCTAAGACGTCAGCTCGCTCCTCCTCTAATCGCGCGACCAGTTTGCTGGTTAAATCGTGGACTATGGGCAAGTGATCAAATTCAGCGAAGTATACATGAGTAAAAGGCTCATTCTGTCTTTCTGCTAGCCACCGCGCTGCTGCTCGCCAGACTTCACCGTAGCTTTGTTTTCCGCGCGTTTGCTCCGCCCTCAAGCGTTGATCTGAAATGAAGAGGCGCGACATATCTGGCAGCTTTTCGAATTCCTCTTCTGTACCTCCATAAGCTAGCAAGAGGTCTTCAGCTGAAACGTAGGAGAACCACCAACTTAGAACTCGCTGCAATTCAGACCTGGACTGATGCGATAGGATTAAATTAAGAACACGACTCACGAGAGTAGTCAGGACCTGGATGCCGTGTAAAACCGAGTTCGACCTTCCAGTAGGTTAACCGTCGCTGCGCGCAAAATTTCGGGACCAGAGCATAGCCGGCAACTCCGGCGCCGAGTATCAAAATTCGCCCACGCCAAGGGATAAGTAGCGCTCGGCCGATTCGTTCTCCGGTATCCACATCTCGGATGTCAGAGCTTAGCCAGCTAATTATGCCAAGCGCGAATCGGCGAAGAATCTTGTGTTTAAAGTTCTTCATAAGTGATCTTGGATCGATAAGCTTTTGGTACGCTGTCGGCGGGACCGATGAGGAGGCTAAGCATCATACCGGATGGCACGCATCACCAAGCGGTCCCCGAAAGCCGACGTTTCCACTAGTAGTTGCGGCACCGGGCTGCTCTTTGGCCCGACTGAGCTCGGCGTAACCACTGCTCAAACATGACCAAGCTGAATAAAAGCTTATGGTTGTCATTGCGGCCTGAGCGATGATTTTCTAGGAGCCTTCGCACTGGCTCAGGTTTAAGCAGCTCAAACATCAGGGAGTTTTTATCGAGGAGCAATTCGGGAAGTTTGCCCCCGAGCGAGGAGCGAAACCATTCGTCCACTACGTTGACGGCGAAACCACGCTTTTTACGTTTGAGGATACTTGGCGGAAGGTAACTCTCACAGACCCGGCGGTGCAGCCACTTGCGACTGCCGCTGCGGATCTTGAACTGCGAGCCGAGCCGCTGTACGTACTCCACTATGGTGCGATCGAGATAGGGAACACGCACCTCAAGGCTATGGGCCATCGATAATTTGTCGGCGTACATGAGCAGTTCGTCGGGCAGCGAGGACCGAATTTCAAGAAGTTGAAAACCACCCAATTCATCTGTGTGGACCATTTGCGGAACGATCTCGCGCCAGTAATCCACTAGCTCACGACGCTGTCCGTTTGGCAGGAGATCGTCCTGGAAAAGTCCGTCTATGGTGGTGCGTGGCGTGAGCGAAAAAACATCCTGATAACGCCTCAAGCGGTCTTCTGTCCCCAGTGAAGCAACGCCCCGCTTCAGCATTTCATTGCGCGGGAGCCCGTTCACGGCGAACCCGACAACCGACCGCAGGCCCGTTGGCAAGCGGCGCCACCATTCGCCATAGTGGACGCCCACATGCCTCTTGTATCCTCCGAATAGCTCATCCGGGCCCTGGCCGATGAGCGCTACCTTTACGTCCTGTCGCGCTCGCTGGGCGACAAAGTACATCGGAACGATTGAAGACGCGGCAATTGGTTCTTCTAAACATTCCACAATACTGGGCAGCGATTTTTCAAACTCCTCGCGATCCAGCTTCACAGTCACATGACGGGCACCCAGCACGGCAGCAGTTTCTGCGGCGTCGGCTAGCTCATCATCCTGGAAGCCTTTTCCATAACCGATGGTGTATGCTGGCCATGGACCGCCCTGCTCATTCATCAGTGCCAGGAGCAGACCTGAATCAAGACCGCCGCTTAGGAGTATGCCCACCGGCACATCGCTAAGCAGGTGGCGTTGGACTGCATCACGATATAACTGGAGTAGCTCCTCTCGGGCTTGCTCCTCACTCTTAGATTCCAAAAATGGAATTCGCTTGTAGTTATACCAGCGCTTCTCCCGGTATTCTCCGTTCTCGACGACCAGCATCGTTCCGGGCGCCAGCTTCCGAATACCATCAAGTATCGTCAAAGGAGACGGCGTGTACCTAAAGCGAAGGAAGAGATTGAGCGCGACTGGGTCCACGGCTGGTTCGGCTTGGTCGGCCGAGACGACCGAACGCATCTCCGATCCGAAGGTCAACCTGCCATTGTTGATCTTGTAATAGATCATCTTAATACCCATGGCATCGCGCGCCACAACCAGCCGCACGTTATGTACATCCCAGATGGCGAGGCCAAACATACCATTGAGATGATTGAAGACATCTGTTCCCCATTCTTTGTAACCGTGGATGATCACTTCCGTATCTGAACTTGTTCTGAACTGATGGCCCTTGCTTTGAAGCTCTGCCCGCAGTTCCTTGTAATTGTAAATCTCGCCATTGAAGATTACCCAGACCGTTTCTGCTGCGTCGGACATCGGCTGATGACCGCCAGCGAGGTCGATGATAGATAGTCGCCGAAATCCCAACCCAACCGGACCGGCGACGAAGAAACCTTCATCATCGGGGCCGCGATGTGCAATGGATCGCGCCATGCGCCGGATAACATTGCTGTCCACCGGCTCACCGCTGCAATAGTTAAACTGACCGCAAATGCCGCACATTTTTAGGAAGGCTCAATGTTTATGTTCGAAAATTAAGCTTTGAGAGCAATTGGTGAAGCAGCGAGAACTGAGCCGTTGCTTTTGCCAACCACGAGAGGGCGTACTCCATTACGCCGCAGGCGATCGAATTCTGCAAGAGCCATTCCGACGATTTGATCCATATTGTAATAACGATACGTGGCAAGCCGGCCGACGAAACTAACGTTCTTCTCTAACGCGGCCCGCTCGGCATATTTTGAGTAAAGCGCTTTCGCGTCCGCCGCAGGAATCGGGTAGTACGGTTCGCGGCCGGAGCCAAAGTCTTGAGGGTACTCCCGGATGATCGTTGTCCGCGGATGTTTTTGTCCCGTGGCGTGCTTAATTTCAACAATGCGCGTGAACTCATTGTCGTTCGGATAATTTACTTGCATGGCTGCCTGAAAATATTCTTGCGACAAGGTCTCAGGCTCAAAGCGGAGCGACCGGTACGGCAAGACACCGAAGCAATGATCATAATATTCGTCGATCGGACCCGTGTAAATTAAATGGTTGTAGCGCATTTGTTCACGCGCTTCGCGAAAATCCGTATTGAGCCGCACTTCGATCTTCGGATCGGATAGCATTCTTTCGAACATCGGCGCATAACCATCTTTGGGCAGAGCCTGAAATCTTTCCGATAAATAACGGTCATCACGATTGGTGCGGATAGGGATGCGCCCACAAACACTCGGATCGAGGTCTTTTGCATCGCGTCGCCATTGTTTACGCGTGTAATTTTTAAAGAACATCTCGTACAATTTCCATCCTACCTGTGATACAATTACTTCTTCAGAATTTTTTGGATTGTCGATCTTAACGCGCCATTCGGCGAGCTGCGCTTCCATTTCCTCGCTAGTCGATTGCTGCCCGATGAGTTGCTCGAAGGTGTTCAGGTTTATAGGAAACTGCCAAAACCGGCCCTGCGTCCATGACAAGATCTTGTATTCTACCTGGCGCCACTCAGTGAATTTACTGAGGTAGTCGATGATGCGCTGCGAGTTGGTGCGAAAATAGTGCGGCCCGTAAGCGTGGACCAATATACCGGCCTTATCGTAATAATCATAAGCGTTGCCAGCAATATGATTACGCCGGTCGAGGATGAGACACGTTTTTCCGAGCTGGCTTGCAATTCGCTCGGCCAGCACTGAACCGGCAAAACCTGCACCTACGATCAAGAAATCATATCTCATGAGAATGGGACATCAATCCTAAGACTGAAGTTCGGGCTTAAGCTGTGCATGATCGTGTATATCGCTAGTCAGGCTTGATGCTTCGCGCAGATAGTACGCCAGAGCGCGGAACATCTGTGCTTGGCCCCAGCGATGCATGGGAACATTGTCCCATCCCAAGTGCAGCTGCCGCGAGCGAAAGGAACCATCGGACTTGATCCAGTCTTTCAGAATTCCTCCAACAACTGTCTCGAGCGTCGCATCTAGTTGTGGGAATTGGTCCTGAAGCAATAAACAAAGGTTAATACACTCGGCGCAATCGTAAAGCTCGCGCTTGTAAACGGTCAGGCGGGGAGCTCGCGAGAACGGCTTCGGTAGGCCGTCTGCACCGAAGAGGTTATTCAGGTAGTAACTCATTCCTTTGCGCAATGCCTCAAACGTTGCCGCATGGCCAGTGAGAGCGTGGATCTTGGCCAGCGCTTTCATCACGAAACAGGTGTGATAGTGATCAACGAAATCACGCACTCCATCGACGGCATAAAACCAGGAGCCGTCGGGATTCTGATTGTCGAGGACAAAATTCAGGTTCCGCTCCGCAGTCAACCAGTATTCCTCCTTGGAGAATATTTGTGACGCGCTTGTTAGCAGAAAGGAACGATAAGCCGCGGCATTAATGACTCCGCCTTTGTCGAAAGGTGTGTAGGAACAGCTGCTGGCGTTTTTGCTAACAGGAAAGTCTTTGATGTCACTGAACGCATGACGCGCGATCGACTCCATAATTTGCTTGTATTCATCAAGTAAATGTCTGTCCTCCGTCCTCCGTCCTCCGACCTCTGAATCGAGGATTCCGTGCACTTGAAGGAAGGCTTCGTAACAGTACGGAGTCGTCGTGATCAGCGGTGTTTGTTTTTTAATCGTCCCGTTACGGGTGACCCAATCGTAGGGATAACCCCAGCAGTATTCCTCGAATCCAACGGATCGGCTCTTCCCTAGCTCCTCAAGAAAGTGGATAGCTTTGCGTAAATGTGCCTCATCGTTGGTGACTTGAAAAAGGAATGCGAAACCCATTGCGTAGTGGGCGTCGGCGATCGGAAATCTTGTGGGACGATGGAACAACCGTCGTGCTGACGGAAGGAATGCCTCGAGGAAAATCATTGGCGCAACGGCCGCTGTCCCTGGGAGCTTGTGGTGGTAATAGAGTGCCTTTGCAGCCTGCCCGACTGCTCCCGCGAAAAACGTCTGGTGGTCGCGCGATGTTTCTCCGTAGCGAGCGAGCCATTCCGTGAAATCGTTCAAGACATCGGCTACATTTTCGTCTAGCGAACGTGTTTGTCTTGCAATCATTCGGTTACTAAAAGCAACAAATGGCGAAGCCCTGTAGCAGCTTCTCCGTGAGACGCGTACCTCACTTATCAGGAACGAGAAAAGGCGGCCATTCGCGCTTTTGCTGGCACGAGATAGTTATCACGCACCTCCGAAAGGTAACGGCGCAACATCGTTTTAGCGCTGTGGACAAAATTCTGACGCCCATGCGCCACATCCTCAGCGGCTTTGAAACGCAGTGTCACTAACGTACTCTCACCCGGACTCAATCCGACTTTAAATTCCATGTAATCTCCGGCAGAATACCACGATACTTCTCGCGATCCAGTGCGAAGGCTTTCAATGTTTTCTGGCTCGTGTTCGCGCCGGCGAATCAAATAACTTTTCTCGCGGTCTGAGCGATTTTCGATCAGTAGTTCCTTTCCGTACATCTCAATCTCCATCGCATCGGGCGAGACTTCCTTCTGCCGATAACTTCGCCTGACGACGTCGCCGAGGCGGCGCCAGGCAAGCGGAATCTTAAGGGCATTGAGCTGGTCGATGAATCCCGCGAGCTGCGCATATCCGTTGCTGCAGAAATCATGATGGATCACCGCGAGGCAGGGTTTCCCAAGGAGAAGATCGAAGGCGAAGTTCTCTACGCCTTGAGCTGGATAGCGCCGGGTATAAATCGGAAAATCGCCATAGCTCATGACCGCAACATCCCATACGTCAGAGATTTTGAGCTTGCGCTCCCGCGACGGGTGGCTGTGCACCTCTGTGTTCACGACGGCATCGAAGCCAGCGCGCTTCAATTCGAGAATTGCTTTCTCAGAAAAAGCACCTTGCGGGAAGACCATAACACGATCGTGCGCCAGATTTGTTCGTTGTTCGTGCAGAGACATACGCTTGACTGCTTCAGAGGCGATGGCACGAAGCCGCAGTGGATCTGAACTGGCAAACTCACCTGCAGTATGATCGCAGCCGTGGACGCAAAGAGAGTAGTTCTCAGGATTATCCTTGAACAGTTGCACTATTTTCGGATTACTTCTTCGCCAGTTCCACGGGATGAAAGCTATGCTAGTGGAAAATCGAACTCGCTTCATCAGCGTTAGCAACTCACGATAACGAACAAAACCGTACCTCGTTTTTAACAACGGGTCATCGATGATTAAGCAAGCACTAGCTTCAGTCGTGTTCCATGAATTGTGGGGAAATGCCCATCTGATGTAGGAAACAGCCGGGACGGCGGAGAAGAGATGATCTCGGATATCGAAGTTTTGCGTTATTAGATCAGCATCGATATCTAGCAGCGGCACTGATGAAACAAAAAACGGTACTCCCCGCCAGGTGAGCTTCAGGAATGCGGCCTTCTCTCCCGCAGCAATAAGTGGAATCGCGGAGCGTTCATTCGCGTCGAAAAAATCGCAGCTACTCAGTGCTATGGCCGCAGGGAACACGCGTAGCGCGCGCATAACGCCGCATACCCTGTCAGGATCGTCTGCGATGCTCCACTGGACATGAGCCCTTGCTCCTTTGCGAATTGAAATGTTCGCTCCCGAGAGTTGGCTTACCACATTGGAAAGTGCGACGGGATCCCCATTGGAATACAAGAAAACGGAATGGATTTGCTGGGAAAAGCCATTCGAACGGTCTGAAGCCTTCTGCAGCGCTTCCATGACTTGGGCGAAGGTTCGTGCTGCGCATACCAGCCTGTAATTACTGTTGTTCGTCATCGAGCTACTCTCGGGAAGTCGAAGATCCGCTGCGCTCTGCTTTTGATAAGGCACGCCAAAAAATTCTAGCAGCCTCTCGGCCCTGCGGTCGCCCACCGATGGGCGTTCGCCGCTTAAAAGCAATGCCTTTTTTTGCATCAATTCTAATTCTCATCCGCGCTAAGCCGCGGAAGAGCAAGCACCTATAACGGCTTCTGCGCTACAACTAGCGACCTCATCGCCCTTGAGCGGGCGACGACATTTAGAACGGGGGACATCGCGTGCAGGAGCGCCGTCATGCATCGGCCGGCAGAATGAGGAATCCAGCAGAAGTGTTCGTTGCGGCAGACTTCAAAACCAGTCTGCTGAAACGGTGCGGCGTATTCCTCGAGCGACGGCAGGTAGCACTCTCTCTCCTGGTTTTTCTTGCCATGGAGCTTGTTCTTCAAGGCGCTGCGGAAAGCAGGAAACCGGTCGTTCATATCGATCACGACACAAACTCCTCCCGGTGCGAGCAGACGGAAAATGTCGCGCGCGCAATCCGACTGCTTCCCCGCGCGATGGCAGTAACGGATTGTATTTACGCCGATGATGAAGTGAAAGGAGTTCTCCAGTTTCCAAAGCTCCTGGCCCAAACGCGTCGACATGTCCTCGAGCAATGTCTCGTTCTTCGCCACGCAAAACTGAACACGACGTCGTTCGTGTGGTGTGAGATAGCTTTGGGCTTCCTTGTTGGCCGCCTGAATTAAAACCGGAGAAAAATCAGTGCCGATAGCGCTTGTGATATTAAAGCCATTCCGGCCCAAAACTGAGACCAGGTGCAATACGTTCATCCCGCCGCCACAACCAAATTCCAGCATCCGAATGCCATCTTGTACGACCTGTTGCGGGAGACGTTTGATCGCTTCGAGATAGATCGTCTTGTAGTCGTGATCGAGAAGATAACTAATCCCAAAGCCGGCGGTAGCCGTGGTGTATTTCAAGATCGCGTTTGCCGACGTGTACTCGCGGAAGAAAGGGTCAGCTTCCTTAAACGAATTCATTTCCATTGTTTGCGACATATTTGCGTTCCTTGCGATTTCTGACTGCTGGTGGCTGAGATTTACTGCCGCTCCATTGCGACTCGGAAGCTGTCCACCTTCTCAAATCTTAGAAGCGTGCGAACAATCGCTCTCAGCTTTTTCATCTGTTCGCGGCGATGAAACCGCATTAATTCCCGCGACACGGGTCGTCGCATCCTCCGGGCGGCTGCCCAACCGTAACCGGCAAGCAGGGCTGCGCCATCAAGCGGTTGCTTTGTGGCACGGTATGCTACCCGGAAGAGTTGCCACAAAGGTGAACCGCCTAAATAATAATCCTTTTCGCCGTATGAGAAGCTGGCTGCCCAGCTGCTCTTTCCCGCTGTACCCAGCGTTCGATAATGATGAAACCGCTTTTCGGGAAACGACTTCGTTTTCCATCCGTTCATCCGCGCCGTGGTGACCGCAATCCAGTCAATCCCCCCGGCAGAGTTGGAGATATAGCCCCCAATTTCCCGAAAACACTCGCGCCGGAAAAGCTGGCATCCACCAGCAACGTGATTCTCACCTTCGAAGCTGTCTCTGGCCGAGTCGTAGCCATCTTCTAAAAATGGGGTTCCGGCCACACCGAGCTTGGGATCTTCCGAGATTTTTTGCATTAGAAAGTCCAAGTAATCGGGATCAAATGAAAGGTCCGCGTCAAGATTTCCGATTACATCAAATTCCAACGACTCAACTCGGGCCAGTCCGGCATTGAAGGCATGCACCTTTCCGGCGAAGCTGCGATCCCGGCGCTGCGGCTGCATCACCAGTTCAACCCAAGGATGATGCTTCGCGTAAGCTCGGATGATTTCTGGAGTTTGGTCCGTTGAACCATCGTCCACAATTACCCATCGTTCTGGCAACCAGGTCTGCGTCACCATGGAATCGAGCGTCTTCTTGATAAACCTCTCCTCGTTATGGGCGGGGGTAATAAGAACGTATTTCACGGCGTAGCCACAGATCGTTAAAACATTAACATGTTACAAATGGTGCAGCAGTGGCGGTTCGTTCAACCATTGAAGCGACGGGCTCGAGTCCAGGCTCGCGTGTCTTACTTACGGGATAAACTTGGGCGAAAATTTCATCCATAAGACGGGCGGTTAAAAGGATTTCCCGATATGGAATTGGAACCGGAGCATCAAAACGAATGCTGTTGTAAAAACGCTCGATCAATTCTTTCATTCCAAAGTCCTGATACAGGCGCCGGCGAAGGAAATTCATTACGTTAAGTCTTGCGTTCCTAAGATGCTCCCGGGCGTTTTTCAACGGTGGAATAAAGTAAGTCAGGTAGCTCTTATATGATGCTCCTGGACTCCTGACCAGAGTACCAGTTAGGATGTCTACCATTAGTGAGTTACGTGGGCCGTAAATTCGCAGCCGGTTCAACCCCGGCTTGAGCTGAGTGGAAAAGCAAAAAATTGCTGTGGTCCCGTGCTTGTCTTGGAGGAGAACTCTCAATTCATCCATTAGATCGGACGCTCCACCGTTGCCGAGCTGTGGACTTCGATGTGCCTTGGCCACGATCAGTCGAACGTCGTCATCAAGGAATTCGGCCAGCTTGGCGATTCCATGGCTGATGATGTTGTGAAACAATTGTCCGGGCAATTCACGTAACCAATGGGCGCGACTGCCGAGGAAGGCCCCGGAATACATTGAGCCTCCCAAGTCGTACGACCAGTAGCTTTCCAGATGGATCGGTCTTCCGCCAAGATAGCCTTCTGATACCAGCCGACGCATTTCCAGCATCTCAAGGGTAAACTGGTAATTATGCCCGGCGGTAATCTTTAAACCACGATCTTCGGCCAATTGCACCAATGATTCCGCCTCATCGGCCGTAATGGTAAACGGTTTTTCGAGATAAACGTGGCGTCCCGACTCGAGACATTGTCTGGCAATTGAATAATGGCTTTTTGGCGGAGTTGTGATGTGAACTACATCGGGAGAAACCGCGCGGAGCATGTTATTCAGATCGGAAAAACATGCGGAAATCCCGAAGCGTTCGCCAAGCTGCCGAGCCATGAGCGGTTCCCGATCGCAAACGGCCACGATCTTGCAACTCGGGATGCGATGGATCGCTTCCACATGCTGGTCGGCGACCTTTCCACAACCCACTATGGCGATTCTTAACATTGTGAATTGTAATCAGTGATAGGTGATCGGCTTCAAGGCTTTAACGGGTGCAGTCTCACCATTTGTCTCGAACTGGCTCAGGAACGCGTCCATTGCCTGCTTGATCGGAACTCTTGGCTTCCAGCCCAACCGTTCCCGAAGCTTTTGATTAGAATAGCAGTTCCCCTTCCACTCGGCCGAACAGCGGCGGCGATTGAAAGCAGGCGGTAACTGGTTCTTTGACCATCTGGAGTGCTTTTCCCACAGTAGGCATAGCAGGTACGCGAGATTGTAAGGTATGCGCGCGGAAAACCCGCTTACTTTGTTTTTGTACGCCTTTAAAAACCGCCTGCCAGAAAGTAGCTCATCATCCACGACATTGAAGATTTCACCTTCCACGCCGGGTTTGAGGCCAGCCAGAACGATTGCTTCCGCGCAGTTATCGACAAAACTCAGTGGCAATATATTCGACCCATTAACCTGAATGAAAAATCCAAACGTATTGATTCCAACTCGGCCATTTAGTTCTCGCTTGCCCGGTCCGAAGACGTATCCCGGCCTGACAATCACATAAGGAAGCTGACATTTGTCACCGTATTCTTTGACTAGTTCCTCCTGCCTAAGCTTTCCGAACCCATAAGCATCGAATCGTTCCTGCGGTGCATCTTCCAATGGACATGTCTCATCCAGGAGCGCGCCGCGTTTCAAACTTAAGTTGGAATAGACCGCAAAGGAGCTGACATTAACAAAGCGCTTCGGCTTTCCAACCTCGAGAAATGCATCTATCAGATTGCGAGTGGCCAATGCCGAATTCATGAATGCGCCAGCAAAGGACTTATCGAACCCGGCAGCAAGGTGGAAAATGATGGAGACACCTCCCGCAGCCTTCGCGCAATCCTGCCGCGAAAGAAGGTCGCCTGCAAAAAGCTTTACATTCATCCCGGCATCGAACTGACAGATCGTCTTTTCAAGGCGGTCAAGTTGGCTGGAGGGCCGAACGAAACAACGGAGATTTGAAAAGCCGTATTCCAGAAGCATTTCGACGACCTTCGCGCCAATAAAGCCATTCGACCCAGTCACTAGAATCAGGTCATCCGCCGAAGCAATGTAGTCCGAGTTCACTTGGTTGAGGACGAAGCAGCTTCTTTCGTTTGTCGTCGATCCTCTGCTGTCTTCAGGGCTGGTGCAGGTGTACCGCTAACCAAAGGATGCGGATACGTGTATGGTCTATAATAGAACGACCAGGTATTAGGCGCTGTGCAAACATACAGCTGCCCATCAGAGCCATCGTGCGTGCTGTCCCACTCGCCCTGGTCAGTCGCCCAATACGCCACGCCGGGACTGCAAGTTTTTGGCCGATCCGCCAGTGTACCGACCCCCACACCAGCTGTTCCGTCAAACGGAGTTTTTTGATTGTAAAAGTCGCGATTCTCTTGAATCGTCGGATATTTACTCATAAGATTAAGTTGGCGAGTCTTCTTGTCCTTAGCCTGATAGACATTTCCCCATGCATACACGGGTTCTAATGCCTGGTGCGGCCACGAGTCTGTCGCCGCCGGATGTTTTTGATTAAGTAAATCGCCTTTTCCTCTTCCAGGCTGGTCGAGCGCTGCTATCACTTTGTAAATTTCGAAACCGTCTCCGTTGTTAAAATCCATAGCCTTGCCGAACGAGCTATCTCGCGCGAATGTAATGGTGTCACGCGTATTGGCCGTGATGTAGGAGCCGGGGTGAAAACTATTCGGCAACGTTTGAGTTGTGTTGGTGACGCTGTAACCGACCCACTGGTTAGGTGCCCAATCAGCACCGGTCACTACGAGCGTACTCGAACTGTTTGGCCCGGTGTGTTTTCCGCTCGCGTATAAACCGTGGGGGTCATTTAGGTCCAAACGATTATTGCCGTTTGCTGCACCCCAAGCGTGGAAAGGCCAAAACTCACGGTAACATGCTAACTCTTTAGCATATTGAATCGCGGAATTTCCAGTCCACGTGTTGTTAAACTCAAGCAGGGTTCCACCTCTCAACTGACCAGATTTCACTAAGTCTTGCGTCCAATTAAACGTATTACCATAGAGTTCAATAGCTCGCGTGCTTCGGTGGCGTGCGGTCGATTCAGTTCCATGACTTTGCGTCCCCAAATTGTTGAATCTGTTACGTCGTGCCACATACCTTCCGCCGCTGTAACAGTCGAGCCCTCCCCCCCGAGACTTATTGAAAGTGCAGTCCTCAATAAACAAAAACTTCTCGCTTCCGAAATAAGTGTCGTCCGCCCACGATCCGTCTCCGAAGCTGTGTCCGCCCCATCCATCGTGCCAAACTGCGAAAGACTCCGCACCCTGTGCTTTCAGGTCCAGAACACAATGATCCACAACTCCATAAACCTGGCCTGCAGTTGCGATATTTGGGTTCTGACGCAGACCATCAAAATGGCAGTGGTCAATTCTCACCGCCTGAGATGTCCCAGTAAGCCGGATACCCCCATGGTCAGCCATTTCGCGAACTGCGCCTTCTCTAAAGGTGAATCCGGTTAGCCGTAAAGACTGATTGCGTTGAAGCTGCACAACCATGAGTGCGGAGATTCGTTTAGAAGCCGGATGCGCCTGGCCGGGCAAAGGCTTTACGCCGGCAAGAGATGCTACGTGCTTCTGCGAAACTCCTTGTTGCTGCCTTCCCGACCGATCGGCCTGGCTTTGCCGTGGAATGTCATCGAGAATCACAGTTCCGTCTGTCACCGCAGGGCTGGCTGAGGATCCTTCTATCGTCGTCGTTCCTTGCAACGTAATGCCCTTTGTTATCACGAGAGAAGAAGTCCAACTCGCAGTTCCAGCCGGGATCGTCACAACATCTCCATCACGCGCTGAAGCAATGGCCGACTTGAGATCTGCCAGCTCAGCGCTCTTTGCGCCAACGGTAGCACCTTTCGACTGTACAGCGGCCGCCAAGAAGGTCGCAGTAAGCGCCGTCACCAGCAGGAAATAATTGGTATTTTGCACTCGCTCGTTGATTTAACCAATTCTAGGAGATTGAGACGAACCTGGGAAAGACCACGCCTCACCACTACCGTCTTCTCTCGGCAGATAAGCTAATTTCCCAATCTCTTCCAGCTCAGCCTTTTCCGCGGATTGCAATACTGGCTCATATTCCTCTATTGGGTACTGCAGCGCGATGATATGAAAGACAAACCAGCTCAGGGCAAGTCCATGAAAGGTAGCCTCTGTCCAGTTGTGCAATAAGATCGCGATAAGAAGGCCCAGTTGGAAGCGACCCCATTCAAAGTTCGTCAAGATCTCCCGGCGTATTTTCATGAAAGTTGAAGCGAGAAGTGCACCCAGCAGCATTAGTCCGACCAAGCCAAGTTGGACATATGTCTCAAGATAGCCATTGTGCGCCTGAGTTGGTTGCCACCGATATGCTTCCCAGAGGGTTTTGAGCCGATCGCCTAGCCAAAAGGTTTCAAACCCTACACCAAAGATCGGATTCGTATGCATCGCCAGTAACTCACGCCAGAGGTTGCCTCTTGAAACCATGTTGTTGCTATGGCCAGTAAGATCCACGATGGGCTGATACAATCCGACGGTAAGCTCTATCACTACGAGCACCACGATAGTTAGCATGATATAAGTGCCGAGTAATCTCTTGTTCACCCATTGCCGCCCAACCAATATCGCCGACGCGACGGCTGCGACGAGGCACAGGGAACATGTTGCACAATTTGCCGCCCGAAGCAGGTATGCGATCATCAACAAAAATGCCCCAATTAAACGGAGTTCGTTTCGCCGCTTTACGCCTCGATCGCTTTTCCAAGTCTTCAGCAAGAGCCAGAAGAAAAAGAAGCCGAAAATCATGCACCCGCCGCCTAGTCCGTTCTTAGTGAGGTTGACGCCACAGTTATTGCCCATACCCGTGAACTCATCGAAAGATCGCCCGATCTCCGGAAAGTATTTAATCAGCAGAACGGAAAAAGGGATCAAAACGTAAGCACTCCTTTTTAGCCATCTGGTCAGCGATTCCCTAGGGTCCGGCTCGGTCAGGACAATCAACGCCATAGCAGGATGGCCGAGCGCTTTGATCCAACGTTTGAAAGCAACAAAGGGAAAGTCTGACCAAGCGATGGAAACCAAACAGTAAAGAAGGAAGGCCACGAACCATGGGTTATCTCGACAAAATTGCGCAACGTTAACCTGCCTGTTACCGAGAACGTAGAATGCTAATATAATTAAGGTGAAGTAAACAACGGCATCAAGTGGGTTACCCTCCTCCATGGACGATCCCATCACGTGCAATCCGAACACGCCGAGCCACTGACCAACAGACCTCGATCCAACCAGTAACGTCCAGATAACGGGCAGCCAGAGGGCGGGGGTTACGTTTGGCTTCTCACGAAAGTCCCGGCGGAAAAGAAAGATGACAAACCCAATCGTAACAAACAGCGCAACGGTTGGCGGCACGATTTGCGTGCCGAATATTGCGGCGATAGGCATTTCGATTGGATTCACGTGTCTAGAAATCTTGAATTACTTCACTCCGTCAGACCCACCTGCCCAGCCGATAGATCTTAGGGACAGGGACAGAGCGCGAATGATGAAATTAAACTGCCGCATAACCACCGACTTTCAGGCGCTGCAGCATTGCTTCGAAATGATCGCTCATAAGGTAGTCCGATTCCAAGTCGAGTATCGGATGCGTCATTAATTCAACATTTTTGGACCGCGCTAATGCCGCCACTCGGTCTAATTTCTTCTTCTGGATGCATTGGCTCAGATCAAAAAAATAATCCGTAAGCCGATACCTTCGTGCGAGCGAGCGATCGACAAGTGCGCGGTATGCTCGGTTCAACCAGCTCTTTTCGCCGGGCCAGAAAGAGAAATTGCGCCGGACTTTCATACCAGGTGGAATCACAGTGCTCAGAAGCAGGTTGGCGCACAGATGCATGTGATGATGCCCATCGATGTGTGATGGTGGCCTTCCAAACAAACGCGCGAACTCCTCGATCTGTGCTTGGCACGAAAAAGAAAACTCTCTCCGCAGAAACGGATTATATAGAAGTTGCGAGTATTTGCTTCGCGTGAGGTAGCCTACTAACCGAGTATTCCACTCGCTGAGCCTTTCGGAGTTGTTCTTTCCTGTGAATCTCTCGGTAAAGTTAAGATGTAATCCCACATCCAATTCGCTTTCTTGTGCCAGATCCGCCGCCCGCTCAGAATCCGCCATGAAAACCATCGCGCTCACCGACGTGATCCTAGCCGCTTTGTAATACCTGAAGGCGGCATCGGTTTCCGTGATGGAGCGGCCCCAGTCATCAGCATTGATGATCAACATTCGATTTCAGCCACCCATCTGGACCAAGATTTCTCTGCTTCAAGCTGTCCGACTTCACGATAGCCTCCAAAAGGCCGGAAGGAAACTGTTGGCGCAAGATGGCGATGTTCGGCATGACGCAGTGGCCGCCAATTACACCAGGGAAATATTTCACTGGCGGGAAAAATTTAATCTCGTCATAGAAGGACACGACTTCATCGTAATTGGCGCCAAATTTTATGCAATAGCGTTCGACCTCCTGTGCCCATGCAATCATCAAGCCGAAATACGTCGTTTCCGTGAGCTTGGCGATTTCGCTTGCTTCGGGAAACGCAAGTAATTTGGTTTTCATTCCGGCTCGCTCAAAGTGTTCGACGGCGCGCTGGCCTGACCGCACGTCGAGCGCTCCGATAAACTTGGCATAGTGCAACATCTCCTCCTGCATTCGGACATGCTTACCGCGAATGGGACTGTGTACGACTGCGGTTCCGGATTCAGCCGCAATGCTGCGGGTAGTTCCAGGAGCAACCGTGCTATTGATTACCGTAAGAGCAGGCCGGTATTGATCAATGTATTCTACTACTTGTGCAACGAAGTTGCCGCTCTGGAATGGGAAACAGATATGCATAACATCGCACTGAGAAATGGATGCGGGCTGATTGATATCTACGCCAAACGTTTGATACCTGCTCTTCATAATTTCCAGCAAAGGCTTACCGACCTCACCTAGGCCAACGACAATGACAGTTTCGCTCATAGCTTCAGAAGACGGATGTCAGAGGCCAGACGACAGCGGTTGGGGGACGGAAGGCAGAGGCCCGCCACGGCTGGCAAGCCCGTGGTCGGATGTTGCACCGAGGCGGTCGCCAAGCAATGCCCGAATTTGATCGACCACGAATCCGATCATTTCATCTGTTATCTCTGGATAGATGGGTAGCGATAGGATGCGAGACTGGTTAGCGTAAGCAGCGGGAAAATCTTTTGGACCGTGACCGAGGTAAGCGTAGGCAGGATAAAATGGAAGCGCTTTGGAATAATTCAAAACTGTGGAGATACCTGCCTTAGTGAGATGCTTTCTCAAGGCATCTCGGTTCTCTGTCCGAATGACGTAGAGGTGATAGACATGGTCGCGATCGGACCTGACTGTTGGCGTGATAACGTCATCTACGTCTTCCAGAAGTTCGTTGTAGAGCGCAGCGACGCGACGGCGCGCGTCAGTCCAAGCGGGTAGATGGGGCAGCTTCGCATTCAGAATTGCCGCTTGCAGACCATCCATGCGGCTATTGATGCCTTCCATAACATGATCGCCCTTGCCACCGTGACGCGCGAACGCCGCCATCCAGTCGGCGAGGCGATCGTCATTGGTCACAAGGCATCCGGCATCCCCATAGGCGCCCAGATTTTTGCCTGGATAGAAGGAGAAGGTCGCAACGTTGCCAAACGTCCCCACAAACTGGCCATTGTACCTGGCTAGATGCGCTTGAGCGCAATCTTCTATCACCCAAAGATTGTGCTTTTTCGCGATCGCCATGATTGCGCCCACGTCCGCGGGCTGTCCATAAAGATGCACTGGCATGATGCCAACCGTAGCCGGTGTGATCTTTCTTTCGATATCCGCGGGATCAATCGTGAACGTTTCCGCATCCGTGTCGCAGAATACGACGCGGCCGCCGGCCTGCGCGATTGTCTCGGATGTTGAGATCCAGGAATGTGCCGAGGTGATGACTTCATCGCCGGGTCTGAGTCCAAGCCCTCGCAGGGCGATGTAGATCGCGTCCGTCCCGTTCGCGCATGAGACGCAACGCTTAACGCCAAGTGTTCTCGCCCATGCTTCCTCGAAAGCCTCCACCTGGGGCCCGCGAATGTAAGCTGACTCGGCGATCACGTCAGCAATAGCTCTGTCGATCTCGTGTTTGATCGTCAGGTATTGCGCGTGCAGATCAACAAATGGGATCTTCATAGGAATAAGGGGACAGAAAGCAGAAGTCAGACCTACGCCATGGTTGAAAGAGGACGGAGAAGGCGGGCGGGATTACCGGCGTAAATGCCGGAAACGTTAATATCTTTCGTAACAACTGCGCCGGCTCCGATCACCACCTGGTCACAGATCGTGACCGGGAGGATAGTGGCATTCGTTCCTATACTTACACGATTGCCAAGCTTAGTTGTCCGCCAGAGCTCCGGTTTTCCGGCAGGTCCACCGGTGACGAATAGGTCATTAATAAACATCGCGCCGTGAGAAATGAAGCAGTCATCCCCAATCGTGACCAGATCGCAGATAAAAGAGTGGGATTGAATCCGGCACCGCTTTCCGACAGTTGCTCCCTTCTGTATCTCAACGAAAGGTCCGATGAAAGTTTCATCGCCGATGGCACAACCATACAGGTTTGTCGGTTCTATAACGGTGACATTTGCGCCGAACTTCACGTCAACAATCCCGGCCGTGCGGCGTATGATCGGATTCATTTCGCAGAATCCTGACGAACGATCTGGCCGTTTAATGGTCGCGCGCGCTCGAGGATCGAAACGACAGTTCGCGCGTGGTTGAGCCCGGTGAGCGGTTCACGTGAGTTACGGATGCAATCGGCGAAATGTTCCGCCTCGGCGCGGAGGGGTTCCGTAAATTTGACCTGTGGTATCAGAATGTCGCCGCTCCGATGGTTGAACTGCGCACCTCGCGGATTGTCGAAATCCATGTTCTCCCCCAGGACGGCGCGGCGATCGATTCCTTTGTCGTAGATGACGATTTTGTTCTCCGCGATGTCGTCGTAAACCACCATCTTCCGCGAGCCGACAATGATCATCTTGCGCACCTTCTGCGGATCCAACCAGCTAACATGAATGTTTGCGATGACCTTTCCAGGATATTCGAGACTAAGAAAGACAACGTCGTCGATCCCTTCCTGCATGTAGGCCATGCCCTGACGGCCGATGGAGATCGGTTCCGGATTGCCAAGCCAGTATTGAATAATGCTGATATCGTGGGGGGCGAAATTCCACAGGGCGTCGATGTCAGAACGAATGCGCCCGAGGTTCAGGCGCTGGCTGTAGATGTAGCGAACTTCGCCCAGTTCGCCGGAGTCAATTAGTTTCTTCGCATAACGGACAGCTGAGTTATAGACGAATGTGTGACCCGTCATCACAACGAGGTTTCGCTCGGCAGCGCGTCTCGACAGCTGATCAACCTCAGTGACCTTCGTCGCGAGCGGCTTCTCCACGAACACGTGTTTGCCGGCACCGAGGGCCTGATTTGCCAGGGAGAAGTGACTTGCGGCGGGCGTAGCAATGATCACACCGTCAACCCTGGAATCATCGAGAACAGTCTGATGGGTTGCGATTGCGCGGCTGAGCGGAAAATTTGATTCCACAAAGCGGAGGCGTTCTGCACTTGAATCGACCACATATTTGACCGTGCATCCCGGCAAGACCGAGAAGTTGCGTAGAAGATTCGGTCCCCAGTAGCCACATCCGACCTGGGCTAGGACTAAGTTTGGCAGCATGACAGAGAGGTCGACCGGAGAAATGAACCTGATAATTAGGTAACTGAGCTTGCCAAAGGCCAAGACTTCCGGCCCTTGAGAGGGCAGCCAACGGGCCTTACTCTATTCACTCTGGGTTGGTCTTTCCATCGCTTAAGGCTTGGCCTCGCTGTAGAATTGTTTGCTCGCCTGGGTAAGGTCCTTTGTCTCCCCAACGTGAAGCAATATTGGTTCGTCAAACTGCGACTCTCCCGTCAAGACCTTTATCGGTCGGACAGTTTCATTACCGCGAACATCCCTTACGGTAAAACGCCCTTCTTTTGCGCTTTCCAAACCAGCTGCGGGGTTCTCGACAAATACCCAGCCTCTAACTGTATGACTGGGTTCGATGTCTTTGTTTGTGATCAGATAATCAAACGCATCTTGCTCTATGTTAGATCGAAGTGCTTGTTTCATGTCGCCGCGAGGACCGACGTTGTAGACTTCGCCGCTGTGCGCGTCAATATTAACAAGCCTCACCAGTCTTGTTTGCCGTTCGGCACCTCGATCGAATAGGAATCTATCATTATGGGTGCATCGCCCAAATTCGTGAATCGAATGTACAGCATGCCGTTTATTGACGATGCAATCAATGCTCCATTTTTACCACCGTGTACGAGCCAAAAATTTTCGTCCATGGATTTGGATGTAACCATCCAGCTTCCAGGGCGACTGCGAAGTCGATTTTAGGTTGTGCAGCATTAGGAGCTAACGGCCTTGAGATTTCGGATTGCTTCTTTGCCGGAGCGATTTGTTCAATCAGCGCAAGCCAAACAATCCAAAAGAGAGTGGTTATTCCAGCGCCGAATCCAAGTCACTTGCGTAAATGTTTCACGAACTAATAGCCAACCGCCGCAACCAGTAACGATAGAGGTACACCATGCTATGTTTTCGCGAAGGGTGGATAAGACTACGCAGCGATGGAAAATTGTGATGTATCGATTGTGTAGTCGTCGAACGCTGCGTCCGCCAGGCGACGTAGGTTATGTTTTGAAGAGTCGCTGTTATATACCCTCACCGTCAATGGCGGAAGGTCACCGGCGGTACAGTCAGTAGCCGGCTGCACCCGAATGCTTCGCCCGTTCTCTTGGACGGTGACGAACGACGTCGCGCGGCGCTTACGAAACCACGAGACCGCTCGCGTAGCCGTAGCAAACCAAGGCTTTCTGGCGCGCAAATCGTGGAGCAATCTTACATAGCTGTCGCTCCATAACCTTTCGGGCCCAAGACTGCGGTCGTGCCAGTTAATGGTGAGGACGCCGCCGAATCTTGTTGCATTCTCGATCAGCGGCAGCATTGCGGCGGAAGCTTGGTCGTCGGACAGGTTCATATATGACGGATAAAACAAGGCCGTGTCCATGATGTGCAGTGGGAGTTCCAGCAAATGATCGACGTTTGGGTACTTGAAGACCTGAACGGTCCCCGCGCGGTATCCGATCGTCTCGTTATAGCCACAAGTTGAGTCGTAGGAGAAGCCACCTTTCTCGAGCGCTAATGGCGCTTGGGAATTGAAATAAAGCCAGTGCATCCGAACGCCGATCTCGTCCGCTCCCGTGATTTCCTGAATACGCTGGCGCTCGTCGCGACCCTTGGCGCTGTCGCGCCACGCGTTAATGCCGTGAACAGCGATTTCGCGATTTGCCATAAGCAGCCTCTTTAAGTCCTCTGTAATATCGGCCGAGGCGTAGCGTGAGGCGCGCTTTGCGCTTCGCTGACCGTGAGAATCAACACCCGCTTCTCCCTTTGTTGGAATAACAAAGAAGGTTGAGGCCAGATCGCCCTCCAGCTCCACGTAGCGGCCGAGCTGATTCCAGAAGTCTTTTGCAAGTCCAGCGAACACCAGCGGCAGGGAAAGAGCTGCCTTCCAATTGATGACTACCTGCCTGAGAGACCTTCTTCCTCGACAGAATTTGATCACCGAACCAACGGTTGCCCGGTAAACGAAACCAAACATCGTGTGATCGAACTTATGATATCGGACGCAGGGGTGATCGACATCATGAGTAAGGCACACTATAAAAGGATGGCCTGCGGGGACAGGCAGTATCTCTATAAGCGTTACTCCCTGTCTAACGATCAGCTCGCGAAGGAGCGAAATGTGGAGGTCCAACGTAGGTATGCTCGCCAACTCGGCTGGTTGCCCCTGCGTCAGGAGGTGGCGAATTTCTTCGAACAGATCGAAGCCGAGGCGAACCATCACTTGAGCGCCAGAAGCGACCGAGACAGCAGCAGCCGATTTCGTTCCTTCATGCACGAGAACTGCGTTGCATGGGCTGTCGAAGAGAAGGCAGCTTCCATAGATCGGCATTCGATGGCCACAAAAAGAAACAAAATCATCGCCCGGGGCGGGCCGTGTCTTCATATTTAAGCAATCCTCGAATGCGTGCTGTTGTACACCGTACAGTAAAAGCAGCCCGGCGCTGTTTTCTGGAACCGGGCTGTTTGAACAAATCAGGACGTCGTAATGCGCGTTCGGCCGATAGAATTCCCAAGGCGTTTTGAATAGTTCAAAGAACTCGGCAATGACAGGATGTTTTGCCTCATTGGCGACGACACCGATCATTCTAGCGGAGGACAATGATGGGACCAGGTAGCTAGAGCAGCTCACTGATGGAATTCAACAAACTAAGCCGCTCGCAGCTCCATGTGTGTGACAGGTAGATTTCCTGGCCGCGCCTGATCGTTTCCGCCACTTCGTCCGGATGCGAAAAAGCGAACTCGATTTTTCGCGCGAGATCATCAGCATCGCCAACCTCAAAAAAAATGAGGTCATTGTCGCCGAAATAGTCTTGAATCCCCTTTGTTTTCGGGGCAATCACCGGTTTCGCGAGCGCCAGGTATTCGAAGATGCGCGTAGGCGTATTGATTTCGGTGAAGATGTTGCGGTGGTTGGGGATAATCCCCAGATCGCAATCCTCAATTGTCTCGACGATCTCTCTGAGATTGCGAACGCCGAGATAATCGACACTGGTATCGAGTCCCCGTTGCCGGGCCGATTCCATCGTTTTCTCGAAGAAGTTTGTTCGCTTACCGCAAACACTCAGCCGCGCAGACGGAATTGTTTTCCTCACCCTCTCCAAGGCTTGTAACGCCAAGTCGAAACCGTTGCGGTGGACCAACGAGCCGTGATAAAGAATCATAAAAGGCTTGGCCTCGTTGCCGTTCTTTCCATTCGCACAGCGAACGTCGCCGCACTGGAACCGGAACACCTCGTCATCGGGCGAATTGATTACGACTTTAATCTTATGCGGCTGACAACTGCGCGAAGAATAGATCTTTTTGCACGCGAGGTTCACGGTCAGCACGAGATCGGCAAAGTGGATGCTCCACTTCTCCAGTCGCTTCAAAACGACTACGCTGAAGCTGTGCTCGGGCAGCGTGAAGATCGTCTGCATGAGCTCGGGCATGGGATCGTGTAGGTCCAAAATTATCTTTGCACCGAGGAGTTTCGGCACGATCGCTGCAAAAACGAGGACGTCCGGCATGTTATGCACATGGACGAGATCGTACCGGCGCGTGAGTGATCTGGAGGCCAGATAGAAAAATGAGGTAAGGATAAATGCAGCATATCGGCCAGCATAGTCCAGCTTGCTGCCACGATAACGCTTCAGCCGGACACGTGTGACATTGATCCTGCCATAAGTCTCGTGGGCCGGCTCGCCATCTCCATCCCGCAAGCAGATGACGTCTATGTTGGCACCCTGGGCTGCTAATGCCTCGGCAGCTCTTTTGGGCCGAGGGTCCGCAGGATAATGTGAGAAGAGCAGGACGGCGGCGCGTTTGCCGCACAGCCGGCGAGTTTTCGCGGAGGCAAGCTCGTCGTCTTCGCGGAAGCTCGTTCTGGAGGAACGAATTTGGATGACGTGCCCGGCCACTTCTTTCGGGAGGGCGTGCCAGTACTCGCCCGAATATTTGGTTCTGACGTAAGTGAGGAATTGGCGGTATAACGCCGCGGGATAGTGGGTTGTCGTCTGCCCCGAGCCATTGAACGACATGTAATCTGGGTGCACATCGACGAGTACCATCCCTCCGTGCTCTGCAATCCAATCCAGCTTTCGCATCCAAATCTCCGGAGTAGTTTCGCGCAACAACAGGAACAGGGTTGAATCCTGTGGCAGAGTGTACGGAAGTTCGACATAGCCGGTCCGCGCACTGGCGGACGGGTTCGTGACTGGTGATTCGCCATTCGTACCTGCGTCAGGAACCCAGAAGGGAAAGATTGTGTTACGGCCCTCAGGCTGAGGCTCAAATGGATCCGTATCAAAGGTCGATGCATCGTATGCAATGTTTAATTGGTGTAACCAGTCCAGCTTGTGTAACATGAATGCTGACCGAAAACCTACCGCTCCCCAGTCAGCAAGGTAACGGTTAATGCTATCGGCTTTGCGGCTGAACTCCCTTTCGGATTGATAAAGCCGCCCGTCGTGCCGAAGATCGTGGATTCCTACCTCAAATCCATTTTGCCCAAGTTCCTCTCTTAGTTCACGAGGATCCCGGTAGTCCCCTTCGGGAACAAAGTTGAATGAGGAGCGAAATCCTAGCTCCAGTTCGAGCTGCATTAGTTCCCGGCACTTGCGCAAGCCCACCGCACTTTCGACATCGTGCGTTAGCACAAGAGCAAATCTCTTGGCGTTGGGCCAGCCCCCCCAGTCTTGCGGTGGACGTTGCGAGCCTGGCATGATCGGCCAGACGTCCGTGACGCGCTGCCGGGTACGCTCCGCGATACGGCGCCGAACCTCCATTCGGATGGACCGCGGGATGAGCGGCTTTAACCCGTAATAAATTCTATTGCGTAACACGAGGTATCACCGGGTGCGGTTCGCGCTAACTCGTCACTGCAACACCCAGCAATCGCCAGACAGCTTACAACAGTCGCACCAGCAGCAGAAAGAAGGAGACGACTAAGAGTCGCTATTGAGCCATTTCGGACCGTAGGAACGCGTCTTGTTAACTATCACGGCAACGTTGTTTCGCTCCGCGACCAACTTCCCGTAGCCACGCTTAATACGCTCGCGGTTGTCCTTTTCCGCTTCGACCACGACCAAAAGCTTGTCCAGGAAAGCGGCCATGCCCCACGTGGGACTCGTCTGGCTTAACTGAGGCATATCAAAAATAACGTAGTCAAAGTCGCTCGCTTTTAGATTTGGC
>WNFW01000081.1_pt1 | contig 51180 bp, 47 predicted proteins | sample 5400131 | NCBI WGS metagenome assembly WNFW01 (sample SAMN13153362, study PRJNA577476) | soil metagenome | isolation source: 20 cm soil or saprolite under grassland replicate 1 | place: USA:California | collected 2016-06-15
AAGCCGGGGCTCGACGGCCACGACCGCGGCGCGAAGGTCGTGGCGCAGGCGCTCCGCGACGCGGGGGTCGAGGTCGTCTACACCGGGCTCAAGCGGACGCCAGAGGAGATCGTGCAGGCGGCGATTCAGGAGGACGTGGACGTCGTCGGGCTGTCGGTGCTCTCTGGCGCCCACCTCGTCCTCTCGCGCCGGGTCATCGACGGCCTGCGCGCGCACGGCGCCACCGAGGTCAGGGTCGTCGTTGGCGGCATCATCCCGCCGCGCGATATCGAGGAGCTCCTGAGGCTCGGCGTCGCGCGCGCGTTCCCGATGGGCACGCCGCTGCCCGAAATCGTCAAGGCGTTCAAGGGGTCCGTGTGATTCCCGAGGAGTAGGAGAGGCCATGAAGGAGATACGAGCGCACGCGGGGTTTCCGATCAAGCCGGTGTACGGCCCCGAGGATCTCGCCGACGTCGACTTCGAGCGCGACATCGGCCACCCCGGCGAGTACCCGTTCACACGCGGCATCCACACGCGCATGTACCGCGAGCGGCTCTGGACGATGCGCCAGTATGTCGGCTTCGGCACGCCGAACGAGACGAACGATCGGTTCAAGTACTTGATGGCGCACGGACAGGATGCGCTGAACGTCGCCTTCGACCTGCCAACCCAATTGGGCCTCGACTCCGACGACCCGCGCGCCGAGGGCGAGGTGGGCCGGGTCGGGATGGCGATCGACACGCTGGCGGACATGGAGGACGCGTTCGCCGGAATCCCGCTGGACCGCGTGAGCGTGTCGCTCACGATCAACGGGATGGCGGCGCCGATCACGGCCATGTACTACGCTGTGGCCGAGAAGCAGGGTGCGGCGGCCGACCGGGTCGTCACGACGCCCCAGAACGATATCCTCAAGGAGTTCATCGCGCGGGGCACGTGGATCTACCCCGTGGACCCCTCGCTCCGGCTCGTGGCGGACCTCATCGAATTTTCGGCGCGGCACTATCCGCGCTCGAACCCGGTCTCGGTGTGTGGCTACCACATCCGCGAGGCGGGCTGCACGACGGCGCAGGAGATGGCGTACGGGCTCCTGATCGCCGCCGCGTACGTCGAGCTCATGCTCGCGCGCGGGCTCCCGGTGGACGACTTCGCGCCGCGGATCTCGTTCAACTTCACCGCGTGGGGAAAGATCTTCGAAGAGGTCGCAAAGTTCCGCGCGGGCCGGCGCTTGTACGCGCGCATGCTACGCGAGCGGTTCGGCGCGACGAATCCGCGATCGTGGATGTTCCGGACCCTGATCGGGGGCGGCGGCTCGGCGTTCGCCGTCCAGGAGCCCGAGAACAACATCGTCCGCGGCGCCTACATCGCCCTCGCCGCGGCATTGTCCGGCGCGCAGACGATGGCGCTGCCGACCTACGACGAGGCGTACACGATCCCGTCGGCGAAGGCGCAGCTCATCGCGCTCCGCACCATGCAGATCTGCGCGGAGGAGTCGGGCGCGGCGGACACGGTGGATCCGCTCGCGGGCTCCTACTACGTCGAGGCCCTGACGCGCGCGATGGAGGCGCAGATCCTGGAGGAGATGGCCCACGTCGAGCGCCTGGGCGGGATCGTCGAGGCGGTGAAGAGCGGCGCGATCCAGGCCGAGGTCGCGCGCCAAGCCTACCGGTTCGAGCAGCGGCTCGTCTCCGGCGAGATCCCGAAGGTCGCGGCGAACTGCCACATCGGCGACGCGCCGGCGGAGCCGGACCGCGAGGTCGAGCTGTACGCGTTCGACCCGAAGGTGGCCGCGGCCCAGGTCACCAGGCTCGAGCGGACCCGTCGCGACCGGGACCGTGGGGCGGTGGCGCGCGCGCTCGGGCGGATCCGCGACGAGGCGCGCGGGACGACGAATCTGATCTATCCCATCATGGAGGCGGTGAAGGCGTACGCGACGCTCGGTGAGCTCGCGCGCGCGATGAGGGACGTCTTCGGCGAGCACAAGGAGCCCGTGAAGTTCTGAGCCATGGCTCTCACCTTTGACGTCATCGGCACGGCGGTCAAGAAACGGGACGGCGCCGAGAAGGTCACCGGCCGGACGTGCTACCTCCACGACGTCGCGCTGCCCCGTCTGGCCCACGGCAAAATCTTGAGGTCGCGGTACCCGCATGCGCGCCTCGTCCGGATCGACACGAGCCGGGCCCGAACCCTCCCCGGGGTTCTCGCCGTCCTCACGGGCGACGACGTCGACACGCAGCCCTTCGGCTTCGCCAAGGACCAGCGCGCCCTCAAGCGGGGCAAGGTCCGATGCATCCGCGACGAGGTCGCCGCCGTCGCCGCCGAGACGCCGACCATCGCCGAGGAGGCCGCGGCGCTCATCGACGTCGAGTACGAACCGCTGCCGGCGGTGTTCGATCCGTTCCGGGCGCTCGAGGCCGGCGCCCCGCTCGTGCACGAGGAGCTGGCGACGAACGCGCATCCCCTCCGCTACCAGTTCAGCCACGGCGACGTCGACCGGGCGCTCGCCGAGGCGGCCGCGGTCGTCGAGGACACGTACCGCTTGAGCTTCGTCACGCAGGCGTGCCTGGGCACGATGGTCGCGATCGCCGACTGGGACCTCGCCGGAAATCTCACGATGTGGACGACGACCCAGGTGCCGTTCCTCTACCAGCGTGACCTTGGCGAGACGCTCGGAATCGGCGGCGAGCGTGTGCGGGTGCTGCAGCCCCCCGTCGGCGGGAACTTCGGCCGTGGCCTGGACATCTACCCGATCGACGTCATCGCCGCGCTGCTGGCCAGGCGCGTGCACCGTCCGGTGAAAATCGAATTCGACCGCGTCGAAGAGTTCGTCGCGTGTCCCGGGCGCGAGCCATGCCTGATCCGCCTGCGCACCGCCGCCGCCCGGGACGGCCGGCTCCTCGCGCGCGAAGCCCACGTGACGATCGACAACGGCGCCTACACCTCCTGGGGGTCGACGACGCCCTACGTGATGCTCTCGACCGTGGCGGGGCTCTACCGGGTGCCGAACGTTCGGTTCGACACGACGATCGTCTACACGAACAACCCCTACTCCGGCTCGATGCGCGGCTACGGCAACCCCGAGTCCACGTTTGCCGTCGAGTCCCAGATGGACGACCTCGCCGACCGGCTCGGACTGGACCGGCTCGAGCTGCGCCGACGGAACGCGTCGAAGCCGGGCGACGTCAACCCGCAGGGGTTCGTCCTCACCTCGTTCGCGATGACCGAGTGCATCGACGCGGCCGCCGAGGCCATCCGGCGGGACGCGCCGCCCCTCAGGCCGGGCTGGGCGCGCGGCGTCGGTTACGCCGGCATGTTCCACGTCGGCGGTGGCGCCCGCATCTATCGGTCGGACGGGTGCGGCGCGATCGTCAAGCTCGACGACTTCGGCAGGGTCGCGCTGCTCACGGGCGCCAGCGAGATCGGGCAGGGGTCGGAGACCGTGCTCGCGATGATCGTCGCCGAGACGCTCGGCGTGCCGCTCGAGCGCATCGACGTGGTCAACTCCGACACGAGCGTCCGGCCGTGGGACGTAGGGACGCACGCGAGCCGGACCACGTTCGTCGCCGGCAACGCCGCGCGCCTCGCCGCCGAGAAGGTGCGGGCGCAGCTTCTCGCGATGGCCGCCGCGCAGTTCGACGAGCCGGTCGCGAATCTCGACGTCAGGGGTGGGTGGGTCTTCGTGAAACGCGAGCCTCAGCGCCGGCTCGCGTACGAGGCCGTCGCGCGGTCGGGGCATTTCAAAGGCGGAGGCCGCGTGCTGGTGGCGGAGGCGTTCTACGACCCGCCCACGGTGATGCTCGACAAGGACCTGCAGGGGAACGTCTCCGCCGCGTACGCCTCGGCGTTTCAGGCGACGCTCGTCGATGTCGAGCCCGAGACCGGCAAGATCGAGGTCCGTCTGATAGCCTCTGCGCACGACGTCGGCCGCGCCCTCAACCCGCCCGCCGCCGAGGGGCAGGTGCACGGGGGGATCCACATGGGGCTCGGCTACGCGCTCAGCGAGCGGCTCGTCGTCGAAGAGGGGCAGATCGTCACGCAGAGTTTCATGGACTACGCGGTCCTCAAGGCGGACGACATGCCGGACATCGTCGTGCGGCTCGTCGAGAGCGTGGACGCGGAAGGCCCGTTCGGCGCCAAGGGGCTCGGCGAGTCGGGCGTCATCCCCGTCGCCGCGGCGGTCGCGAACGCCGTCAAGGACGCGATCGGGGTCCGCTTCACCGAGCTGCCGATCACACCGGCGCGCGTGCGCGCCGCGCTGGCCGGCCGCAGCGCCGCGAAGGACGGTCGGTGATGGTTGCGCGCCGGGGTCAGACGACCCGAGCCCGGCGGCTCAGGCGCTGCCACGAACCATCGCACGTGAGGGCCGTGGCATCGAGCGCGTCCGCGGTCGCGAGCACGAGCGCGTCCGGAAGCCGGAGAGCGCGGTGGTGTGCCCGGAGCCGGGCGGCCCGTTCGGCGACCTGCTCGGTGAGCGGCTCGATTCGAATGCCCAGGTCGGTCACGAATCGCCTCACGACCGCGACCGCGCCCGGTCCGCGGCGCCAGGGGTCAACGAGGACCTCGGCGTACGCGCTCGACGGCAGGACCAGCTCCTCCCGACGCGCCTGCCCGATTGCCGCGACCGCCGCGATGTGGTGCGGGTCACCGGCGTCGAGGAACGCGATAACGATACTCGCGTCGAGGACGGCTATCGCCACTCCCGGCGCAGTTTCTGCAAGGATCCCTTCGGATAGACGCCCGTCAGCCGGCCGGCGTACCCGGCCAGCGTCTCTTCGACGCGGGTGAGCACGATGCGGCCGGCTCCGGCGGCCTCCACCCGCAACTGGTCTCCGGGCTTGAGCCCAGCGCGCCTGAGCGCGGCGACCGGTATCGTCGCCTGGTTCTTCACGCTGATCCGTGTACGGCCCCGCGTGCGGCCAGCCTTTACATTTGGCATTGCAAGTAAAGGTATCGGCCCTCGACGCCGGTGTCAATGGGCGTCCGGCGGCGCGGAGAGAGCGTGAAGCTCTTCGAGGGCGTCCGCGTCCTCGACCTCTCCCGCATGCTCGCGGGGCCGTACGGCTCGATGCTGCTCGCGGACCTGGGCGCCGAGGTGATCAAGATCGAGGATCCCGACGGCGGCGACCCGATGCGCGTCATGGGGCCGCCGTTCCTGCCCGACGGCGAGTCGGCGTATTTCCTGGCGATCAACCGCAACAAGAAGTCCGTCGCGCTCGACCTCAGCCGCGACGCGGGGCGCGAGGTCTTCCACGACCTGGTCCGCCGGGCGGACGTCGTCTGGGAGAACTTCCGTCCCGGGGTGATGGAGCGGCTCGGCTGCGCGTACTCCAAGCTCTGGTCGCTCAACCAGCGCGTGATCGTCTGCTCGATCTCCGCCTACGGCCAGGACGGCCCGTACCGCGACTGGCCGGCATTCGACCTGGCGCTCCAGGCGATGGGCGGCGCGATGTCCCTCACCGGCGAGCCGGAGAGGGCGCCCGTGCGCATGGGCCTCCCGATGGGCGACCTCACGGGCGGGATCGTCGGCGCCTTCGCGGTGGCCGCCGCGCTCTTCCGGCGCGAGCGCACGGGCGAGGGGACCTACATCGACCTGTCCCTGCTCGATTGCCAGGTCTCGCTGCTCACGTACATCGCGCAATACTTCTGGACGAATGGCCGCGTCCCCGGCCCGCTCGGCTCGGGCCACGCCTCCGTCGTCCCCTACCAGGCCCTCGCCACGCGCGACGGCCACCTGATCGTCGCCGTCTTCGCCGAGAAGTTCTGGTCGGGGTTCTGTCGCGCGGTCGAGCACCCGGAATGGGAGCACGACCTCCGCTTCAGGACCAACCGCGACCGCGTCGCGAACCGCGACGTGCTGGCCCCGCTCGTCGAGGCCGCCTTCACCCGGCGGCCGACCGACGACTGGCTCGGGCGCCTGCAGGCGGAGGGCGTGCCCTGCGCGCCCATCCGGTCCGTCGATCGCGTCCTCGCCGATCCCCAGGTGAGGCAGCGCGGGATGGTCGTCGAGATGGCCCATCCCCTCCACGGCAAGCTCCTGGCGCTCGGCACGCCGGTCAAGGTGGACGGCGCGATGGGTCTCGAGGCGGCGCTGCCCCCGAGGCTCGGCGAGCACACCGACGCCGTTCTCGGAGGGTTGCTCGAGTACGACGCGGCGCGGCTCGCCGGGCTACGAGCCTCAGGAGTCGTAGGATGAAGCTCGCCGTCCTGGGCGCGGGCCACGGTGGGTTCGCGACGGCGGCCGACCTCGCGCTGGCCGGTCACCACGTGAGGCTCTGGAGCCGTTCCCCCGACGCGCTCGGCCCGCTCGTGGAGCGTGCGACGATCACGCTCGAAGCCGAAGGGCGGCACGGGACGGCGCGCCTCGAGCGTGCCACGACCGACCTCGCCGAGGCGGTCGAGGGCGCGGAGATTCTGATCGCGCCGCTGCCCGCGACGAGCCACGAGGACCTCGCCAGGCGCCTGGCGCCGTATCTCAACGACCGGCAGCTCGTCCTGCTCACGCCGGGAACGCTCGGCAGCTACGCGATGGCGCGGACCATCGCGCGCGCCGACGGGACCTTGCCGCTGGCGTTCGTCGAGACCGGGACGCTCCCGTACCTGGCGCGGAAGACGGCGCCGACCGTCGTGAAGGCGCCTGTGCGCGCCGCCAACCTGCCCGTCGGCGTGTTCCCCGCGTCGCGGAGCGCTGGCGTCCTGCCACGACTCGCGGAGCTCTTCGCGGCCGTCCGCCCGTGCGTGGACGCCCTCGACGTCGCGCTCACCAACGCGGGGCCGGTGATCCACCCGCCGCTGGTGCTCCTCAACGCGGGTCCGATCGACGCCGGACGATACGACGTCCATGCGGCGGGCACGACGCCGAGCGTGCGGCGGCTCATCGACGCCGTGGACGCCGAGCGCGTCGCGACGCGCCGGGGCTGGGGGTACGCCCCACCGGACTACGAGCTGGCGACATACTACGACGAGACGCGCGCCGCCGAGGGGCTCTACGGTGCGAAGGCGAAGACGAAGCTCGTGGCGAGCGGCCTCTGGAGCGAGATCCTCACGTTCGAGCACCGCTACGTCACCGAAGACGCGGCCCTCGGGCTCTCGCTCTTCGAGTCGGCGGCGCGGGCGGCGGGCGTGGTGACGCCCGCCACCACCGGGCTCCTCCTCGTGTTCGGCGCCCTGCTCGGGCGCGAGCTGTCGGGCGGCGGCCGCGCGCTCGAACGCCTGGGGCTCGGCGATTTCAGCCGACGCGAGATCCGCGAGTTCTTCCGGGACGGCTGGGCCTCGCCGGTGTGGCGGAAGGTGATCCAGTGACCGCGGAGCGCGCGTCCTCGGCGCTCAGGCACGACGGCGCGGGAGGCCTCAGCTACCGGGGGTCGCGCTACCTCCTCGTCCGACCCGAGACGCTCGTCGCGCTGCAGAAGGCGGTCGAGGCGGCGCTCGGCGAGCGTGCCGCGGCGTGCCTGGTGGCCGGCGGCCGGGCGGGCGGCGGCTCGGCCCTCCTGTCCGTCGAGGGCTCGGCGGAGGAAATCGTCGAGCGGCTCCTGGCGATGGGCGGCGCGATCGGCTGGGGCGAGTTCGCGCTGGAGCGGTTCGGCCCGGACGAGCTGGTGGTCACCGTCCGGAACTCGCCGTTCGCGCTGGCGTACGGCGCCGCCGAGGCGCCGGTGTGCCACCTCACGCGCGGCGTGCTCGAGCGGCTCGCCGAGCGGGCGCTCGGCGCGCCCGCCGTCGCCACCGAAACGGCGTGCGTGGCGACGGGCGCGTCGTTCTGTCGCTTCACCGCGCGCGTCCGGTGACGACCGCGGCGCTCGTCCATGTCGTCGTGAGCGGCCTGGCGACGGGCTCGATCTACGCCCTCATGGCGATCAGTCTGGTGATCATCTTCAACGCCACACGCACGCTCAACTTCGCCCAGGGCGAGATGCTGATGGTCTCGACCTTCGTGGGCTTTACGGTCTATGCGCGCGCGAAGCTGCCGCTCGTGGTCGTGATGCTCGTCGCGGTCGTCGCGGCGGCGCTGCTCGGGTGGGTGATCGAGCGCGTGATCATCCGCCACGCGATCGCCTCCACGCCCTTCGACGTGCTCATCATCACCCTCGGGCTCTCGCTCGTGCTCCGCTCCGCCGCCGGCCTCACGTGGACCCATGACGAGTTCCCGTTTCCGTCGTTCTTCGGGGACCGCCCCATCACGCTCGGCCCCGTTCGCCTGGTACCCGTGTCGCTCGGGATCATCGGCGCCTCGCTCGGCCTCATGTGGGGCCTCTGGGCGCTCTTCACCCACACGCGGCTGGGCCGCGCCATGCGGGCGGTCGCCCAGAACCAGCGCGCGGCGCGGCTCATGGGGATCAGCGTCGAGCGGGTCTACTCGGCGTCGTGGGTGCTCGCCTCGGTCGTCGGCGCGCTCGCCGGCGTCCTGATCGCTCCGGTGATCTTCCTCTCCTCGAAGATGGGGCTCGTCGCCATCAACGGCTTCATCGCCGCGGTGCTGGGCGGCTTCGGCTCGATGCCGGGCGCCGTCGTGGGCGGCATGCTGCTCGGCGTGATCGAGAATCTGGCGCCGCTCTACCTCCCGTCGTCCATCAAGCACTCGGTGCCGTTCCTCGTGCTGATCGCGATCCTCCTGATCCGTCCGGGCGGGGTGCTCGGACGGCCGGCGAGGCGGAAGGTCTGATGCGGTACCCGGCGGTGGCGATCGGCGCGGCGGGACTCGTGGCCTGGCCGTGGGCGGCGCCGCCGTATTTCGTTTTTCTCGCGAGCCTCGTCGTCGTCAACGCGATCGTGGCGATCGGCCTCAATCTCTTGTCCGGATACACGAACCAGCTCTCATTTGGCCACGCGGGGTTCCTCGCGGTGGGCGCGTACACGGCCGCGATCGTGGCCACCCGCTGGCCCGGCGTCCCGGTCGTCGTGGCGCTCCTCACCGCCGCGCTCGGCGCCGCGCTCGTCGGACTCCTGCTCGGGGTGCCGTGCCTCAGGCTCGAGGGCCTCTACCTCGCGATGGCGACGCTCGCCTTCGGGTTCGTCGTCGTCGAGGCGATCGTGAATCTCGAGTGGCTCACGCGCGGCAACGACGGGCTGCGCGTCCCGACGGCCCGCCTCGGCCCGTGGGCGCTCGCGACCGACACCGCGCGCTACTACCTCGCGGTTCTCGTCGGCGCGGCGATGGTGTGGGCCGCCCTCAACCTGGTACGGACGCGGACCGGGCGCGCGCTCCTCGCGATCCGCGAGAGCGAGATCGCCGCGCAGGCGAGCGGCGTCCACCTGGCCAAGTACAAGACGCTCGCGTTCGTGATCTCGGCGCTCTACACGGGCGTGGCCGGCGGGCTCTTCGCCTTCGTCGTCGGCTTCCTTTCGCCCGACGCCTTCGACGTGTTCCTGTCGGTGGACTTCGTGGCCATGATCATCGTCGGCGGTCTCGGGTCGGTCCCGGGCTCGGTGGCGGGCGCCGCGGTGCTCACGGTCCTGAACGACTCCCTCGCGGGTTTCCAGAACTATCGGCCGTTGCTCTTCGGCGCGCTCCTGATCGCCTCGATGCTGTTCATGCCGGGTGGCATCGCGAGCGCGGTGCGCCGGCTCAAAGAAGGAGGATGACGATGAGATCCCGATGGGCCCTCCTCCCGGTGGCCCTCGCCGTGCTGGCGGCGGCCCCCGCGCGCGCGGAGCAGGGCGTGACCGACGCGGAGGTCGTACTCGGCTGCTCGAACTCGTTCTCGGGTCCGCTGGCCTTCTCCGGCGAGCAGGCGACGAAGTTCGGCGTGGACCTCTACGTCAGGGCCGTCAACGACGCGGGGGGCGTCCTCGGCCGGAAGGTCCGGACGGTCTACTACGACGACGGCTACAAGCCGCAGGAGGCCGTCGCCAACACGAAGAAGCTCGTCGAGCAGGACGGAGTCTTCGCGATCATCGCCCCGCAGGGCACGCCGCCGGTGCTCGCGACGCTCGAGTATCTCGAGGCGAACAAGGTTCCGTTGCTCTTCCCGTTCCAGGGCTCGCCGATCACGCGGGCGCGCCGGTACGTGTTCGGCGGGATGACGCTCTACGACCGGCAGTCACGCATGATGATCGAGTACCTGGTGGGCCAGCGGAAGTACCGGAAGCTCGCGGCGCTCTACCAGGACGACGAGTACGGCAAATCGTTCCGCGCCGCTTTCGAGAAGGACCTCGGGCGCCATGGTCTCAAGCTGGTCGCGGCGGAGTCCGTCAAGCGCGGCGTCACCGACGTGAGCGCCCCGATCGCCAAGCTCCACGCGGCGAGGCCGGAGGTGCTCTTCCTCGTCCTCACGCCCGGCCCGGGGGCCCAGGCGCTCAGGGAGCGCCAGAAGATCGGCTGGACCGAGGCCGTCATGGTCTCCTCGGGCCCGCTCACCGACGAGCGCTACCTCGCGCTCGCGGCGGACGCGGCGGAGGGCGTCGAGGGGCTGTCGCTCTGGCCCGACCCGCTCGCCTCGGACCTGCCGGGTGTCAGGCTCTACCGCGAGCGCATGAAGAGGTATTTCCCGGGAAACGAGCCGAACCGCTACTCCCTCTCGGGCTATTTCGCCGCGATGCTCTTCGCGGAAGGCGCCAAGCGCGCGGGCCGGAGCCTGACGCGCGAGGGGCTCGTCGTGGCGCTCGAGGGGATCCGTGACTTCGAGAGCGGCATTCTGCCGCCCGTCACGATCGGCCGGGACCACGAGACCCAGAAGCAGGGGTTCTGGGTGCGCGTCGAAAAGCGCCGCTTCACGCCGCTCACCGACTGGCTCAAGTCGGAGTAGCACGCGGTGCTCAGCGTCGACGATCTCTCGATCACCTTCGGCGGCCTCACCGCGCTGCGCGGCTTCACGGTCGACGTCGCCGAGCGGGAGATCCTCGCGCTGATCGGCCCCAACGGGGCGGGGAAGTCCACGGTCTTCAACATCGTGACAGGCCTCTACCGCCCCTCGTCCGGCCGGGTCACGTTCCGCGGCCGCGACCTCCTGGCGCTCCCACCGCACGCCATCGCGCGGTGCGGGATCGCGCGCACCTTTCAGAACACCGAGGTCTTCCGCCGGCTCACCGTCCTCGACAACGTGCTGATCGGCCGCCACACGCACCTCTCCGCGGGCGCGCTCCGCGGCGCGCTCGGCCTCCCGACGGTCGCGCGCGAGGAAGCCGCCGCGCGCGACGCGGCCCGCGCGCTGCTGGCCCGCCTGGGGCTCGAGGACGCCGCGGGCCTCGAGGCCGGGAGCCTGCCGCTCGGGCTCCAGAAGCGCCTCGAGCTCGCGCGGGCGCTCGCCGCGGAGCCGAGGCTCCTCCTGCTCGACGAGCCGGCCGGCGGTCTCAATCCGACCGAGACCCAGGCGCTCATGGAGGTCATCGTCCGGCTCCGCGACGCGCACGGGCTGACCATCGTGCTCGTCGAGCACGACATGGAGCTCGTGATGGGAATTTCCGACCGCATCGCCGTGCTGAACGATGGACGGAAAATCGCCGACGGCAAACCGCGCGAGATCGCCGCCGCCCCGGTGGTGATCGAGGCGTACCTCGGCGGCGAGGACGACTGAGGGTGGCGCCGACGCTCGTGGTCGAGGACCTCGCCGTCTACTACGGGAAGCGCCGGGCGGTCGACGGCGTATCGCTCACCGTGGGGCGGGGCGAGATCGTCAGCCTCCTCGGCGCCAACGGCAGCGGCAAGTCCACGACGCTGCGGGCGATCTCGGGCCTGGTCCGGCCGGCGCGCGGCCGCATTCTCTACGAGGGACGCGACATCACGTGCGCGCCGGCGGACGCGATCGTCGCGGCCGGCGTCGGCCACGTGCCCGAGGGGCGCGAGGTCTTCGCCGAGTTCACCGTGCGCGAGAATCTGCTCGTGGGCGGCCACACGGTCCCGCGGAACGACGTGACGGAGCGGCTCGAGGGCGCGTTCGGGCTCTTCCCCGTGCTGTACGGGCGGCAGCGGCAGCTCGCGGGCACGCTCTCCGGCGGCGAGCAGCAGATGCTCGCGATCGCGCGGGCGCTCATGACGCGACCGCGCCTGCTCCTCCTCGACGAGCCCTCGCTCGGCCTGGCGCCGATGCTCTCGCGCGAGATCTTCCGCACGATCCGACGGATCAACGCGACGGGGGTGGCCGTCCTGCTGGTCGAGCAGAACGCGCGTCGGGCGCTCCGGCTCGCGGGACGCGGCTACGTGCTCGAGACGGGCCGCGTCGTCGCCGCGGGGACCTGCGGCGAGCTCGGCGAGGACGCGCGGGTCCGCGCGGCCTACCTGGGGTTGGGGAAGCCCACGCGAGCCCCCTGACGGTGTAGGATGGGGGCGTCATGTCGGTCCAGCGCGGGCTCCTCTTGATCGCCGACATCGCGGGCTACACCCGCTTCATGGAGTTTCACCGGACGGATCTGGCGCACGCGCAGGATATCGTGGCCCGCCTGCTCGAGGCGATGATCGACGCGTCCTCGGCGCTTGAGCTGGTCGAGGTGGAAGGCGACGCCGCGTTCCTGTACCGCCGGTTGCCGAGCGGCACGGACCCGGAGCTCGTGGAATCGGCGCTTCGCCAGTCGGTGGCCATGCACGGCGCCTTTCACGCGCTCCAGCAGAAGATCGCGTGCCTCAACAACTGCCCGTGCCAGGGGTGCGCCCAGGTCGCGAACCTCAAGGTCAAGTTCGTCGCTCACCTGGGCGACGTGGCGCCCCAGCGCGTCAAGCGGCTCACGAGGCTCGCGGGCTTCGACGTCATCTTCGTCCACCGGATGCTGAAGAACTCCGTCCCGGTGCGCGAATATCTCCTGATGTCCGAGCCGCTCTGGGAACGCGCCGACGCGCGCCTGCGTACCGGCGCCCGGCTTCTCGAGGAGGAGTTCGAGGGCGTGGGGCGCGCCCGTACCTACTATCTCGATCTCGCCGCGCACGCGACGCCGCTCCCGCCCCGACCCAAGGTCACCTGGTTCGGGCAGCAGCGCGAGACACTGGGCGTCGTGCTCCGGGCCCTCCCCTATGCGCTGGGTCTCCGGAAGCGCGGCGGGCTCCGTAACCTCACGCCCGCGTAGACAGGCGGTCGCCCGCGAGCGGATGTTCCAGCCCGAGCTCGAAGCCCTCGACCGCGAGCGCCTCGAGCGCCTCGTCCTCGAGCGGATGCGCGCCACGCTCGCCCGCCTCGCCTCCCATCCGGCGCACACGCGGCGGCTCGGCGGCGCGCAGCCGGAGGACATCCGGCGGCTCGAGGACTGGCGCCGGCTGCCGCTCCTCACGAAGGCCGAGCTGCGTGACGCCTACCCGTTCGGCCTCGCGTGCGGGCGGGAGCAGGGCTACCGCCGGGTCCACATGTCGAGCGGCACGACGGGGAACCCGATCCTCAACCCGTACACCGCCGCCGACGTGGCGCAGTGGGGCGAGGTCATGGCGCGCTGCTACGTGGCCGCGGGCGTGGGCCGGGGCGACGTCGTCCAGATCACGCCGTCGTTCGGCCTCTTCACGGGCGGCTTCGGCTTCCACTACGGCGCCGAGCGCATCGGCGCGATGGTGATCCCGACGGGCGCCGGGCGCACGTCCCTGCAGCTCCGACTCATGCGGGACCTCGGCGTCACGGTCGTGGCGGCGATCGCGACGTACCCGCTCCGGCTCATCGAGGTCGCGCGCGAGGAAAAAGTCGACCTGGACTCGCTCTCGTTGCGCGTCGGGATCTTCGGCTCGGAGATGTGGTCCGACGAGCTCCGCGCCCGCATCGAGCGGGAGCTCGCGATCCGGAGCTTCGACATCATCGGGATGACCGAGACCGGCGGCCCCGGCATGGGGATCGACTGCGCGGCGCGCGCCGGGATCCACGTCTGGGAGGACCACTACCACGCCGAGATCGTGGACCCCGCGACCGGCGCCGTCGTCCCCGACGGCACCGAGGGAGAGCTGGTGGTCTCGACGCTCACGCGCGAGGGGTTGCCGCTCGTGCGCTATCGGACCCACGACCTCACACGCGTGGTCTCGCGCGCGCGGTGCGACTGCGGTCGGACGGCGCTCCGGCTGGATCGGCTCCGTGGCCGGACCGACGACATGGTGATCTTCAGGGGCGTGAACTTCTACCCACGGCAGGTCGAGAGCGTCCTTCTGCGCTGCTCCGGCGTGGGCCACGAGTACCAGATCGTCCTCGAGGGGGAGGGCGGCGGCGAGCGCATGACGGTCCACGTCGAGGTCGAGGCCGGATGCGATCCCGCCCTAGGGGCGCGGGTCCGCCGCGAGCTGTCCGACCTCCTGGCGCTCTCGCCGGAGGTTCGCCTCGCGAAGCCCGGTGAGCTCGAGCGGGCGCAGGGCAAGGCGGTCCGTGTCGTGGACCGTCGCACCGCCCGGTGACGCACGTGCTCGCGGGCATCACGGTCCTCTCGCTCGAGCAGGCGACGGTCCTGCCGTTTCTCACCTATCGGCTGGCGTGCGACGGCGCGCGGGTGATCCGCGTCGAGCACGTCGAGCGGCCGGACCCGAACCGATTCGTCGGCCGCGACCTTCTGGGCGAGCCGAGCATGCGGAGCTATTTCCTGCCGAACAACTTCGGCAAGGAGGCGGTCACGCTGAACCTCGCCGAGGCCGAGGGGCGCCAGATGCTCCGGGAGCTCGTCGAGGCGCTGCGGGTGGACATCTTCGCCACGAACCAGCGCCCGCGGAGCTACGCCAAGCTCGGCATCGACGACGCCACGCTCCGAGCCGTCAAGACCGACTTGATCTGGGTCGGCATCACCGGCTTCGGGCCCGATCACGATGAGGCCGCCTACGATCCGATCCTCCAGGCGCGCGCCGGGTTCATGGAGCTGACGGGCGAGCCCGCCGGCCCGCCCACGGTGTTCGGCCTGCCGATGGTGGACCTCGGCGCGGCCGAGCACGGCTACGGCGCCGTCATGCGGGCGCTCTATCAGCGGGCCGTGACCGGGGCGGGCGTGCGGCTCGACGTCTCGATGCTGCGCAGCGCGATCTCGTGGATGGTCACGCCGGTTCTCCTGTCCGCGAGCCTGGGCGAGCGGATCACGCGCAAGGGCAACGGCCACCAGTTCTTCGCGCCCGTGTCGGTGTTCCCGACCCGCGACGGCCACCTCTACGTCGCCGTCGGCAGCGACGCGCAGTGGGCCGCGCTGACGAAGATCCCCGCGTTCGCCGGCCTCGACCGGGCCGAGTGGGCATCCAACGCCGGACGCATCGCCGAGGCGGAGCGGCTCTGCCGGGAGCTGGGCGAGCGCGTCGCGCGGCTCCACACGGCGGAGGCGCAGGCGCTCTTCCGCGAGGCGGGCGTTCCGGTCTCGCGCGTGAACACGTTGGCCGACGTGGTCGCGGACCCCCTCGTGGCGCCGCGACTCGTCCGCGTCCGGGACCCGCGCACCGGTCTCACCGTGGTCCTGCCTGCGCCGCCGGTCGCCGATCCGCCACCGCTCGCGTTCCCGCCGCGCCTGGGCGAGCATAACGAGACGATTTATGGCGGGACGCTCGGATACCCGCCGGAGCGGCTCGCCGATCTCCGGCGGCGGCGGATCATCTGAGGAGATCGCCGCTGAACGACGCCTTCTACCTGACCGAGGACCAGCGCGCGATCCGCGACCTCGCGCGCACGATCGCGCGCGAGCGCGTGGCGCCGCGAGCCGCGCAGTACGACGACGCCGAGGCGTACCCCGAGGAGTCCATTCGAGCGCTCATCGACGCGGGTCTGTACTCCATCTGGGTTCCCGAACAATACGGCGGAACCGATCTCGGGTGCCTCGCGCTCGCGCTCGTGTGCGAGGAGCTTGCGTGGGCGTGCGCGGCGACCGCGACGCAGTACCTCGACCAGGCGCTCGGCGGGCTGCCGATCCTCCTGGCCGGCACCGAGGCGCAGAAGGCGGAGTACCTCCCGCACCTCGCGACGGGCGCGCGGCTCACCGCGTACTCGCTCTCCGAGCCCGGCGCCGGCTCCGACGCCGCCGGCCTCAGAACCACCGCGGTGCGGAAGGGCGATCGCTACGTCCTGAACGGCTCCAAGCAGTGGTGCACCAACGGCGACCACGCCGACGTCGTCGTCGTCTTCGCCACGGTCGACCCGAAGCTCCGCGCGAAGGGCATCACCGCGTTCCTCGTCGAGAGGGGCACGCCCGGCTTCGCCGTCGGCAAAAAGGAGAAGAAGATGGGGATCCGCGCCTCGCCCACCGTGGCGCTCCACTTCACGGACTGCGCGGTGCCGGTCGACGCCCGGCTCGGTGCGGAGGGCGAGGGGTTCACGCTCGCGATGCGGACCCTCGACCTCACGCGCCCCGCGACGGGCGCGATGGCGGTCGGAATCGGCCAGGCGGCGCTCGATGCCGCGGTCACCTACGCGCGCGAGCGGCAGCAGTTCGGACAGCCGATCGGGGCCTTCCAGGGTGTCCAGTTCATGCTCGCCGACATGGCGATGCAGGTCCACGCGGCGCGGCTCATGATCCATCACGCCGCCCGTCAGGTGGACGCGGGGATCCGAGCCAACACGTACGAGGCATCGATGGCGAAGTGCTGGGCGGGCGACGCGGCCATGAAGGTGGCGACCGACGCCGTCCAGATCTTCGGCGGCTACGGGTACACGCGCGAGTACCCGGTCGAGCGCTTCATGCGTGACGCGAAGATCATGCAGATCTACGAGGGCACGAACCAGATCCAGCGGCTCATCATCGCCAAGGAGCTGCTCGGCGACTGAGCGCGGCGGCCCCCCGGGCGCCGCCGGCGCTCCCGAAGGAGGATGGGCGTGGCGAGACCCCGTCTGACCCGTCGGATGTTCCTCAGGCGCGCCGCGACGGGCGCGGCCGTGCTGGGCTCACCGGTCCCGCTCCGCGGAGAGCCTCCGACCTTCACGGTCGGCGTCATCCATCCCGTGACGGGCCTGCTCGCCGAGGCGGGCCGTGCGTGCCGTCTCGGGGCCCAGCTGGCCGTAGACGCGATCAACGCGGCGGGCGGCGTCAGGTCGCTCGACGGGATGAAGCTCGAGCTGTTGCTGGGGGACACCCAGACGACGCCCGACGTCGCGCGCCTCGAGGCGGAGCGCGTCGTCGGCCGGGGCGCGCGGGTGCTCATGGGGTCGTTCGACTCCGGCTCGACCGCCGCGATGGTATCGGTCGCCCAGCAAAAGCGCGTGCCGTTTCTCGTGGACATCGCCGCGGCCGATTCGATCACCGCGAACGTCGCCAAGTCGGTGACAGATGGGCAGGCGAAAGTCCAGTACGTCTATCGGAACTTCCCGACGGGCTCGAGCTTCGGCCGCCTCGCCGTCCGGTACTTCAAGGAGGTCTTCAACGCAGCGGGGGTCTCACCCAAGCGCGTCGTGCTCATGCACGCGAACGACCTTTTCGGCCAGAGCCAGTCGAAGGGGTTCATCGACGCGCACACGGCCGCGCGCCCGGCGTGGGAGATCGTCGCGGTGATCCCGTGGCCGGAGCCCCCCGCCGACCTCTCCGCGCAGGTCGCGCGGGCGAAGGCCGCGAAGCCCGACGTCATCGCGCCGATCACCCGCCTGGCGAGCGCGCAGCGTCTGCTGCCCGAGATCCGGAAGCAGCGCGTCGAGCTCATGGGCATCGTCGGCCCGGGAAGTCCCGGCCTCTACGAGGCGGGCCAGGTCGCGGTGCTCAAGGGGGACCTCGAGTACGTGATGGACAACGTGCCCTCGTGGCCGAACTTCAAGAGGGCACGGACCCAGCAGGCGGCGGAGGAGTACCGCAGGCGATCGGGCGGCAAGGCCTTCGACACGAACTCCGTCGCGTCGTATGACGGCATCCTGATCATCGCCGACGTCCTCGAGCGGGCCGGGAAGGCGGCGCTGTCGGAGGCGGACGGCCCCGAGGCGATCGTCGACGCGATGAAGGCGACGAGCCTCAGGGACATCCTCGCCGTGGCGGCGGGCCCGGTCGTGTTCAACGAGATTGGCGACAACCCGAATGCCTCGACGGCGATGATCCAGATCCTCGGCCAGAAGCCGGTCGTCGTCTGGCCCAAGGACGCCGCGGTGCAGAAGTTCGTGTTCCCGCGGCCGAGCGCAGCTAGAGGCTGACGGCCGCGAGGGTCATGATCTCAACGGTCCCGCGCGAGCCGAGCTCCATCGAGATCCGCGCGATCGTTTCGTTGTCGCGCGCCTCCACCACGCTGATGTAGTCGTAGGGGCCGAGCACGGCGTACTGGGCGAGCACCTTACCGCCCATCGCCTCGATCTCCTTGTTGACCTCCTTCGTGCGCGCGGGCTTCTTCTTCACCGTTTTGCGACCGGCCTCGGTGAGCTTGCTCAGCATGACATACGTCGGCATGGCGCTGCTCCTTTCGACCCCGACGGGGCGGGGCGCAGGTGCGCCGACTCTAGGCGCCGGGCCCGGGGCTGTCAAGACGCGCGCGCGGTATACTGGCGCCGTGTTTAACCTCGCTGCGGCTTCGGAGCGAACCGTAACGTCCGCTCCCTCCGAGTGACGACGGCCCCTCGATGACGAGCCCGATCATCACCGAGGCCCTCCGCGCGCTGGTGGAGCGCCGAAACCTGACGCGGATCGAGGCCGCCGCGGCCATGGAAGCCATCATGTCGGGGACCTCGACCAACGCGCAGATCGCCGCCTTCCTCACGGCGCTCAGGATGAAGGGCGAGACCGTCGAGGAGCTGATCGGCTTCGCCCAGGTGATGCGCGCGAAGGCCGTCCGCATCCGCACGCGGCCCGACGACGTCGCGGGGCTCACCGGCACGGACCGTGACATGCTCATCGACACGTGCGGCACGGGCGGCGACGCGGCGGGGACCTTCAACGTCTCGACCGCGACCGCTTTCGTCGTCGCGGGCGCGGGGCTCCGCGTCGCCAAGCACGGGAACCGCTCCGTGTCGTCGCTCTGCGGCTCGGCCGACGTGGTCGAGACGCTCGGCGTCAACCTCGACCTCCCGCCCCACAAGGTCGCGCGCTGTGTGGAAGAGGTCGGGATCGGCTTTCTCTACGCGCCGCTCCTCCACACGGCGATGAAGCACGTGATGGCCGCGCGGCGCGAGATGGGCGTCCGCACGGTGTTCAACATGCTCGGGCCGCTGACGAACCCGGCCGGAGCCAACGCGCAGGTGATCGGGGTCTACTCGCCCACGCTCACCGAGCCGCTCGCGTGTGTCCTCGCCGAGCTCGGTACCCACCGGGCCTTCGTCGTCCACGGCGCCGACGGCCTCGACGAGATCTCGAACACCGGCGAGAGTCGTGTCTCCGAGGTCCGTGGGGGCGGGGTGCGCACCATGACCGTGCGCCCCGAGGACTTCGGGTTGACGCGCGCGTCGATCGCCGACCTGCGGGGCGGTGACCGTGAGCAGAACGCCGAGATCATCCGCACGATCCTCGCCGGCGAGCCGGGCCCCAAACGCGACATCGTCCTCATGAACGCCTCCGCCGCCCTCGTCGCGGGTGGGCGGGCGCGAGACCTCAAGGAGGGCGTCGAGCTGGCGGCCCGTTCTCTCGACGGGGGCGCCGCGAACGAGCGGCTCGAGCGGCTGGTCGCGCTCTCCCAAGAGCTCGCCCGGGAGGTCTGACCGTGCCCTTGCGTCCGCTCGGCTCCGAGCCATAGAATAGATCGTCGCGGCGCGCTCAAGTTCCCGTCGGCGTTGCGTTCGTTTCTTTCCTGGTGTCCGGGCTCCCGCGACAGACTGGTCCCCCGGTGTTCTAGAACACCAGGGGAAACACTGAGAGCGAGGTCGTGATGAACAGCATGGGCGGCGCCAACGGCCGGATCCCCCGGTATCAGGGGATCGCCGAAGCGCTGCGCACGCGGATCCGCGAGGGCGCGCTGCGTCCTGGGGCCCGGCTCGACAACCAGCGCCGGCTCGCCACGAGCTTCGGCGTGACGCTCATGACCCTTCGCCAGGCGCTCGAGCTGCTCGAGCGCGAGCATCTGATCTCGCGCCGCCACGGTCTCGGGACGTTCGTGGCCGCGCCGTCGATCGACTACGACATCCTCCAGCTCCGCCGCTTCGCCGGGGACCTCTCGGCCAAGGGCGAGCGCGTGGCGACGCGGCTCCTCGGCGCGAGGTTCGCGGGCCCCGACCGTCGCGTCGCCGACGCGCTCGGGCTCGGCCTGGGCGCGCGGGTGCTCGTGGTCGAACGGCTACGCTCGGTCGACGGCCATCCGATGAGCCTGCAGCGGTCGTTCCTGCCCGGGCGCATCGGCGACGACGTGGTCCGCGCGGACCTGGCGCTCACGCCGCTCCATCTGGTGCTCGAGCACGAGCTCGGCGTCGTCATCGCGCGCGCGCGCGAGACGGTCTCGGCGGTGCGCCTGGGACGGCGCGAGGCGCGCGAGCTCGGGTGCCCGACCGGGGCGCCCGCCTTCGAGTCCGAGCGCGTCTCCTACGACGCGGCCGGCGCGCCGGTCGTCTTCGATCACGTCTTCATCCCCGGCGACCGCTTCCGCATCACCCGAGAACTCCATTACGAGGGGGCGACCTCATGAAGATCCTCGTGGCCGTCAAACAGGTGCCCGACACGGCGACCCAGGTGAAGATCTCCGCCGACCCGCGGGCGATCGACACCACGGGCATCACCTGGATCGTGTCGCCGTACGACGAGTTCGCCGTCGAGGAGGCCCTGCGGATCAAAGAGAAGCGCGGCCAGGGCGAGGTCGTCGCGGTGTCCCTCGGCCCGGAGCGCGTGAAGGAGGCGCTCCGCTCCTGCCTCGCGATGGGTTGCGACCGGGCGATCCACCTGAACGACCCCGCGTGGAACGGCGCCGACACGCTCGCGACGGCCAAGGCGCTCGCCGCCGTGATCCAGCGGGAGGCGCCCGGGCTCGTCCTCTGCGGGCGGCAGGCGATCGACGATGACATGGGCGCCGTGCCGGCCCAGCTCGCCGAGCTGCTCGGCTGGCCGTGCGCCTCCTGGGTCATGGAAGCGACGGTCGACGGCGACGGCAAGACCGCCCGGGCCGCGCGCCAGGTCGAGGGCGGGCTCGAGGTCTTCGACCTGCCCCTGCCCGCCGTCCTCACGGCTCAGAAGGGGCTCAACGAGCCGCGGTATCCGACGCTGAAGGGCATCATGGGGGCGAAGAAGAAGGAGATCCGTGACGTGAAGGCGACCGACCTCGGTCTGGTCGTCGAGCCACCTCAGCTCTCCGTCGTCATGCTCGAGGCGCTCCCGCCCCGCCCGCCCGGACGCATCCTCCAGGGCGACGTGCCGACGGCGGTGAAGGAGCTGGTTCGTTCGCTGCGCGAAGACGCCAAGGCGATCTGAGAGGGCGGGAGAGTCATGGCCAACGCATTCTGGTGCATCGTCGAAGACGACCGGCAGGGGACGCCGAAGAAGGTGATGGCCGAGGTCATCGGCGAGGCCGCGCGCCTGTCGAGGGGGCAGACGGAGGCCGTGTGGCTCACCGACAAGGCGAGCGCCGCGGGCCTGAAGCAGCTCGCCGAGTGGGGCGCGACCAAGATCCGGCTCCTCGAGAGCGCGGCCTTCGCGCCGTACCGCAGCGAGGTCTGGGTGGGCGCCGCGGCCGAGCTCGCGGTCAAGGAGGCGCCGAGGGCGATCTTCGCACCGGTGACGAGCCGCGCGCGTGAGTTCGTCGCGCGGCTCGCCGCGCGCCTCGGCGTCGGGCTCGCCGCCGATTGCGTGGCGTTCGCGATGGACGGTGAGCGGCTCGTCGCGACCCGCCCGGTCTACGCCGGCAAGCTGCTGGCGAAGACGACGTGGGCGAAAACGCCGTCGGTCGCGACGCTCCGACCGAACGTCTTCCGCCCCGCCGAAGCCCAGCCGGGGCGGACGGCGGCCGTCGAGCGCCCGTCGGTGACGCTCCCCGCCGCGCAGATGAAGTTCGTCGAGCGGCGCGAGGAGGTTGCGACGGGGCTCCCCGAGCTGACCGAGGCCGAGATCGTGCTGTCGGGCGGCCGCGGCATGAAGGGGCCGGAGAACTACGTGATCCTCGAGGACATGGCGCACGTCATCGGCGCCGCGGTAGGCGCCTCGCGCGCGGCGGTGGACGCCGGCTGGCGCCCGCACCGGTTCCAGATCGGCCAGACCGGACGGACGATCTCGCCCAAGCTCTACATGGGGTTTGGCGTCTCGGGCGCGATCCAGCACCTGGCCGGCATGCGCACGTCGAAGGTGATCGTCGCGGTCAACAAGGATCCCGAGGCGCCGATCTTCAAGATCGCCGACTACGGCATCGTCGGCGACCTGTTCGAGGTCGTGCCGGAGCTGACGAAGGAGTTCAAGAAGCTCCTCGAGAAATGAGCGCATGAAGCTCGACCTGTCCGCCGAGCAGCAGATGATCCAGGCGCTGGCGCGGGAGTTCGCCGAGACGGCGATCAAGCCCATCGCCGCCGAGATCGACCGCGAGGCGCGCTTCCCCCACGAGACGGTGAAACGCATGGGGGAGCTCGGTCTCATGGGCATCGCGATCCCGGAGCGCTGGGGAGGCAGCGGCGTCGACGCCGTCGCCGCCGTGCTCGCCATCGAGGAGATCGCGAAGGCGTGCGGGTCGCACGCCGCCATCATGTCGGTGAACAACTCGCTCTACTGCGATCCCGTCTACAAGTTCGGTACCGACGCCCAGCGCGAGCGCTTCCTCAAACCGGTCGCGTCGGGCCACGCCCACGGCTGCTTCGCGCTCACCGAACCCCAGGCAGGCTCGGACGCGAGCAACCAGCACACGCTCGCCGTGCGCGACGGCGCCCACTATGTGCTGAACGGCCGGAAGCAGTTCGTCACGAACGGGCGCGAGGCCTCGTTTGCCCTCGTGTTCTGCGCGACCGACCGCGCGAAGGCGCACCACGGGATCAGCACCCTCGTGGTCGAGAAGGGGACGCCGGGCTTCCTCGTGCCGAAGACCGAAGACAAGCTCGGCATCCGCGCCTCCGATACCGCCGAGCTGGTTTTTGAGGACTGCCGCGTGCCCGCCGAGAACCGGCTCGGCGAGGAAGGCATGGGGTTCCCGATCGCCCTGGCGACGCTCGACGGCGGACGCATCGGCATCGCCGCGCAAGCCGTGGGGCTCGCGGCGGGGGCTCTCGAGCGCTCGGTCGCTTACGCGCGCGAGCGGAAGTCGTTCGGCGTGCCGATCGGCCACCACCAGATGGTCCAGTGGATGCTCGCGGACATGGCGACCGCGATCGACGGCGCGCGGCTCCTCACGCTCCGCGCGGCCGCGCTGAAGGACGAAGGCCGGCCCTACACGACCGCGGCGGCGATGGCGAAGCTGTTCGCGGCGGAGACGGCGATGAAGGTGACGACCGACGCGGTCCAGATCCACGGCGGCTACGGCTTCATCAAAGAGTACGAAGTGGAACGCTACTTCCGCGACGCGAAGATCACGCAGATCTACGAGGGCACCTCGCAGATCCAGAAGCTCGTGATCGCGCGCGACATCCTGGGAGGCTCTCGATGAGCGAGCGTGAGCGCTGGAAACGGGAGACGTACGGGCCCTTCACGCGGCGCGCGCCCGAGCGCCCGGTCCGGTTCGAGTCGCTCTCGGGCATCCCCGTCGAGCCGCTCTACACGCCCGAGGACCTCGCGGGCTGGTCGTACGGCGAGAAGCTCGGCCATCCGGGCGAGTATCCGTTCACCCGCGGCGTCTACCCGACGATGTACCGTGGCCGCCTCTGGACCATGCGGATGTTTGCGGGGTTCGGGCGGCCGGAGGACACGAACGCCCGCTTCAAGTATCTGCTCGAGCAGGGGCAGACGGGGCTCTCGACCGCGTTCGACATGCCGGCGCTGATGGGGTACGACGCGGACCACCCGCGCGCGCGGGGTGAAGTCGGGAGAGAAGGGGTGTCGATCTCGACGCTCGACGATTTCGAGCGGCTCTTCGCGGGAATCCCCCTCGGCGAGGTCACGACGTCGATGACCATCAACTGCACCGCGTCCATCGCCCTCGCCATGTACCTCGCGGTGGCCGAGAAGCAGGGCGTGGGGTGGGATCGCGTCGGCGGGACGATGCAGAACGACATGCTCAAGGAGTTCATCGCGCAGAAAGAGTGGATCTGTCCGCCCGAGCCCGCCGTGCGGATCGTCACCGATATGATCGAATTCACGTCCGCGCACGTTCCGCGCTTCAACCCGGTCTCGATCTCGGGCTACCACATCCGCGAGGCGGGCTCAACCGCGGTGCAGGAGCTGGCGTTCACGCTGGCGGACGGTCTGGCGTACGTGGACGCGGCGCTCGCGCGCGGCCTCGACATCGACACCTTCGCGTCGCGCCTCAGCTTCTTCTTCGACATCCACAACGACTTCTTCGAAGAGATCGCCAAGCTACGCGCCGCGCGCCGGATGTGGGCGCGGTTCATGAAGGAGCGCTACGGGGCGACGAAGGCCGAGTCGATGCGTCTGCGCACCCACACGCAGACGGCCGGCGTCTCCGCAACGGCCCAGCAGCCGCTCAACAACGTCGCGCGCGTCGCCCTTCAGGCGCTCGCCGCCGTGCTGGGCGGGGCGCAGTCGCTCCACACGAATTCCTATGACGAGACGTGGGCGCTGCCGACGGAAGAGGCGGTGACCGTCGCGCTGCGAACCCAGCAGGTCATCGCGGAGGAAGCCGGCGTCGCCCTCTCCATCGACCCGCTCGGCGGCGCGTACTTCCTCGAGACGCTGACCGACCGGGTGGAGGCGGCGGCGCTGGAGTACATCCGCAGGATCGACGCGATGGGCGGCATGGTCCGCGCGATCGACGCGGGTTACCCCCAGAAGGAAATCGCCGACTCCGCGTACCGGTACCAGCTGATGGACGACCGGGGTGAGAAGGTCGTCGTCGGCGTCAACAAGTACGTGATGAAAGAGGCGCACCCGATCCGCTACCTCCGGATCGAGGAGAGCGTGGAGCTCGAGCAGATCGAGCGCGTCGCCCGGTTCAAGGCGGCGCGCGACACGGGCAAAGTCGAGCGGCGCCTGAAGCAGCTCGCCGACGCGTGTCGGAACGGGCGGAACGTGATGCCCATCCTCATCGACGCCGTGAAGGACTATGCGAGTCTGGGCGAGATCTCGGACGTGTACCGGCAAGTGTTCGGGCTGTACCGCGAGCCGATCATCTTCTAAGCTGCGAGGGGAGCCATGAGCGAGCCGATCAGGATCACGCGTGCGGCGACGAAGAAGCGGAAGCCGAAGGACAGCGAGCTGACCTTCGGCACCGTCTTCACGGATCACATGTTCGTGATGGACTTCCAGGAAGCGAAGGGCTGGTACGACCCGCGGATCGAGCCCTACGGGCCGCTGAGCCTCGATCCCGCCGCGGCGGTCCTCCACTACGCGCAGGCCGTGTTCGACGGGCTCAAGGCCTTTCGCGGTCGCGACGGCCGGGTCCGGCTCTTCCGGCCGCAGAAGCACGTCGAGCGGCTCAACCACTCTGCGCGGCGGATGTGCATCCCGCCGCTCGACCCGGAGCAGGCACTCAAGGCGCTCGTCGAGCTGGTCGGTCTCGAGAAGGACTGGGTCCCGTCCACCGTCGGGACGTCCCTCTACATCCGGCCGACGATCATCGCCAACGAGCCGTTCCTCGGCGTGCGGCCGGCGAAGTCGTACATGTACTACGTCATCCTGTCGCCGGTCGGCGCCTACTATCCCGAGGGGATGAATCCGGTGAAGATCCTCGTCGTGGACAAGTACGTCCGCGCCGTGGAGGGCGGCGTCGGTGGCGCGAAGACCGGCGTGAACTACGCCGCGAGCCTGTACGCGGCCGAGGACGCCAAGCACGCGGGGTTCACGCAGGTGCTCTGGCTCGACGGGCGCGAGCGGAAGTACATCGACGAAGTCGGCACGATGAACATCATGCTGAAGATCGGTGACGAGGTGATCACGCCGCCCCTGAGCCAGGGCACGATCCTGCCGGGCGTCACGCGTGACTCGGCGCTCACGCTCATGCGCGAGTGGGGCCTCCGCGTCTCCGAGCGTCAGGTCGCGATCGACGAGGTCGCGCGCGCCGCCCGCGATGGGTCACTCCGAGAGGTGTGGGGCACGGGGACGGCGGCCGTCATCTCGCCCGTCGGCGAGCTCACCTACAAGGGGGAGCGCATCGTCATCGGCGGCGGGAAGATCGGCGAGCTGACCAAGAAGCTCTACGATGCGATCGTCGGGATCCAGTACGCGACGGCACCGGACACTCACGGCTGGACGGTGCCCGTCGAGGGCCGGGCCACCTGACTTCGCCATGCTTCGTTCTCGCGCGGCGCCGCCCTCGGGCCTCGCCTGGCTCGTCATGTGGCCCGGCACGCTGCGGTCGCTCTCGGCGAGCACCCAAACCTCGTTGGAGGCGCTCTAGGAGGCCGCGATGACCGAGTGCGTCTTCTGCAAGATCCGTGATGGGCAGACCCCGGCGATGAAGGTCTTCGAGGACCAGCGGACGATCTGCATCATGGACATCAATCCGCTCAACCCGGGACACTGCCTGGTTCTGGCCAAGGCGCACGCGGCGACCATCTACGACGCCGAGGTCGTCGATCTCCAGGCTGCGATCGTGACCGCCAAGCGGATCGCCCTCGCCCTCAAGGCGTCGCTGGACCCGGAGGGCCTCAACGTCCTCCAGGCCAACGGCCCCGCCGCCTTCCAGTCGGTGCCGCACTTCCACCTGCACCTGATCCCGCGCTGGATGCGCGACGGCAAGGGCTTCGACTGGAAGCTCGTGCCGGGCGACCGCGAGGCGATCATGAAGGCCGGCGAGAAGATGCGCGCCGCGCTCACGCGAAAAGCATGACCCCCGGCCGGACGGTGCGCGTGGTCGTCGCCAAGCCCGGGCTCGACGGTCACGACCGCGGGGCCAAGATCGTGGCGCGCGCGCTGCGCGACGCGGGCTTCGAGGTGATCTACACGGGGCTCCATCAGACGCCCGAGCAGATCGTGGCGACCGCGGTCCAGGAGGACGCCGACGCGATCGGCCTCTCGGTGCTGTCGGGCGCCCACAACTACCTCTTCAAGCGCGTCCTCGAGCTTCTCCGGGAGAAGGGCGCGGAGGACATCGTGGTCTTCGGCGGCGGGATCATCCCGCCCGAGGACATCACGGCGCTCAAGGCGCTGGGCGTCAAGGAGATCTTCACGCCCGGCGCCCCGACCCAGGAGATCGTCCGCTTCGTCCGCGGGCACGTCCGCGCGGCGGTCTGACGGAGAGCCGGCGATGGACTTCGAGCCGACCGACGACCAGACGCGCATCCGTCGGGTCGCTCGCGAGTTCGCCGAGGGTGAGCTCGGAGACAAGATCGCGCCCTACGACGAGCGCCACGAATTCCCGCACGCGATCGTGAAGAAACTTGGGCCCCTCGGCTTCCTCGGGGTGCTGGTCCCCGAGGCGTACGGCGGCGCGGGCCTCGACCATGTCTCGTACGCGCTGATCGTCGAAGAGCTCTGCCGCGGCGACGCGTCGGTCGGCATCACCATGTGGGCGCACAACTCGCTGTGCGCGAACCACATCGCGTCGTTCGCTTCCGAGGCACAGAAGCGGCGGTACCTGCCGCGCCTGGCTTCGGGGGAGGTGCTCGGGGCGTGGGGCCTCACCGAGCCGGGCTCGGGCTCCGACGCCGCCGCCCTGCGGACACGCGCCGAGCTCTCCGGCGACGAGTGGATCCTGAACGGGAGCAAGGCGTTCATCACCAACGCGTCGGTCTGTGGAACGGCGGTGATCATGGCGCGGACCGGTCCCGAGAAGGGGTCCAAGGGCGTCTCGGCGTTCATCCTCGAGAAGGGGGCGCCCGGCTTCAGCGCGGGCTCGCCGTATCGCAAGCTCGGCCTCCACGCCTCGGACACCGCGGAGCTGATCCTCGAGGACGCCCGCGTGCCGGCCGCGAGCCTGCTCGGCGAGCGCGGGGCGGGCTTCGCCCAGGCCGTGCAGGTGCTCGAGGGGGGGCGCATCGCAATGGCGGCGATGGCGGTCGGGATCGCGCAGGCGGCCGTCGATCAGTCCGTGAAGTACATGAAGCAACGCACCGCCTTCGGCCGGACGCTCGCGGAGTTCAACGGCCTCCAGGGGATGATCGCCGACCTCGCCACGGAGGTGGAGGTCGCGCGCCTCCTCACGTTGCGCGCGGCGTACGCGAAAGACGCGGGACGGCCAGCCATGCATGTGGCCGCGATGGCGAAACTCTTCGCCTCCGAGACGGCGATGAAGGCGGCGACCCAGGCCGTGCAGATCCACGGCGGCGCCGGCTACATCACCGAGTTCCCCGTCGAGCGGATCTTCCGCGACGCGAAGCTCACCGAGATCGGCGAGGGGACGTCCGAAATCCAGCGGTTGGTCATCGCCCGGGAAATTCTCCAGCTCTCGTGACCGCGCCCCCGCGGCTCATCGCGATCGAGAACGTCACCAAGCGCTACTCGACCAGCTCGGGGCCGGTCGAGGCCCTCCGCGACGTCTCGCTCGCGGTGGGCGAGGGTGAGTTCTGCACGCTGATCGGGCCGTCCGGCTGCGGCAAGTCTACGCTGCTCGGCATCCTCGGAGGCCTCGTGCACCCGGACGGCGGGCACGTCCGGGTCGACGGTCTGCCGGTCACGGGCCCCGACCCGCGGCGCGTCGCGACCGTGTTCCAGGATCCTGGCCTCTTTCCCTGGCGGACGGCGCTCGCGAACGTCGAGTTCGGCCTCGAGCTCGGGGGCGTGGACGCGCAGCGCCGGCGCGCGATCGCCACGGGGCTCCTCGGCCCGCTCGGCCTCAAGGGATTCGCGGGCAAGTACCCGCGCGAGCTCTCTGGCGGCATGAAGCAGCGCGTCGCGATCGGCCGCGCGCTCGCGATCGACACGAAGATCCTCTTGATGGATGAGCCCTTCGGCGCCCTCGACGAGCAGACGCGCGTGCTCATGGGGGAGTGGCTCCTGGACATCTGGCGGCGGACGCGCAAGACCGTGATCTTCGTGACCCACAGCCTGCACGAGGCACTCTTCCTCTCGACGCGGATCGCCGTCATGACCGCGCGCCCCGGGCGGATCAAGTCGGTGCTCGACCTCGCCCTGGACTATCCGCGCTCGCTGGAGTCGCCCGAGCTCGTCGCGCTGCGCGCGAAGCTCTGGGCGGAGATCCGGGAGGAGTCGCTGCGGGCCATGCAATGACGCCACGGGCACCTGGCTCGGGCCACCCACGGTCGGAGCCGGCCTCGCGGCACTCGATCCAATGACGCCACAGGCACCTGGCTCGGGCCACCCACGGTCGGAGCCGGCCTCGCGGCCCCCGTGACAGTGACCTCGCGCCCCCGTGTGGAATGGGAAGCGCCATGCGGAACGGAGCCGGGTCCGCACCTCTTCTCAGGCCACCTACCGATGACACCGGCCTCGCGGGACTCGTTGAAATGACCGTGGCCGTCGCCCGCGCGGGCGTGGTGCTGGTCGGGCTCCTCGTCTGGGAGGGCGTGGGCCGCACGTCGAGCCCGCTGCTCGGTGTCCCGCCGTCAGCTGTCGTCCCGGCGCTGGTGGACCTCCTGTGCCTGCGCTCGTACCCGGATCTGCCCGCTCACGTGCTGGTCACCCTGCGCGAGATCGCCGTCGCCTACGGGCTCGCGGTCGTCGCCGGCCTCGCCTGCGGCGGGGCACTCGGGATGCACCGCCTGCTCGGCAGCGTCTACGGTCCCATGCTCGGCGCGCTCTACGCCGTCCCCGCCGTCGTCTGGTACCCGTCGCTCATGCTCTTCTTTGGCCTCGACGCGGCGTCGAAGATCGCGTTCGGCTTCCTGCTCGGCTTCTTCCCCCTGGCGCTTGCCGTGCTCGCGGGCATCCGCCAAGTGAGCCCGCAGCTCGTGACGGTCGCGCGCGCCTACGGCGCGGGTCCGCTCACCGTGTTCGGACGCGTCATGGTGCCGGCGATGCTCTTCACGCTCGTCGCCGGCCTGCGGACGGCGCTGGCGCTCGCGGTCATCGGCGTGATCGTCGGCGAGATCCTCGGCAGCAAGCGCGGAATCGGCGCGCTCATCAACCACGCGTACGGGCTCCTGAGGACGGCGGACTACGTCGCGCTCGTGCTCGTGACGCTCGTCCTCGTCGTCGGCTCCGACGTCGGCGCGAGCCTTGCCGAGCGCCGCGCCCGGACGTGGAGTGAGTCCTGAGCCGGCTCCCCATCCGCGCATTGCAGATCGTCAGTGTCGCCGCGGCTCTCGCCGTCTGGGAGGGCGCCGCGCGCGCCGGCTGGGTGGACCCGCTCTTCGTGCCGGCGCCGAGCGCCGTCGGTGCCGCGTTTCGCACGATCGGTGGCGCCGCGCTCGCGGCTCTCGGCGACACGCTCGGCAAGGCGGCGATCGCCTATGCGTTCGCCGTGGTCCTGGGGGTCGCCGCCGGGCTCGTGCTCGGCTCCGTCCGCCTCCTCCGCGATGTGCTGAACCCGTTCGTCATCGCGCTCTACGGCCTCCCGAAGATCCTCGTCCTGCCCTGGATCGTGCTGCTGCTGGGCTACGGCACGGCGCCGGCGATCTTCTACGGGACGATTCACGGTCTCTTTCCGGTCATGGTCCTGGTCGTGGGCGCGGTGCGCGACGTGGACCGCACCCTGGTGACCGTCGCGCGCTCCTACGGCGCCACCACGTGGCAGCTCTATTGGAAGGTGCTGCTGCCGGCGATCGTGCCCTCGGTGCTCGCGGGGATGCGGCTCGGCATCGTCTTCTGCCTGCTCGGCGTTCTCGTCGTCGAGATGTTCGCGGGCGTGCGCGGCATGGGCTACGTCATGAGCTCGCTCGCCAACGGCTTCCGGGCGCCCGAGCTTTTCGCCGCGACGGGGCTCGTGTCGGCGGCCTCGATCGCCATCGTGCTGGCGCTCGACCACGTCAACGAGCGGCTCTCGCACTGGCGCGGCTGAGCGCTCGCCCGCTGCCCACCAGGCCGTCCAGGTTCGGCGCGCCCGTGGGGTTCCGGCGACCGCGCGATCAGGGAGTTACCGGCCCAGATTTGCGGCACCAACCTGATTCGTGGTCCTTCCCACGATCACTACACTCCACGGCACCTCGTCGGGGCGCGGACAGGGCGGTAGGCCCCGGCGCCCCGTCGGTGGGAGCCGGAGGGAGGGGTCGCGATGATTGGGGCTCGCAGCCGGGTCACCGGGGTGCTGTCGGCGCTCGCGCTGTGGTCGGCGCCGACCCTCGGCGCCGAGATCACCGTGTCGCGGGAACTCGAGATCTTCGGAGACGACGTCGTGGGTCAGCTGGCGCGGCCGGTCGCCGACATGGAGGCGGAGCTGGCACAGCAGGGCTGTCGCGCGTTTTCCCGCGCGTACTGGTCCGACACCACCCCGTTCCGCACGCTCCACGTCGAGGTGCGTTGCAAGGAGGGGGACGAAGAGGAACGACTCAGTCTCCGCTGAGATCGTGACCAACGCCCCGGCCATCGTCACCTGAGCGAAGGGCGGCGCTACTCGCCGCGGAGCGTCGGGTCGAGGAGGTCCCGGAGCCAGTCACCGGTACGGCTCACGACGAGCGACGCGAGCATCAGGACGAGCCCGGGGAAGGTCGAGATCCACCACGCCGAGTCCAGGTACTCGCGCCCCTCGTGGATCATCCCGCCCCACGACGGCGTGGGCGGCTGGACGCCGAGGCCGAGGAAGGAAAGGGTCGCTTCGAGCACGATGGCCCGTGCCAGCTCGAGCGTGGCGACGACGACCAGCGACGAGAGCACGTTGGGCAGGATGTGGCGCACGATCACGCGCGGGACCGACCCGCCGAGGGCGTGGATCGCGTCCACGAACTCGCGCGCGCGCAGGACGAGCACCTGCGACCTCAAGATGCGCGCGTAGGTGACCCAGCCCGAGAGGCCGATCACGACGATCAGTGTCGGGAAGCTCGGCCCCAGCACCGCGATGATGCCGATCGCGAGCAGGATGAAGGGGAACGCGAGCTGCGCGTCGGCGAGCGTCATGATCACGCTGTCGGCGAGCCCGCCCCGGTAGCCCGCCGCGATCCCGAGCGCCGTGCCGAGCGCGCCGCCGACGCTCACCGCCGCGAGGCCGACGACCAGCGAGACGCGCGCCCCGTAGATCACCCGCGAGAAGACGTCGCGGCCGAGATGGTCGGTGCCGAGGAGCCGCGCGCGCCCGTCCGCGGCCTTCCGCGTGGGCGGGGTCAGGCGATCGCGGAGCGATTGGCGCGTCGGGTCGTGGGGCGCGAGCCACGGCGCGGCGACCGCGACCGCGCCCAGCGCCAGCACGAACGCGAATCCCGCCATGGCCAGGCGCGCGGTGCGCCGGGCGCGCGAGCCTGCTGGACCGGGTGCCGCGAGCCCGGAAAGTTCTGGGGGCGGCCCGAGAGAGGCGCTCCTGGCTGCGGTCATCAAGGGCGCGTGCGCGGGTCGAGGACGCCGTAGAGCAGGTCGATCACAAAGTTGATCACGATGAAGACGATCGCCGAGAGAAAGACCGCGCACTGCACGACGGGGTAATCGCGGTTGTAGATGGACTGGATCGCGAGGCGGCCGATCCCCGGCCAGGCGAAGACCGTCTCGGTGACGACCGCCCCGCCGAGCAGCGTCCCGAACTGGAGGCCCGTGATCGTCACGATCGGGAGCGCGGCGTTCTTGAGCGTGTGCTTGACGATGACGAGCCACTCCGCGACGCCCTTGGCCCGCGCCGTCCGGATGTAGTCCGCGCGCAAGACCTCGAGCACCGCCGAGCGCGTCACGCGCGCGATCGACGCCATCGCGAAGGCGCCCAACGTGAGGGCGGGCAGAGCCAGATGCGTCCAGTCGCCGCGTCCGCCCGTCGGGAAGAGGTCGGCCTTGAGCGAGAGGAGGAGGATGAAGAGGATTCCGAGGAAGAATGTCGGCGCCGCCTGCCCGACGAGCGCCACGCCCATGGCGACGTGGTCGATCGGCGAGTTGCGCTTGACTGCCGACAGGAGCCCGACGGGCACCGCGACGATCGCCGCGAGCAGAAACGCGGTGAGCCCGAGCTCGGCCGTGGCTCGGAGGTAGCCCCGAACGACGGCAAACGCGGGCTCGCGGTAGTGGATCGAGCGTCCGAAGTCGCCGCGCAGCGCGTTGGCCAGGAACACGCCGTACTGAACGGGCAGCGGCCGGTCGAGGCCGAGTTCACGGCGCACGCGGAAGATCTCGCTCCGCGGCGCGTCGGGAGGCAAGAGGAGGGGCACGGGGTCGCCGGAGAGGCGCATGACCCCGAACACCACCGTCGAGACCAGCCAGACGGCGATCAGGGCTCGGAGGAGCCGTGGCGCGAGAAAGCGGAGGACGCCGCGCATAGGGGCGACGGCCCGGGGCCCCGACCCGCGAGGCCCCGGCCCGCGCGGGGCGCTAGGCGCGACGGAGTCGCAGGTTGAAGCGCCGGATCTCGAACTGCTGGTTCGGGTTCGGCGTCCACTCGACGTACTTCTGGAGACCGTAGTCCTCGTAGGGCTGGATCACGGGAACCCACGGCAGGTGCTCGAGGAAGATCTTCGTCATCTCGCGGTAGGCCTCGGCGCGAAACTTCTCGTCCACCGAGAACCGCGCGGCCTCACCGAGCTCGTCGAAGCGCGGGTGACGCCAGTAGTCCTGCGGCCCGCCCGGCGAGAGAAGCCGCCACATCATGCCGTCGGGGTCGCCGAGCGTCGAGGTCGGGTCCGACCACCACAGGCCCTTGAAAGACTTGTCGCGGTTCTTCTGGGCGCGGACCGAGTACTCGAGCACCTCGACCTTCGCGTTGACGCCGACGTCGCGCCACATGCCCTGGATCGCCTCGGCCATCGGCTTGTCGTTGGCCGTGTAGCCGACAGTCGTCTCGATGACGATCTCCTCGCCCTTGTAGCCCCCCTTCCGGAGCCGCTCGCGCGCCTCGCCGGGGTTGTACGCGAGGGGCGGCAGCTTCGCGTCGAAGTGGTTGTCGCCCCTCGCGATCGGCCCGCTCGGGACGATACCGCGCCCTCGCCAGAGCTCCTTCACGATCGCCTGGCGGTCCACGGCGAGCGACAGCGCCTGCTTGACGAGCGGGTTGTCGAGCGGCGGACGCTTGCTGTTCACGGCCAGGACGTAGAGGCCCGCGTACAGCGCGCCCGCGACCTTCGTCGAAGCGTTGCCCCTGACGCGCTCCTCCTGGTCGGGCGGGAGCTGCGTGATCACATCCACCTCGCCCTTGAGGAGCGAGGCGATGCGGGGCGCCGTCTCCGGGATCGACCGGACGACGACCCGGTCCACTTCGATCCTGCCGCCCCAATAGTCCGGGTTCGCCTCGAGCACGAGCTTGTCGTCCTTCGTCCACGAGACGAAGCGCACCGGGCCCGTGCCGACGGGCTTGGCGTTGAACTCCTCGCCGCCCACCTTCTCCACGTACTTCTGCGGGACGATCTGGCCGCCGTAGAAGGCGAGGCGCGCGGGGAGCAGCGGGTCGGGCTTCTTGGTGTGGACGACGAGCGTGGCCGCGTCGGGCGCCTCGATGCGGTCGATCGTGGTGAAGACGGTGCTCACGCGCGTGGCGATCTTCGGGTCCCACGTGCGCTCGAGGCTAAACTTCGCGTCGGCCGCGGTGAACGGGTCGCCGTTGTGCCACTTGACGCCTGGCCGGATCTTGAACGTCCACTGGGTCTGGCCCTCCCGCTTCCACTCGGTCGCGAGCCCCGGGTGGAGCTTGCTGTCCGGATGGCGCGACACCAGGTTGTCGAAGACGTTGAACGAGACGCGGATGTCATTGGACGAGGTACTGAAGTGCGGATCGAACTTGGAGATGTCACCGCCCTGGGCGACGACCAGCTCACGCTTCGGCGTCGTCTGGGCGGGCGCGGATCGCGGAAGCGAAGCGGGGAACGCCGCGGCGGCGCCGAGTGCGGCCGTCCCCTTGAGTAGCTCGCGTCGTGTGACCTGGACCATACATGGCCTCCGTCGTGAAATGGCCTCCGTCGTGGCCTTCGAGGTCAATCGCGTAAGCGGCACTATATACGGTTGTCAGAGGCCGTCAAGGGCGCCCGATTCTTCCGGTTCACGCGAGTGCAGAGTACGGCAGAACGCGAAGGAGTCCGCGGTTCCTGCGGATCCCCTTGAGGAGACCGCTGCCCTTTACGCGATCAGCGGGCAGAGCCTCGATGAGTCGCCTGGGGCACGATGACCAGGCCAATCGTTCGCAGGAGCTCGTCGATTCGCAGAGGCGAGCGGCGATCGCCCCGACGCCGTTCCGCCGCATAGGGTCCGGAACGCGCTCGCCGTTCCGCATTGCGCCGATTCAGAACCACGCGAACGCTCCCGTTCCCTGCGAACGCGCGCTTGAGATGCTCGTAGAGATGCTCGCGATCGTCGGCGACGATGACGAGCTGCCGGACCGCCGCCGGGTGCCCGTCGTGCCGCCTCGCCGCCGACGGGCTCCCGTCAAGGCGTGGCGAGCGACGCGAAGACGCGCCTTGCGCCAGAAAGAGCGAGAGTGACGTCCACGTCCCGCTTCCACAGGCGGGGCACCGTTCGGAGCCCATCTCGAAGCACCCGTCACAATCCAGGCAGAGGGCGAGCAGGCGCAGCGGGAGATGCAAGTGTGGCGCACGCGATCGTACTCCGTTGATCATTGACGTTTTACCCCTCGATGTTGGCATTCGCCGAGTGAACTCTCGGCAGGTACGGTCCTCGCCGCAGAGCGAGCGGGATCTTCGCGCAGCCGCTGCGCGACCTGAGGCGCGTATTGCGCGACCGTGGACGGGGGCCCGCCAACACGGCGTTGCCGAGTCCACGGCCTTCCGTCAAGAGGCACGGCCTGACCGGAGTCCTCCCTGCCGGACTCCGCAGCAAATCCGATACCGGAATCAGATGTGCAGAAAGATCAGTGACTTCTGCGCTCCGCTCCAGGAGCGAGCCTGGTGAGTTTCTGCCCGAACAGATCAGTCTCGAACCAACGCTGCTCGGCCAGGCGAACTCGACGCCTTGTGCTCCGGGCTCTCCGGCGGCACAGAATTTACGCCCTCCACCGCCGTGATCGCCTATATACGGAGAGGTGGAGCGACGCTATGGTCAGCGCTGACGTCGTCATCGTCGGAGGAGGTTCCAACGGGACGAGCACGGCCTTCCATCTGACCCGGCTTGGCGTGCGGAACGTGCTGCTCCTCGAGCGGCGGTGGCTCGGCGCGGGCGCCACAGGCAAGTCGGGCTCACTCGTCCGCATGCACTACACGAACGCGCACGAGTCGCGGCTGGCGTTCGAAAGTCTGAAAGTCTTCCGCAACTTCGACGCCGAGGTGGGTGGCGACTGCGGCTTCGAGCCGATCGGCTTCGTGCAGCTCGTGGGGCGCGGCTTCGAAGACAACCTCCGCCGCAACGTGGCGATGCAGCAGCGGATCGGGATCAAGACCGAGCTCGTCGCGCCCGAGGATCTCGCGCGCCTGCTCCCGGGCGCGCGCACGGACGACGTGGGCGCCGCGGCGTGGGAGCCCGAGTCCGGCTTCGCCGACCCGAACGCGACCACCTTCGCGTTCGCGGCGGCGGCGGCGCGGAGCGGCGCGCGGGTCGAGACCGGGCGCGAGGTGACGCGAGTCGTCGTCGAGCGGGGCCGCGTGGTCGCCGTCGACACGCGCGAGGGGCGCGTCGCCACGCCCGTCGCCGTCCTGGTGCCCGGCGCGTGGGCGGGCCGCCTCCTCGAGCCGCTCGGGCTCGACTTCGGCTTGGTACCCTACCGGATCCAGATCTCGATCTTCCGCTGGCCCGCGTCCATGGCCCGACGCCATCCCGTCGTCATCGATGCGGTCCACAAGTCGTGGATGCGGCCCGACGGGAGCGCCGCGACGCTCGTCGGTGTGGAGCTCGGCGTCGGTCACGCCGACCCCGACCGCTACAACGAGTCCGTCGACCCCGAGTACGTGACGCGCTGCCGCGAGACGCTCTCCGCGCGTTTCCCCGCGTTCGCGTCCGCCACGATGCGCGGTGGCTGGGCGGGGATGATCATGATGAGTCCGGACGGCCGGCCCATCATCGATCGCATCCCGTCGATCGACGGGCTCTACGTGATGCTCGGCGACTCGGGCACGTCCTTCAAGACGTCGCCGGCGATCGGCCGGTGCCTGGCCGAGTGGATCGTCGAGGGCCGATCGCGCACGGCCGACCTCACGCCGTTCCGCTCGACGCGCTTCGCCGACGGCAAGCCCTGGATCGACGAGTTCGACTACGGTCGCGAGCGGCTGACGGTCTCGCGCTAGACCGTCGGCGCTGCCCGCGATGATGAGTGCCTTGACAAGCGACGGCGTCAGCGTCAGCGTAGATTGCTGCCACTCCCTTCGTTCGAACCCGTTCACCGGAGGTGTCCATGGCGACCGCGACGAAGACCCGTTGGCAGATGAGTGGACAGGGTTACGAGTTCTGCAACTGTGATTTCGGCTGTGGCTGCAACTTCGGCGGCTTCCCGAACTCCAAGGACGGCAGCTGCCGTGCACTTGTCGGCTTTACAGTGACGAAGGGGCGCTGCGGCGACATCGACCTCTCCCGCGTGAAGGGGGCCGCGATCATCGTGTGGCCCAAGGCGATCCACGAGGGCAATGGCCAGGCCGCCTTCATCGTCGACCCCGCCACCACCGACAAGCAAGTCGAGGCGCTCGCGCAGATCTTCACCGGCCAGCTCGGCGGAATGCCCTGGGAGCTCCTCGGGCCCACCTTCAAAGTCGCCGGCCTCCTGAAGAAGAAGATCACCATCGAGGGCAGCGGGCGCAAGAGCACGTTCCGCATCGAGGGCGTGGGCGAGGGGCGCGGCGACACCTTGAAGAACCCGGTCACGGGCGAGGACCACATCGTCAACGTCGACCTGCCCACCGGCTTCATCTGGAAGAAGGGCGAGGCCGGGCAGGGCTCGTTCCGGGCGTCGGCGGCCGGTCTCTCCGTCGAGTTCAGCAAGACGAACTGGATCTACTACCAGTACGACTGGTCGAACGCCGCCTGAGGCGGCAGGCACTCGCGCGATGAGCGAGGCGGCGCTCGAAACGCTGCTCCGTCGCGACCGCGTCATCGTCGGCGCGGCGCTGGCGGTGCTGATCGTCGCCGCCTGGCTCTATCTCCTCCACCTCGCCTCCGCGATGTCGGAGGTGGCCATGCCCGACATGCAGACGATGCCGGGCATGGCCATGCCTGCGACGCATGCCTGGAGCTGGGTGGAGATCGGTGCGCTCGCCGTCATGTGGGCCGTGATGATGGTCGCCATGATGACGCCCGCCGCGGGGCCGATGGTCCTCATGTTCGCGGCCATCCACCGGCGCCGCGCCGCGGCAGGTCGGCCCGCGGTGCCGACGGCGATCTTCGTCCTCGGCTACCTCGTGGTCTGGACGGTCTACAGCGTCATCGCGGCGCTCGCGCAGGGCGCTCTTCACGCCGCCGCGTTGCTGTCGCCCGCGATGGTGGCCACGAGCCCGCTGCTCGCCGGCGGTCTGCTCGTCGCTGCCGGCGTCTTCCAGTGGACGCCACTCAAGCGCGCGTGCCTCGCCGCCTGCCGCTCACCGCTGTCCTTCCTCATGACAGGCTGGCGGGAAGGGCGCGGCGGGGCCGTCGTGATGGGCCTGCGCCACGGCCTCTACTGCCTCGGTTGCTGCTGGGCGCTCATGGCGCTCCTGTTCGTGGCGGGCGTCATGAACCTTCTCTGGGTTGCCGCCATCGCGGTGACCGTCTTGGTGGAGAAGGTGGTGCCGCGCGGCGACTTGGTGGGTCGCCTCGCGGGCGTGGCGCTCGTCGCGGTTGGCGTGCTGCTCCTGGCCCGCGCCGTCGTGGGCTGACGGCGCGTCGCGGTCACGCCCCCCCGGGCTGGGCGAGGTGAGTGCGGCGCACCCGGGCCTGCACGTCTTGCACGACCCCTCGCTCGAGGGTGACCTCGACCTCGGAATGCTCGACGTCCCACCGGCTCACGGTGGCGAGCCAGCCCAGCCGGCGCCGTCGTTGGGGCACGACCTTGCGCCCGCGGTAGACCAGGACCCGACGGTCGGGCGCGAGCGGCTGCTCGTGCTCTTCGTGGTCGGCGCCGCAGAGGCGGATCACTTCCTCGTATGTCGTGGAGCCCGGCACGATGCGGGCCAGCGTCTCGCGCGACAGCACTGTGCCGGTCTGCCGCTCCGTCGGCGCGCCGCCCGGGCTGATGTGGATCCGTCCGGCGAGCGCCCCACCCATGCGCTTCACGAGCATGGTGAGCAGCGGGCCGGCGAGGTTACCGAGCACGAAGAAGATCACGGGGATCAGGACGGGCGCCCACGACTGCCACCCGGTGAAGTAGCCGAACTGAACCGTCAGTATTTGCGGGAGAGCGCCCTGAGCGCTCTCGAGGAATGACGAGACGATCTGCGTGGACTCGAGGACCTCGCTCATCCGGCGGCTGGCCGTGCCCGGGAAGACGTCCTGGATCTTGAGGCGCTCGGCGTGAGTGAAGTTGATGAGGAGCTGCGAGGGCTCGTCGGCGAGCCGGACGAGGCGGTCGCGGTTCTCGGCGTAGAGCGGAAAGAGCGCCCGCCCCCGCACATCGTTGAAGGTGAGCGAGATCGTGTGGCGATGACCCCAGAAGACGTTCTCGACCCACGTGGCCGGCTGGGGCCGCACGAGCCGCGGCAGCGCCATCCGGAGGCTCAGGAGCCACGTGCGGTTGGCGAGGAGCGGCGTCCACGGGATCCGCACGTAGGTGACGGGCGCGGTGAGCCCGAGCGGACCGCCCAGGCGCACGAACGACACGAAGGGCGCGCCGCCCGCGATGGGTTGAGGTGTCGCCGTTCCACCGGTGCGGTACAGGCTCTGCGCGTAGAGCGGCAGCCGCCCTTCGCCGGTCACGGAGTATCCGCGCTCCTCCACGTAGCGCGCGAGGACGGGGTCGGGCTTGCCCTCGACCCTGAGGGCATCGACCTCGTCGGGCCAGAGGAGATAGAGATCCTGTTCGATGCTGGCGGCGGACCTGGTCGGCGGGATCACGAGGCTCCAGAGGACGTCGACGCGGGTGGGGGAGAGCTCCGGCGTGACGGTCGCCCGCACGAACAGCGGCCCGATCGTGAAGCCCGGGTTCGGCCGCGTCGCGAGAAAGACCTGGGCCTGCGCCGCGCCCGGCGCCGTCGCGAGCAGGAGCGCGGCGAGAACCCAGGCCTTAGATCGTGACAGGCGTGAACTCGCGCGTGAAGTGCTCCTCGAGCGGCAGCTTCTTCTTGATGACGCCGTACTCGAGGAGCGTGCCTTGCATCACGGCGAGCGCCGTAACGTCGATGCGGCCGTCGACGGGAAGAAGCGGTCCCGAGATCCTGTGGGCGCCCAGCACCGCCTCGGGCGACCAGCCGAGCGTCTTCGCGCAGATCCCCGTCGCTTCCTTCGGGTTCTCGCGCATCAGCTTGAGCGCCGCGAACAGGGCCCGCATGCTCTTCTTGATCGAGTCGGCCTGCTTTCCGATGGCGTCCTCGGAGGCGTACTGGATCTGGCTGATCCACTTCCCCGTAACCGCGTCGAAGCGGAGCAGCACCCTGGACTTGCCCTGGAGCTCCGTGACGGCGCCGCCATCACCCCACACGTAGGCGGCGATCTCGCGGCGCGCGAGCGCCGCGAGCTGGGCGTCGAGACCCCCGAGGCCGACGATCTGCACGTCCCGGTCCGGATCCCAGCCCTCCTTCTTCGCCAGCATGCGCGCGAAGATCCACGTCGTCGCACCGACGCGCGTGACGCCGATCGCCTTGCCCTTGAGATCGGGCACGTTGTGGACGTCGGGGGCCACGTTGAGGGTGAAGTGGTTGCCCTCGGTGTGCGTCGCGATCATCTTGATCGGCGAGCCCGCTTCGCGGAAGACGAGGATGTCGGTGCTGCCGGTGATGCCGACGAGGATCTCGCCCGCCATGACCGCCTTGAGGAGGTCGGGGCCACCGCGGAACGGGACGAACTCGGCCGCGAGGCCCTCGCGTTTGAAGAGCCCGCGCTCGCGCGCCACGACCACCGGCCCCACCATCGAGTAGTCGCCGAGCACGGCCGTGCCGATCTTCACCGCGGTCTCGCCGCGCGCGGGCCGTGGCGCGAGAGGAGCGGCGGCCGCGGCGGCGGTGGCGAGGAAGCGACGGCGCGAGATCGTGGTCGTCGGCATGCGTCGGTCTCCTTGACTTTCGCGTGAGCCTTCCATACGTTGGGTTGCGCGCTCCATGGGTACCGCTTGCGTCAAGCGCGCTGGCCGCGATCGTACATCGTCGTGAGCCGCTTCCACAATCCTGCCAGAGAGCCGGCCCCGCGGACCCGGGAATGAAAAGCAACATGGGGAACGCCACCAGGTTGCACCTCGTCTCGGGCCACCCACCGACGGCGCCGGCCCCGCGGCCTTCGGGTGAAGTGGAATGAATCGCGACAGGCGGAACGGAGCCGGGGCGCACCTCGTCTCGGGCCACCCACCGACGGCGCCGGCCCCGCGGCTCCTATTACAATGACCGAGCCGCCCGTCACCTACGCGGTCGGCGAGGGGATCGCGTGGCTCACGCTGAACCGTCCCGCGGTGCTCAACGCCCTCGACACCGAGCTCGCCGCTACGCTCGCCGAGCACGCGGAGGCGGCGGCCGCCGATCCCGCCGTTACGCTCGTCGTCGTCCGCGGCGCCGGCCGGGCGTTCTGCTCGGGGATGGACCGCACGGCGCTGGCTGCCGGCTCCGTCGGCGAGGCGTTCTACCGGCACTGGATCCGTGGACTGAACTGCCTCGAGGACATGCCGAAGCTCGCGCTCGCGGTGCTGCACGGCTACGCGATCGGCGGCGGCCTCCAGCTGGCGCTCGCGTGCGATCTGCGGCTCGCCACCGACGACGCGATCATCGGGCTCGGCGCCACGCGGCACGGCCTCATCCCCGACGGCGCCGTGCTGCGCCTCGCGCGTGTCGTCGGCCTCGGCCGGGCCAAGGAGCTCGCGCTGCTCAACGACGATGTGAGCCCGGCGGAGGCGCGTGCGATCGGCCTCGTCAACTGGGTGTGCCCTGCCGCCGACCTCGACCGCACGCTGGAGGCCGTCATCGCCAAGGCGCGCGCCGCCGCGCCCACCGCGGCCGCGCACACCAAGCGGCTCCTCCACGAATCCTTCCATCGCGATCCGCGGGCCACGGTCGAAGACGTCGTGGAGGCGCAGAACGAGTGCATGGACTCGTGGGAGATCGACGAGGCCAACCGCGCGTGGCGGGAGAGGCGAGAAGCGATCTTCTATCCGCCGCGCCCCCGAAAGGGATGAGCATGGATTACACGGACATCCTCTACGCGAAGGCGAACGGTGTCGCCTGGATCACCATCAATCGGCCCGAGGTGCGCAACGCTTTCCGCACGAGGACCGTCGCGGAGCTCACCGACGCGTTCCTCGACGCGCGCTGGGACCCGTCCGTCGGCGTCGTCGTGCTCACCGGAAGCGGCGACAAGGCGTTCTGCTCGGGCGGCGATCAAAAGGAGCGTGGGCAGGGCGGCTACGCAGCGGACACGCGCCCGATGGACGTGGAAGCGCTGCACAGCGCCATCCGCCACATTCCGAAGCCCGTCATCGCCATGGTCAACGGCTTCGCCATCGGCGGCGGTCACGTCCTCCACCTCCTCTGCGACCTCTCGATCGCGTCGGACAACGCGGTGTTCGGCCAGACGGGGCCGCGGGTCGGCAGCGTGGACGCGGGCCACGGCACAGGCTTCCTCGCGCGCGTCGTCGGCGAGAAGAAGGCGCGCGAGATCTGGTACCTCTGCCGCCAGTACTCGGCCGAGGAGGCGCTCGCGATGGGTCTGGTGAACAAGGTCGTGCCCCTCAAGGCGCTGCGGACCGAGGTCGAGAAGTGGTGCGCCGAGCTACTCGAGAAGAGCCCGACGGCGCTGGCGCTCGCCAAGCAATCGTTCAACATCGACTCCGAGCAGCGTGCGGGCGTGGCGCAGTTTGCCCATACGGCGCTCAATCTCTACTACCAGACCGAGGAGGCCATGGAGGGGCGGAACGCGTTCGTCGAGAAGCGCCCGGTCAACTTCGCGAAGTTCCGGAGGTAGCAGGAGTGGACCCCCTGACAGGCGGGTCGGCCTACTCCCGGCCGGCGGGCTCCCGGTCGTCGTGGTCGCGCAGCTCGGGCGGCAGCCCCGCGTCGCCCTTCGTGTAGTCACAGACTCCGTCCGGGAAGATCTCCCGGAGCCGCGCCACATCCGCGCGCGTCGGTGTCCGGGGCGCGTACAGGCGGCGCTCGACTGCGGCGTCGACCGGCTCCCGGAAGCACTGGAAGATGCCGCCCTCGATCGGGCCGCCGGCCACGATCCTCGACGTCCTGTAGAGCGGGAAGAGCCGCGTGCACGCGCCCGGGGGGCGCTCGTCGAGGACCCCCGCCCAGACGTCGTTTCCCGCGGCGATGCGCGATCCGTCGGTGGCGAAGCAGCTGTCGACGGCTGCGGCGGGCTTGTTGCCGCCCGCGCCGCGCTCGGGATGGGCTCGGATGTTGGCCATCCACTCGTCGATGACCTGCAGCGCCATCGGCGTCTGGTCGAACTCGGGCCCGTCCGGCCGCGCGTCGGTGAACCAGATCACCTGGTTCGACGCGTCGCCGTCGTAGTTCAGCATCCGCTGCCGCGCCGCGAACGACTGGTGCGCGTGGTGCATGTCCAGGAACGGCTCGAGGTAGAGCCGCCAGTCGATCAGCGGGATGTCGATCTTCCCCCGGAAGACCATGCCGGAGCGGTACGCCGCGTACTGGGCCTGGCGGTCGCCCTCGCGCCGCGGCGCCGGCGTCCGCCCGCCGTCGGGCGACAGGTTCATGTTGCGGGCGCTCCAGACGTCGACGTCGGAGGTGAGGCAGGCCGTGAGGATGTACGGGCAGCCCTCCTGCCTCATGTCCTTCGCCTCCTTCCACGATCCGACGCTTGCGTTGAGGTCCAGGAACTCGTCGAAGGTGATCGCGCCGTCCCTGAGCGCCTGGAGACCGTACTGGACGCCGACGTTGTCCCACGGGTTGCGAGCGAAGCCAGTCTCGTCGCGCCCGTAGATGTTGACGAGATCCGCCCAGTGCGTCCACTCGACGGAGACCTGCTGCGGAGGTGTGATCCCGGGCGCCGTGCCGAAGTGCGGGTTGAGCACAAGCGGCGAGAGCCCGCGCCACCCGTCGATGCACTCCGTCGAACCGGGCGTCGGCATGTACGGCATCAAGGGCGCGAACGGATTCGGGGTGACGGCGGAGGCGTTGAGGCCCTCGATCAGACGGCGGTTCTCCCACGTGCGCCATCTCGAGCCCGGGTCGGCCATCACCTTCGAGTCGAGCCAGCGCTCGAGCAGCTCGCAGTCGCCGACGTGGATCGTCTGGGTGACCATGTCCGGGTACGAGTACTGCGGCACGCCGGCGTCGAGGAGACCCGCGTGGTTCTGACCGTAGACGTACTGCTGGATGGCGCCGCCGGAGCCGCCCACGCCGACGGTGTAGTGCGGCTCGGCGTAGGCCACGACGAAGCGGCTCTTGACCATGATCGCCGTCTCACCGCCGAGCTTCAGGTTGTAGTGCGTGTCGGTCTGGGTGCCGGTCGAGTACGCGATCGCGTAGCCCAGGGCCAGACCCGGCTCGTAGAGCATCTCGCGCCGGGAGGGGGCGCCCTGGTAGTGGCCGATGCCCACGCCTCCCTGGAGCTTGAAGAGGAGCTTGCCGTTCCACGCCGACAGGTCTGGCACTGCGAGCTCCTGGCTTCCCGGCGAGAGCACCGCGATCGAGTAGATGAAGCGGTTGATCGTCCCCCGCTCCCAGCGGATAACGAAGTCGACCAGCCGCCCGCCGAGCGTCGTCGTCGCCATGTCCACGGGACGCGGGGCGCCCGGGTCGAACGGCTTCCACGTCGCCGCCGTCGAGCGGTAGAAAAACCCGACCTGCGTGTCGACGGTGCAAGTCTCCGGGTCGCGGATGGGCCCGAGCAGCGCAGTCCCGCGGTCGGCCACCGTCGCGCAGAGGAAGACCTCCTGCCGCGGCCCGGAGAACATGGGGCCGGTGATCGGATGGTTCACGATCGCGAGCTTGGCCCGGCTCGGGCGCGCCCTTCCCAGCCGGGGGACGCGCGCCGCGAGCGTGCTCTCGCCGAGCGGCAGGCCGGTGAGGACGCCCTCGAGCTGGTGGTTGCCCTCAGGATCCGGCCCAAACGCCGCCGTCACGTCGCTCCCGTTCAACTCGAACGTCACGTCGGTGAGCGCGACCCCACCGGGGACCGCCACCTTCACGCGCGCGGCGCCGCCCGACACGAGGCGCGGCGGGCTCGACACCACGCGCACCGCGAGCGCGCCCTGGCCGGCGGCCCGCGGTTTCTCCCTCGCTCCCGCGGGCGAGATGAGCACGGCCGCCGCCATGGGAAGCGCCATGCCGAGTGTCCATCGAAGCCGTGGACGCATGCTTTGCCCTCCTCAGATCCCATCGTACCGTGGCTCGAGCGCCCCGTCGGGTGCCGGCGGCCGTCGAGGCCGGCGGTGCCCATGGAAGACCCTAGTTCTGACGCGTCGCTCCGGGTAAACTGCCGGCCGGCACCATGGCCGGATCGCTCGCTCGCTACTTCCGCTTCGCGGAGCGCTCGACGAACCTCGCGACCGAGCTCCGCGCGGGCCTGACCACGTTCATGGTCATGGCCTACATCATCTTCGTGAACCCCATCGTTCTCGGCGGCGCCGGCGTGCCCGGGCTCGACGGCAAGGGGCTCCCGTTCGACGCGACGCTAACCGCGACGTGCCTCACCGCGGGCGTGCTCTCGATCGCGATGGGGCTCACGAGCAACTATCCGTTCGCCCTCGCCCCGGGCATGGGGCTCAACGCCGTCGTGGCGTTCGAGCTGGTGGCGGGCCGCGGCCTCACGTGGCCCCAGGCGATGACGGTGGTGTTTCTCGAGGGCGTGGCCATCACGGTGCTCGTCCTGACGCGCTTCCGCGAGGCCGTGATGGACGCGGTCCCGATGGGCCTGAAGCGGGCGATCAGTGTCGGGATCGGCCTGTTCATCGCCTTCATCGGCTTCGTCACCTCGGGATTCGTGGTCAAGCCCCCGTCGGGACCGCTGCCGGTCGCCCTCGGGACCCTGAGCGGTCTGCCGATCCTCGTGTTCCTCCTGGGCTTCATCGTGACCGCGTGGCTGATGTCGCGCCGGGTGCGCGGGGCGCTCCTGCTCGGGATCGTGCTCACCACGCTGCTGGCGATCGTCCTGAACGGTGGAGTCGCCGACTGGAAGGGGTTCCCGACGCCCGGCGCGGCACAGATCCCGGCCGCGATCGTGCAGGGGCCGGACCTCTCGACATTCGGCCGCCTCGACCTCGGTCTCGTCGCGAAGCTCGGCCTGGTCACGACCGTCCTCGTGACGTTCTCGATCATGCTGAGCGACTTTTTCGACACGATGGGCACGATCATCGGCGTCGGCGGCAAGGCCGGCTTCCTCGACGCGCGGGGCCGGCTCCCCGGCGCCGGCCGCGTGCTCCTGGTGGACTCGATCGGCGCCGTCCTGGGCGGCGTCGCCAACGCGAGCAGCAACACGACCTACATCGAGTCCGCCGCGGGGGTGGCGGAGGGCGGCCGGACCGGCCTCGCGTCGGTCGTCGTGGGCATCCTCTTTCTCCTGTCCATGTTCTTCTCGCCGCTCGCGAGCGTGATCCCCGCCCAGGCGACCGCGCCCGCGCTGATCGTCGTCGGCTTTCTGATGATGACGATCGCGCGCGAGATCCCGTGGGATGACTACGAGGAGGCGATCCCCGCCTTCGTGACGATGCTGACGATGCCGTTCACCTGGTCCATCACCAACGGGATCGGCGCGGGCTTCGTCACCTACAGCGCGATCAAGCTCCTCAACGGCCAGGCCCGTCGGGTCCACTGGATGGTCTACCTGGCGTCCGCGGCGTTCGTCGTCTACTTCGGCCTGCCCCTCATCGAGCGGGCGGCGCGGTAGGAACGCGTGGCGCGACGCGAGGTGCCGACCCGCTGGAAGAGCGGGATGATCGAGGTCGCGCCGAGGGTTTTCGCCTACGTCCAGGCGGCGGGGATGGACCCGGCGGGCGACACCGGCGTCGCCAACTCGGGACTCGTCCTCGGCCACGAGGGGAACGTCCTCGTGGACGCCCTCATGGTGCCGTCGATGACGCGGAAGCTCGTGGCGGCGATCAAGAAGACGACGGAGAAGCCGATCGCGACCCTCATCAACACCCACCATCACCTCGACCACACCGGGGGCAACCGCTTCTTCCGCAGCGCGACGCGTATCGCCTCGGAGAAGTGCCGCGAGGCGCTCGCGCCCGGCTTTCCGCCGGTCCCGATCCTCAAGTCCTTCATGCCGCGCTTCGCGCGCGAGTTCGGTCGGCTCGAGGTGGTGCTCCCGACCGTGACGTTCAAGGACCACCTCGTCATCCACGTCGGCGACCGCGAGATCCAGCTCTGGCACCCGGGGTTCGCCGCCCACACAGTGGGCGACGCGGTCGCGTATTTGCCGAAGGAGCGGGTCCTGTTCGCGGGCGACATCGCCTTTCACTACGTGACGCCACTGGCCTTTCAGGGCCACGTCGGCGGTTGGATCGAGGCGGCCGGCCGGCTCCTCGAGTACGACGCCGACGTGATCGTGCCCGGCCACGGCCCCATCGGGACGAAGAAGGAGCTCGCGTCCATGCGGGACTACCTCGTCCTGGTCCGTCGCGAGGCGCGCACGCGCTTCGACGCCGGCATGCCCGCCGAGGAGGCCGCGCGCGACATCAAGCTCGGCGTCTACGCCTCCTGGAGCGACGCCGAGCGCATCCTGCCGAACGTGATGCGCTGCTACCAGGAGTGGAGGAACGAGCTGGACGTGCCCATGGACCTGCCACGCATGCTCGACGGCATGGAGCGGCTCCGCGGGCGGGCGACCGACCACACCTGTCTCTGACGCCGCGTTTCGGCGGCGGTCCCATCGGAGCGTCACGTGAAGCCCGACCGCGCACGCGCGGCGCGTTGTAAGTCCTCGTCATACCGACCGAAATGCTTGACACCCGGTGGCCTCTTGGCTACACTTTCGCCACTCGATTTTCGGCCCTTCCTCACCTGGGCTCACGGACCTCGAGTGTCGAGGAGGCGATTTGGATCGGCAACCGCTCGGACCCGACCGCGACACATTTCCAAAGCTCGTCAGGCGGAACGCAGAGCGCTTCGGGCACCGGGTCGCAATCCGTGAGAAAGACTACGGGATCTGGCAGGCGTACACGTGGCGTGACTATGTCGACCAGGCCCGGCTGATCGCGCTGGGCCTGGCGTCGCTCGGCTTCGCCCGCGGCGACAAGATCGCGATCATCGGCGACAACCGGCCCCAGCTCTACTGGACCGTCATGGCCGCGCAGGCGCTCGGCGGCGTGCCGGTGCCGATCTACCAGGACTCGATCGAGCGCGAGGTCCAGTACGTCATCGACCACGCCGAGGCGCGGTTCGCCCTGGTCGAGGACCAGGAGCAGGTGGACAAGCTCCTGCACATCAAGGGCCAGAGCCCCCGCCTCGAATACATCGTCTACGACGATTCGCGCGGGATGCGGAGCTACAGCGAGCCGTTCCTCTCGAGCCTGGCCGAGCTCGTGGAGCGCGGCCGGAAGTTCGAGGTCGGCCACCCGACGTACTTCGACGACGAAGTGGCCCGCGGCCGGGCGGACGACGTCGCGATCATCTGCTACACCTCGGGGACCACCGGCGTCTCGAAGGGCGCCGTGCTCTCCCACCGGAACCTGATCCTGACCGCGGAGAACGCCGCGGCGTTCGAGGGCGTGCGTAGCGACGAGGAAATCCTGTCGTACTTGCCGATGGCGTGGGTGGGCGACCACGTCTTCTCCTACGCCCAGTCCATCGTGTCGGGCTTCGCGATCAATTGCCCGGAGAGCGCCGCCACGGTCCTGCACGACCTCAAGGAGATCGGGCCGACCTACTTCTTCGCCCCGCCGCGGATCTGGGAGACGATCCTCACCAACGTCATGGTCCGCGTCGAGGACTGCGCGTGGCCAAAGCGCAAGCTGGTCCACTTCTTCTTCGGGCTCGCCCAGGAGATCGAGCGGGCGCGGTTGAGCCAGGAGCCCGTGCCGGCCTGGCGCCGGCTCCTCCATCCTCTCGGGCGGCTCCTCGTCCACGGCCCGCTGCGCGACAACCTCGGCATGCGGCGCGTCCGCCGCGCCTATACGGCCGGCGAGGCGATCGGGCCCGAGATCTTCGTCTTCTTCCGCGCCCTCGGGATCAACGTCAAGCAGATCTACGGCATGACCGAGGCGAGCGTGTTCATCACGATCCAGAAGGACGGCGACGTGCGGCTCGACACGGTGGGCACGCCCATCCCCGGCGTCGAGCTCAAGATCTCGCCCGCGGGCGAAGTCCTCTACCGGAGCCCCGGCGTCTTCCAGGGCTACTACAAGGATCCGGAGGCGACGCGCCAGGCCGTCGAAGACGGCTGGGTGCGCTCGGGCGACGCGGGCTTCATCGACCACGCCGGCCACCTGCGAATCGTCGATCGCGCCAAGGACGTGGGGCGTCTGGCCGACGGCACGCTCTTCGCGCCGAAGTACCTCGAGAACAAGCTCAAGTTCTCGCCCTACGTCAAGGAGGCCGTGTGCATCGGGGCGCATCGGCCGCACGTGACGGCGCTGATCAACATCGATCTCACCGCGGTCGGGAACTGGGCGGAGCGCCGGAAGATTGCCTATACGAGCTACACGGATCTCTCCCAGAAGCCGGAGGTCTACGACCTGATCCAGCGGGAGGTGGAGCGGGTGAACCGGAGTCTCATCGAGGACGAGGTCCTGCGCGGGGCCCGGATCCGCAAGTTCCTGATCCTCCACAAGGAGTTGGACCCCGACGACGAGGAGATCACCCGGACGCGCAAGGTGCGGCGCGGGTACATCGCCCAGAAGTACGCCGCCCTCATCGAGGCGCTCTACGGCGACCGCGAGCACGTGGCGGTGGAGGCAAAGGTGACGTACGAGGACGGCCGGACCGGCACGATCCGCGCCGACGTGAGGATCCGCGAAGTCGCTGCGGCCGGGCAGGAGGCCGGGTGACCGGGGGCGCCCCGGGCCCGCTCCTCGAGGTGGAGGGCGTCAGCGTCCGCTTCGGCGCGCTCGTCGCGCTGAGTCGGGTGAGCCTCGCGATCGACCGCGGCGAGATCCGCGCCATCATCGGTCCCAACGGCGCCGGGAAGACGACGCTGCTCAACGTGATCAGCGGCTTCTATCACCCCTACGAGGGACGGATCGTCTTCGACGGTCGGGACCGCACGAACCTCAAGCCACCGGACGTCGCCCGCCTCGGCATCGCCCGCACCTTCCAGAACGTGGCCCTGTTCAAGGGCATGAGCGTGCTCGACAACCTCATGACGGGGCGCCTTCTCCGGATGAAGGGGAGCTTCCTGCTGGAGGCCCTCTACTGGGGTCCGGCCCGCCGCCAGGAGCTCGAGCACCGCGCGTCCGTCGAGCGGATCATCGACTTCCTGGAGATCCAGGCGATCCGCAAGACGCCGGCCGGCCGCCTGCCCTACGGGCTCCAGAAGCGCGTCGAGCTCGGCCGCGCGCTCGCCGCCGAGCCCCAGCTCCTCCTGCTCGACGAGCCGATGGCCGGCATGAACGTCGAGGAGAAGGAGGACATGTGCCGCTTCATCCTCGACGTCAACGAGGAGTTCGGCACGACGATCGCGCTCATCGAGCACGACATGGGCGTGGTCATGGACATCTCCGATCGCGTCGCGGTCCTGAACTACGGGCGCAAGATCGCCGACGGCCAGCCCGAGCACGTCCGCAAGGACCCGGCCGTCCTCGACGCCTACCTCGGGATGAGCCATGACTGAGCTCGTCTACGGGATCGCCGTCGCGCCGTTCAAGGACATGGTAGGCTCGCCCGCCTTTTTCGCCGAGGTGCTCATCGGCGGCGTCTTCGCCGGGCTCATGTACTCGCTCGTGGCGCTCGGCTTCGTGCTCATCTTCAAGGCCTCGGGCGTCTTCAACTTCGCCCAGGGCGTGATGGTCCTGTTCGCCGCGCTCACGCTCGTCGGCTTGCTGGAGCGGGGCGTGCCCGTCGTGGCGGCGCTCGTCCTGACCACCGGGGTCATGGTCGCGCTCGCGTGGGCCATCGAGCGCGTCGTGTTGCGCCCGCTCGTCAACCAGGAGCACATCATCCTGTTCATGGCGACGATCGGGCTGACCTTCTTCCTCGAGGGCTTCGGCGAGATGGTCTGGGGCGCCAACGTCAAGAAGCTCGACGTCGGCATCCCGGACAAGTCCTTCATTGTGGCGGGCATGCAGGTGAACCAGCTCGAGCTGTCTGCCGGCGTGATCGCCGCCGTGCTGGTCGCGACGCTGGCCGTGTTCTTTCAGAAGACACGGATCGGACGCGCGCTGCGGGCCGTGGCCGACGACCACGAGGCCGCGCTCTCGATCGGCATCCCGCTCAAGACGATCTGGGTCGTGGTGTGGTCGGTGGCCGGCCTCGTCGCCATCGCGGCCGGGATCATGTGGGGGGCCAAGAGCGGCGTGCAGTTCAGCCTCTCGCTCATCGCGCT
>WNFW01000082.1_pt1 | contig 51177 bp, 44 predicted proteins | sample 5400131 | NCBI WGS metagenome assembly WNFW01 (sample SAMN13153362, study PRJNA577476) | soil metagenome | isolation source: 20 cm soil or saprolite under grassland replicate 1 | place: USA:California | collected 2016-06-15
ACCATGTGGGAACAATTGGTAGTGCATGAGTTGTAGATCATCCTCGGGCCAGATTTCTTCGAGCGGCTTGCCGAGCTTCTTTGCGCACTTGGCAGCAAGATCCGAACGGACAATGCGCAGCACTGTATTCATGGGATGATCCATTGAACTAGCATCGATCGCAAACCATGAAATCTGGCGTTTCAGCGTCCAGTCGACAAACTCATGTGTGGGACCAGGATGCATGTTGAAATAGCGAATCTCGTTTGGCTCGCATTTCCCATACCAGTTGCTCTGGTAATGCTTGTGGTAGCCAGTATGCACGACTACGATATCGCCGGGTTCGATACGGATGCCCGTTTTGCGCTCCCATGCCTCGAAGTGCTCCGAGGTATAAATCTCGTAATCACCAATGCCCATTGCTTCCAGATCAACCACGACTCCCGGCCCCACAAGTTTGTCCAATGGAATGCTGCCAATATCCTGGCCGTTGGTGATAAAGTGTAGTGGCGCATCAAGGTGGGTACCAACATGCAATGTTGATGAAATAAATTGCCCTCCCACTTTCTCAAAGGCAGGGCGTTTGATCCACTTGACGGTAGGCCCCTCGTAAGTCGCAAAGGATGGAGTGTTCACGTCCCAGTTCTGCGACATATCAATTACACGCATGTTACTCAGGTCGATGGGTTTCATGGTTTCTCCTTCTTAGGGCGACCGCGAGGGTCGCCCTTACATTGATACATACAAATAAATCGCCATTCCCGTGTATTGTAGGGACGACCCTCGCGGTCGCCCTGGAGCAGGGTTCTCCTTATTTCCCTTGTTGCTCGACTGCTCCAAGAATAATCTGGTCGATCAATTGCTCGACTGGAGCGCGATCATCGGTAAAATACACGGTGCGTGAATGTTCTTCGCGTATATTGCCATACAAAATGCTTTCCCGAGCCACATTCTGGAGCAATGGATTTGTCAAATTGCCGGTATTGATCATGAAATTGTTCAGCGAGGTTGGCGAGTTGGTGCCGATTACCATACTGTTGGTAAAGCGTGCTGTATCGATGATATAGACATTTGGAAAGACCGAGTGCATCGTCTGAGCCAATGCATTCACAAGCCGTAAATCTGTACCCGTTCGCCCGGCGTTGATCACCGTGACTCCCGACGGAGTGAGATGATTGCGCACCTCCTGGAAGAATTCCTGTGTTGTTAGTTGGAAAGGTATATACGGCTGCTGATAGGCATCGATTGCAACCACGTCATACTTCTGAGAGTTGGTCTGCAAGAAGTAACGTCCATCCTGTAAAACCACATGCAGGTTAGGTTCATTCATATGGAAATACTGCCGTCCCATATTTACGATAGCGTTATCGATCTCCACACCGTCAATCGGGATTGGCCCATATGCAGTAGTAAATTCACGCACAGCAGTTCCACCCCCCAGCCCAATGATCGCAACTTTGCGCACTTGATTCTGCGTAAATGGCGGATTATTGAAGTACGGAGCGATCATGAAATAATCCCATGGCCCCTCGGTGAGAATACTGTTGGGATTGTAAATCGAATGAATACCTACGCCCTCGTTCAAGATCAATTGTGTCTCTTCACCCACTTTAACCACCTGAATATAGTTGTAGACCGACTCCCGTTCAGTAATCAGCACACCTCCACCATTGCTACCAAATGCTGCTTTAATTGGGCCTTGTATTGTCAAAACCGAGAGCGCCATTGGGATTAACAGCAAGATTGGGAGAAAGCTGCTGTTTATACGTCTCCTACGAGAACCCGGGCTATCAAATCGTGTACTTGCCAGACCAACAATCGAGACGAGTAGTAACGCTACAGCGAATGTAAAAAAGGTGCGATAGGTGCCAATCGTAGGAATGAGATAAAGCACAGGTAAAAACGTTCCAAGGATACTTCCAGCAGTAGAGATAGCATAGAGTTGACCAGCAGTACGTCCGGATTTACCCAGACGTTCGATACGCAGCCGAATGGCAAACGGTGAGACGCAACCAAGCAAGATCATAGGCACAGCAAAGAGCAGGATAACTGAGATCAATGAACCATAAAAGACGCCTACCGAGTATGAAGCAAAAGAACTCTGCGACCACTGGAGAATGGGTTTTGAAAGAAAAGGAATCAGGCTGATCAGAAATGCAGCTGTGATTGTCAGTGTATAGAGCACCTCGGGCCTTGGATAGCGGTCGGCTATTCGACCTCCAAGATAATATCCAATAGTTAAATAGAGCAGAATCAGGCCAATCAGGTTCGCCCACACAAAGAGAGAGGTTCCGAAGTAAGGAGCGAGCAAACGTGATGCAGAAAGTTCTACAGCTAGAGAACTTGCTCCTGCGACAAAGACAAGTAAAATGAGTAGCCAACCCTGTATATTCCTACCAGCGGTTTGGGCAACTGCGCCTTCCTCCGCTCGTGTCTCATTTGAACTGGGTGTGGTGGTGGACATAGAAAAACTCTCTTTCTATACCTCTGGAAAGTTTATGCTTTTAGAGGCCAGCTCATACTAAGCCCCTCTATGTTTCTAGTAAATGCTTTTTGCTTAGATTATTGTTTAGCATGCAGTATAGCATGTAGAGGGAATGTTTTGCTAGCTGAAGCGAGGATTTTCTACCATTAGATGGACTGGCTCGCACCGACCATAGCCAGTACCTCAGCCTCTCGTCCTAAAGCCTCCTGCCTCAACCTTACAAACGCCTCACGTCCCATCATTTGCTCAAGCGTATCGAGGAAGAGCACAAGTGATCTGGCTGTTCTGTCCTGGAGTGATTGTCTGATTTGTAGTGCCGGCAATAACAGAGCCAAAGATTCTTGTAGTTGACCTTGATCGAAAAGTAACATGCCCATATTCGTGAGAATTATTCCTGAGTTCGCTCGTTCTTGCAGGCTTTGAGCCAGCTTAAAAGCCTTCTGGTAGTAATTCCATGCTCGTTGATAGTTCTTCTCGTTTTGATACAGCAAACCCAGGTTATGCAATACTACACATTCCAGGTGCGCGTTATATGCTTGCTTGTTTAGCAGCAGCGCCCGCTCGAATATAGCATGGGCCTGCTGCATTTCACCCATACTCCGCAGTATTTCCCCCTGGTTCGCAAGCGTCACACCCTCACCCTGCAGATCGCCAATCTCTTCTTCTGTGGCAATCGCCTGCTCAAAATAGAACATACTTTGTTTATAATCACCTAGTCGACCATAGAGCAGGCCAAGTTGACTGAAAATCTGCCCTTCATCACGCCTGCATACTATCCCAAGCGGCGGCACCATGGCTGTATAAAGCTGAATCAATGTGTTCCATGCCCCCCAACGCATCAAATTTTCGTCCAATTTCTTGTAGGAGAGCAAGTCGTAAGCCTGTTGCCAATGCCAGCCAAGGCAAAGATGATGCGCAATTGCGATCAATGGCTCAACATCTCGAAGTCCCTGTCGCTCATTGGAAAGGGGACAATATCGTTGCGCCACATATGCATAATAGGCAGCAACTCGTAAATGACCTGCGGCAAGCGCGACATCTCTTGCCTCTGGATTGGCTAGTATTGGGTTGGGTTCAACCGTAACACCTAACGCATTCGTCAAATCACCTCTGTCAAGCCTGTCGCTCCCATCGAGATAATGCTCCTTAATGTAGTGGCGCACCAGTTGATGCAGGAAATAATTTGAGTTGCCGTTATCTTCAGGATAGTGTTGCACGAGCGCGAATTCCGTTAAGGCGCCTAATTCGCGCTCAAAAGTTGATCTACCAAGAGCGGAATGGTGTTGCCCTGTTGTTGCGATGATTAGACCATCTACAGGAATCGGTTCGTTAAACAGGCAAAGAGTACGTAAGATGATACGCTGAATGGGGTTCAAAAAATGAATTACTGAACCAATCAAATTGAGAGTAACATCGCCATTCCACATTGGCGCATAGTCTGGCGAATTGAGCAGATAGCTCAAAGAAAATCCACTCAAGGTGATCAACACACTGAACAATATCAACGCAAAGATGTGCCCTGCGCAGCGCTGCCAGATAAACGAAAGTTCTTCGGGTGATCCCTTAACGCCTCGTTGTTGCAGTAACGCAACGCCTTCTGGAATGCTTATGCGTGTAATCAGGTTTGTGCGTACGCATGTATCCGCAGCATTCTGCTTGTTAAATGGTGAAATCCGACTCGTCAACACTACCTTACTGCCGCCGAGATTACTTTGGAGCATATTCAGAAAAAGAGGTACGGCGCCTCGTCCAACTTTTTCCTTGGAGTTCTCGATGTCATACAATTCCTCAAATTGATCCAATACTACAAAAGAGCTTTCAGCTGGTCGACACAAAGCTTGCACCAATAATCCAATCTGCTCTTCTGATTTCTGCATAAAAAAATCAGAAGAACCCTCATCCACACTCTCAATTTCACGAAGAATCTCAGCAATCACATCAGGCAATGTCGTATTTGACCCGAGACTTAACCACACCAGGTGCTGTATATGAGCTTGTCCAGCCTGCATAGCCATTTCTAAACGTCGATACAGTAGAGCTGCCAGCGTTGATTTACCAGCTCCCGAATCACCTATGAGCACTAAGGTGCTGATTTGAGTATCATTGAGCATACGAAAAGCGGTATTAACCTCATCGGCGCGCTGCAGCACAATATGAGGATCAGTCAAAGGTGGTATTTTAGAATATATACTCGATCTGAGAATGTAGGGTGATTGATGCATTTTTTCACATGTTGCTCTCACTGCGATGTAATCAGGGTGAAAGCAAGTATATCATATAGCTCTACCAAACATGAGGAGAAGTATCTCGTCTGATGAACAGATAGCCTGAATATGCTAATATGGGTCAAATACCCCGGCCCTAAAGGGCGGGGCTTGCGTCTAGACTCCACCGCAACTCTACATAGCGTTGCCGCTGTGTAGCTTTGGCTTCATCGTCCGGCGCATCAGGGACAATTGACAAGTGCCCCGTCCTGACCCAGTCTTGCCGGACCAGGAGCGTTCGCATCGTTACATTTCGTGCCCCCACTAGATCAGCATGGAGCGTGTAATGACAGTGCTGACAGACAAACAAAAGACCTTTACGCGGGCGGTTGGCATCCGAGGTATGCCCACACCTGGGACACGCCTTACTTGTACAGTAGGCGTCTACTTTGATTGCCATCGACCCATGCAGGAGGGCTTTATAGGCAATCATGCTGTGCAGTTCAGCAAACGCCCACTTGGAGTAGGTAGCATTCGCTTTCCGCTGCTTCCTGCTTGCTTTCTTGCCCCGCTTGCGTTTGGTTCGATCTCTGATATCTTTCAACTGCTCCAAGCCGATCAGCGCATGGGGGTATCGAGTTACGATGCGGGTGCTGACGACGTGGTTGGCGTCTTGCTTCAACCGTCTCTCTCGTCCACTAATTGCCACCAGGCGGCGGGTGGCGGAACGAGTGCCTTTCTTTTGCAGACGCTTCCTCAGTCTCGCATAATGGTTCGCTTTGGGAACAACCTTCTTTCCCGTATGAAAGGAACGCTCCCCCTTGGTTGTAGCGGTTACCGCCAGGTAGCGGATCCCGACATCTACCCCAACAACGCTGGTATGCGTTTCGGGTGCCGGGTCTGCTACTTCCAGTTCAAGGGAAACCAACAGATAGAACTGCTTCTTGGGCCTGTCATACCACAGCTTCGCCGCTCCGATATGCGACCCCTGGTGGATGAGAGCAACATGCGAGTTTTTCCCTGTATAGGGCACGATCACTCGTCCTTGCAGGGTCAAGATGCTCACCCGTTGTTCTGTCTTGAACCCATAATCATGCCCAAGCTGATAGGTCAGGGTGGGAGAAATATACTTTGGGGGAGAGTCAAGTCCCTTGTAACGCTTCGAGGTCAGCCCTGCTTTGCGAGCAGCGTTATTCTGCTTCACCTTTGTCCAGAGCGTCTTGTAGGTCGCCCCGACCTGGCGGGGGACCGAGCATGCCATTTGAGCGGGTACCTTGAAGCGGGCGCGGATCTCATCGTAGGTCCCCCCTTGCAAGCGTACCTTGTTGCTCATCTTGCCATGTTCAAAAGCATAGCGACTCACATAGTTCAAGGCGTCACGATAGGCCAATTGGGTAGCTCGCAAGGCCTGAAACTGGTCAGGCGTTGTGTGCAATTTGAGTTTGGCGGTGAGTGTTGCTTTCATCACTTTTCTATAGTAAAATATTTGTTGAAAGTTTTCAAGAGGCAGTGGTACCACAGTGCTCCCGCCCCAAATAAGGAATGCGGCGGGTTCAGGTGAACACGCTCTAAAGACTCTATTCGACCCACTTCTGTAGTAGGGATTGCATCATGTTACGGATTATTTACATGGGAACTCCCCAGTTTGCCGTTCCAGCCCTGGAAACTCTGATTGCCGGGTCAAAACCAGGTTTGGTACTTCAAGAGGGTTACAAAATTGTAACCGTGATTACTCGTCCTGATAGACCTTCGGGAAGAGGAAAAGAGATTGTATATTCTCCTGTTAAGCAACTCGCTTTGTCTCATGAAATTCCCGTCTGGCAACCAGGATCATTGAAGCGTCAAGAAAATATCGAAATGCTTGTAGCATTCCAGTCTGATGTATATATTGTCGCCGCTTTTGGACAAATATTACCGCAAGCCGTGCTAGACCTTCCACGTTATGGGGCATTGAATATACATGCTTCCTTACTTCCTAAGTACCGCGGTGTTTCCCCCATCTCAGAGGCAATTTTACAGGGTGATACAGAGGCTGGAGTAACCATCATGCTCATAGATGCAGGAGTTGATACAGGACCAATTTTGCTTCAACGCGCGATTCCGATAGCTGAAGATGATACAGCCGGAAGCCTTAACAGTAAATTAGCAGTACTGGGAGCCAGCACGCTAATGGAAGCACTTCCACTCTGGGTACAGGGTAAGATCGCTCCACAGCCACAAGACAATCGATTTGCTTCTTATACACATATGTTGCACAAAGAAGACGGTAAGATAGATTGGAACCAACCGGCCGATGTATTGGCACGCAAAGTACGAGCATTCATTCCATGGCCTGGTGCTTATACCAATTGGGGTGACAGATTATTGAAAATTATTTCCGCACATGCAATACAAACTAATACAGCTTTAGAGACCAGAATCGGAACGGTCAGCTTACGCAAAGAACATGGTGCGCAAACACTCACAATAGCTACAGGTAATGGCCTCTTAATCATAGAGAAGCTTCAATTAGAGGGCAAGAAAGTGATGAATGCAGATGAATTCCTACGTGGATATTCACACATCGTTGGGGAAGTGCTGGACTGAATATTTGTCACGAGTGAGAAAAAACCATGACATGATCAGGATGTGTGATGTTGTCATGGTTATGTTCTCGCTTCTATTGCTTTTACCTTAGCGCGGCTTTAGGTCGTGTGACAAGCGCCCCTATGATGCCAATCACACCCAGACCAAAGAACAGAATAGCATGCTTAATGTGCATATTGCTATCAGCAATAAGATGGTTTATACCTGGAATAAGAAAAAATATTCCGAGTGCGATACCAACGATAGCGAGCACAATACCTCCATAGAAGATTGCCGGGTTCTTCATTGTTCAACTTAAACCTTTCTTCATAAACTAACCCTATCTGGGCATGCTCATTATATCAGGTTCTTAAATCTTCTCAAGAGGTTAAACCAGCACTTTGAAGAAAGTACAAGTTTTTTCAATATAATACAAAAACCACCAGGGAATAACTCTATTCGCCTGGTGATTATCTTGCTCTGAATCTGCCTACTTCGCAACCGAATTGGACCGAGCCATAAATAAACCAACAACGCCAACAACTAGCAGAACAGCACCAATTGCGAGACCAGCAATTGCGCGAGCTGGATGGCCGCCACCTACCTGGTAATAGATACCAACAGCTAAAGCTACAATACCAATTACGATAGCAGCGTAGAAAATCCCGGGATTCTTCATGTTATGATCTACCTACCTCTTCTAGAAAAGCGATCTTGGGATTGCAATCGCTCTACAATATTCACACTGGTTTTTCCAGAGCGTATCTATTGTATCAAACGTGTAAAGTACAGGTAGCCTCATGGATTTGCATCAAATAGCCAATTTGGATACTCACTCATTTTTAGACTCAACCATGGACGATGGTAAAAAGTAAGAAAAGTGTTGCAAGTCCCACACCCCAACAATAGTAGGCAAAAGGGTAAAGCCGCCCAGTCTCAAAATACTTCATCAGAAATTTCGTGCAGAGATACGCCACGATCCCTGACACTACCATACCAATCACTACATAGAGCCATGTTTGAGCTGTTTGACCAATAAGTTGTGGCACCTCGAGTAGGGCCGCTAAACCAATGAGTGGTGTACCTAACAAAAAGGAATAGCGGGCTGCATCCTCATGATTGAGGCGCACACCTAAGCCCGCAACCATGGTCACTCCAGAGCGTGAAATTCCAGCTATCAGGGCAAGGGATTGCGCGAAACCAACGATGAGTGCCTCTTTCCATGAAAGAGAAGAGAGACTCCGAAAATTAGCCTCCCGCTCTTTCGCAGTCGTAAACGTCATTTTCTCCTCCGCCCTTCGCCGCATACGTTCACCAGCAAACAGGATGGAGCCATTCACAACCAGGAATGCTGCAGCAATTGCAGGAGAGGCAAACACGCGTTTGAGAGGTGTTTCTAATAAAACACCTAAAATGGCCGCTGGAATGATACCAATTATGATCAGCCAGCTTACCCACTCTTCTGTTCCAGTTTGTACTTCGCCTTCTTTAATATTCTTCATTAGTGTGAGAAATATTTGCAGCCAGTCTCGCCAGAAATAGATCACAAGGGCGATACTTGTGCCAAGATGTAGGGCTACAATGATTGGTAGAAAACAACTTTGCCCGCCACAGCTGGTATCATTAATAAGATTACCCCAGCCTAGTAATCCGGGTATGATTACAGAGTGGCCCAGGCTGCTTATAGGAAAGAGTTCTGTCACACCCTGAAGCACAGCCAAAAAGATAATCTGCCAGATATTTAAGTTCATCCTTCGTTACTCTCACATATGCTTTTTACAACAACTGTTCCACAATTTCGTCACAAAACGCTCTTCGTTTCATTGTCAATGAAAATATTTCTGTTTATCAGCTTCAAATTCTGCAAGCGTCTTAGCATAGACGTTTGTTCCGTCCTTTTTGGAGAGGAAGAAATAGTAATTCGTCCTGGCTGGCGTGGACGCAGCAATCATACTAGCAAGCCCCGGGTTACAAATCGGCGTGGGAGGAAATCCTTTTTGTATATAGGTATTCCAGGGGCTATTGGGAGCAATTTTGGTTCCCACATCTTGAAGGGGTTTCCAATAACTTGTTGTACCAGGTTGAGAATCACGAGCATATTGGACTGTGGGATCAGCATTGAGCAAACCCACAGTTTCAGCATTTGGTCTGTAAATACGATTCCAATAGACACTTGCTACAAGGGGTCGATCTTTGTCAAAAATGATCTCACGTTCAATTATTGAAGCCAGAATGACCATCTGGTATAACGACATATGATTCTTTTGTGCTAATGCCTCGAGATGTTTTTGTTGAACCTTAGCATTGAACTCTGTCAGCATCATATTGACAACATCACGTGCAGTCGCATTCACAGGTATCAGATATGTATCAGGAAAGAGTAGCCCTTCCATACTATCTCCCGTAGGTATAGATTTTAGAATTGGATATTTGGCTGCATCGGGAAATTGTGCCGGATTTTTAGTATAGTTCAAGAACTCTTGTGTCTTGAATCTGGGTAAACCAGCAGCCCTCAACCTCTGCACGACCTGTTCAATACGTAAGTCTTCAGCAATAGACACAACATAGTAATCAGGCTGCGCATTGAGCAATTGACTAATGATTGCGTCTATAGTCATACTTGTGTTCAGATTATAAGCGCCTGCTTGCAGATGGGTATCCAAACCTTTAATTCTAGCCCATATACGAAAAGCGAGCGCATTTCGTATCAAGCCTTTTGCCTGTAATTCATCGGCAATCTGCCGCGTATCATCTCCGCTGTTAACCACAATTGCCACAGTTTTACCTTGATCAGGGTTCACAGGCTGGAAGATATCCGTGACCATTGTCCAGGCAAAGTAGACTGCACCAAATATCAGCAGGCCAAGCAGAAGCACTGCAATGATAGCGCCTCGCGGTTCCCGTTTTTTCATTGCTCAGTGCCTCTCGTTTTGCTCATTTGAGCATCCAGGTACTCTTGCAAAATGACAGTCGCAGCAAGAGCATCAATCTCTTGTTTTTTGCGCCGCCGCTTTGTTTGACTACGTTTCCTACCACCAGTGGTTTTATAACGTTTTCCCAGCTCAGCCTCGCCCCCAACAATCAAACGTTCTGCCTCGACTGTTGAAAGGCGCTCATCCCAGAAAGTGATCGGAACAGTAATATGCTCTTTCAGACGCTCGGCAAAAGCTTGCACTCGTTTACCTTGTGAATGTATTGCTCCATCCAAACTAATAGGGAGGCCTACTACAATTCCCACAGACTCCGTTTCTTCAATCAGATGCTGGATGGCTTTCCATGTATGAGATTCATCATAAGTGACGTGTAGCGTCGTATAAGGTGAAGCCAGAAAGCCTGTAGCATCACTTATCGCTACACCGATTCTAGCCTCTCCAACATCTAACGCCAACCATCGTGCCATGTTGCTCTCCCAAAGGCCAATGAGTATCGGAGACAACCAATACCATCTCTGATGTGGTTGAGCACTCACCACATTTCAAGACATAACTTATTTTCTGACCATTTTAACGGAGGAAAGCCTTTTTTGTCCAGGATTTACAACGATTGGGGGGTATGCTCAGGATACCATTAACCGTTAGTAGCGTTTTTGACCGGCCCAGGTTGGATCACAATGTGAATTTGTTCTGGCCGGAAAGGCATAAAACCCAGGAACGGCGGGAAGATCATAATGTTGGTTGTAACAACTCCTGTAATGCCAGCTTGCCTACTGCTAATAAACGTTGTCGCCTGATCCACACTCTTTCCAGCTAACTGTTGACTGATCTGCTGTGCCGGAACTTGTTGTACAACATGCCCTGTCGACTCCACTTTCACAGTAAGGCTCTTCCCATCTTGAGAAGGTGTACTCCTGGTCACTTTTACTGTGATAGGTAATGATGTTGCTACGACGCTAGGTGGGTTCATGTGCAAGGCATGTGCCATAAGCTGAGTTCTCCCTGACACCTGGATGGAAGCATTTCTGATTATCAGCACTGAAACTTTGGCGGTCAATATGCCGCTAAACTTCCCATCAGGCGCAGGCTGTCCAACAGCAGGTCTAGCAATGAAGGTTTCCTCTGGCAGAGGGGTACTGCTTGCTAAGACAGTTGGTACTGGTGTCCCGGCTACATCACCCGGATGCACAGAGTTCTTCAACCAGACTTTAACTTCATTTTGCACTTGTTGCTGGAGTTTCGCAGCGAGAGCATTGGCATCAGTTCTGTTCACCGTCGTGACATTCGTTGCTCCACCTCCCGTAGTGGGATTAGTATTCGTGACCGTCAAATTCGCAGGAGTTGGTGTAACTCCCTGATTGTTTTGCCCGATCTTGGCAAGACTATCAGGTGGGATAATGGTGATACTGTTGGCTGGCACATTGCCGCTTTGACCTAGGAGTTGTGCCTGCACCGGTGCAATTGAGGGAATACCATTATTACTCTGATCAGTTGGAACATAGACATCTGCAACAGTAGCAAACTGTACAGGTGGGGAGCTATTGGTGGAGAGCACAGTACCACTTGGAATATCTAGTGGCTTCGAACCCTTATTGGAAAAAGTGACTATACCTGATGCCACCTGATTTCCCTGCATACTTGTGCTGCTGGCTGTTCCTTGCCCAGTGGCATTTGCTGTATAGATCAGAACCTGGGAAGGAATGGCATTTTGTTGGCCGCTTTGCGGGTTCATACTTGCTACATATTGGTTCGTAACGCTTACCGATTGAGAAGGCACGACAACTGTAACTGTGGCGTTCGAGCCCAAATAGATAAACAGCAAGAATGCCAGTAACAATACCCCTAGACTGATCGAAGAGATAGCCAAAATCATCTTGCCATTGCGATTGGAATTTACACTCGCCTTCCGAACTAAAGGCGGTGTCGTGACTACACGACTCGTTTTCGTAGTTACAGGTTTACTTGTTTGTTGAGTAGTAGGGCTGACAGTAACTTTACGCGCCTGTGAGGAAGGCTGAATAATTGGCTGTGGTTCACGTTTGGGTGCAGCTGGTGGAGTAACGCGTATCGGCCGATCCTCAATCTCGCTTGAAGGAGGTAATAGGTCATCTTCATTCCCAAGGTCCTCTAATGATGGACGTACTGTATTTCCCATATGACTATTGGGTGGGGTCATATCATATATTTGAGGCGCTTCTTCTTCCTCTGATTCCACCAGCATAGGTTCTTCAGATGTAGGGGATGGCCAATCATCACGAAGCAACTCCCCTCCCCCATCGCCTAAATCTTCGACCTCTGCCTCATACACATCAGTTGGTTCATCAGGCACATCCTGGTTGATATCCTGTATGTAAGTGGAAGCTCTTTGCTCTGGTAAAGCAGTTGGCTGAATGTCCTCCATATATCCCAACGGATCGTCTTCTATTTCACTGGGCTGAGGAATCTTGCTCGATTGTTCTAATTTGTCACTCGAAGATGCTGTATTGTCAATTGCTGAGGATGCCTGGCTACTTCCAGAGCTTTGCGCTGCTTCACGAATACTACGCGCAACATAGTAGTCCTCCATCAATGGGTCTACTTCACCATCTTCTTGAACCTCAGCATTATATTGAGGAGAAGGAACCGTTTCAATTGGTAAGTCATGATGCGAATCATAGGGTACGTCTTCTATCTCAAACTTGGACGAAGTAGATGCAACGCTTTCCCGGCTTTGATTTTGAGAACCGTTTGACACGCTGCCCTGCTTATTTGATGAAGTTGGCATTTGCTGCCGGCCTAGCTTTAAAGAACGACTAGTTTTGTTACTATTGCTTACTTGTTTATTGGAACCTTGAGAGGTTCTCTTCCCACTCATATCGCTGCGTACAGAACGATTGTTGGGTCGCGGTCTGTCAGAAGGGGAAGACTCAAGCGAATCAGCAACTCGAAATCCAGCAGCTTTGGCAACCGCTCGGATTTGTCTATCAGAGCTAATAATCAGTACATCATGGCCCAGTTCTCGTACACGAGAGCGTAGTAAACGCCAACCAACGTGACTACGCAAATGAGTCTGTGGCGGAATTACGAGTATAATATATCCGGCATCGATGTTTTCCAGGCGCTCACGCACATTGGTCATTTCCTCTTCTGGACCAAGATAAATGATTTTTTCTTCAGTCATTCGCCCTTCTCCCCCTACTAGCTGGATTGCAGGAATGAGACCGGTAATCTTAATGCAGTTAAACTTGTTAAATATGCATTTGATGAATTACGCGGTAAAGCACCCTCTCTAAAACGTTATCCTCGTTTTGCAGTTCAATTGCCTGATATGCAAGCGCCATTGGCGTAATATCCTGAGCATTCCTTAAAAGGTTATTGGGATCCACAATGCTGGTTACCATAGTTGGCTCAATTGTTTCCACTATTGGTGGACGAGAAAATGGCAGTCGTTCTGTCCATGGGAACTTCTCAAGTTTTTGACGTAAGTCGGGCAGAGCAGAACCTCCTCCAACCAGATAGATCGCAGGAGGCAGAAGTTCTCCCTTCGCCAATTCCTCAATCAGCAATTCAACGCTATCCATCCAAATCTGAGCTTCCGAGGCATATATTTTTTGAATCTCGTCCCGCTCATTCCCCTTTATACCACCATTGCTATAACTCAACTTGAGTTTCTCTGCCTCTTTCACCGATAGACCTTTACTTGCTGCAAGCCGACGGGTAAACGTGCGCCCACCTAATGCAAACATACGAGTCTCTTCAATTCCGCCCTGGCGTACAAGCGCGATATCGGTTGTACCGCCACCGATATCAATAAAGATAGCACCGCTATCAGCGCTCGCGTTGGCACTTAAACATCGTGCCAGCGCATACGGCTCTGCTACTATGGTTACTAGCGTCAAATCCAGACCCTGCGCAACTGTCTCCAATGCACCCAGCTGCATGAGTGGTGCAAAGGCACTAAACAGGGTTAACGTGAAGTGACGCCCGCGAAAGCCAATCGGGTTGGAAATTGTCTGTCCATCTATACGCACCGAAATCACTGCTGCATTCGTTAAGCGCACTTCGATGTTTGGATATCCTGTCTCTGCTGCTATACGATCTTTCGCAATCTTCAGCAATTTTTGTTGGGCATTTGAAATTACGCCTTCAAGTTCTTCGGGCGTGATGGGTTTAGTAGGTTGTTGCCTCTGTTTAGAAATCGTGATTGAGCTTCCCTTGACAAGCTCACCTGCAATGCCGATTACCGTTGAAGGAGCTATAATACCCCCTGCAGATTGCTCTGCTCTCGTCAATGCTTCGTTACAGTTCGCAATGACGCCTGGAATATCGGTGACGATACCATCTGACATGTGCCTATAGCTCTGTTGATGGCGTCCCACCCCCAGTACAACTCCAACATCATCCTGGATCTCAATAATGATAGCCTTCGCATAAGCTGTACCGATATCAAGTGCCGTAAAAACTGGCCGCGAATCTTCTCCGACAGAAGAGCGAACATCAGCGCCGCGACTCGAGTATGTTCCGTTTTCTTGTCGTCCTAATTTTGCAAAAAAGTCGAGTAGAAATTGAAAGGGATTACTCATGCATACATGTCTTCCTGGGAAGGGTTGATTATAATTTTACAATAGAAGAGAACACTCAATTTACTCAACTCTTCGGTTCTTTCATTTTTCAAGCTTCTTGAGTACGTTATAGCACGTTGAACGAATGACCGCAAGAGTCATCATTTCAAGAGCGCTTCACTTACCAGTTTTGTCACCATATCAAGTGCAGCGCCGAGTTCAGCTGTATTTTTGCCTCCACCCTGTGCCGACTCTGGCCTACCGCCCCCCTTGCCACCCAGGCGAAGACCTACAGCATTAGCAATTTTCCCTGCATGGAGGCCACGTCTGATCAGTTCAGGTGAGACACTTACTTGAAGCCCAACTCGATCCTGGAAGGTACCAGCCAGTACAACTACTCCGGGTGTTTTAAGCTTGTTGAGCACCATATCACCCATTTCTCGCAGCACTTTCTCATCCGGTACATCCACACTAGTTGCTACAACTAAAACTTCGGCTACTTTCTGAGCTTCACGAGCTAGTGTCTCCGTTTGCCGCTGAGCTGCATCACGATGGAACTGAGCAATTTGGCGACGCGCTGCAGTCAATTCCTGTACAAGCTGATCTACTTTTGGCTCAAGCATATCTGGCTGTGTCTGCAATTTAGCACTGATTTTTTCTACCAGGGAATTGCGCTCGCGCAAAAATGACTCCGCGCCACGTCCCGTCAATGCCTCGATGCGACGAATACCGGCAGCAATACTTGTCTCCTGGATAGTAATATACAACCCAATTTGACCGGTTGAAGAGCAGTGCGTGCCACCACACAGTTCGGTGCTTTTCCCCATTGAAACGACTCGCACTTCATCTTCATATTTTTCACCAAAAAGTGCCATAGCACCGGTCGTCAATGCTTCCTGTAATGGCATGATGTTAGTATGAATGGGAAGATCAGCACGAATCCAACGATTAATCTGCTCATCTATGAGGGCTATTTCTTGAGAAGTCAATGCGCGTGGGCAGGCAAAGTCAAAGCGCAGGCGCTCTGGCTCAACTAACGAGCCGCGTTGCTCAACTTGCGGGCCAATGATATCGCGCAGCGCCTTATGCAAAAGATGTGTAGCACTATGGTTTCGCATTGTATCTTCTCGTCTCGACGCAATTACATTGGACTGTACACTATCACCCACACGCATGAAGCCCTCGAGGATACTTCCATAATGAACAATCAAACCCCTCAAAGGACGACGGGTATCCTGTACCTGAAAGATTCCCATTGAACTACTCAGATCACCACGGTCCCCTATTTGACCACCACTTTCAGCGTAGAACGGGGTGACATCAAGTATCACAAGAGCATCTTGCGGAGCGCTTATTGTATCAACCTCGATACCATCAACAATCAGTCCTACGACCTTACTTGTACTCGTGACACCTTGATAACCTACGAATTCAGTGGGCCCAACACGCTTCAGCACTTCCGCTAGTACCCCATCGTCATGCATTTGTGTAAATGCGCTTGCTGCTCTGCTGCGTTCCTGCTGTTGTTGCATAGATTGCTCGAAACCAGAGACATCCACGGTAAAACCATGCTCTGCTGCAACTTCTTGTGTTAGTTCCAGTGGAAAACCATGTGTATCGTACAGTTTAAAAGCATCTGCTCCTGGAATAGCTGTGTGACCTTTTTGCTTCAGTTCTTCAAGCAAGTTCGTGAGCAAGGTCATGCCTGCATTGAGTGTCAGTCCAAACTTCTTCTCTTCGAGGCTCAATATTTCTACAATACGGTCGCGTTGTAATCCCAACTCGACATAGTGTCCCCGCATGAGATTAATTACAGTATCAGCTGCATCAGCAAGAAAAGGTTTATCCAACCCTAACAATTTACCATGTCGCACAGCACGGCGCAGTATGCGCCGAAAAATGTAGCCGCGACCTTCGTTACTCGGCAAAACGCCATCGGCAGCTAGAAAGACCAGTGCGCGTGCATGATCTGCAATCACTCTTAAGGAGGTGTCTACCTTCGTATCACTCCCATACGTAGTATGAGCAAGGAAGGCAATACGATCGATCACTACACGAAACGCATCAGTATCAAAGACTGAATCTTTGCCTTGCAAAATCATTGAAAGCCGCTCCAGGCCCAAACCTGTATCAATATTTTTCCTGGGCAAAGATGTACGTGTACCATCAAGGTCCTGGTAGAATTCCATAAAGACCAGGTTCCAGATCTCCAGGAAGCGCTCGCAGTCACATCCGGGTTTGCAATCGGCTCTACCACAGCCATGCTCGACGCCTCTATCGTAATAAATCTCGGAATCAGGGCCACATGGTCCTGAGGCTCCCGGTGGCCCCCACCAGTTATCTTCTAACCTTACGATGCCATCATTGGAGATACCTGCGATTTCACTCCACCATTTGGGCGCCTCGTTATCTTCTGGGTGCACCGTCGGGTGCAACTTTTCAGCAGGCAATTTTACGACCTGTGTTAGAAATTCCCATGCAAACGCAATTGCTTCGCGTTTAAAATAGTCACCCACGGAAAAATTGCCCAGCATTTCAAAAAAGGTCAAGGTGCGCTCGTTCCCCACAATATCGATATCAGTGGTACGGAAGCACTTTTGTGCAGATGTAAGACGTAATGCTGGAGGAGTCTCTCGGCCTAAAAAATAGGGAATCATCTGCTGCATACCTGCCGTTGTCAGCAACACAGTTGGATCATTTGGAATTAATGAAGAACTAGGCATCTTTAAATGTCCCTTGCTGGCAAAGAAATCCAGGAAAAGCTCACGAACTTCGGTACTTGTAAATTTCATTTCAACTGACACCTTGTGCTCCTCTATCTAAAAGCTGGTGAATGCTTATTCTTTCTCGAATTATTTGGAAATATGGAGCGTATTGCCCTTCATTGCTAGCGACAGAACCTCCCACTTTTCCTCCTCCGAACGCAACGCCTACAGAATAGATGAACATGAACAGAACGTTGTAATATTGAATATTAGAATAAAAGCTCCATGCTTTATCTTCATATGCCTTGATGCATCAAATGATTGTAGATGTGCAGGGCTATTATATCAAAGGGGAGAATGCATAGCAATGGCAAGAGAGCATAATGCATGAATACGCCACACATCATCACAATCCCACGTAGAACATTGCTTGTTCTTTGTGGACCTGCCGGTTCAGGTAAAAGCACATTTGCTGCTCAACGCTTTGCGTCGACCACTATCGTTTCATCCGATCACTGCCGAGCAATGATTTGCGACGACGAAAACAATCAGCAGGTGAACCGCGACACTTTTGAACTCTTCCACCTGATCATCCAGAAGCGACTATCACTAGGACGCTTCACTGTTGCAGATAGCACAGCCCTCCAAGCGGACGCTCGTCGTAAATTGCGAGGCATATCACGCCATTACGGCTTCTTTGGTTGTTTGCTTATTTTTAATATTCCGCCAGAGATCTGCCTTGAACGCAATAGGAGGAGGCATCGCCTGGTTGAAGAGCGTGTAATTCCATACCATACAGATCTATTGCAACACGCAATTCTTGATACACCACAAGAAGGTTGGGAATTGATCCATATTCTAGGTGAGCAAGATATGGATACTATTGTCAAGATTGAGGATATCCAGGGCCCACCCATGCCTACATTACTCCGGCCTATCTAATGTATAATATAAACAATAATGATTCGTGTATTGTATATACAATAATGATTCGATGGGGGCGAAATTCATATATATTTCCGTTTAAATCCGATAGGGTGAATCTCGTTGTCGTTCGATACGGTAATTTGCCAGGGAGCGAATGATAAACCATGAAGCGTCGACGGCGTCAACCAGCAGACCACTATTCACTATACAATGATGTTACCGAGCCAATGTTGCCAACTTTCACAACACCGATACCCCGTATTGCTCTTCCACGCGAATCATGGCTACTGAGAATATTTCGTGGTCTGGGAACGTTTCTCTCTTTCATCATCAATAAAGTCAATCAATTACTTGCGCTTGCTCTAGCTACGTTGTTGCTACTTCTCTTTACACGTTTTACCTTGAACTTCTATAACTTCTCAAGTAGCGGTGGGTCATTTTCCTTTTCACATTGGGTCTTCTTTTTGAGTACGCCTCTAGTCGTTCCATTTCAAAATGTTCCCTCTCTACCTTATAATAGCTATACCATTGATGTTTCAACGCTGATCGCCATTCTTGTTTATGCGATTGGTATAACCATTGTGCGCCAATTTTTGAAGGTGCTGGTGGCAAGGTAGCTAACACTTCCAATTTCCTCTTTTTGGAGATACTATATCTAGACTGGGCGCAATCCACTACGCCTGTTATGAATATCGCTTTTGATGGGGCGCCCTTCATCTATATTACTTACGAAAGGCTTTCCTATGGAGACGCCGGTTTTCTGGAAACGACCGGACCTGCAATTTCCCTCCCAATTTAATACCATTTTCTTTGATGTTGATGGAGTGCTTATTAAGACCATCAACTCATTTCATGCTACCGACATAGCGACAGCGGAATATGTCGCCAGTACAATTCATGGTCTCGATTGGGGTCAGAACGAAGGAAAAACATTGGTAACACACGGAGATGTGATCGCTTTCAAACAAGCTGGAGGCTACAATAACGACTGGGATATGTGTTATCTATTGGCAACTCTTTGCACAGCCAGACTACGTGAATGGAAAGGCACACACCTGGCTGAGCGCAGTATCGAAGAATGGGCAGCGCTTTCACGAGCCGCCAACGAGGAGGGGCATGGCGGTATCGAATGGGTCAGGGAGGTCATGCCTGCCACTGCACAACTTGATTACAACATGATTGGAGATATATACCACGAATTTTACTGGGGCGCCTCTGAAATAAAAAAACGCTTTGGTTACACACCTCGCTATTTACCAGACTTTCCTGGTTTTGTGCATAACGAAGAGATGAATTTTCCTCCCGATTTCTTTACTCGCCTTCGTGATGCAGGTATACATCATTTAGGCATGATTACCGGAAGAGTTGGACCGGAGGTAGATATCGCTCTGGAGATGATGGAAGCACACGTCGGTACACGCTGGTGGGATGTGGTTATTTCCGCCGATATTTGCCCCAAGCCCGATCCACATGCCTTACAATTGGCTATCAAGGGTATCAGGGGAGAAGTAGGCGGAGGCTTATACATAGGAGATACAGGAGACGACCTTGACCTCGTGCTCAACTATCGGGCACTCAAAAAAGGGAGCGAGCCAGAGATACTCACAGTAATGCTTGTTCACCCATATGAAGAAGCCCTGTATCAGCAACGTGGATCCGACTTCATAGTAGGATCAGTTATGGATGTAATACGCTGTCTACCGCATGATACGTCTTATTTCGGGTTTCAAGAGCTGAGTAATAGAAATTCTTAATCAAGAGTATTATTCTTGATTTCGGCTGTCACATTACACAACCACATGCAGCATAGGAGAGAAAACTACTTTTTTTCGCGCTCTTGTGCTTCCTCAATTAAACCGACCAAGTATTGTAGCCTCTTAATAGTATGCTCTGCATTACGCTTATTGCGATCATATCCATCAGGGGCAAGCTGCTGAAACCAGGTACGAATATCTTCTTCCGAAATATCATACCATTTTGCATCCGCTTGTAATCTCAAATACACACGCATCTGTGGATCTTGTTTTTTGCGTGTAGGAGCCTTTTCTTCTATACCCTCGCTCTCGCGTTCATCTGCCGCAACCGCTTCCGCGAGTTCAGCTGAAGGATGTAGTTCATTATATAAAGCCTCGATTTCTGCAGTGCGAAAGAATGCTTCTCGTCCAACGCCCCGATGTGATTTTAAGCGACCATCGCGTATCCATTGATCTAACGTCACGCGATCAATTCCTAATATACGTGCCGCTTCACCTGCATCTACAAAGGCAAAACGTCCGCTTCCTGGTTTGCTCACCATCCTCACACTCCTTTTCCGGCATCTACTTCATAAAACAGTAATAATGTACTGCCATAGCGTCGTTCATCGGTCAAAATCAGATGTGTTAGAGGAACCACCATCACTACTGAACGCTCTTTAGGGTGAATCTGGATAATGATCATGCCTGTATCAGACACAAGCCGCGAATGATCAAGCAAGTGTAGAGCACGAGCTGCCATCTCATGATACTGCGGCGGAGCAACGTAAATGATATCATACTCACGCTCCTGCCCCTTTGATAACGCCTGATTCTCCAAACTGTACGTTTGCAAAAATTTAAATGCATCGGTATGCAATGTCTCTGCACGATCCCCCAGACCGGTAATTTTCAGATTTTCTCGCACTAATTTCAGCACACTATTATTCATTTCGATGAATGTTGCGCTGGCTGCACCTCTGCTTAATGCTTCTATGCCTACACTGCCTACCCCAGCAAAGAGGTCAAGAAAACGAGCATCTTCAACGCGCATTGAGAGGATATCGAAGAGGGCAGTTTTGACTCGATCGATAATAGGACGTGTACCCGGTGTTTTAGGCCCTTTCAGTTTGCGTCCCTTAGCCTCACCTGTCACTACGCGCATGAGATTCCTCTCCATCAATGAGTGCTAATACAGCCTCCACCTCCTCTACGAAAAAATCTTCCTTTGCCCAGGAAATAAGCGCCTCTATCTGGTCAACCTTTAATTTCTTCACACTTGTCACACCCCATACCTGTTCTATCAGGTGATGTAGCTGCTGATCACTGATTTGCGAATTCAGCACATTTTGCAATACCGTCAATCGTGCTTGACTGGCAGGTGATGTTCCACGTACTTCTTTCAATTCGTCTAACTTGATCCTTGCAATCACCCTCTGTTCCTCATTCTCCTCCTCTTGCTCTTCCTGCAGTTCCTCATCCTCTTCATCAAATTTATACACTCTTCTCGGCGCTTCTCGTATCATCTCATCCTTAATTGGGATGACTGGAATGTTCGCGGGACCATGTAAAGCGTCTGGCTTCGAACTAGCAGGAGGTACTGATTGTGAACCCTGTAGAGGAAGCGATTCTTGTGGTCTCGCTCGTTCGTCAGCAGGCTTCGGCTGAATTACTGTTGAGACTTTATTCACAGTGCCAGATGTTGATGTTTCCCTGGAATTTCCTTCAACGAGCGACTGTAATTTCCTCAAAGCTTCACGGTAATTCATACCATTTAATGTTTTCACATTTAACAAATCCATGGCTTGTTTCGGTGTTAGTCCCCAGGTTTCACGAATTGCCTGCATGAATTGCGAAAGCTTCATATTGCTATTCGCCTCACCCTGCATACCAGGTGTAACAGGCATACTTACCGTGCCACTTTGACGTACAGGCATTGTGGTAGACTGTTTCTGATGTAAAGACAGTGGCTGTGGTGCCTCGCGAGTTGGCTCTGGTGTAGTTGACTTTGATCCAACAGGGTTGGGGGTTCCTGTCGAACTCCGATTATTTTGTCCTTGTGAAGGCACCTGGTTGGACCTGATTGTAGCAGGCGCTTGTGTCCGTTGAGGTTCAGGAGGTCGAGTGTTGCGCTGCGAAATCTGCGCTACCCGATTTTCAACGCGCCGTGTGAGTTGTTCCATTCCTATTTCGGCTTCACGAATCAACTGTTCGCGCATTTCCGCACTTGCTCCTACTGGCACAGGAACACCCATTTCTATCGTATGTGTACGCCCCCCGACGTTAAACTGGGTTGTATAGCGCAGCCAGATATATGGATTGCCGTCTGTTCCTGTCACTTTATCCCTACTAGTATCCATTACTACTCCACCTACCTTCCTGAATAGGAGCTTATTTTGAATATACTTCTTAACATGTGCATGCACACATTATTATATCAAACGTAACAAAGTTCGTGTCCCTATCATGGGGTGCTCCGTTCCTAAATATCTTGCCAAAAAGTGCATTGTAGTGTATCGTACATTATGAGGGATTAGTAGCATCATGAACCTACTAGAATCGTTCTATATAAGTGTATATGTTATTACATGTTGATAGAGTAGCAGGTGCCGATTATCGGCTTTCGGCGGATATTCACATGTTCACAATATATTGTGAGTATACATAAACAAGTCCTTTACCCTGTGAGATCAGTCATAATACATCGAATACATATGCTACATTATACAGATAACACCTATGCCACCTGAGAAAGTTGAGATGCGAGACGCATGATAAGCCCATCACCTACCCAACAACCTCCTGAGCAAACAACACCAGAATCGGGAAAAATTGAATACGCATCGAGACAGAGAGCAGGTGAAACATCTACTGCCCGATTCATTAAGGCAATTTTTCGTCCTATCTTCAGGGGCATTTATTATCTCCTTCGTGCTATGAGAAACCACAAACTGGTTTCTTTTATCATGATCCTGCTTATTCTTGGCAGCGCTATAGCAGCAAACTACGCTCTTACAAGTGAATTTCCGTTTGGCATTGGCCATGATCCTTTCAACTTTCATGTAAAAGGTGGCAACGGCGGAGGCGAGCAGGTACAGAACTGGCTCTATGCCATGCGTGATGGCAATCTCGCTGCGCTACAACTTCTGGACAAAGACATGTCACAGCCACCTAATGTGCAACAATTTGTTGACCAGTTTAGCCAGCCAAAGGGTCACCTGACCTGGAAAACCATCAATGTGCTTAGTGTCTTCCAAGAATCGGATACTACGATTGATAGCTTTGTAGAAGTAGACCTCTCTGCTACTGGCCCCGCTGGAAATACCAGTGGTTACGTGATCTGGCACTTTGAAACAGTCTCCCAAAATGGAGGGGTTCTTATAAATGCCACCCTTGTAGATTTTCGCGCACCTTTAGGATAAGAAAAGTAACTGTATGGTCTCTTTACGAGTTCTTGAAAAGCAGAAGGGATAGATTGCTATGCCGGAAAAAAGCAAAATAGAACGCGAAGAACTGGATAGATCTATCGATATTGGGATGGATCAATTTGGGCGTTTCGCGAAAAGACGTTGGATCTGGCTTATTCTCTTTAGTTTGGTGCTCTGGTATTTCTTCTTTAATATGCTGCCACAGCTAAGCGCACCATCACCGGGCACAGTCCTGACATACGTCTTCCAAATCGGCTTTGCCGTCATGTTTATCATCATACAATTCGGAGCTCTTTTCTGGTTCCTGGGTCGTCCTCGATTGTACTGGGTAATGCCAGGTGAAACAGGCGTCAGCTTCGATGATTATAAAGGAAACCCAGAGGTGCTGGAGGCAGCCAGGCGTATAGTATTGCTGCTGCGCGGTACTGCTGAATTCAAGGAGATGGGGGGTCAAGCTGTACGCGGCCTCTTACTCACAGGCGATCCTGGTACTGGCAAAAGTTATCTTGCTCAATGCATGAGTACTGAAGCTGGAGTGCCTTTCGCCTATGCCAGCGCGGCCAGTTTCCAGGCCATGTTTGTGGGCATGAATGTGCTTATGATCAAAAGGCTCTATACCAAAGCTCGTCGACTAGCTCGTGAGTATGGCGCCTGTGTAGTTTTTATGGACGAAATTGACGCTATTGGCATGTCCCGTTCAGCAAGTGCTGGCAGGGGTATAGCTATGGGTATGGGTGGTGGCCTTTTTGGAGCGGGTGGTGGCGGAATGGGGGGACTGAATGAACTGCTAATGCAGATGGACCCGCCGAATATTGAAACCGGTTGGTTTAAGAAAATTCTGCGCGTAGTTGGTCTCTATCATAGCCGCGTCCAGAATCAACCAGTTCTCACCGTTGGCGCAACAAACATCCCTGAGTCACTTGATCCTGCACTCCTACGCCCAGGTCGCTTTGACCGTAAGATACATGTCGCTCCTCCAACAGACAAATATCGCGGCGAAGTAATTGAGTATTATCTCAACAAAGTCACACATGATCCGAGCATCTCCATACCTACTTTAGTTGCGCGCATGGTTGAGTATACTCCTGTATCGATCAAACATGTGATTAACGAAGCAGTCATCATCGCTCACTTTGATGGTCGTGATAGTGTAACCTACCGGGATCTCGTCGAGGCACAAGATGTTCACGAATTTGGTCTGCGCCAACTCGCAGAGTTAACTCCTATTGAACGCAGGCGTCTTGCTTATCACGAAGCAGGGCATGGTGTAGCTTGCTACTATCTCATGGATCGTTACTTTCCAGCCTTTGTCACTATACACCAACATGGTGACCTGGAAGGTGCAGCAGCCTTTGCTGCCTGGCGTCAAACAGAGACAATTGTAACCTGGAGTAAGGAAGATGTCCTTGCACGCATCCAGGTATCCCTTGCCTCCCGCGCTGCCGAAGAACTGTTCCTTGATGTAAACTTGAACGGAGTCACCGGTGATTTCGCCAGCGCAACAGAACTTGCTACACGATATGTCGGACTCTATGGCATGGATGGAACGCTGACCTCATACCTACCATTGCTGGGTGCTGGTGGTGGGATAACAGGAGTACCAAAGCTATCTGAACGTGTTGAAGCTGTCTTACAGTCCCAATTCCAGGCTGTGAAACGTCTTTTCAAAGAACATCGCGAGGCGGTTATGGCTGTGGCTGAGTCCCTGATAGAACGTGACGAACTGGTTGCGGAAGAGATTAAGCAATTGATTGATGAGGCCGATGCAAAGCGCGTTCTCAAAACTGTCCTTGCTGACTTTGAGGTTGTCGCAAGCAATGGCAATGGTCACACGAACGGAACAACGAATGGCTATACCTTAGTTGGTGAGCGTAGTAACGGCAATAACAATGATCAGACGCCGATAGATGCTCCTAAAACTGATGAGGTGGAGAATTTGTCTCCAGGGGGTGAAACAGACACTTTGAAAACCAAAGCCATTTTTCCTAAAGGCGTTGACCCATTTTTCTTTATGGGTGGTTAAACATCTTGAAATGAGCTGGCACTCCAGCAACGTGATCACGTTGCTGGAGTGCCAGCTCATTTCAAGATCAATACAACAAAGAGATATTTATGTTCGCTGATACTATAAAGAATGATATTCCAATTGAGAAGACAAAACAAACCCAATATCACTTAAACTGGCAAAGCATCGTCTTTTGGGGAGCTGTAATGGGTCTGGTTGTCATAGCCATAGGAATGCGTCTGTACCATCTTGGTCTTCCATTTGACCGTGATGGGTATGATGAAGGAGTATATTGGCAAACCCTGCGTTCGATGAGCATGGGGAATATTCTCTATCAACAAATTTTCTACTCACAACCTCCTTTTTTCATACTTTCCACATTTCCTGGCTACATCCTGCTCGGTAGTTCACTCTGGTCAGCAAGACTCGGGATATCATTGGTTTCGCTCCTCGGCCTGCCAGGTGCATTCTTGCTCGGCAAGGCATTGAGTGGACGATTGGGCGCAATTGCAGCCATGCTTCTCCTCATCGCTAACCCATTGTATCTCACACAATCGCAAACAATTGAGGCAGAAGTATCATCAACGGCGTGCTCACTTTTAGCAATAGGACTTGCCTACCTCTGGTGGGAACATCCAGAGGGTACTCGTGGCTTTTTCTATGCTGCCCTCACTGGTATTGCGATTACTTTAAGCATTCTTTGCAAACTGCTCAGTGCTTCTATTTTTGTGCCTATTGCTTTATTGATGGTGGCTCGTCTTTGGCAAATTTGGCATAAGAAACCTGGAACACGCTTAATTGGCTTGCTTCCCATTTTGGTAGTTATTACAACATGTATATTGACATTTGTGGTGTTTCTACTGCCTTTCAGTGGTTCATACCAGGCTATGCTACAGAGTGCCATAACTTTTCACAGCGCTGCTGCACAGACATATAGTTATAGCCAGCAAGCAAATATATCTACCCTTCAAAATGCTCTTACCTCTCTCCTAACTCTTACAGCTTTTTTCGGCATGGTGGCAGCACTCCTACGTCGAGATTGGAGAGTTGTCCCTTTAATTGCCTGGTTTATTGCCACCCTTTACTTGCTCTGGCAACAGGTTCCCCTCTTCCAGCATCACCTTATTGCTCTTATTCCTCCGCTGATTGCTCTGTCAGTTATGGGCATCGGCAACCAATCTTTGCAGAGTAAGGAAACTTCCAATAACGTGATATCAACAGCAACTCCATATTTCACCTGGATTGCCCTTGCCCTCATCATAATTACAGCCCTATTCAATATCCAACAAGACAGGTTATACTATCGAACAGCTGTGGCCAAAAGTGCATCCGAATTTACCCAACTCGAATCTAAAATAGCGACTGATCTACGATTGGACACAGGTCCCAACCAACTGGTCGTTACGGATGCCCAGTTCATTGCAGGTCTTGCAGACCGCAATACTCCACCTGCTCTTGTAGATACATCAGCTGTGCGTATAACCTCTAACTATCTTACACTTGCGCAGCTGGAGAACACTACTTCCCAACCACAAGTACACGCTGTGCTTTTTTTCACAGGACGCTTTTACCTGCCAAATGTAGCCGGGTATCACTCCTGGGTCGCCCAGCATTTTCACCTGCTGCACAACTACGGTGCTGGTAAAGAATTATGGGTGCGTTAAGATATGTCGAAACAAGGAAATGAGGAAATATATGCAGAAAAAGAAAACCTTCAGCACAATGGAAATCATCCTACTCGGGGTCGTGATTGGCTCACTTATTCTATCTTTCTTACAGTCCTGGCGTGAAGAACGCGAAGAAAAGGAGATATCTTAATCTAAAATGGTAGTACATGATAGCTATAAATGGCACATCTTAACTGGGAAAGTGAAGATTTTACCTTAAGACTCGTTATACTTAATTAAAGCTCATAAGATGTTTTCTCTGGCCTTGTTATAACTTTCCTTGTCACTAACGAAGATGATACCAGGAAGTAGGTTTATCTGATTGAAATCCCAATTTGTAAAACTAAATACTCTTCAGCATACTGATGGTAAATCGGGACCGAGTTTAGTATCTGAACAAAACACCTTAAAACAACAGGCTGCGGCAGGGTCGATAACAGACCCTGCACACGATGTTAACGATGCCCAGACTCATATGCTTGCTTATGGTCAGATACCATCATCGCCATATCAATCTGGAATAACTCCTTTCGCAGCGATGAACCTTTCTTCGCAATCGTTTCAGGCGCCACAGCCTCTTTCAATACCATATCCTGGTATTCAGCAACTCTCACCTTTCAACGACTCTATCCCTTCGCCTCAGCCATCGATGAATCCAATGCCTTTATCAACTATGCTTATGAACTACAACGGATCGGGAGGAAATACATCTGGAAATTCTTCACTACCACCTGGTATGGGCAAGCCTGGCTCTAATCCTAAAAAGAGACGCTTTCCAATCTGGGCAAGGATTGCTGTTTCGGTTTTCTTGCTGCTACTGGTTGTAGTTGGAGGCCTGGCTGGCTACTATTACTACAATTTTTCTGCTCCTGTCAGCCATATAGTAGGGCAGCAGGTAACACGCCTTAAAGGGGATGAGGATCCAAATGCTAATCGCAATGGAGCAGATATTTTAAGTGGGTCTCGCATCAATATTCTTTTACTCGGCAGCGATACGGACCAAAAATTTACCAATGCTGATGGCAGTCACAACTACCTGGCGCAGTCAGATATTGTAGTGACTATCGACCCTGCTTCAAGAAGTGTAGGCATGCTTTCAATTCCTCGTGACTTCTGGATTAACGTACCGGGAAGTGGTTTGCATAAGTTGGACGAAGCCTACTCACTCGGTGGTCGGGCGATCGGTACAGGGGCTTATAGCCCTGGCGGTGTTGCACTCAGTCGTCTCACGATATTTCAGGATTTCGGCATTCCTATCAACTACTATGCCTGGGTCGGTTTAGATGGCTTTGTTAAAGTGATTGACACCGTTGGAGGTGTCGACGTTGATGTGTCACATCCCATCACCGATGACAATTATCCTGATGATGTTGGTAATCACACTGGTGATATATACGCTTACAAACGTCTCTATATTGCGCCAGGGCCGCAGCATCTTTCGGGTCCCCAGGCGCTTGAGTACGTGCGTTCGCGTCATGCTGACCTTGTTGGCGACTTTGGCCGATCCGCCCGCCAGCAACAGGTACTAAGCGCACTTAAAACGAAGCTGGATAATCCCGATATCGTAAGTAAGCTGCCAGAAATAGCAAACGATCTGAACGGTTACGTCAAAACGGATATGCAATTAAGCGACGTATTCAAGTTAATGAATTTTGCGCGCAGCCTCAACCCAAATTCAATTCATCGCGTCATCCTGGGCTCTCCGTATTCTTCGATTGGCTTCGCTGCAAATGGTCAATCTGTTGTTTTCCCAGATTGTGGTAAAATTGTGCCTGTGATATCGCATATGTTTGCCCTGGGTGGTAAAGCTGTATGTAATATTCAAGCGAATGGCAGCAATAATGCGCTCGCATCTGCATCAGAGCCATTATCTACAATCAATAATAACGCTAATACTAATAGCTTACTAGCACTGACTCAGATGGCAAGTGATAGTACATTGAATGTTAGTGGAGGCAGTGACAACTTTTCCGGTTTTCACAGCTTGCTCGACTTGATGTTAATGGTCGTGTTGGAATCTCCACAGGCGATGCAAGCATAATATAATGAGAAAAAAACATATGAAACGATTTATTTCCTGGGTTGCACTTTTATTTTTGCTCTTTCTAACCTTCTTCCTGCAAGGGTGCATGAGCATAGGTGGAAATACGATTCCGAACGGTAAAACAATTACTACCAACTCAAATGGCAACCAGGTAAGTGTTGTCCAAAATCTCTTCAAAGGCAAAATCTACTTCACCATCGATCATAACTTGTGGGTAACCGATGGCAAAAATAACACACACGAAATTTTGGCTGGTAGAAATATCTACGATCCCGCAGTTTCTCCAAATGGTAAATGGATTGCAGTCAGTACGCGCTATAAGAACTCATCTGATATTGTCTATATCCCAGTAGAAGGCGGTACCCGGCACATTTTTCTCTCTGGCAGTGGACGTTTTTACAATGATAGTGGATATATCAAAAGCTCTGATCACTGGTTTGCTCAGCCAGCATGGTCACTTGATAGTACACACTTACTTTTCCTGAGCGATATTGAAAAAGAAGATTGGTACCTTGCTATGCGGATCAATGCTCCACTCCTAGATTTACAAGTATTTTCAATCCCTTTCAATAATTCATCAGTGAAACCACAGGATGTTGCTTATGCCAGCTTTGGGGATGGAGGTGACCGAGATCCAAGCTATCGTCCGGGTCACCCTACTGAAATCCTATACACGCACTATGCATATGATAATGCAACACGCACACAGCAAGTCATCCAGCTATTCCTTGAAGACGCCAATGCCATTGCAAATCATCCTGGGGTATATCACCCCGGGCTTCCAGGCTATGATCCTGGTATAGCAATTACTGACCCAAAGGGTCAGAATATACAGCCAGCATTTTCACCGGATGGCAACTCAATTGTGTACGTGAGACGTGAATCTCCTTCCCAAATGGGTCTGTATATCATGCCTGTACCGGAAGGAGTGACCGCTAATCCCAATGACCCAAAGGTGGAGCAACAAGCTCTGGTACCTTACAAAAAGTCTTCACATATTTTGAGTGGACTCTATGTTTCCCAGCCTGTGTGGTCTCCTGACGGAAAACAAATTGCTTACATTTCGTACAACAACAATGAGTTTGATCTTTGGCTGGCAAAGATCACTTTCAATACAAAAACAGGCAAGTACAGTTTGCAGGGCAATCCTGTTCAACTGACAACAGGTGGCATCGATGGGAACTCGCGTCCCTTTTGGACGCCCTGATATTGTACATAATATATTTGACTTCGTTACTTAAAGAGCCTCTAAAATGAGGCAAGCCATCTCAACAGCAACATTTGGAGTATTTTCCATAGATACTCATTTGAGGTAACACATTGACTCAATTCGAAGGAATGCTTATTGCCGGACGCTACGAAGTCCGTGAACATATTGCTACAGGTGGAATGGCTAGTGTTTTCAAAACATGGGATCATCGCGTCGAGCGGCTGGTTGCAATGAAGGTACTACGCGCACTGGATAAAAATGATCTACGCGCGGTAGAACGCTTCCGTCGTGAAGCTCGTGCGGCTGCTAAGCTCGCCCATCCCAATGCCGTTACTATCTATGATTTTATTGAAGAACTTAATCAGTACTTTCTTGTCATGGAATACATTCATGGACCCACCTTGAAAAAGGAAATTATAGATCGTCGTCACTTGCACGCGCTCGAAACATTAGAAATTGCGGCCCAAGTATGTGCTGTCTTACAGGTAGCTCACACTCGCGGCTTTATTCATCGAGACATCAAGCCCCAGAACATTATGCTTGTTACCACGAATGTATCTACGCCAGGGGTTAATAGTCTACTTGTCAAACTTACTGACTTTGGTATCGTACGCGTAGCAGAAGACGCAGGTTTAACCAATAGTGGTATTGTGCTAGGCACGGCTGATTATCTTTCTCCTGAACAAGCACGAGGAGAAAAGCTTACGGCTTCTTCTGATCTCTACTCGCTTGGAGTTGTCATGTTTGAAATGCTGGCCGGTCGGCCTCCATTTATTGGTCCCACCGCTGTCTCAATTGCCATGCAGCATGCATCAACCTACCCGCCATCTCTACGCCAATTTAATCCTAATGTACCACTTGCCTTGGAACAGATTGTTGTAAAAGTTTTAGAGAAAGAACCTGGAGATCGTTTTCGCTCTGCTGCTGAAATGCAACAGGCGCTCCGCCAGTGTGAGAAAGATCTGCGACAACAGGCTCACCAAAACCAGACTATTTCATCACCCCAGTTAGCTCCAAGTAACTACTCATTAGGCGCTGGCAGCCAGGGGCAATTCCACCCACCAGGGTATGGACACCATTAATTATTACTGTTACAATGCATTTCTCTGAAAATTTAGGGACATATTAAAACCTTTTTAGATCGTCGACTGTGTTCATTCGAGGAAATTTCTTATGCACCATACAAAAATTTCTACGCCAAATGCTCCAGCCGCCATCGGACCGTACAACCAAGCCATCCGCTATGGCCAATTCGTGTATACTTCTGGTCAAATTGCTCTTGATCCGTCAACGGGAGAGCTCGTCGGTGATGATGTACAGACTCAAACTCATCGAGCTCTACAAAACCTCCAGGCTGTATTGAATAGCGCTGGAACATCGCTTGCAGGTGTGCTTAAAACCACTGTATTTCTGACTCGCATGAGCGATTTTCAAGCTATGAATTCTGTTTATGCAACGTATTTTGAAGGACCCGATGGTCTGATGCCTGCTCGTTCAACAGTTGCCGTGACCGAATTACCGCGCAATGCACTGGTTGAGATCGAATGTGTTGCTTTCGTTGAAGACTAACAAGGGGAGTAATGCAGTGAACGTTGCAATTATCTGGCGTACAACGCTCGAACGGCTCGAAACAGCTCCCATTGATGCAGTGTGTAAAGCATGGCTTCTCTCAGCCAATTTGATCAATGCCTCATACGACAGTATGGATGATTTCGATATTGATGACATTCATGACGACGAAGCATTGTATTTCACCCTACAGGTTCCCAGTACTCTTGCCCGAGATGTTATTAATACTCGTTGGCGCCACTCTATTGAGGATATATTAGCTGATATCACCGGTCAACCTGTCACACTTGCTGTTACAAATATGCTCGATGACTCTGGTTTTTCTCATAAAGATATGATCAACCGATTCACATCACCACGACATCAGCTAACTAACGATTATGCATTCTCTGATTTTTCGACGCAATCATCTCTACAACGTGATGTGCAAGATCTCCACTATGGGAATATGGATTCGGTCGAACACTCAAATGAGGTATGGGACAATGAGCAGCGTGCTAACATTCTGTTACACAATCGTCTTAATCCGCGCTATACCTTCGACGCTTTTATAGTCGGAAACAGTAACCGCCTTGCGCATGCCGCATCGCTGGCAGTAGCAGAAGCTCCCGGTGAGTCTTACAATCCTCTGTTTCTCTATGGTGGTGTCGGGTTGGGCAAAACGCACCTGTTGCATGCTATTGGACATCAAGGCGTAGAGACAGGACTTGCAGTCCTTTATGTTTCTTCTGAGCAATTTACAAATGAAATTATTAATGCTATCCGCTATCGTACTACAGAGGAGTTTCGAGCCAAATATCGTTCTGTCGATATCTTGCTTGTGGACGATATTCAATTCATTGCTGGCAAAGAATCTACAGAGGAAGAATTTTTCCATACCTTTAACAGTCTATATGAAATGAGCAAACAAATTGTAATCTGCAGCGATCGACCTCCCAAGGCCATCGTTAGTCTCGAGGAACGCCTGCGTTCGCGCTTTGAATGGGGATTGATTGCTGATATTCAACCACCGGATCTGGAAACACGTATGGCAATTCTACGCGTTAAGGCTGATGCATTGCGCTATCACGTTCCCGATGACATAATTGCGTATATTGCAGGTCGCGTCCAGACCAACATTCGTGAGTTGGAGGGCTGTCTGAATCGCTTGATGGCCTATCAGCAGTTACACCAAACCGAATTAACAATGGACGTCGCTCGTGCCGCTATGTCGTCTCTTGGCAACGACAGCAAAGAGTCACATCTGAACGTTCAACAAATCGCTCAGGCAGTAGCTGAGTACTATCACATCACCCTCGAATCAATGTGTGGGAAACAGCGTGATAAGCATATCGTCATGCCCCGTCAGATTGCTATGTACTTGATGCGTCAGGAGACCCAGGCCTCTTTGTTGGAAATTGGACAACTATTCGGAGGGCGAGACCATAGCACGGTGCTGCATGCATGTGAAAAAATTGATCGAGCGGTGAATATAAATCCTGCATTGCGCCGCGAGATCGTCGCAATACGTGAGCAATTGTTACGTGAATAATGCATTGGGGAGTTCTATGTTACCTTATACAGCCTATTTGATTGATCTCGATGGAGTAATATATCGAGGTAACGAGTTGTTGCGGGGCGCAAAAGAATTTATCTCCTGGCTCGAGACACAGCACAAAAAATACCTTTTCCTAACCAATAATTCTTTCGCGACAGGCACACAGATTCGCGCAAAGCTAGAACGCCTCGGTATCGCTACTGATAATGCGCACCTGCTTACAGCTGGACAAGCAGCAGTACAAAACATTGCTCGCCGCATCCCTCAAGGAGTGGTATATGTTGTAGGAGAGCAGCCGCTTATCGACCTGGTCGAATCAAATGGCCTGAAAGCAGCGAGCATAGATGCGCAAAAAGCGGATGCCGTTCTTGTCGGCCTTGACCGTGACTTCGATTATACAGTCATGACCCATGCCATGAATGCTGTACGTTCAGGGGCCTTATTTGTCACTATAAATCGGGATTCCGTTTTGCCAATTGCTGGTGGTTTTATTCCTGGCTGTGGTGCTCTGGCAGCAGCTATTGAAACCGCAAGTGGTGTGACACCAGAGGTTGTAGGCAAACCAGAACCAATGCTGCTCAAGGAAGCTATGCATAAGTTAAGTAGCCAACCTGATGAAACAGTGATGATCGGGGACGGTTTGCAAGTAGATATTTTAGCCGGTCGAAATGCAGGAACACACACTTTGTTAGTACTTTCCGGCAGTAGTTCACGCCAAGATCTTGAAAAATCTCACATCAAGCCTGATCATGTGTATGAAGACCTGGCTGATTTGATGAAAGATCTAACACAGGAACACTCTCCTATGCCCTGATCATTTCTATACTACCTTAGATTCCTGCTCCTCACCCTTATTCTGTTTTAGAATATACTTATCAGCATGTCCAAGAGCAGTAAATGAAAAACCGAACGGAATCAGAAATATCAATGCTCCAATCACAGCATAGATCAGTGCGACATTTTGTGTCCATGTGATAGCGAAGCCTCCCAGCAAGCTACCCAATGGAATAGCTGACCATGCAAGCACACTCGCGATACTCAATACTCTCCCTAACAAGTGATTTGGGACAATCGTCTGCCGCAGGCTACTTGTATTTATGTTAAAAAGGATACCTAAACCCCCGATCAAAGTCCACAGCACAACAGCCATCCAATACATACGCATGAGCGAAAAAACAACAGTCAGAATCCCTTCCAACATCAATGCGCCCAAAGCCACCGTACTGAAACTCCAATGTTTGCGTAATGGGCCCGCAGCTAATGCTAATATGACAACCCCAAGACTCCCGGCGGAGTACAAAAGACTTGCCTGGAAATCAGTAGCCTGCAGCCGCGTTTTAGCAAAAAAGATCAGTTGTGCATACGTCGTTGAGCCAACAAAGTTTACCAGCGCCATCATGATCGAGATATTGCGCAATACTGGATTACTGAACACATAACGCAACCCTTCAGCCACATCGCTACGTATACTGGTTGCAGCACGTCTGTCACCCTTGTTGAAACTGATTCCTATGAGCATAAGGGAGAATGACGATGCCAGAAATGAAAAGGCATCAAACAATAAAAGGGCAGATAGGGGTATCAACGTTACCAGGACACCTGCAAGTAATGGGCCAACGATGCTTGCACCAGAATAGCTTGCTTGAATTCGTCCATTTGCTGTGACCAGATCATCTTGATTGACGAGACTAGGAATGGCAGCAAACTCTCCTGCCTCGAAGCAAATCGTCAATGTCGCATGAATAAACGCTACAATGTAGATCCACCAGACAGTGAGTAGACCAAAGGCAAACACCAATGGAATCGAAGCTACAATGAGTGCGCGACCAATATCGGTACCAATCATCATACGCTTTCGATTTACGCGGTCTGTCCATGCTCCTAGAATGAGTCCAAAGAGCAGATAGGGTAAAAAGGTAGCAGCAGAAGCAATACCCAGGTCGAGCGCCGAGCCACTGAGCTTATAGACTAACAAAGGCAGTGCGAAAAGGGTAACAGAACTACCGAGGTTTGAGATAGTCTGACCTGTCCAGTATTTCCAAAAGTCACTATTGAACTTGCTGGTCTGCTTACTTTTCGTGCTATTCGCTCTCATTGCGAAATCCTTTTCTGATTCAGTAGACAGAGTATGTATGAGCTATTATTCATGAAAACTTATGTCAGTCTCCCACTTCATCAGTGAAGACAGATTCCGATGGCGTAGAAATTCCCGGGCCTTGAATATATTCAGGTGCTATGAACATGGAGACAAGGATGCTATATACCTTACCATTGAGATCAGGCGCTTCACTCAGAATATCATCAACGAGCGTCTGCAGGCGCTCAGAATAGTATTTGGCCCGTTCTGACGAGAGACGAATATGCGGAAATCCTGCACATTGATTAACATCTTCCTTCATGTTCGCTTCTGCCTCAGCCAGTTCTTCGTAAGCCTTCGCAATGATTTGGAGATTTATAGATGTATTACCGGTTACTTCACGTGGCAAATCATAATTGAATATGCGAGCTGTACGAGCGTAATAATTTGCAACGATCCCTCGTATCAGTCGACGAGCGACTACCTGTGCCAGGCCTGCCGCTTCAAGGACATGCAGATGATGACCAATTGCACCAGGGCTGGCGTTAAGGATATGCGCAATCTGTTTAGCAGTCGCTGGCTGGTTCTGAATTATGCCCAATATGCGCGAACGTAGAGGATCACTGATAGCTCTGAACTGCTGGGCTGTCTTAATGGGAATACGACTGGGCAATTCCGGCATGGTTACAGGTATATTCCCAGGTAAAACTGGAATCGCATCAATATCATCTTTCCTTTGCAACGCATTCATCAGTTTCTCCTTTTAAGAAGGATAAAATAGTATGTTTAATAGAATTAGTATGTACAGTATTTATTATACGTGCTATATATTTAGCACATAAAAGTAAGTATGTCAACCTTTAGAAGTAACCTGGACAAATGAGCTTTTCAGTTCATAGCCATCAAATAGCGAAAATTGGCTTATTGAACAGAGGTAAAATACGATTGACTTTCGAACTATCAAGAACTCTTCTTCAAAATTGAAATTTGGCTTAGGAATTTGATTTTTCCCGAGGGCATTAGAAACGAATAGGGCGATGAGGACAGGAATATCAAATCTGCTTCCTTCGTCCAGGCCAGGAGGGTCTTGATGGAAAAGAAGAACGTGAAAAGCGGAAATCCTGTACCGATTTGGACAATCGTTGTTCAATCTCCTTCGGACGCGCCATAAGCCATGTTGCAGTAAAGAACAATGTCCATCCCCGTATGAGCAAGATATTGAACGCTGTAAATGCATGCGACGAAACACTACAGCTATCCTTTACAAAAAACGGACTACAATGTGATTTCCGCTTTTCCACTTTTCCCTTGCATTAAAAGAATGTGATGCTGAAACCTTAGGTCATCTTCTATTGTCAGAAATAGGGAACAATGCTATAATAGCGAGGTGCTTCCACCCCCAGATTCTTGATCTGGTTTTCAGGTGTAATGTGCATCTCCGGAGAGGAGAGCAAGCATATGTAAAAGAGCGATAATGCCGCAACCTGGCTTAGAGTAGCTTGCGGCAACCAATTTTTGCATCGATATACGTCGATGTTCCACCTGCTCTGGCAGTTACTGGTTCTTTTGTACATACGTAATGTGTCCAGATGCAAACCCAATGGAAGGAGGTGGCTTCGTGAGGCGTGACTATGAACTAGGCTTCATTATTAACCCCGAAGTCAGTGAAGAGCAAACAAGCGCTATTCTGGAGCGCATTGAGAAGATCGTCAAAAACTATGACGGTCAGGTCGTCAAAGTAAATCAGTGGGGTCGCCGACGCCTGGCATACCCTATTGAACATCATCGTGACGGCTATTACGTGTTTATCGATATGATCTTGACCCCTGAGACCGTGGTTGAACTCGATCGAACCCTCAAGGTTTCTGAGGAAGTAATGCGACACTTAGTCAAGAGACGCGATCCTAAAGCTGTTCAGAAGGAGCGCGAAGAACGCGAAGAGCGTGAGGCTCGTGCCGCAGTTGCCGCAACTCAAACCCAGGCCTCTACAAATGCTGAGTCAGAAGTTGCCGTTGAACCGCAGACGCCAGTTGAGGTAGTCGCAGACCCGGAAGAGGAATTGCTCGTCAGTGAAGAAGAGCCAGTAGTGCTCAGCCCTGAAGAGATTGAGTATGTTCCACCCGCAATTGAAGACGAAGAAAACATCGAAGCGTAGTAAGGATTCTTTCGGGTAGTTCGTCATTCGGTCTCATTGGAGGAGTTATCTAAAGCGTCATATACGCTGAAAGGATATGGACAGACAATGCTAAACAAAATCATGCTCATCGGGAACCTGGGTAAAGATCCCGAATTGAATGTCACAGCAGAAGGTACTCCTGTTACTAAGTTCAGTCTTGCTGTAAGCCGAAAAACCAGTAATGGAGAGAAAGAGACCGAGTGGTTTTACATCGTTGCATGGCGTCAGCTTGCAGAGATCTGCGAACGCTACTTGCATAAAGGCTCTAAAGTCTATATCGAAGGTCGCCTGACGCAGCGCAAGTATACTGATCGAGAAGGGGTACAACGTACATCAGTCGAGGTTATTGCTAACGATATGCAGATGCTTGATTCCAAGGCTGCATCAACATCCAGCGGCTCAGAGAGCTTTTCAGCAGTAAGTGCAGGTGACAGCAACGATCCCTTTCTTCCCGACTACCCGGACGACTTATCCTAAAGACCCAGAAGAAATTCCTTTTTAGTGCCGAGAGCACAAAAGGAATATAGAGGAGAACAGTCCGTGCAAAGACGAACCGAATCAGCCCCACGTCGTGAGCGACCAGGTGGGCGTGGCGAGCGATCTTCTCGCCGTAAAATATGCCAGTTTTGCCACGATCATGTACGTGAAATTGATTATAAAGACGCAAACCGTTTTATGAAACGGTACATTTCTGATCGCGGTAAAATCGAACCCCGTCGTAAGACGGGCACTTGCGCTAAACACCAGCGCCGTCTCAGCATAGCAATCAAGCAGGCTCGACTGATGGCGCTGTTGCCTTACACCGCAGAGCATATACGCGGCATGTAGAGCTTGGCTCTTATTGCACGACACAGCGAAGATCAGGTGATGCTTCAAGCTAGAAAAGTGGCACACAATTGGTCTTTGCTGTGTTCGCGCGTCATGTGAATCGACACTAGTGTCCTTTGGCAAGAGGGAAGGAAAATGACAAGTCAGATTGAGCAGCCTGTAAAACGGCCTGTAAAGCAAAGAACAACGCGTTCAACGAAACTTAAGAGATATAATAAACAGACAGCGCATGTCGAAGCTCGACGTGATGGTAAACCCCTCATTTTTGGATGGGGAAAACATCTTTCTCACGCAGAAAAGGTTAAAATTCAGCGTCGCGCCACATGGGCTATTGCTGGCATTTTTGGCTTCCTCATCGTTGGCACAATCCTTGCCTTCTGGATAAATATCAACATCATCATCCCAGGAAAGCCTATTACGAGCGTCAATGGACACCAGATTCCCCAATCGCAATATCGTAAAATGGTGGCCGTGAAGACTCAACTTGCATACAATAATATCTATGGTAAACAAGGTCTTGCAGCACAAGCCAACGATCTGACGAAAAAGGATGCAGCGCAACTCAAGACAATAAATGATCTCACCAAGCAGGTTGATACTTTAAACAAGCAAATCAAAGCATTACCAGCTGGCCAGTCTCAGCAACGCACTGATCTGGAAAATCAGCTTCAATCGACAAACAAACAATTGTCTGACGCTCAAGCCATCCATCAAAAACTCAATCAGCAAATTACCAATCTAAACCAGAATACAATACCGCTGGCAAAGCAGTCTTTTACTCAATCGCAAGTTGCTAACGAGAGTGTGTCCTGGTTGCAAGAAGACGAACTTATCCGCGAGTGGCTTACCACACAAAGTCCCGCAATTCAAAATCATGTAAATCCAACTACTGCTGAAGTTAACAAAGCCCTGAATGACCTGAAAGCGTCTTTGCCAGCAAGCACCAGCTATAGCAGCTTTCTCAGCCAGATGGGCATTTCTAATGATGATGTAATCAGTATGCTCACTGTAAAAGTACGTCGCGATAATATGCAAAACTACCTTGCTTCCCAGATAGTTTCACCTGCATACCAGGTACTGTCTCGAACTATCACTACTGATACTGAGGCGCAAGCCAATAAGATACTCCAGGAACTCAAAAATGGAGGTGATTTCGCTAAGATCGCCAGCAAGGAATCGAAGGATACAACAACAGCTAAAAGTGGCGGAAGCCAGGGATGGTTAGCTCGTGGTCAATATGCGTTGAACCAGAATGCAGCAGTTGTGGAGAACTGGCTATTCGATCCTTCACGCCACATTCACGAACTGAGTCCTGTTTTGAAAGAAAATGGATCGTATCATATCGCACAGATCATGGATATTAATCCGTCGCGCCCTATAGATCAGAGCATGTTACAAACACTCAAGTACAATGCCCTTTCAAACTGGATCCTGGAACAACGAGCTTTACCAACCACGACAATTACGCCCGAAGATCAAAACATGTTGCTCGATCCTATGAATCTGCCTCCAACATCAATATTACCTGCTGGGGCACCATCAAATGGCCAGAGTATACCGGGTAGTGTACCAGCAACAGGACCCTAATGAAAGATTTGGCTATAGAGGGTAAGAGTCACTATAGATATAGACTTTACCCTCTATAGCCAATCAAATATTACCGAGGAAATACAGGTCGTGCATGGTTACTAGCGCAGCATCTACCAATCTGATACATCATTCTAACATTCAAGAGCTTCTACAAACGACCTCTCTCTATCTGCACATTCCTTTCTGTCATACTCGCTGTCATTATTGCGATTTCAATACATATGCAGGTATACTTCCCCTGCGCGAACCATACGTGCGTGCTCTTATCACCGAGGTAAGGCTAGCAGGACAGCTCGCTCAACTTGCAAACGGCACACCACGTCGTTCACGCACTATCTTTTTCGGCGGGGGCACTCCCAGCCTACTGACAGTAGCACAAATCAAGCGCCTGCTGTCTGCATGTCGCGAAGCTTTTGCTGTTGACGAGCAGGCAGAAATCACACTGGAAGCCAATCCTGGCACACTCAGCACTGAACAGCTAACAGGTCTACGAGCTGCTGGCATCAATCGTCTCAGCCTGGGTTCTCAAAGCTTTGATGCCGAACTACTACATACATTAGGTCGTATTCACACAGCAGAAGAAATTGTGCAAGCCCTGAGCAATGCTCGTGCGGCAGGATTTAGATCCATCAATCTTGATTTCATGTTCGGGTTACCAGGACAGACGATGCAACACTGGAAAACAACTCTTGATCGGGCACTGGCTTTACATCCCGAACATTTCTCACTCTATTCTTTGATTATTGAAGAGGGTACACCTTTCTATACCTGGACAAACGAAGGACGTATTATTCCAGGGGATGAAGACCTATGCGCTGATATGTATGAATATGCCGACGAACGTCTGCAAGCAGAGGGTTATGAAAACTACGAAATCTCGAACTGGGCATTGCCAGGACACGAGAGCCGTCATAACCTGACGTATTGGCAGAATCTTCCTTATATCGGTATGGGTGCTGGGGCACACTCTTTCTTTGGAGGTAGGCGTTTTTCCAATGTTCTTGACCCGCAAGAATATATAACTCTGCTTAAAAAGCAACAGCGACCAGAGGCAGAGGGAGAATTCATTGATCGTATACAAGAAATGTCTGAAACTGCTTTTCTTGGGCTGCGAACCGCACAGGGCCTCCATTTGCCAACATTTGAAGAACGTTTTGCCGAACCATTTGCCAAATTTGTAGGCTCACGCTTACGCGTAGTTGAAGAAGCAGGACTATTAGAGCGCGAACATGAATGGATACGCTTAAGCAAACGAGGTCGCCTTTTGGGTAACGAAGTCTTTTTACGATTATTACCTGACTGATGAAGGATACACATGTGGACGTATCACGATCTACATCCTGGACAATATACGACCCTTTAACAAGAGCCCAATATTCAGAATTCCAGCAAGCGGGGATAGGCTATCTCCACGCCCAATTGCTCTTCAATCGGGGCATTAAAACATCCGAAGCCATGCGTAAATTTCTCGATGCTCGCTACGATCAGCTACTAAATCCCCTCACAATGACTGGCATGACAAGCACACTAGAGCGCATTCAACGCGCTCTTGCAGCCCACGAACACATCACTATCTTCGGCGATTTTGATGCAGATGGCGTTACTTCAGCAGCCTTGTTGACTCGTGTGCTACGGGCCTTGAAGCATCCAGATGCCTCGCTTGATTACTTCATCCCTCATCGTATCTTCGATACACGTGGATTGAGCAAAGAAGCAATTGATAAGATCAAAGCCAGAGGCACCTCACTGATTATTACTACTGACTGTGGTAGTTCCGATTTCGAAGAGGTGGCATATGCAAAAAATCTTGGTATAGATATCATCATTACTGATCATCATCAACCACCAGAGCAACTTCCGCAGGCTTACTCTATGATTAATCCATGGCGAACAGACAGTACATACGATGAGCGCTATCTCTGTGGCGTAGGCATCGCCTTTAAGTTGGCACAGGCACTCTATCATGCATACAATCGAGAACAAGAGGCGCATGAATTACTTGACTTCGTTGCAATTGGCACTATTGGAGACGTAGCGCAACTGCTAGGAGAAAACCACATTCTTGTGCGCCAGGGCTTGCAACAACTGAATCACACAAACAATCCAGGTTTGCGAGCACTTCTTCAGGTTGCAAATTTGCAACCTGGGAAATTGCGCGAACGCGATATTTCATATGTCCTTGGCCCTCGCATCAATGCCGCCGGTCGTATGGAGCATGCGGGCACTGCTTTTCATCTTCTCACCACCGATGATGCTGAAGAAGCTCGTGTGTATGCCCAGGAATTAGAGGAGCTTAATCAGTCACGACAGCGACAAACAGAGGAGTTAATGAAGCTCGTGAGAGAGCAAGCGCAAGAGCTATCCAGCGACCAGGTAGTTCTTGTCTACGGTAATAAAGATACCTGGCCGGAAGGGATCATTGGTCTGGTTGCAGGGAGACTATCAGAAGAAATCAAACGCCCTGTCTTCGTGCTCAGTCAGGACACAGAGTCCAGCCGTGGCTCTGCACGCAGCTATGGGGGGTTCAATATTATTGCAGCACTACGAAATCGTGCCGATTTATTCGAGCGCCACGGAGGACATGCACAGGCTGCAGGTTTCACGATCGCCAACGCCAATATTGAAGAACTACGTACGCATTTGCTATCCTGGTATCAAAATACTCAATCACCTATTGAAGCTTTGACTGTAAACACTGAAACACCTGATCTTACCAATGTGATTACAGAACAAGAGCCTCCGACCTCAACAAGCACGCGTATGGTTGACCTCTTTATCAGAAAGCCCGAAGAACTTACTTACGATGTTTATCGTAAAATAAGCCAGCTAAGCCCATTTGGCGCAGGCAACCCCGAACCCAGTTTTAGAATGGACGGATTGCGTCTTATTCGTCGCTGGGCAAGTGGTCCCGAAGGACGTCACCTACGTGTACGTCTTAACGTCGACAACCTTCAATTCAATGGTTCGTATTTGCGCGGCGGCTCACAGTTGAACTCTTTCCAAGAAGGTTCTCGAGTGAATGTAATATTCTCACTAGAACCTACCTGGAACCCCCCTGATGAAGCAAACAGTCAGGATATCTGGCTGAAAATACTCTATATGGAGCAAGCGCTTACGGATATACACCACGTATCTCAGTAGCCTCAGCCACCCGCGTTACAGCCAGCAGATACGATCCCATACGCAGAGTTGTATCCTGCTCGTCAGCTTTCGAGCGCGAAGCACGATAGGCACGCGTCATTATCGATTCGAGTCGGTCGTTGATCTCATGTTCGGCCCAGAAGAAGCGCTGCAAATCTTGTACCCACTCAAAGTAACTGACTGTTACACCTCCAGCATTTGCAAGTATATCGGGTACAATCATGATACCTCGATCATTGAGTATATGATCTGCATCGGGAGTTGTAGGACCATTAGCAGCTTCGATAATAAGACGAGCCTTAATTCGTGAAGCATTTTTTATGGTTAACTGGTTTTCTAAAGCTGCAGGCACTAATACATCGCATGGAAGTTCAAGCAGTTCTGCATTGGTGACTGCTTCAGCATCCGGCAATCCCCGTAAGCTTCCATGTTCTTTGGAATGCCGTAGCGCTCGGTGTATATCAAGGCCTTTTGAATTATATACACCTCCGCTAATATCGCTCACAGCAACAATCTTACAGCCTAGCTCGTGCAGCAATCGCGCGGAGGTGCTTCCAACATTTCCAAATCCCTGCACAACGACAGAACAATCTTCTGGTCGCATTCCCAGGTCCCGCATGGCATCAATCGTTACGAATTGTACCCCCCGCGCAGTTGCTTCTAATCGACCCTCACTTCCACCAATAGCTAATGGTTTGCCAGTAATGACGGCTGGGATCGAAAAGCCTTTATGCATGGAAAATGTGTCCATCATCCAGGCCATGATCTGTGGATTGGTATTCATATCCGGTGCAGGGATATCGCTATCAGGGCCAATCAAGATAGAAATTTCCGTGGCATACCTTCGACTCAATCGCTCAAGTTCACTCCGTGACAACTTGTGAGGGTCACAGAGTACACCACCCTTTGCCCCACCAAAAGGAATACCCACGACCGCACACTTCCAGGTCATCCACATCGCTAATGCGCGCACTTCATCGAGCGAAACTTCGGGGCTGAAGCGTATACCACCTTTTGCGGGACCCCGGTTGATATTATGTTGTACACGGTATCCCGTAAACATTTCCACATCCCCATTGTCCATCCGTACAGGAAAATTAACGATCAACTCACGTTTGGGTTTACGCAAAATCGCTCGCATTGCTTGCGAAATGCCCAGGCGATCAGCCGCTTCATCAAACTGCGCAATCGCCATATCATAGGGATTAACGATTTCGATAGCCATAGAAAAAATACCTCCTGTAGTTTAGTGTTGTTCTAGATACACATTGGACCAATCGCCGAAGTAGAGCCCGGTATTATTCAGACTCACTCCATGCACCCAGGATGGAATAACCGCCGCCAGTGATTGGTGGTCAAGCGGTAACCAGCCTACATCGGATATGGCGATTTGCTCAGCCTGATTATAGAGCTGAATGCGCGTATCTCCTGTCATTTGCTCAGCCTGCGTCACTAGTTGATCGAACTGTGTATTGTTCCAATTACCGCTGTTATTTGAAGCCGTTGAAAACAGATTCAATGTCAGCCAGTCATAGGGGTCTGGGAAATCTGCGCTCCACTGGGTAAAACCAAATTGTACCTGATGATTAGCAGTCTCGGTATTATAGGCATTCAGTTCTACAGGCAACAACTTCACTTGAATCCCTAGCGCAGTTTGCCACATCTGTTGTAAAGCAGCAGCCTCAGATTGAGATACCTGTGAATTGGGAAATGAGAATGTGATCGGTGGAACTTTACTGACATCCGGATAGGCAGATTGTAAAGCTGCAAGCGCTTTATTCTTATCATATACCAGTCCCTGATAATTTGGTTGATAACCAGGCATGCCAGGGGGGATAATTGTTGGAGCAGGAATCGCTGAACCCTTAAAAATCGCTGTAGCCAACGCTTCTTTGTCCGTAGCGTAAGCAAATGCTTGACGTACTGCAACATTATTAAAAGGTGCCATCTTATTGTTAAAGAAAAGCAAGTCGGTTTGTAGCAATGATTCGCTCACAAAACCAGACATTCCTTTCGCACTAGGCAGGTCCTGGGGCGTAATATTCCACACAAAATTGTACTGACCTGCCTGGTAAGCCTTAAATGCCGTCGATTGATCATTGACAAAAAGCATATCAACTTCTGTCAACTTCGGTTTAGCACCATACCAATGGGGATTAGGAACAAACACCATCTTTGTATTATGGTCCCATTCTTTTACCATGAACGGGCCAGTACCTATACCACTGCTTGCTGCATGGTTCACCCAATCTGCCTGTCCATACTGATTTATTAGCGTTTGATTTAGTGGGAAAGCAATTGAGTTTGCCATTATTTGCAGGAAATAGGCTGCTGGTTGCTTTAATGTGATCTGCAAAGTGTTATTGCCAATCGCCTTAACCCCTGCCAACGTTTTTGTTTTGCCATTATTCACATCATCTGAACCAAGGATTGGGCCTAAGAAGAAAGTTGCAATTGGAGATTTAACCTCTGGAAGAAGCGCTCTGGTCAATGTATATACATAACTTTGTGCCGTAACAGGAGTTCCATCCGAAAATGTAATTCCCTGCTTCAGTGTGAAGGTGTAAACTTTGTTGTCAGGAGCTATAACCCATGTGGCCTGATCGGGCACAACATTTAAATTCTTGTCAAATTTCACCAGGCCTGTATAAATCATACTCACAGCAAGAGCAGAGTTAGAATCTGGCCCTTGTGCCGGATCAAGTACACCGATATCTCGTGTACCAACATTAGGGAAAGTTAACACCTGGCTAGATGCAAGTGAAGGCGTTCCACTTGCAGTTGGAGTATTCGTAGTAGCTCCTCCACAAGCTGCCTGGATAATGAGCAAGAAGCTTAGAAGCAGTAGGGTAGTAGGGAACCTATTTATACGCCTTATGGATAATTGATTATGCATCTATTACCTCACTTTCTGAAGAAAATACCAGAGAGGTAGCAATAAGGAAGGCTTAGTTGTCCGCTTTTTTAGCACAGTATACACTTCTGCTTAACTAGCAAAAGTAGCCGCTATTCTGCGCCTGATTGCTTCATCATATCACAATTGGCTGTGTAATGATTACTTATTGACTTTTCCTAACCATGGACAAATCTATAGATGGACGTCTATAATAGTGTGAGAGAACATTCTGTTCAACGGAGAGCAGGAGGAGCAAATATGCATGTTCGTATAATTGGCGTCCCGATGGATTTAGGCGCTGATCGACGAGGAGTCGATATTGGAGCCAGCGCGATCCGGTATGCTGGTCTCAATGACCAGTTACGTCACCTCAATTATGAGGTCCATGACGTGGGGAACATCGTTGTACCCCAACCTGAAAGTCAACCCATTGGTAATACCCATTTGAAATACCTCGAACCAATCTTAAAGGTCTCCGAAGAGTTGGCTGATACGGTAACATCAGCTCTCGTTGCAAAAGAATTTCCTCTTATTCTTGGAGGTGACCATAGTATCGCCCTCGGATCCATCACTGGCGTAACCCGTGTTTACAAAGATATCTGTGTAGTATGGATAGATGCCCATGCTGATTTTAATACTGAGCAAACAACTCCTTCTGGGAATATCCACGGTATGATTCTGGCTGCTCTTGCTGGCATCGGCAATAGCTATCTAACTGGCATTGGTGGGTGGGTACCTAAGCTCGACCCACAAAAAATTGTAATCGTTGGTGCGCGTAATCTTGATCTAGGTGAGCGTGAACTTTTACGCTCCCATCACGTCAATGTCTTTACTATGTCCGATATCGATCAACGTGGGATCTCAAATATAATGGGAGAGGCACTCTCCTTAGCAGGAAAAGCCAGAGACGGCATTCATCTAAGTCTCGATATGGACGCTCTCGATCCAGAACACGCCCCAGGTGTGGGTACGCCAGTACGAGGCGGTTTGACCTATCGCGAAGCTCATATGATCATGGAGCTTATTGCTGATTCTGATCATCTCATTGGGATGGATGTTGTTGAGGTTAACCCAATTCTCGATCGAGAAAACGCAACAGCGCTACTTGCTGTCGAGCTTATCATGTCTGCTCTTGGAAAGAAAATCATGTAAGCAAGAGGGAACAAGATTTGCTTGATGCAGTGTGTCAAGCTTTCATTAGGAGAATTGAGGAGAAATCCTTCAACAAGCTCCGTTTGTAAAAAATGTTAGAAACCAAAGAGGAGGGAACGTAAGCAGCTTATTTGCTACTTGCCAAACATACAATGAATGCGAAAGTAATCTTCATGAACGGCGAATTCCTACCAGCCGAACAAGCTGTCATTCCTATTCGTACCCATGGATTTTCCTACGGAACCGGTTGCTTTGAGGGGATCCGTGGCTATTGGAACAAAGAAGATCAACAAGTCTACCTATTCCGTCTTCGAGAACATTATGTGAGATTCCTCAATTCTTGCAAGATACTGCAAATCTCGCTTCCTTATACAGTCGAGCAACTTGTTGAGATTAGCATTGAATTGATTAAGCGCAATGGTCAGAGAGAAGATATCTACATGCGACCAATGGCTTACAAAAGCGATCAGATAGTCGGTGTACGCCTGCATAACCTGGAGGATAGTATTATCATTACATCTGAACCATTTGGCAACTACATAGATATAAACGGACTTCATTGCGGCGTTTCCTCATGGAGACGTGTTGATGATAACGCGATTCCAGCAAGGGCCAAGATCACTGGATCATACGTCAACGCAGCTTTCGCTAAAAGTGAAGCCCTGCAGAACGGTTTTGATGAAGCGATCATGTTGACTCACGAGGGTCATGTTTCCGAAGGAAGCGCCGAAAACATTTTCTTACTGATGAATGGTGAATTTGTCACCCCGGCCCCAACCGAAAACATTCTTCTTGGTATTACTCGTGAGACAGTAATTGAACTTGCCCGACGGGAGTTTGGCAGAATCACTCGCGAACGTCAAATCGATAGAACCGAACTGTATATAGCAGATGAAATATTACTGTGTGGAACAGGCGCACAAATTGCACCTGTCATCAAAGTCGATCACCGTCCAGTAGGCGATGGAACAATTGGCCCGATCAGTAAAGCATTGCAACAACTTTACTTCGATGTAGTACGAGGGCATATTCCCGCTTATCGAGCTCAATGGTGTACACCTGTCTACACCACAACGTCTCAAGTAGCTCAAGCTACTATCACAGGCTCAGAGGTACCTGATTAAAGCCTTTTCTTACTCTTCAGAAGAAAAGAGAGGTGCTGTATATCGCATCTCTCTTTTTCTTCTGAATACCTGGAAATTATTAACGTTTAGTATATTGTGGTGCCTTGCGAGCACGCTTCAAACCTGGCTTCTTGCGCTCCTTCATCCTCGGGTCGCGAGTCAGGTAACCAGCTTTACGTAAAGCTGATTTCCACTCGGGATTCACGCGTATAAGGGCACGAGCAACGGCGTGACGAATGGCGCCTGCTTGACCATTGATACCGCCACCAACCACACGCACCGTCATAGTATACTCTTTATCTAAATCGAGCAAGCGTAATGGGGCAGTCATAGTAGATGCAATGGCGTCACGCTGCCCAAAATATAGGCGACTACTTTTGCCATTGACGGTGATGCTGCCATCACCATTTGGGTAGAGGCGCACACGGGCTACTGCCGTCTTGCGCCGTCCCATACCGTAGTAATACTCACCTTTGATGGTATCGGCCAAGGTAGGTACTCCTCTCCTTTAGTTACTCTGCTTGAACAGCCTCTTTTGGCTGTTGCTTCAACAATGCTTCTGGACCAGTCCAGGGGATTGGCTTCTGTGCCTGGTGCGGATGTGTTGGACCTGCATAAATTTTGAGGTGCGACATAATATCTGATCCCAGCCTGTTATGCATCACCATGCCCTTTACAGCATGCTGCAAAGCGCGCTCAGGATATTTTCCCGTCAGCGTCTGCCGCAATGTTGTCTTCTTCAAGCCTCCAGGATACTGGCTATGGCGATAATAGATCTTTTGATCCAGGCGCCTGCCTGTTACAGCAATTTTCTCAGCATTTATTACGACCACAAAATCGCCACTTTGTAAGTGCGGCGTGAATGTTGGCTTATGCTTACCTCGCAAAATCTGCGCAATTTGGGAAGCCAGGCGACCCAATACCTGACCTTCAGCATCAATAATATACCATTGAGGTTTCAGGTCGGCAGCTTTGGCACTATATGTCTTCATCATTGTTTGTTCTGCCTTCTTTTGCTTGTCAAAAATCTTCAGGATACGTCACCCGTACCAGGCAAAGTCCATGCGATGGAACTGCTGAACCAGGATGCGTCTTTTCAGCGCGTTGCACAATAGTGGCGAATTCATCGAGACTCAGCCGTCTCTGCCCTACGAGCAACAACGTTCCAACAATCCTGCGAACCATCCCCGTAAGGAAGGCGTCCGCGGTAAAATCACAATAGATAAGTGCATCTTGAGGCTTGCAACCCGCCTCAAGCATCGTACGAATACTGGAATGTGGCCCTGATTTCAACGGATTCGTCTCATCAGGACTACGCCCAAATGCTCCAAAATCCTTGTGTCCCAATAATAGCTGGCATGCTTCATTCATCAAGCCAACTGCCAGCGGGTGAGGCCGATGATAACTATACCTTGCTCTTAACGGTGATGGAACCTCATGGTTCCAGATGGAATAACGATAAGAGCGGCTGTTTGCGCTATAACGTGCATGAAAGTCATCAGATACTTCTTTTGTCCACAGCACAGCCACCGACCTGGGTAAAGCTGCGTTGATAGCCTTCATCCATTCATGGGAAGTCAGTTCTGCTTCCGAGCTAAAGTGGATCACTTGCCCACTTGCATGTACTCCTGCATCTGTACGCCCAGCGCCAAACACAACAGACATCTTGCCCGAGATACGCTCAATGGCCTCTTCTAAGGTTCTCTGTATCGTTGGCCCATGATCAAGCGATTGGCGTTGAAAGCCGTGATAGTCAGTGCCATCATACTCAATCCCACACGCGAGTTTCATGATTCTGCAAAGATCCTAGCAGAGCACCTTCTCACTCCCCGCTCTTTTATACCCATCAATCGTTGGTTAGATATCACACGCAAAAGGCTTTTTAGGACGATCTCACAGAGCTACTTCTACACCAGGGCAATTTGTGCCATCTCAGCAGCATCACCCAAACGCCTACCAAGCTTCGTTATACGCGTATAGCCTCCGGGACGACCAACATAACGCGGCGCAAGCTCATCAAAGATCTTCTTGACAACCAATTCATCCGGAAGTGCCTTCAAGATTTGACGACGTGCACGCAACTCTATTACCATTGCTTCATATGCTGCCTGTAAAGCTTCCTCTGCCTCATCCTCATTTGATATGATACGAAGCAATTCTTCTCGACGATCCTTAAACTTCTTCTCCAGGAACCTGCGCCCCTTATCAGTCAAAGGCGGTTTACCTTGATCAGCACGCTCTTCATTCGAAGAAACCCGCTTTTCAAGCGTGAAGCGACCTTTGCGTGCGAAAGCCATGATTTGAGCAGCTTTCTCACTATCAGATACAACTGAATCCATATGTTCCTGGGCAGCGAGATATCCTTTAATAGCTATAGTTAGTAACTTTTCAGTTTCACCACGAATAGCACGTGCACGTGCCTCAGTAGTCTTTATCCGATCATAGCGAATGAGTCCTGCCATCAAGTTCCGACGCGCAGAACGTCGACGCGGCTCCGGCATACTCATCCGATTACCTGCAACTCGGTGCCTCAACTCAATCCTCCATTTCGTGATCGCCGTCCAGGTCGGCTCCTACAGTGCTAGTACGTGGATTCGGCAGGAAGTTGCGTAAAAGTAATCGCTCACGCAGTTCTTGCAAACTCTTCTCACCAAAGTTTCG
>WNFW01000083.1_pt1 | contig 51116 bp, 45 predicted proteins | sample 5400131 | NCBI WGS metagenome assembly WNFW01 (sample SAMN13153362, study PRJNA577476) | soil metagenome | isolation source: 20 cm soil or saprolite under grassland replicate 1 | place: USA:California | collected 2016-06-15
AGAAATGCGCGAGCGCCATCTGCGGCGACTGCCCGAGCGTGAACGGCCCGGGCGGGAACACCAGCAGCGCGGCGGCGCCGCCCGCGCTCGCCATGCGGGCGATCCGCGCCGCTTCGAGGCTGCCGTCGGCCCAGATGCCGTTGACGAGCGGCAGCCGCGCGCCGATCTCGTCCCGGGCGATCTCGAGCACCCTGCGCTGCTCGTCGAACGTGCACGAGGCGACTTCGGTGGAATGCGCGTTGACGGTGATGGCCGAGATGCCGTCGGTCGCCGCGACCTCGCGCAGATGCTTGCGCAAGGCCGCCTCGTCGATGGCGAGATCATTGTCGAACGGCAGCAGCACTGCCGGAATGACGCCGTGAGGGAGGTAGGGACGGGGCATGGCTGACCTTCTTCGTTCGTCGAAGCCGTTTCGGCATCGTATCATCTCAAGTCGGCATCCGCACCTCGGCTGCCGGGACCGTGATGGGCTGCCGCCGCCGGCCCCAATTGCCGGGCATTTCCTGGAACACGCCGGCGCATGCAGCGCCGCAATGGCCGCAGCGGCCGGCGCTATCGAGATTCCACGCCGTCAAGTCGTACCAATCCCGGCCGATCAGCAGCTCGCGGCAGCGATGACAATAGGTGCTCTGGCCCGCGGGATCGTGAATATTGCCCGTGAACACGTAGCGCAGCCCGATTTCGCAGGCGATGCGCCGCGCCTGGCGCAGCGTCGCGGGCGGCGTCGCCGGCTTGTCCAGCATCTTCCAGTCGGGGTGGAACGCGGTGAAATGCAACGGCACGTCCGGGCCCAGGTGCTCCATCACCCAGCGGCTCAAGGCCTCGACTTCGGCCGGCGAATCGTTCTCGCCCGGGACGAGCAGCGTGGTGATCTCGAACCAGACGTCGGTTTCGTGCTCGAGATATTCCAGCGTGTCGAGCACGGGGCCGAGCCGTGCCGAGCACAGGTTCTTGTAGAAGCTCTCGGTGAAACCCTTCAGATCGATGTTCGCGGCATCCATGTGCCGAAAGAGTTCGACACGCGGCTCCGGGCAGATGTAACCGGCGCTCACCGCGACGGTTTTCACCCCGCGCTCGCGGCAGGCCTGCGCGACATCGACCGCGTATTCGAGGAAGATCACCGGATCGTTGTAGGTGAAGGCGACGGAGTGCGAGCCGCTCGCGACCGCGGCTTGCGCGATGGCCTCGGGAGAAGCCTGGTTCTGCAGCCGGTCGAAGTCGCGCGCCTTGGAGATGTCCCAGTTCTGGCAGAACTTGCAGGTGAGATTGCAGCCGGCGGTGCCGAACGACAGCACCGGCGTTCCCGGAAGGAAATGGTTGAGCGGCTTCTTCTCGATCGGGTCGATGCAGAACCCGGACGAGCGCCCGTAGGTCGTGAGCACCATCGAATCATCATGGCGGGCGCGCACGTAGCAAAGCCCCCGCTGGCCGTCATGGAGGCGGCAATAGCGCGGGCAGAGATCGCACTGGATGCGGCCGTCCTCGAGCTTGTGCCAATAGCGGCCCGGGGCGCCGGCAAGGAATCGATCCATCCTGAAACGACCCACGTGGGCTGGGGATTATACTCGATATATCTGGGCATGGCATGGCAGCGAAGCAATGCGAACGACAACGCAAACGCCCGAGGTACGGCCCGCGGCCGTGGCGGGCTCGTTCTATCCCGGGGATCCGGGGCGGCTTCGGGCGGAGGTCGGCGCGCTCCTGGCCGACGCGCCCGGGCATTCCGGCGCGCCTAAGGCGCTGATCGCGCCGCACGCCGGCTACGTCTATTCCGGCCGGGTAGCGGCGACCGCGTTCGCCACGCTGCGAGGCCAAGCGGAAACGATCGAGCGCGTGGTGCTGGTCGGGCCGGCGCACTACGTGCGGCTGCGCGGCGTCGCCGCACCGACCGCGGGCGCTTTCGAGACCCCGCTCGGCCGCGTCCCGGTGGACCAGGAGGCGCTGGCAGCCATCGCCGATCTGCCGTGCGTGAGCGAAGCCGATGCCCCGCATGTGCCGGAGCATGCGCTCGAAGTCGAGCTTCCGTTCCTGCAGTCGGTGCTGGCTTCTTTTGCCCTGGTGCCGCTCGTGGTCGGCGATGCGACGCCCAAACAGGTAGCCGAAGTCCTCGCCCGGCTCTGGGGCGGCCCGGAGACGCTCCTCGTGGTGAGCTCGGACCTGTCGCATTATCACCCCTACGGCGAGGCGCGGCGGCTCGACGCCGAGACCGCCGCCGCCATCGAGCGCGGGGACTGGGCGGCTCTGAGCCCGGCGCGTGCCTGCGGGTTCCTGCCTGTCGCCGGCCTGCTCGTGGAAGCCGGGCGGCGCGGGCTCATCGCGCGCCGGCTGGCGTTGTGCAACTCGGGAGATACCGCGGGCGACCGGGATCGCGTCGTCGGCTATGGCGCGTGGGCCTTTCCTGCGACGTGATCATGAGATAGGCGATGCGGATAGCGGCCACTCTCCGCGGCCCGCGGCATCGGAAAGGGATGCCGCAGGTCGCCGGTCCGGCTCAAGACCGCCGTTCGCGGATACTTGTGACGATCCGATTCCGTGTCTCCGGCTCCTCGCAAACCGCCGCGAGCAGCTCACGCAGGGTCCGCCGCAAACCGTGAATCTGGTCGATCAAGTCGAGGACTACGGACACACCCTCCTCGTTCACCCCCATGTCCTGCTGCAGATCGCGGATCAGAAGCGCTCGCGCCAGGTCGACATCGGAAAACCGCTGATCGTCGGCGTCCCGGCGCGGCACCAGCCAGCCCGCTTCGATCCACGCCTCGAGCATCTCGGCATTCACGCGTGCGTGGATCAGGAACTCGTTCGTATCGATCATTCATGCCTCCATCGCGCGGCGAGGATTGTAGGCCTTGTTCGACCATCCGCTGACGAAGCTTGTGAGCTCGGGATCATGCTTCTCCGGCAGCATGACCTTGAGGGTGACGTATTCGTCGCCCCTGCCGCCTGTGCTCCGTGGGGCACCTTTGCCGCGCAGCCGAAGCACGGTTCCGGTGTTGGAATCCTTCGGCACCGTCATGGTCACCGGGCCGGTCGGCGTCGGCACCTTGATCTTGGCCCCGAGCACCGCTTCGGTAAGAGAGACCGGGAGGTCGAGATGGATGTTGTCGCCCTCTCGTCTGAAATAGGCATGCGGGCGTACCGCGATCTCGACCAGGGCATCGCCGGGCGGTCCGCCGTTGAGACCCGGCCTACCCTTGCCGCGCAGGCGCAATACCTGCCCATCGCCGGTCCCGGCAGGAATAGTGACATCCAGCACGGATTCGTCCGGCAGCGTCACGCGACGGCTCGCTTCGTTGATCGCGCCGAGAAAATCCACTTCGAGGCGATAGTGAACGTCGCCTCCGCGCCTGCGCAATGCGCCGGCGCGGCGGCCGCGCTCGCCGAAGATCCCCGACAGGATGTCGTCCATCCCGTCCATGTCGGCGAAGCCCGCGTCGCTGGTATAGACATGGGCTCCGTCCCCCTCCGCGAAGTCCCGATAGTAGCGCTGGCGGGGGCGTTCGGCGCCCGAGGCATCGATCTCGCCGCGATCGAAACGGGCGCGCTTGTCCGCATCGCTCAAGAGATCGTAAGCGGCCGAGACCTCCTTGAATGTTTCCTCGGCCTTCTTGTTGCCGGGATTGAGGTCCGGGTGCAGCTTCTTGGCCAGCTTGCGGTACGCTTTTTGTATCTCCTCCTGCGACGCCTCCCGTTTCACTCCCAATAGCTGATATGGGTCGGCGCTCAACGCCCTCTCCTGTTCCTTGCCCGATCCGAACCTGACTGCGCGTCGCGGTCGTTCAACGCATCATGTCGGGTCTTTTGTTCCGGGACGTTCATTCGGCGGCCTTCATCTTGGCCCGTTGGGGCAGCGCGAGATACCAGTCGAGGATTTCGGCGCCGCTCCAATGCAGCACGCCTTCGAAGCGGTTCACGTAATCGTAGATGGCCTCGAGATATTTGATCCGATGCGGCTGGCCGCTGATGTAGGGATGGATCGCCAGCGCCATGATCTTCGCGCGGTGCCTACCTTCCGCGTAGAGCCGGTCGAACTGGTCGATCGCGCGCCTCATCAGATATTCGCTCTCGTGATGCTGCACGATCATCATCGGGATGTCGTTGAGCTCGACCGTGTAAGGCAGGGTGACGAGCGGCCCGTTCGCGGTGCGGATCACGGTCGGCTCATCGTCGAAAACCCAATCGCCGATGTATTTGACGCCGGCGGCGGCGAGCAGCTCCGGCGTCTCGTAGGTCTCGGTGAGGCCCGGCCCGAGCCAACCGACCGGCCGCTTGCCGGTGAAGCGCTCGAGGATATCCATCGACCGTTTGATCATCGCCGCCTGGTCGTCGTGCTTGTGGATCGGCAGCTGATCGTAGGCGTGACCCATGAATTCCCAACCGTCGCGCTTGGCCTGCTCGGCGACGCGGGGATAATCCTCGCAAACACGGGCATTGGTGGCGAGCGTCGGGCGGATGCCGAGCCTGGAATAAAGCTCGAAGAAGCGCCAGGCGCCGACCCGCATGCCGTATTCGTGCCAGCTCCAGTTCGGCACGTCGGGGAGCAGCGGGACGCCGGTCGGCGCCGGCAGCACCTGCCGCGCCATCGGCCGAGAAATGTCCCAGACCTCGTAATTGACGATGGTCCAGAACGCGAGCCGCGCGCCGCCCGGCAGTTTCAGCGGCGGCCGGTCGACGATCGCCGAATAGTCGCAACGCTCGCGCGGGATCATGTGGCTGGTCATCGCCGGCTCCTTCAGGCGCGCTTCAGGCTCGGGGTTTTCCGCGAAAGCCCGAGCGCCATGATCTCGTCGGCGCTCAGCACTTGCCCGAATGCGGTGTCGATGATGCGCAGCGCCCATCGATGGAAATCCGCGCCGTCCATCGTGTCGACGCAGTCGGAAACCACCACGACCGCATAGTCGCGGCAGCAGGCGGCGGCCGAAGTCGCGAGCACGCAGGAATTGGTGTTGACCCCGGTGATCAGCACGGTGTCGACGCCGTGCGCGCGCAAGCCGAGGTCGAGGTCGGTGGCGAAGAAGCAATCGTAGCGCTTCTTGGCATCGATGACGAAATCCGACGGGTCGAACACCTCGGGCATGATGGTGCAGCCGGGGGAGCCCTTCAGGTTGTGGACGAGCACGTTGTTGCGCAGGTCGTTGGGGTCCTCGGCGCGGGCGCGCCAACCGGGATTGGCGCGGATCTCCTCGGCGTCGCGATAGGTCGCCACGCAATGGAACACCGGAATGGAAGCCGCCCGGCACCAGCGCAGGAATTTGGCGTTGGCGGCGACCACGCGTGCGGCCGTGGCTGCTTCGAGCGGCATGGTCGCGATCTCGGGATCGAGATGGCCGCGGTGCAGGTCGATGGCGATGACGGCTGGGTGCGGCTGCGCGATGCCTCGGATCATGGGGTCGGTCCCGGGCTGGTATGTCGGCCACCATCGTCGAATTCCGGGCCGATCGTGTCAATTGGACCAGGCGTGGCAGGGCCGGAGCAGCGTTACGGCGGCAGCGACAGCTTCTGCTTGAGCTCGGCAGCGCTCACGGGTTGTCCGTAGCCGGGTGCGCCGCGCTGGAACCGGCGCGCATCCGCGAGCTTGCCGACCAGCACCGGGTGGAAGCCGGCGTCGCGCACCAGGTCCTGCGCGACCCGCACCGCCTCGGCATCGTCACCGGCGATCGGGATCGCGAGCTTCGGATCGGCGCGGTTCGCCTCGCGCGCGAAGATCGTATAACTGAGCGTGTTGAACGCGCGCACCAGCCGCGCGCCGGCCAGATATTTCTGCGAGGTGATGCCGATTCCGTTTTGCTCGACCTCCTCGGCGATCGGGGCACCGTCGCGCCCAGCCACGGCGTTGCAGGCGTCGAGCACGATCTTGTTCTTCAGCGCGTCGCCAAACTCCCGACCGAGCTGCGGCAGCGCGCCGTACGGTACCGCGACGAAGAGTGCGCCGCCGAAGGCAATCGCTTGCGCCACGGTGCCGGCCTGGGCGAGCGGTCCGAGCCCGCCCACCATGTCCTTGAGCTCGTCGGGATGGCGCGATGAGAACAGCACCGGATGGCCGGCCTTGACCCACAGGCCGCCGATCGTGCCGCCGATACGGCCGGAGCCGATGACGCCGATCGGCAGCTTGGCGCCGGCGGTCTGCGCAACGACGCGCCACGGCCGCAGCGCCGCTGCAAGGGCGAAAGCGCCGCCTGCGCCGAGCAGCGCACGGCGGAAGCCGTCGAAGGGCCGATGTTGGGGCATCCAAAACCTCCTCACCGTTCGGCTGGGTACTACCAGGGCCGCTCGCTATCGCCTAATCTCGACCCAACCCCACAGAACTGTACATTCCCAGACGACGACCCCATGTCACAATCTTTCGATCTCATCATCAATGGTCGTGCCAGAAGCGTGAGCGCCGATGAGCAGGCGACCCTGCTCGACGTGCTGCGCGGCGACCTCGGCCTGCGCGCCACCCGCTTCGGCTGCGGGCTCGAGCAGTGCGGCGCCTGCATGGTGCTGATCGATGGCGAGCCGGCCTATGCCTGCTCGCGGCTGGTATCGACGCTGCCCGGCAAGCGGGTGGTCACCATCGAGGGACTGGCGGCGGACGGCTCGCTCGCGCCGCTGCAGCAAGCCTTCGTCGCCGAGCAGGCCGGTCAATGCGGCTTCTGCCTGAGCGGGATTCTCATCTCGGCCAAGGCGCTGCTCGACCGCAATCCCGCGCCGAGCCGCGCCGAGATCGCCGCGGCGCTCGACACCAACCTGTGCCGTTGCGGCGCCCACAACCGCATCATCCGGGCGATCCGGCGCGCGGCATCCGCCCGCAGCGGAGCGAGCCCATGACCGCGCTGCCGCGCAGCCTCGCCGACAACCCCCGGCTCGACCAATGGATCGGCTTCGAGCCGGACCGGACCGTGCGGCTTGCGACCGGCAAGGTCGAGCTCGGCCAGGGCGTGCTGACCGCGCTCGTGCAGATCGCCGCCGAGGAGCTCGACGTCGAGCCCTCCCGCGTGCGCATCGTGTCCGGCGACACCGAGCGCACCCCGAACGAAGGCTACACGACCGGCAGCCTGTCGATCGAAATCTCCGGCGGCTCGATCCGGCTCGTCTGCGCCGAGGTGCGGCGCCTGTTCGTGCAAAAGCTCGCGGCGGAGCTGCGCTGCGACCCGGCGGAGCTCGCCGTCGCAGACGGCAGATTTCTGCGCGGCCAGACCGACACCGGCTACGACTATTGGCGGCTTGCCTCCGGCGTAGATCTCGCGCGCGACGCAACCGGGAACGCGCCGATCAAGCATCCCTCCGAACACCGTGTCATCGGCCGCAGTTTTTCGCGCCTCGACCTGCCGGAGAAGCTCGCCGGCGCGCCGTTCCTGCACGATCTCGCGCCGCAAGGCGTGCTCCACGCGCGCGTGCTGCGCCAGCCGTGCCGCGGCGCGGGGTTTCTCGGTCTCGACGAAGTCGCCGTGCGTCGCGCCGGCACGCTCGAGATCGTCCGCGACGGCGATTTCGTCGCATTCGTGTCGGAACGGGAATCCGTCGCGCGTGCCGCCTTGGAGATCGCGCGCCGGACCGCGAAATGGGAAGGCGGGATCGACGCCCCGGAGGATGCCGGGACGCCGCAGAATCTCATCGCGCTGCCGAGCATCGATCGCGTGATCGAGGTGAGCGCGCAAACGGTGCCGCAGCCGGCCCGCACCTTCGAGGCGACCTACTCGCGGCCCTACATCGCCCATGCGTCGCTCGCGCCGTCCTGCGCGGTCGCGCGATTTGCCGACGGCCGGCTCGAGGTGACGACCCATGCCCAGGGCGTCTACCCGCTGCGCCTCGCGCTGGCGCACGCGCTCGCGCTCGACGTCGAGTGCATCTCGGTGCGCCACCATCAAGGCGCCGGTTGCTACGGCCACAATGGCGCCGACGACGTCGCCTTCGATGCCGCCGCGCTCGCCGTGCGCACGCCCGGCCGGCCGGTGCGCGTGCAATGGGAACGCGAGGACGAGCTGGCGGCGGCGCCGTTCGGCGCCGCGATGGCGGTAAAAATCCACGCCGGCCTCGATCCGGCGGGCCGCCCGCTCGATTGGACGCTCGAAGTGTTCAGCCCGGTCCACACCCAGCGGCCGGGCATGAGCAAGGCGCCGCTGCTCGGCCGCGAGGCGCTGCCCGATCCGCCGCCTCGGCCCGCGCCCAACGACCCGCCGGACGCGGCGGGCGGCGGCGGCACCCGCAACGCCGCCGCGATCTACCAATTCCCGCGGCATAAGGTGGTGCACCACCTCATCCCCGATCCGCGGGTGCGGACCTCGGCGCTGCGCTCGCTCGGCGCTTTCGCCAACGTGTTCGCGATCGAGTGTTTTTTGGACGAGCTGGCGGAGTTTTCCGGCGAGGATCCGGTCGCCTACCGGCTCGCGCTCCTGTCCGACCCGCGCGCGCGGCGCGTGATCGAGACCGTGGCCGCCATGTGCGACTGGAGCGCGCGCCTGCGCGGCGCCGAGCCCGGCGGCGGACGCGGGATCGGGCTGGGCATGGCGCGCTACAAGAACCGCGGCGGCTATGCGGCGGTGGTCGCCGAGGTCGAGGTCGACGAGGAAGTGCGGCTCGCAAAAATGTGGTGCGCGGCCGACGGCGGCCTGATCATCAATCCCGACGGCGCGGCGAACCAGATCGAGGGCGGGATGATCCAGGCCGCGAGCTGGACCCTGAAGGAAGCGGTGCGCTTTGCCGAGGGCCGCGTCGCCTCGACCAGCTGGGAGAGTTACCCGATCCTGAAATTCTCCGAAGTGCCCGAAATCGACATCCGGCTGATCGACGCGCGCGGCGAGCCGCCGGCGGGCTTGGGCGAGGTCGCCCAGGGCCCCACCGCCGCGGCAATCGGCAACGCGGTCGCCCGCGCGCTTAACGCCCGCATCCGCGATCTGCCGCTGACGCGGGAGCGGATCGCGGAGGTGCTGCTGGGGCCGTAGCCCGGATGAAGCGCCGAAGGCGCGCAATCCGGGGAACGTTCCCGGATTACGCGGCGCTGCGCGCCGCTCCATCCGGGCTACGGGACTCGCGCACTCAAATTCCCAACAACCGTTTCGCGTTGCCGCCCGCGATGGCGGCGCGGGTTCTTTCGTCGAAGGCCTCGACCGAGGCGACGTGGCCGATCGGATCGTATTCGCCCATGTCGAAGGGATAATCGGTGCCCATCAGCACGTGGTCGGCGCCGAACACCTCGACCAGATGTTTCAGCTGGTGCGGCGTGAACACCACGCTGTCGACGTAGACCTTCTTCAGATACGTGGTCGGCGGCTCGGGCAGGTCCGCGCGGCAATCGGGGCGCGCGCCCCAGGCGTGGTCGATCCGCCCCGAATAGCCGCCGAGGTAGCCGGCGCCGTGCACCGCGAGGATCTTGAGGTTCGGGTGGCGCGCGAGCACACCGTCGAAGATCAGATGATGCAACGCGAGCGTGGTCTCGAGCGGATTGCCGACGAGGTTGTTGAAATAGAATCGCGTCAGCCGCCTGGCTTCGGTAAAGCCGTTGGGGTGGATCACGACGAGCGCGCCGAGCGCCTCGGCCTTCTGCCAGAACGGAGCGAACGCCGGATCGGACAGCTCGCGGCCGCCGACGTTGGTCAGAATTTCCGCGCCCTTGAAGCCGAGCTTTGTCATGCAGCGCTCGAGCTCGTTCGCCGCCTCGTTGCCGTCCTGCAGCGGCACGCCGCCGAGCGCGAGGAAACGGTCGGGCGTGCGCGCGAGAAATTCGGCGATGCCGTCGTTGAGGATCTGCATGGCTTTCACCGCGATCTCCACCGGCACGGTGAAATACAGCTGCGGGGGAGGGGGCATCACGAGCTGGAGATCGATGCCCATCTGGTCGAGATCGCGCAGGCGGTCGGCAAGCCCGCCGTCAAGCCCGGTCATGCGCGCGCGACGATCGGCTTCCTGCCGCTGGTTGACCGCTTTGGTCTCGGGCGTCGAGAAATGCGCAAGCGGGACGCTTGCGGGGTCGAGGTGGGGTTTCACCAGCGCGGCCGCGGCCGGCACCCCCACGTGCGAGTGGATGTCGATCGTGGTGCTCTTCGGCCGCAGCTCGCGTCCCGGCTTGCCGTGCTCGCGTGCCGCCGTCGGCCCGTAGGGATGGATCGCGTTCAATTGGACTCTCCTCTTGTGAGCTGTTGTTAAAACACCCCGAGATGCTGGGCGACGACGTCCTTCGCCGCTTCGGTCTCGCCCGCGGAGCCTTGAAACACCACCTTGCCGGTGTTGATGATCACCACGTCGTCGGCGAGCGCGAGCGTGAGCTTGATGTTCTGCTCGACCAGGAGGATGGATTGGCCCTCGGCCTTGAGCCGCGCGATGGCGCGCCCGACTTCGGCGATGAGCTGCGGCGCCAGCCCTTCCGAGGGCTCGTCCATCAGCAGCACGCGCGGGTTGCTCATCAGCGCCCGGCCGATCGCCAGCATCTGCTGCTCGCCGCCAGAGAGGAGGCCGGCCATCTGGCTGCGCCGCTCGCGCAGGCGCGGGAACAGGCCGAACACGCTCTCGAGCGTCCACAGCGCCTTGCCGCGCTTGGGCGCGCGCGCGGCGACCGCGAGGTTCTCGCGCACGTTGAGGCTCTTGAAGATGCGGCGGCCCTGGGGAACCAGCGCCACCCCGCGCGCGGCGATGGCTTCGGGCGCAAGCCGCGTGACCGGCGTGCCGAACAGCTCGACTGTGCCCGCGCGCGGCGGCAACAGTCCCACGGTCACGCTCATGCAAGTGGACTTGCCGGCGCCGTTGCGGCCGAGCAGCCCGAGCAGGCGGCCTTCGCCGAGCTCGAACGACAGTTTCTGCAGCACGTGACTGTCGCCGTAATAGGCGTCGATGTCCTGGAGGCTGAGCGCGCTACGCACCGAGGTAGACCTCCCTGGTGCGGGGGTCGGCGACGACCTCGGCGCGCGTGCCCTCGACGACGACTTCGCCGAAGTGCAGCAGCGTGATGCGGTCCGCGAACTCCAGCGCCACGTCCATGTTGTGCTCGATCATCACCACCGTCACGTCGCGCGGGATGGCGAACAACAGCTGATTGACCTCGCGGCGTTCGTCGATCGAGAGCCCGGCGAACGGCTCGTCGAGCAGCAGCACCTTCGGATTCTGCGCCAGCGCCATGGCGATCTCGACGCGGCGCTGCTCGCCATAGGAGGTCTGCGACAGCGGCCGATCGGCAATGTGGCTCAGACCGACCCGCGCCAGCGCCGCGCGGGCGCGCTCGAACAGCCGGTGCTGCCGGTCGAAGGCCGCCACCGGGTTCCAGCGCAAGGGCGAGAGCCCGAGCAGCGCCAGGCAGACGTTGCGCACGATGGTATCGCGGGGGAACAGGGTGATGATCTGGTAGGTGCGGGCCATGCCGAAGTGAGCGCGACGCCGGCTCGGTAGCTGGGTGATGTCCCGGTCGAACAGCAGGATCGAGCCGCTGTCGGGCGCAAGCTCGCCGGTGATCAGGTTGAACAAGGTGGTCTTGCCGGCGCCGTTGGGGCCGATGATCAGCCGCCGTTCGCCGGGCTCGACCGTCAGGCTGACATCGGCGGTGACGCGCAAGCCCCCGAACGACTTGCTCAAGGCGTCGACCTTGAGCGCACTCATGACGGCGGCTCCGGCACGTTGCGCAGCACATTGGCCCTGCCGCGGTCGCGGAACGCCCGCCACCCCATGCGCCACAGACGCACCGAGCCGGGCACCAGGCCCTCGGGCATGAAGGTGATGATGGCGACGAAGATCACGCCGAGCACGAGGTTCCACCGTTCGACGTAGGCGCTCACCACGTTCTTCATGATCACGACGATGGCCGCGCCGGCGATCGGGCCGAGCAGGGTCGCCGTTCCGCCGGAGATCACCATCAGCAGCACTTCGGCCGAGGTCTGCAGCGAGGCGACCTGCGGGCTGATGAAATTCGTGTAATAGATGAACAGCAGTCCGGCGATCCCCGACCAGAAACCGGAGAACAGGAAGGCGAGAAAGCGGGTCAGCCAGACGTTATATCCCAGCGCGTTCATGCGCCGGGCCTGATCGCGCGTACCGCACAGGCTCGCGCCGAACGGCGAGCGGATGAACACCGCCATGCTCGCCACCGCCGCGAGGAAAATCAACAGCGTCGCATAATAGAAGGAATCCGCATTGGCCAGACTGAGACCGAACGGGCGCGGCCGGGTCGTCACGTTCACGCCGTTGTCGCCGTTGGTCAGGCTCGCCCAGCGGTAGGCGACGCCCCAGACGATCTGACCGAGCGCAAGCGTGATCATCAGAAAGCCGATGCCGGTCGAGCGCAGCGCGAGCACGCCGAACACGGCCGCGGCCAGGAGCGCGACGAGGATCGCGACGCCGTCGGCGGCGAAATGGCCGTAGCCGGCCTGCAGCATCAGCGCGCCCGCATAACCCGCGGTGGCGAACAAGCCGGCGTGCCCGAGCGAGACCAGACCGGCGTATCCGACCAGGACGTTGAGGGCGAGCGCGAATACCGCGAACAGCAGGATTTGGCTGGAGATGTTGATGTAATAGGGATTGCCGACCCAGGCCGGCAGCGTGATCAGCAAGATCAGTGCGATGCCGATGGCCGCCCGCCGCGGCGTGATGGTGCTCATGACACGATTCTGCCGAACAGGCCCTGGGGCCGCAGCACCAGCACCAGCAGCATCGGCAGGAACAGGATCACGTAGGCGAGGTCGGGCAACATCGCCTGGCCGAAATTGTACAGGATTCCGATCAAGAAACTTCCGACCAGGGCCCCGAGCAGGCTGCCGGTTCCGCCGAGGATGACCACGATCAGCGCGAGCGGCAGCATCTCCATATCGAGGCCCGGATAGACCGACAGGTACGGCGCGCCGACGACGCCGCCGAACGCCGCGAGTGCCGCGCCAAGCGCGAACACCAAGGTGAACAGCTGCGAAACCTTGATGCCGACCACCCGGGCGATGGGAGCATCATCGACCCCGGCGCGGATCATCGCACCCAGGCGCGTCCAATCGATCATCAGCCAGAGCGCGACCGCGATCACGACGGCGATTGCGACGATCGCCAGGCGGTAGAGCGGAAAGAACAGGCCCGCCACCTGCACTGCGCCGCGCAGATGCGCTGGAGTGGCCGGCTGCCACGGATCGCCGGTCCACACCATCAGGCAGACGTCGGCGACGATGAAAGACAGGCCCAGCGTGAGCAGGACCTGCGCGAGTTCCTGACCGGCCAGCCGCCGCAACAGCAGGCGTTCGATCAGGCCGCCGATAACGGCCATGGCCGCGCCGCTGAGAAGCGCCGCGAGCCAGAAATTCATCCCGGTTTTGTCGAGCAGCGTCACGCCGAAATAGGCTCCGAGCATGAAAAACGAGCCATGCATCAGATTGGGGATCCGCATCAGGCCGAAGATCAGCGAGAATCCCGCGGACAAGAGAAACAGCAGCCCGCCGTACGCGATGCTGTTCACCGCCAGGGTCAGCCAGAGCGACATGTCGGGTACCGCGGATCCCGTCGCAGTTTGTCGTCCCGGCCGAGGCCGCGTAGCGGCCGTGAGCCGGGATCCATGCCCACCGGCGTGTCGATTCCGCACGACCAGAGGTCATGGGTCCCCGCGTTCGCGGGGACGACGGAGGGGTTGCTTTGGCTATTCCAGGTTCTTGGCGGGCGGATAGTCACGGGAATAGACCGGATTGGCCAGGAACGCCTTCTCGTCGTAGGTCCAGAACTGGCTGACGTTCGCATATGTCTTGACGATCGTGTTGACGAGCTGGCCGCCCTTGCGCTCGCATTTCCGGATGAAGACGTCTCCGACCACGTTGCCGAGGTGGTCGAACTTGACCGGTCCGCGCGGGGTGTCGGTCAACCACACCGCGTGCAGAGCCTCCGCGAAGGCCTTGCGGTCATCCGCCTGGCCGCCGAGCTTTTCGATTGCGGCCTCGACACACTCGCCGGCGACGTACATTCCCGCCGAATAGCCGCCGGGAAGCACCCCGTAGTCCTTCTGCATGGCCGCGACGAAGCGCTTGTTGCTCGGCGTGTCGCGTTCGGACGAATACCAGGCCGCGGACACGACGCCCACGGCTTCATCGCCCAGGCTTCGCAGCAGGGCATCGTCCATCGCGGTCCAGCCGGCAAGCAGCGGGATTTTGTCCTTCAAGCCGAGATCCGCATAGGCGCGCGTGAACTTCACCGGATTGGATCCGGCAAACCCGTTGAACACGCAGTCGACGTTGCCGATCTGGGCGATGTAAGGGGTGTAATCCGGCGTCACCAACGGCGGCCACAGCTTCTTCACCACCTTGCCGCCGTCGTCTTCGAACACGCGCTGGAACCCGGCCATCTGCTCGTAGCCGAAGGCAAAATCCTCGGAGATCGTCGCGGCGCGCTTGTATTTGAGATCCTTGGCAGCGTAGTCGCCCATCGCGTGACAGCACTGCGCCGATGTAGCCGATGGCCGGATCACGAACGGATTGGCTTTGCGCTGCGTCACGTCTTCCGCGGCAGCGAGACTGATGAGCGGCGTCTGATTGTCGCGGACGTAATCGGTGATGGCGAGCAGTTCGAACGCCGCCAACGGGCCGAGAATGACGTTGACCTTGTCGCGCTCGATCAGCTCCTGGGCCTTGGTCTTGGCGCCGGCCGGATTGCCGCCGGTATCGGCGGAGATGAATTCGATCTTGCGGCCGGCCAACGTGTTGCTCTTCTCCTTCAGCAGTGTGGCGATGCCCTGCTCCATCTGGATGCCGCCCTGTGCGAGCGGACCGGTCTTCACCGTGAGCAGGCCGATCTTGAACGGTGCGGATTGCGCGATCGCCGGCGCCTTCAACGTCAAAGCGCTGACGCCCCCGAGAATCCCCTTCAGCACGGTTCTGCGTCGAAGCTTCATGGGTGTTTCACTCCCTTCGGTTGGCGTCGCCCGTTTCGATCGGGCGCTCGCGGATTGCATATGCGGGATTTCATCCGCGCTATTTTCCTTATGCCCAGACCCATCTTGCCATGCATTGCGCGCGCGGGCTACCGATCCGGCGCCGCCTTCGGCGGGATGATCGGCAGCAGCAGATAGGGCTCGCGGCCGCCGCCGAAATGCAGAATGGTCCGGCCGCCGAACACATCCGGCGGACGGTCGATCGGGTCGTCATGCATGAACGGGCCGCAGCCGGTCATCGGGTGCTTCATGTTGGAGAGACGAGTGGGCGGCCCGGGATGCTCGTAATCCCTGCCGCGGATGCTCAGCCCGATGCGGTAGCCGGCGGGAACGACGATGGAAGTCGGCCAGATTTCCACATCGAGCTCGACGATCTCCCCGGGCTGCAGCGGCTGCGGTTCGTCATGCGTGTGGTAGGGCCGATACGGCGTGGAAAGCTTCGGGTCGAGCTTGCGATGCGAGGCGCGCAGCCAGCCCTGCCCGATGGGCGTATGCGGATCGAGCGCGCCCTGGAACACCACCTCGTTCAGATCGGCCGAGAACACCCGCAGCACGAGAAAGAGATCGGCATCGCGGGTCGAGGACGACACCGACAGCTTTGCGGCCGACGGCCCGGTGATCTCGGTCTCTTGCGCCAGCGGCGGGGTCAAAAACGTGAGGCCGTCGCCCAGCGCATCGAAGCTCACGCCGGCCCGTCGCGCGCCGGGCGTCTGCTGGAGCGAATGCTCGACGGGATCGAGATAGAACTTCGTCCAAACCGTGCGCGCGAGCGGCCACTCGTTCTCCCCGCGCGCGACGAATCGGTCGAGCCGGCGCACCTGCAGCAGCACGCGTGGCTGCCGACTCCAGCCGCTGTCGATGCCCTTGAGGAAATGGTCGAAGAACTTGCGCTGCAGCTCGCGGCCGTAATCGGTATAGAAATGCGTCCAATGCTCGATGCCGTGCGCCTCGAGCCATTTGTCCTTGGAGGCGGCGCGCACGAAACCCTCGAAATTGCCGCGCGGGTGCAGGCCTTGGCCGCCCCAGTTGGCGGCCGAGAACAGCGGGACGTTGATGTTCTCCCACACCGGCGAGCGCGCCTTGTGGTATTCGTCATCGAGTGGATGCGCGCGGATCTCGTCGCCGAAATCGCAGCGGTTTTTTGCAAGCTCGCCGTCCGACAGCGCTTCCGGTCCGCACACCGGCCGGCCGTGCACGCGCGAGCGTGCGCCGCGCTCGCCGAGGCCGTACTGCACGGTCTTGACCTGCATGTCGTACCAGTTCGCCCAGAACACGCAGAGGATGCCGCCGTGGTGGGTCATGTCGCGGTACCAATCCGCGGCGCCTTCCCACACGCACATCGCGGCGAGATGCGGCGGCTGCAGCGAGGCGACGTGCCACTGGTTGATGGCGTAATAGGAGATGCCGTTGAGCCCGATTTTTCCGTTCGACCAGGGCTGCACGCCGGCCCATTCGATACAGGCATAGAAATCCGCCGTCTCGCGCGGCGAGAAATGGTCGATATCGCCGGGGGAGCAGCCGCAGCCCCGCGAATCGACCCGCACGACGGCATAGCCGTGCGGCACCCATTTCTCCGGATCGACCACCTCCCAGTTCTGATAAAGATTGCTGGATCCGGCGGTGACGTCCGGATGGTTCTGCGCCATGCGCTCCCAGGCACCGGCGTAACCGTCCTGGAACGCCAGTCCCTTGGCATACGGGCCATAGCTCAGGATTACCGGATAACGTCCTTCGGGGACGGGCAGGAACAAGTCGGCGCGCAGCACGAGGCCGTCGTCCATCTCGACCGGTATATCCCAGTCGATCCGCATGCCGTCGCGGATTTCGCCGCGACCTTCCGGTGAAGCGGTGCGGCCGGGTGCTGCGTCCATCGTTGCCTGTCCCGTCTCCGACATGCGGTGCTGCTTGCGCTGACCAAGCGCGCGCTATGCTATGAACCGCAGCCGGTCAGGACAATGGAGGATTCTTGATGCAGATCGGGATCGCAGGGCTCGGCCGCATGGGCGCGGCAATCGCGGGGCGGCTCATCGAGGCCGGCCATACGCTCAGTGTCTGGAACCGATCGCCGGAAAAGGCCGGGCCGCTCGAGGCAGCCGGTGCCGCGCTCGCCCGCTCGCCCGGGGAGCTTGCGGCAAAGGTCGGGACCGTCATCACCATTCTGACCGACGCGGCGGCGATCGAGACGGTGTACGACGGCCCTTCGGGTCTCCTCTCCGGCAAGGTAGCCGGCAAGCTCTTCATCGAGATGAGCACCGTCCGGCCTCAGACCGAGATCGACCTCGCCGGCAGGGTCCGTGCCAAGGGCGCCGGCTTCGTGGAATGCCCGGTCGGCGGCACGGTCGGGCCCGCTCGCCAGGGCAAGCTCATCGGGCTCATGGGAGCCGAGGAGGACGATGCCGCACGCGCCAGGCCGATCCTCGCGCAGCTGTGCCGCCGGCTCGAGCACGTCGGACCGGTCGGCAACGGCGCCCTGATGAAGCTCGCCATCAACCTGCCGCTGCTGGTCTATTGGCAGGCGCTCGGGGAGGCTCTGGCACTCTCCCGCAGCGTAGGCCTCGATCCGAGCCGGCTGATGGACCTGTTCGCGGACACATCGGGCGGCACCAACGTCATCAAGATGCGCGGGCCGGCGGTCGCGACCATGCTCGAGGGCGGCGATCCGGGACCGGTCGGGTTCCCGATCGACGGCGGGCTCAAGGACCTGCGCACGATGCTCGCAGAGGGCAAGGCGCGCGGCCTCGAGCTGCCGCTGGTCGAGCGGACGCTTGCCTGCTTCGAGCAGGCGAGCCGCGACAGCTGGGGCGGCCGCGATGCGGCGAGCATGCCGGTCTACTGGACGGAGAAGGCCGCCAGGTAGCCTTCTTGGCGATGCGTACATTCCCCGTGTACGCTCCGCGGCCTGCGCGGGCCCCGCCATTCGGGAGGGTGGTCTCGGCTCTCGCGCGGAACCCGCCACGCGCGGCTCACTTTCCGCGGCGGCTCGATCCCGTGGGGCTTCGTCCCGCGGAGAAAAACGATTTCTCGCTCGCCGCATCACCCTGTTCGAGCACTGACATATTCCGGAGAACATCATGGCAAATGCCGGGATCGTAGGATTGGACTGGCAGCAGCGCATCAATTGGGACCGGTTGCGCAAATATCGCCTCGAGCGGGCGCGGGAACGCATGAAGGCGAACGGACTCGGCGCGCTGCTGCTCATGTACGACGAGAACGTCCGTTACGTGACCGGCACGCTCACCCCGGGCTGGAACCGGTTGAAGCCCGGGCTGCGCTACGCGCTGCTGTGCGGCGACGGCGCGCCGGTGCTGTTCGAGCAGGGCGACATCGGTTTTCAGATCCAGCGGCATTCGCCGTGGATCCCGCCCGAGAACGTGCGCTGGTCCTATGCCTGGATCAAAGGCGCCGCGGGCCCGGCCTCGACCCAGCAGGTGCGGAAATTCACCAATGCCATTCAGGAGGAAATGCGTCGCTACGGCGTCGCCGGCCAGAAGCTCGGCGTCGATTTCATCGACATCAACATGCTGCAGATTTTCCAGGACTCCAACATCCATTGGACCGACGGCATGACGCCGATGATGGAGGCGCGCGCGGTGAAGAACGAGGACGAGCAGGAGGCGATGCGCGTCGTCGGCGCCATCGGCGATGCCGCGCACTGGGAGACCATGAAATTCCTGCGGCCGGGCCTGACCGAGAACCAGGTGACGGCCCACATCATGGAGTTTCTGTATCGGATTCCCGGGATGGAAGATGTCGAGGACGTGATCGTCTCTTCCGGTCCGAACACCTGGCCGAACTGGCGCAATTTCTCCGACCGCATCATCAAGCCGGGCGACATCGTGTTCATGGATCTCGCGGCGCTGACCTGGAACGGCTACAAGTCGTGCTATTACCGGACTTATTGCGTCGGCAAGGAGCCGACCCAGGAGCAGAAGGACGTTTACGCGACCGCGCTCGAATGGCTCTACGATTCCATCGATGCGGTGCGAGCCGGCACCACCACGCGCGAGATCGCGTCGAAATGGCCCTCGGCCCAGGAAGCATGGGGTTATGCGGAAGAGGACCAGGCCGCCGCCAATCTGTGGGGTCATGGCCTGGGGCTTGCGCAATACGATCAGCCGGTGATCTCCCGCATCTGGTCGCTCGACCATCCGGTCGAGATCAAAGCCGGCATGGTGTTCGCGCTCGAGACTCAGCATGGCCATCGCTTCCGCTGGGGCGTGCGGATCGAGGAGATGCTGATCGTGCATCCGGACCAGGTCGAGATCATCTCCAATTTCCCGGTCAAGCAGATCACGGTGGTCGATCCGATCCCCGGTTACGGTGATCACGTGCGATGACGAGTGATGCACAATCTCCGTCGTCCCCGCGAAAGCGGGGACCCATGGCCACAGGTCATGCGAAATCGACACGCTAGTGGTCATGGATCCCGGCTCGCGGCCGCTATGCGGCCTTGGCCGGGACGACGGGCGAACGAGCAATCGGCGATCTCGCAATGAAAACAGCACAGCAGTTGCTCATCCCTCTCATGTCCGAGCAGGCAACCGATCCCGAGCTGGTCGGGCCCAAGGCGGCCAATCTCGCCCGGCTGGGACGCGCGGGGCTGCCGATCCCGGGCGGGTTCTGTCTGAGCGCCGAAGCCTACCGCGCGCAGATGGCGGAGCTCGGTCTCGGTGCCGCGGCGCAGCGGGTCGGATCCGCCGCGCCGTTCGAAGCGCGGCGCGTCGCGGTCGAGCTCAGGCTCGGGCTCTACCAGCGACCGATCGCGCCGTGCATCCTCGAGCCGTTGCTCGCCGCCTGGCGCGCGCTGATCGGGGAGGGGCTCGGCGTGGTTCGCTCCTCGGCGCTCGTCGAGGATCGCGCCGGGGCCACCTTTGCCGGACAGTTCGAGAGCTTTCTCGGCCTCGACAGCGAGGCCGATCTCGTCACTTCGGTGCGCGCCTGCTGGGCGGCGTTATGGTCGACCAATGCCCGCCGCTATATGGCGAACCATGGGCTCGATCCCGGCGAAACCGCCATGGCCGTGCTCGTTCAGCCGCTCGTCGCCGCGCGCGCCTCAGGCGGCGGCCTGAGCCGGACGGTCGAGGGCAACATGCTGCTCAGCGCGACCTGGGGTCTCGGCTCCGCGATCGCGCAGGGCGAGGTGGTGCCGGATCGCATCGTGCTCAGCCGGCAAGGGTTTGTGCGCAAGATCGAGCCTGGACGCAAAGACCATCGCGAGACTTGCGGCCACGGCCGCGGCCCGACGCGCGAGCCCGTCGCCGCCGCGCTCGTGACGGCGCCCTGTCTCGAGCCCGGCCAGGCCGTCACCCTCGGCCGCATGCTGCGCAAGGCGGAGGAGGTGCTGGGCACGCGCGTCGAGATCGAGTGGGCGATCGACGAGGAGGGACCGAAACTGCTGCAGGCGCGGCCGCTGCAGCTCGAGCCCGCGCACGTGCCGGACGAGATCTGGCTGCGCCACCCGGGGCTGAGCGGACATCCCGCGGGCATCGGCTGGGGCACCGGTCGGGCCTGCGTGGTGAATTGCGAATGCGAGCTTTCCCGGGTCGGCCCGGGAGATATCCTGGTGACCAAGGTTGCCGGACCGGCGCTCGGCCACGTGCTCCCGCAGGTCGCCGGCGTGGTGGCGGAACTCGGCGGCAGCACCTCGCATCTCGCCTCGCTCGCGCGCGAGCGCGGCATTCCGATGGTGCTCGGCGTGCTCGACGCGACGCGACGCATCCCGGACGGAGCGCAGGTCGCAGTCGACGGCGTGGCCGGCGTGGTGCGCTGGCTCGTCTGATGCGGGTGTTCGTCACCCAGCCGATTGCGGCAAGCGCGCTCGCCCGGTTGCGCCAAGTCGCCGAAGTCGAGGTCAATCCCGACGCCGGCAAACCGATCGACAAGCAGGCGCTATGCGCGGGGGTGCGCCGGGCCGAGATCCTCTACGCCTTGCTTCACGACCGCATCGATCGCGACGTGATCGCCGCAAACCCGCGTCTGCGCATGATCGCCTCGATGGCGATCACGCCGGACAACATCGCGGTCGCCGAGGCGACCGCCCGGCGCATATTGGTGACCGTCATTCCCCCGATCGTCGGCGAGGCGACCGCCGACGTCGCCTTCGGCCTCATGCTGGCGGTTGCCCGGCGCCTGGTCGAGGGCGACCGGCTGGTCCGGCAGGGCAGGTTTCCCGGCTCGCAATCCTCGTTGCTCGCGGGCGCCGGCGTCTGCGGCAAGGTGCTGGGCCTGATCGGCGGCGGCGGCCGCATCGGCCGCGCCGTGGCGCGGCGCGCCAAAGGCTTTGCCATGCAGGTGCTGTACTGGGGCCCGCGGCGGATGCCGGAAGCCGACGAGCGTGCGCTCGGCATGGCCTATGTCGGGTTCGACGAGGTTTTCCGAAACTCGGACTTCGTCTCGATCCATGCGCCGCTGCGCGAGGAAACCCGGCATCTGGTCGGCGCGCGCGAGCTCGCGCTGATGCAGCCGAGCGCCTTTCTCATCAATACCGCGCGCGGCGCATTGGTCGACGAGGCCGCGCTCATCCGCGCGCTTGGCGAACGCCGCATCGCCGGCGCCGGCCTCGACGTATTCGAGCACGAGCCCTTCGTCGAGCCGGAGCTTCTTGCCATGAGCAACGTGGTGCTGGCGCCGCATCTGGGCAGCGCGGTCGTCGAGCTGCGGGAGCAGATGGCGAATATCGTGGTCGACAATATCCTCGCCGTGCTCGCGGGCCGCCCGCCGCCGAATTGCGTCAATCCGGAGGTTTACGCGGAGGACGGAGAACGGTCGGTGGAGGCCAGATCGTAACGACGCGCCGCCTTGATCCGTTACCTATCTCTGAATGGAGCTATCCCATGAAGCTGTTTTCGTTCTGGCGCTCGCTCGCGACGTTTCGCGTGCGCATCGCGCTCAACCTCAAGGGCATCGAGCCCGAGGTGGTCCCGGTCGATCTCCTGAAAGGCGTCCAGCGCGGACAAGCCTATCGCGAGGTCAATCCGCAAATGCTCCTTCCCGCTCTCGTCGACGGCGACGGGCCGGCGCTTCATCAGTCGCTGGCCATCATCGAATATCTCGACGAAACGCATCCGCAGCCGCGGCTGCTCCCGGCCGACCCGCGGGGCAGGGCACGGGTTCGCGCGCTTGCCATGATCGTCGCCTGCGACGCGCATCCGTTCATCGTGCCGCGGGTGCGCAATTTCCTCGAGCACGAGCTCGGTCTCGACGAGGCCCGGCGCTTGCAATGGCTGCGGCACTGGATCAACGAGGGGCTCGCCGCGCTGGAGGCGCAGCTTGGCCGCAGCGCGGATACCGGCCGGTTCTGCCACGGCGACGCGCCGACCGTTGCCGATCTCTGTCTGGTCAGCCATGCAACGGGCGCCCAGTATTACGACTGCGAGGTTGCGCCGTTCCCGACCGTGTCGCGCATCGTCGACACCTGCATGGCGATCGAGGCGTTCGCGCGGGCGCACCCGCTCAAGCAGCCGGATGCGCCGAAGTCGGGGGTGCATTAAGAATCTGAAGCGCGTCGGCAAGCGGGCGAGCAATCAGCGCGGCGATGTCGAGCAGCGTTGCTTTCGCCGCGAATGGCGAACATTGGCGTGACGGAGATTAGTGCGATACAATACCAAGACGCGATTTGATGGTTATTGTATAGCATGTCCTCCTTTTGAACTGGCAACGAGCAGTTATCGCCAGCTGACAGCATATGGTGTAGAATGCGTCCGTAGCGACGCTAAACTAACGAGTGAGAGCTACTGGGGCGGGTGAAGGGAGACCGAGCGGCCATCTAGGTCGCTTTCATTACAATTGCCTCGAAGCGCTTCGCGGGTTTCTAGCGAGCCGGTTCCTCATCTCTGGATCGGAACGAGGATCAGGGATAAAATAGGCTGTTTTTGGAGTTCTCTTTTTACGTCGCGCCGAACAGTGCGGGAGTGTCCCGCACGCCAACGGGAGGACAGACGTGCCGAGTGCCGAGGAATGGAATCCCGAAAGCGAAGCCATTTGGCAGGAAAAAATTCCGAGCGGTGAGCGGGCAATCACACTCAGGCATCCCGGATACCCGTTCGTTGACGAGCGGAACGAGGACCCGACACCCGATGACCTGACGGATATCGCGGCCGCCTACCTCCGAAAGGTGGCAAGGCTGTTCGGGCTTCGTGAGGATCTTCTCGCCGCCGAGAGCGACGCGTCCATGCCGCCGCCTGGCTCGGCATTCCGACTGACTTGGCTGCCGATCGACATGGGCGATCGTCCCGGGCCGGACGCTTCGTTCTGGATTCGGCGGTTTCAGGGGCTCCCCGACAATCCGGTTCCGATCGACCGAACAGCAATCCTTCTCGCCGTTCCAGCCGTTGTCGTAAATGACGCCAAGCAGGTTCTCGGCAGCCGACTCGGAATCCGAATTGTCGCGCATGTTTCGACGGCGGGGCCGCCGTGGATTGTCCGCATCACTGGATCGACCTGTTCGGGCGATCTCGCGCGCGATATCGATCTCGAGTTCCGAGCAGTCTCGGCTTCGCTGACCACGTTCTTTGCCGATTTGTTCACGGACGTGGGCAGGACCGCGCTCAAACGCGAAATCGGTGCGGCGGCGCAGTTGGATCCTGGCCTGCTTTGGATCGACGGAGTGCGCATCCGACGCACGCCGGCAGGTTCCCCCGGCGTCGACCTCTACATGTACGCGCAGCGGCCGGAGAATCGTCCCAATGCCCTGGCTTACGCCGTGACTGCGCGGATCGCGGCGCATGCGGGCTTCGCGGCCCAAACTGTCCGGAAGTATCCGCTGTTTTCGCACGCTAGGGTTACGGCAAGACTATTCCGGCGCGATCCTGCGTCCGAGGCAGGGGCTTTCGTAAAAGTGCGGCCGAATCGGGCACCGCCGGCGTTCGAAGATTGCCGTCACCGAATGGTATTGCCCGGAATTGCACTCATCTCGAATGAGGTGTCTCTCGTCGATGATCTCGATGAAGTCGAGGTCACGCAATCGAGGCTCGTTGATGCGGGGGCCGACGAGAGCCATACGCAGGTGGTCCAACGGCCAAACCAAATTCCGCACGCGCGAACCAATGCCTTTGCCGCACTCAGCGCGTATCAGCACGCCCGCGAACTGTTCGATACGATGCGCGCTTACGGTTTCCAGCCAGAGTCGTACTTCCGCTTTGCCGCTTTGCCGCTGCTGGTGCGGTATCGAGCCGGGATCAGACCGGGAGCCGGCAAGGACGGCAAGACCGTCAACGCGCGAGTGGACTACGATCCGCCGGCCCGCGACTTGAGCACCGCATGGGGCACGCAGGTGCTCAGACCGCTGGAGGTCAGGTTCGCGCTCGCCGACACCAAACGCTCGGTATCGCGCCGCCAGCCGCTTGGGCTTGCCTCCGATCCACGCTGGAGCTGGCACGAGTACTGTCACGTTTTGATAGCAGCGTCGACAGGCGCGCTCGAGTTGCCGTTCTCCCATAGCGCGGGCGACGCCCTCGCTGGGATCCTGTCGGATCCAGGTTCGCAACTGACAGGTCGGCGGCGGATGGCGACTTTCCCGTGGGTTTATCTGAACCGGCGGCACGATCGTTCGGTCTACGACGGCTGGAGTTGGTGCGGAACCCATCATCGGCCGGCGCGCTTCCCGGCTGACAGCAGTCTCAGGCTCAAGGGCTATCAATCCGAGCAGATTCTATCGACGTCCCTGTTCCGGCTCTACCGTGCGCTCGGTGGTGATGCCGTTGACGAGAATGGGGACCCCAACCCGGATGCGAGGCAGGCCGCCGCGGACTATGCCGGCTACATCATCATGCGCGCCATCGCATGGCTCGGCCCGATCAGCGGTGCTCCGATCGAGACGCCGGATCAACTGGTATCGGCTCTCATTGATGCCGACATAGCGACGTCGGCAGCGACAGCAGGACGCTTGAAGGGACGCGTCGGCGGCTGCGCGCACAAGGTGGTGCGCTGGGCATTCGAGGCGCAGGGCTTGTATGCGACGACGGATCCGCAGGCGGTCGTCGACGCGCCAGGGGAACCGCCGGATATCGACGTGTTCATCGACAACGGACGGCCGGATTCGGAAGGCGGCCACCCGCGGGGCGGTTACATGCCCGTATCGCTGGATTGGCACGCCCTTCCGGACAATGATCCGCTCTGGCACGCGACCGGCGACGCCTTGAACGTCGACGGCAATCAAGTATCGTCCGTGAAGGTCTGGAATCGCGGCAAATCGACCGCAAACGACGTCACAGTCCGGGTGTCGTACGCCGAATGGCCGGGCGCGCCGAACGATCCCCCTGCTTGGAACACAACGGCATGGAAACCGCTCGCGCTGCGCGGGCCGCAGCCGGTGCCGCCACAGCAAGCGGTGGAATTCGGGCCCTTTCCGGGGCTTCCGGGAGCTCGCCCCTTGCTGATTCTCGCTCAGGCGACGTGCCCGGGCGACCCCGCGAACACCGACGCCGCCACCATGCTGCCATGCTCCACGCAGTCGACGCCGATCGTGGATCTGGTGGCGGGAGACAACAACCTGGGCCTGCGTTTTTGCCGCTAGGTCAGGCCGCCCACTCCGCCTTGCTCTGTTTCAGCACGCTCTGCAGGCTCGGGCAATCGATCAGAGCATCATCCGTGACCGGATTGGCTGCACCCGGTGGCGTGGCTTGGGCTGCCGACCCCTTGGGGGTCGTGAGCAGCGCCGCCACAGCCCCGGCGAACCATCGGCTAGCGTTCGAGTCGGAAGGGTAATGCAGGCCGGCGCGTTCGCGATTCCTGCCGAGACGATCGCCGAGCCAAAGCAGCGGGCCGTTGAAGACGTAATTCTGCGACATCACCTTATCGAGCGGCGGCTTCTCTCCCTTCCCCGCGCCAAGGTCGTCACCATACAGCACCGCGATGTCCGGGATCTCGAGCAACAGCAGCGCGATAAAATGACCGAGGAAGGAGTGTCCGCTCGGAAAAGACGGATGTCGCGGCGGACCGAACGGCGGCACGAGGCCTGGACAGATCGTCGAAGCGCGGACTCGGCGAAATAGTTGCTTGTAATAGAAATAGAAAATATTGCCCATGGCGAGACCGCAACGAATCAACTCGATGGTATGAGGCCGGCGCTCGCTGTCCATGCCCAGAAAACTGATCACGTAGGCGGCAAGGCCGTCGGCCTGCGCGTTGATCTCCGCTAGATACCGATCGCGGTCGTCTTCCATCAACACAAACAGCTGGTCGATTTCCTCCTTGATCTTGTCCCACGCGCTCGATGCGCCCTTCCCGTACCTCCAGGCCAAATGAGCGTCCTTGTCCAACCAACCCCTGTCCAGCAGCTCCTGTTCGGTCCATTGCCATTTCTTGTATTCGTAGGCGAACTCGCGTGCCGCCATGATCGAGCGTTGCGATATGTCCTCGGTTTTGAGCCATTCACCGAGATGTGGATCAAAACCTAGCGCCCAAAACCGCAGCGAGGGATCCCAGTCCTCGGTTTGCCAGCGAAGCTTGTCGGCATCCGGGTGAACGAACGTGGGGAATGCTGCATCGGCGTAATTGTCTGGCGCAAAGTCCAATGCCCATGCCTTGAAGCCCAGTTCGAGTGGCGTGGCATAGTAGCTCCAGGGGATTGGCGCCGTCCCGCCCGTGCCCGTCCCCGTTCCTGTGCCTGTCCCTGTCCCGGCTCCGGTTCCTGTCCCGGTCCCCGTCCCCGTCCCCGTTCCGGTTCCTGTGCCTGTTCCGGTCCCCGTGCCCGTCCCCGTTCCTGTGCCTGTTCCGGTGCCGGTTCCAGTTCCCGTACCGGTTCCCGTGCCTGTTCCAGTCCCCGTTCCGGTCCCGGTGCCTGTACCCGTTCCAGTGCCCGTCCCAGTTCCCATATTCGCCTCCCTGTCCTCCGACGCGCGAGAAAGCAATATTGCGCAGGTCTCGCTTGCCGGTAAATTCCCTGATCTTGACTATGCCATCATATCGCCGATCCAATAAGAACAGAAGGACCGCGATCAGTTTCAGGGAGGCAATCCCGCCGATCGGAGACCAGCCACCAGTCGGTCAAGATCATCGGCTCTTTGGAGCGGATACCAAGATGCAAATGCGGAAATTTGAAAGGTGGGATCTACGGCGAGCAAATCTCTCGCTGCGGTCTTCGCGTCTTCATCTCTGCCAAGAATCCCAAATGTTGCCACCAGGGTGCGATGGGTCGCGAGAAAGCGCGGGTTCTCACGTCGGGCCCTTTGAAGCCAACCCACGGCTTGGTCATAGCGACCCGCAATAAATTCCGCAAGACCCGCCACGGTCCAGAAAAAGAAATTCATCGGGTCAAATGGGCTAAGGCGCGAGGCGTTGCGCAATCGCTCCAACGCATCCTCTGGCTGTCCTAGAAAACAATATGTGGAAGCACTCAGCCCCCAAGCAAATGCCGAATTCGGATTCAGGTGCAGAGCACGTTCGAACATTTCGACCCCGACTTGTGGCTGTTTAAGAAGAAATGCCTGTATATGGCCACCGACTGCATGTGCCAACGCATCGGCCGGATCCAGACTCACAGCTCGTTGTGCACACATTTCGGCTGCTGTGGCGTCGCTCGCGAAATCCTTTGATATTCCTTCGCCAGCGGATAGATTGTACCACCAAGCTTTGTAGGCATGTGCCTGGGCGTATTTAGGATCCAGTTCGATCGCACGATCGAGATAACTGCCAGCATCACGGAACTCCAATTTGTTGAAAGAGTAGAGAAGCGAAAGGGCACGCAGAACACAGTCATACGCGTCAAGACTCTCGGTAGGTTTGCTGCGAATCCGATCGGCTTCTGCTTCCACTAATCGTGGCTCGATCGTTGCAACGATGCTCGCCGCTATATCATCCTGAAATCTGAACAAATCTTGATTGCTGCCTTCAAATCGATCTGCCCAAAGCGTTCTGTTCTGGCCAGCATCGATCAGCTCTGCGGAAATTCGCAACCTCCTTGCTTGGCGTCGAACGCTGCCATCGAGAACATAGCGGACTCCGAGCTCAGAAGAAATCTGTCGAATGTCGGCGTGGCGATCCGCGTAGTGCAGCGTCGAATGGCGCGCGATCACCAATAACGACCGATTGCGTGCCAGCGCTGCGATAATCTCTTCGGTGATACCTTCGCCGAAATACCCTTCTGCCGGATCACCACTTAGATTGCGGAACGGAAGCACCGCAATCGACGGTTTGTTGGTCCACGCCAGGAAAGGCTGGATTGAACCGCGAACGCCACTAGCCCTTGGGGATAGCTCGAGCCGATAAACCTGCACGGGGCGGCTGATGTTCTTGAGTTTGTGTAGGCCGACATCGATAAAATTGACTCCGAGTTTGTTTCGAACGTACTCACTGACCGCTGCGGTAACGACGACCTCGCCTGGATTTGCGAGCTGCTGAATGCGCGCCGCAATATTGACCCCGTCGCCGTGCAGATCGTCTCCGTCTACAAGTACATCCTCCACGTTGATCGCGATGCGCATCGACAGAGTTTCCCCATCCGGTTCCTCCCGCCCCTCGGAGATAGCTCGCTGCACGTCACTCGCCCAAACTACTGCGTCCACAACACTGTGAAATTCGATTAACAGACCGTCACCAACGGTCCGGACCAGGCGACCGAAGTGCTCCGCAATTTTTGGTGCAATTAAGTTTTCCCGCAGAGTTCTCCACTTGCGGGTGGTTTTGACGTCGTCGAGTTCGATCAAATGGCTAAACCCTGCAACATCGGCGAATGCCACAGCGGCCAATCTTCGCTCAATATGAACTCTATTCGACATCGCACAACGATCACTTCGCGGGTCGAGACAAGCGCTGCGTCAAAGATGAATATCGGATCGAAAAACGAGTGTATCTCCCACCCGAGCGTGCTTCAACCCAATCGATTGTCTCTGAAATGGTGCGATATCTACGCGAACGCCGTTCCGGGAAGGGTCGCAGTGGCTCGGGCCCTCCGGCGGCCACGCGGCGCCGGACTCGCCGAAACCGGGCGCAGGCACGCGGCCTGACGGTCTCTTACCGCCAACGCCTGCCCGCACCCGGCCCGGCCGCGTCCAAAAACTCCGCGATCGCCGCCAGGAACGCGTCCGGCTGCTCGAGCGGCGGGCAATGGCCGCAGCGCGGCAGTTCGGCGTAGCGGGCGCCGGCGACCTTCGTCGCGATCAGCCGGTTGAGCTCGGGAGGCGTGGCCTGGTCGAGCTCGCCGCAGATCACCAGGGTCGGCACCGCGAGTGCCGGCAGATCCGCCACCAGGTCGGCCTCGACCAGCGCCATGCAGGCCGCGCGGAACCCGACCGGATCGATCTTGAGCAGTACGGCCCGGCGCTCCGCGACCGCCTCGGGATATTTGCCGAGATGCACGGTGTGGAACACCCGCTTCGCGGCGATTTCGGCGATGGCACCCATGCCGCCTTGCGCGGCGGTTGCCGCCATGATGCGGAAGGCCTGCTTGCCGGCTTCCGGAAAGCCGGGCGCCACGTCGCACAGCACCAGTCTGCCGACGCGCTCGCCGTGCGCCAGCGCGAACGCGAGCGCGAGCGTGCCGCCGAAGCCGTTTCCCATCAGGATCGGGTCGGCGCCGATGTCGAATGCATCGAGCACGCGCGCGACCCAGCCGATATAGGCGGCGAGCCCGCCCTCCACCGGCTTCGAACCGCGGAATCCCGGCAGATTGGGCAAGGTGACGCGGAAGCGCCGCGAAAGCTGCGGCAGGACTGGATCGAACGCGTGCCGATCGGTGAGCAGCGAATGCAGGATCACGAGATCGCGGCCGCTCCCGGCGCGCACTGCCGTCAGATCGCCCTCGGCGACCGCGAGCTGTTCCATCGCGTTCGGCCCTATCGGCCCGTCATGCTGCGCGAAACCGAGCCGTGCAGGGCAACGAACCGCCGGAGATCACGTTCCTCGGCATCTCGGTTTCCTCGCCGAGCGGGTCACGTCCTCGATTGGCTTGGTGCGGGTCGAGGACGGATCACGCAGCCGCCGGCCGCGGCGCGGTTCCGGTCGGTTCCCCGGTGTCCGCCGCCATCTCCTCGAGCGGACGCTGGTTGGGCTCGACGCCCCAGGCGTAGACGATTGCCATCTGCACGATCAGGAGCCCGATCATCAGCGCCAGCACCCCGCCGACGCCGTAGCCCCGGAACAGCGCTACGACGAGGAACGGGGTGACGATCGTCGCGGCGCGCCCGAAAGTGTTGCAAATGCCGTTGGCGCGCAACCTGATCTCGGTCGGGAACAGCTCCGGGGTATAGACGCCGAACAGGATCGCGACCTGGATGTAGATGGCGACGATCAGCAGGAACCCGACCGTGAGCAGCAGCGCCGGCGTGGACACGAACGGATAGATTGCGCCGAACACAATGGTGAGGATGGAAGCGCCGATGATCGAGCGCCTGCGCCCGAAATAATCGGCGCCGAACGCGCCGATCAGGCAACCGACCGGCGAACCCAGGATGATCACCAGCGTATAAGCGAACGAACGGGCGGTCGTGAGCCCCTGCTGCACGAAGAAGGTCGGCAGCCAGGTCACGAAGCCGAAGATCAAGGTGTTGATCGAGATCAGCCCCACGCAGCCGACGATCATCCGCTGCAGGATCGGAGGCCTGATCAGCGCGTCGAGACTGAAGTCGGTGGTCGGCGCCGCCGGCTCGGGCGTCGGAAGTGTGCCTCCCGCGGCCGCCTCGCGTTCGATCGATTGCATCAACGCCTCGGCCTCCGCGGTCCTGCCCTGCGCTTCGAGCCAGCGCGGCGATTCCGGAAGCGCCTTGCGCAAGTACCAGACGATGAGCGCGCCGATTCCGGCAACGACGAACATCGGCCGCCAGCCGAACATCGGAATCACCAAGGTTCCGATCAATGCGGTGGCCGGCAATCCCGATACGACCAACAGCGCCATGCTCGCGAGCAGGCGGCCGCGCAGCCGGGGCGGCACGAACTCGGTCAGGGTCGAATAGCCGACCACGATCTCGGCGCCGAGTCCCAGTCCCATGACGAACCGCAGCAGGTTGAGCGTGTCCATGCTCGGCGCGAAGGCGGCAGCGAGGGAAGCGATGCCGAAGATCAACAGGTTCACTTGATAGGTGAAACGTCGGCCGTAGCGGTCGCCGAGAAAGCCGGTGATGAGCGAGCCGAGCGTCATTCCCAGGAAGGTCAGCGACACGAACTGGGCGTTCTGGTTGAGCGTCGAGAAGCCGCTCTGCAGCGTCGAGCCGAGCACGGTGGTGCCGACATAGAGATCGTAGCCGTCGAAGAACATGCCGGCGCCGATCAGGAAGAAAATGCGCCGGTGGAACGACGAAAGCGGAAGCCGGTCGAGTCGTGCCCCGGCGTTGACCGTGCGAGACATGGTGATTCCCCCCGAGAAAATGCGCACGAGCATACGAGCCGGCGGTTCATCGTGGCAAGCTGCCCGCAGGCGGATTGCCCATCCGGCCTGGGCCGGGGCGGTCCGGGGCCGTTGCCATCGCTGCGGAACACCAAGCGCTCCCTGGCGAAAGTGCGTCGGGCTTGGCCGCGGATCCGGCTCGCGAGGGCCGGCGCGATTGAAAGTTGCGCCGGCATTGCGGTTACATGCAATGAATGGGCGGTAGGTGAAATGGGAGTCATCGATCGTGAGCTTCGACGAGCGCGCTTTCCGTGATGCGCTGAGCGTGTTTCCGACCGGCGTCGCCGTGGTGACGGCATTCTCGGACGCCGGAGAGCGTCTCGGGCTGACGGTCAGCTCGTTCAATTCGGTGTCGCTGTCGCCGCCGTTGGTGCTGTTCAGCGTGTCGCGCGCGGCGTACGGCTTTGCGGCATGGCAGCGCGTCGACCGCTATGCGGTCAATATCCTGAACGAGGATCAGGAGATCATGTCCAATCGCTTCGCCCGGGCGTTGGGCGAGAAATGGGAGGGCGTGAGCGTGCTGCCGGGCGAGACCGGAGTTCCGGTCCTGCCCAATGTGCTGGTGTCGCTGGAATGCGTGACCCATGCCCGCCACGACGGCGGCGATCACGAAATCTTCGTCGGCAGGGTGGTGGCGATCTCGGTACTGCACGCGGCCATGCCGCGTCCGCTGGTGTTTTTCCGGGGCCGTTACGGCAAGCTGAGCACCGAGGCGACCGGGCCCGCGCCACCGCCCGACGCGGTGTTCCTCCAAGGCTGGTAGAGCGCGCCTTCCGCGCGGCGATCGGGCCTCTCTCGACGAGCCGAACGAGGGCGGTGCCGATGCCGCGCACCCCGGTGCCCGCGCAATCGTCCCCGAAATTGAAAGTGGCATTGCCGTTGAAGGGGAGGGTCAGTTCCTGCCGGCAGCACCCCGGGTCGGATGCGGACAGCGTGCTTAGTCTAGACTAGCTCAAACCGAGCAGCGGAGGTTTTCGTTTGCTGATCCAGCTTGTCGCCGTGTCATAGGCATAGGCAAGCTGCAGACAGGCGAGCTCGCCGTGGTTCGGCCCGACGATCTGCAATCCGGTCGGCAGGCCCGTTTCATTGAAACCGGCAGGGACGGCGAGGGCGGGGCAGCCCGACATCGTGACGGGAATCATCACCTCCATCCAGCGATGATAGGTATCCATCTTCACGCCATCGATCTGCCGCGGCCAATGGGTGCGGGCATCGAAAGGAAAAACCTGCGCGCTCGGCAGTATGAGATAATCGTATTGCTCGAAGAATCGCCGCACTGCCTGATACCAGGACGAGCGCACGACAGAGGCGTCGAATACCTCGAACGCGCTCAGTCTCAGCCCGCGCTCTACTTCCCATTGTGCTTCCGGTTTCATCAACGCGCGTTTTGCCGGATCTGCATAAAACTCCTTGAGCTTGCAGCCGACCTGCCAGGCGCGCAAAGGCTGCCAGTTTTCCCAGACGCGATCGACCGGGTAGTCCGGCCACGCCTCCTCCACCGTGCAGCCGAGCGTCTCCAGCACGCCGATCGCGTGCTTGCAAAGATCGAGCACGCCTGGCTCGAAACGCAGATATCCGCCGAAACTTCCTGCCCAGGCCACGCGGGTGCCCCGGAAATCGCGCCGCAACGGCTCGACGACTTGCGCGGGATCCTGGCGGTTGGACAGGGGCGCGCGCGGGTCGTATCCGGCCAGGACCGAGAGCAGCATGGCCAGATCGGGCACGCTGCGGGCCATGGGCCCGGCAACCGAGAGCGAGGAGTTGAAGGCGTCGGGCACCGCCGCCGGGATCCGTCCATAGGAGGTGCGGAACCCGAGCACGTTGTTGAACGCGGCGGGATTGCGCAGCGAGCCGCCATGGTCGCTGCCGTCGGCAACCGGCAACATGCGAAGCGCGAGCGCCACCGCCGCGCCCCCGCTGCTGCCGCCCGCGGTTTTGGACGGATCGTGCGCGTTGAGCGTGGTGCCGAATACCGGGTTATAAGTCTGCGAGCCCAGTCCGAATTCCGGCGTATTGGTCTTGCCGATGATGATGCCGCCGGCCCGCTTGATCCGCTCCACGTAGATCGCGTCCTCCTGTGGGACGAAATCCTCGAGAATCGGCGATCCTTGCGTGGTGCGGATGCCTTTGGTGGCACTAAGGTCCTTGATCGCTTGCGGAAACCCGTGCATCCAACCCATGCACCGGCCGTGAGCGAGCGCATCATCGCGTTCCCGTGCCTGCTTCATCAGGTCGTCGGGGTCCTGCAGCGACACGATCGCGTTCACCTGCGGGTTGATCCGGCCGATATGGTGGAGATAGGCGCTCATCACTTCGGCACAGGATACCTGTGTGGATTGGATGGCCCGCGCGAGCTCGATCGCGTTCATCATCACGATCTCGGATACCTTTGCCGACCGTGCCGGGGCCGCAGCTTCGCCGGCGGGGTCGGCACCTTCCCTTCGTTCCGAAGTCGAACCCGTGGCAGCCATGTTCTCTCCTGCGCATCTCCGCGGGGTTGATCGCCGAGTGGTACCCACCGCAGTTTGAGACTCGGCAATTTCCCGGCACGAAGCACATCGAACCCCGTGTTCGCGAGGGCCGATCGCCGCGAACCCCTCGTGAATCTAACCGATTTTGGGCGGGATCATCGAGGCAAAAAGAGACCCCGGCTCCAGACCGGGCCGGGGTCAGTCCGACCGGCAGCCGTGAAGATGGGGAAAGGCCGACTGCCAGCGCGTTGCGCAGCATCGCATGAGAGCCGGGTGGCGGATGTGAAATGGCTCACATTGCGCATGCCGGCCAGGCCTCGCGCTGTGACGACGGCGCGCAATGAGTGCCCGCGACGGCGCAAGGCGCCGCTTGCCCCTCGCCGCGCGCGGCGGTTTTGCATCGGACCATTCCAGCGCGCAACATCCTTCCGGGCGGCCGGGAGGCCGCCCCAAATGCGCGGTGGCTCAGCGGCCCGGTCGGGCCTCGGCTGTCCTATTCGGCGGGCACGATCGAGGGGGCTCGGGCGGCGGCCCTGTCCTCGCCGCGCAGAAGCACGGCGCGCCGGATTTTCGCGATCATATTCCGGAGCGCCCGCGTCAGCGGATTCGGTTTCCGGAAGTGCGAGGCGAATTCCTTGTTGATTTCGAGGGGCCGCCAATAGCTGACGTGCCACTGCTGAAACGTCTGCCAGAGCTGGAGTCCCTGCTCACGGCGAACCGCGAGCATGGCGCAGTCGCAGCGGGCATGCAGCCGGACATTGCCCTCGCTGTCGAACTTGAATTCATGCCGGCTGGGGAAGTGACGAAGCCAGCCGCGCTTCATCTCGAAATCACTGGGGCTGGTCCGCAACGCGACGATCATAGGGCTGACGTCCAGGTAAGCCATTTCCAACCTCCTCAACACAAGGGGCCATCGCCTCATCGGCGCGCGAGGCGAACGACCCGGATCACTCGGCTCGGAATCGAAGCGGGCCATGATGCCCACCGCGGCGGTGGGCGTCGCCGAATACCCACCGCTCTCTGGACACGCCTCGGGAGTCTTCATGCGGCTCTTCGGCGCCCGGGAAACTACTTTCCCATCGGCAGAACTCGGGCGCACATGCCGGGTTCCGGAAAGCGCCGCATGGATCGCTGCAAAAAATTTAAGCGCGGCCGTCGCGCGAATGTCTTCTGTGAATTCCGCAGCGCAGGCCGCGGGCGAAGGCGTCGCGGTCCGGGTTTGGACGAGCGCGCCATGCGATTCCGGGCGGAGGATCGCGGAACTCGTGCGGCGTCGTTGCTTTAATGGTATTACACGGTATCGACCAACCGCCGCGGCTTCCCAAGCTATCGGTCGCATGATGATCCAGCCTGCCGGTCCGCACGCCGGCCCCGTCCTGATCACAGGCGCAAGCGGATTCATCGGATCCGCCCTCGTGCAGGCGTTCGGGCGCGCCGGTTATCCGGTGCGGGCGCTGGTACGGCGCTCCAGCGTGCGCACCAACCTCGTCGACTCCGACTGTGAGGTGGTGGAGGGCGACGTGCGCGATCGCGACGCGGTCGCCGCGGCGCTCGCAGGCGTCCGCTACCTCGTCCATGCGGCTGCCGACTACCGGCTTTGGGCGCCCGTTGCCGACGACTTGCTGCGCGTCAACGTGGAAGGCACCCGCATCGTCATGGAGGAGGCGCTTCGGGCCGGCGTCGAGCGCGTGGTCTATACCAGCAGCGTCGCCACCCTCGCGCTTCGCAGCGACGGCGCGCCCGCCGACGAAACGCGCACGCTCGGCGTCGAGCAGGCGATCGGCGCCTACAAGCGCAGCAAGGTGCTGGCCGAGCGCGTGGTGCAAGATCTCGTGGAGACCAGCGGTCTTCCGGCCGTGATCGTCAATCCTTCGGCCCCGATCGGCCCTCGCGACATCAAGCCCACGCCGACCGGCCGGGTGATCGTGCAAGCCGCATCGGGCCGCATGCCGGGGTTCGTGGATACCGGTTTAAACCTTGCGCATGTCGACGACATCGCAGCGGGCCATCTCGCCGCGCTGGAGCGCGGGCGGATCGGGGAGCGCTACATCCTCGGCGGAGACAACGTGCTGCTTCGCCAAATGCTGGCCGAGATCGCGCAGAATATCGGCCGCCGCCCGCCGCGGCTGAAGTTGCCGCTCGCCCTGATGTTCCCATTGGCGTGGGGCAGCGAAACCATGGCGCGGCTGGCCGGCACCACCCCGTTCGTCACCCGCGATAGCCTGCACATGGCGCGCCATCGCATGTTCTTCACCCACGAAAAGGCTCGCCGCGAGCTGGGCTACAGCTCGCGGCCGTACCAGCAAGGGCTCGCCGACGCCATCGCCTGGTTCCGCAAGGCCGGCTATTTGCGGTGAACGGGCCGGCCCCGAGCGCGGGCCGCGCGCAGGCTTCAATGCGCGGCTTCGCGGCGCTCGCGCAGGAATCGGAAGAACTCGATGCCTTCCCGCAATCGGCGCTTCATCATCTGCGGGCTGAGCGCCATCTCCGAGACGATCGATGCGATCTTCGGCGCGCGGAAATAGAAGCGGCGATAGAATTCCTCGACGGAATGGAAGATCTCCGAATGGCTGAGGTGGGGATAGTGCAGGGGCGCGATCTGCACGCCGCGCTCATCCACCAGCTCGGCGTTGGTCTCGTCGAGCCATCCGTTCTCCAGCGCCTGCCGGTGGAGATACGTGCCGGGATACGGTGCCGCGAGCGACACCTGGATGGTGTGCGGGTTGATCTCGGTGGCGAACCGGATGGTTTCCTGGATGGTCTCTTTGGTCTCGCCCGGCAGGCCGAGGATGAAGGTGCCGTGAATCGTGATCCCGAGCTCGTGGCAGTCCTTGGTGAAACGCCTGGCCACGTCGATGCGCATGCCTTTCTTGATGTTGTACAGGATCTGCTGATTGCCGGTTTCGTAGCCGACCAGCAGCAGCCTCAAGCCGTGGTCCCGCATCACCCGCAATGTCTCGCGCGGCACATTGGCCTTGGCGTTGCAAGACCAGGTCACGCCGAGCTTGCCCAGCTCGCGGGCAATCGCTTCGGTCCGCCGCAGGTCGTCGGTGAACGTATCGTCGTCGAAGAAGAATTCCTTGACCTCGGGAAACGCCTGCTTGGCCCAACGCACCTCCTCGACGACGTGGCCGACGCTGCGCGTGCGATAGCGATGCCCGCCCACGGTCTGCGGCCACAGGCAAAATGTGCAACGGGATTTGCAGCCTCGCCCGGTGTAGAACGACAGGTACGGGTGCTCGAGATAGCCGATGAAATACTTCTCGATCTTCAGGTCGCGCTTGTACACGGGGGTCACGAACGGCAGAAGATCCATGTCCTCGAGAACGGCGCGCTCCGGATTGTGCACGATCACGCCCTGGGCGTTGCGGAAGGACAGCCCGGCGATGGCCGGCCAGTCCCGGCCTTCCGCCACTTCCTTGATGGCGAAATCGAATTCCTGCCGGGCGACGAAATCGACGGCGGCGGAAGCTCTCAGGCTTCCTTCCGGATCGACCGCGACCTTGGCGCCGATCAAGCCCGCCTTGAGCCGCGGATTGCCGCGTTTCAGGGCTTCGATTGCGGCGAGATCCGCGGCGAAGGATGGCGCCGAGGTGTGCAACACGGCGAGGTCGAATCGACCGGCCTGGGCGGCGATTTCATTCAGCGAAACCCCGTGTGATGGCGCATCGATGAGCTTGCTGCCGGGCACCAGGGCTGCGGGTTGCGCCAGCCAGGTCGGATACCAGAACGAGCGAATTTCGCGGCGGGCTTGGTAGCGGGAGCCGGCGCCGCCGTCGAAGCCCTCGAACGAGGGCGCCTGCAGGAATAGCGTGCGCATCACCCGGCCGTCCTGCGCACCAGGATCCCCTGCGATGTTACCTGATAGGTTTCGCCGTTCCAGTTGACGCTGGTGCCGAACAGGCTCCAGACGAAGATCGCAAACGAAATCAGGTCCCGCAGCGGCACCAGCCAATAGGGCTGTCGCTCCAGGCGGAAGCGCCGCTCGACGCATTTCAATAATGTGACCCGGCAAATCACCGCAAGCGCCGCCAGCGCCACGGCCCCCCCGCCGGCTCCCAGCAGCGCCGCCAGTAGCGCGAGCGGGAACGGATGGGTGATGATCGAGCTGAAATAGCCGACCGGGTCGATGGACCGGATCGTCCGCCCCCACCGTAATTCATGGGAACAGAGCTGCCGGGCAGTTTGGTCCTTGCACAAATGGCCGACCGAAACCGCCGAGATCGCCACCTCGGCGCCCATCGCGCGCACTGCCTCCCCGATCGAATAATCATCCGCCAGCGAATCGGCAAATTGCTCGAACCCGCCGATTCGGGCCAGCATGTCGCGCCGGAGCGCGATCGTGGCTCCGAAGCAGGGCTGTGCAAGCCTGCAAGCCACGCCGACGATCACGCTGGGAAGAAACTGGGCGTTGGCCGCCAAGGCGGCTAGCCGGGCCCAGGTGCGCGTCCCGGACATTCCGTGATAGAGGCAGGTCACGGCGCCGATCCCCGGCTGTTGCAACTCGCCGACAATCCGCGCGAGGTAGTCGGGATCGACCTCGATATCGCTGTCGGCCAGGATCACGATGTCATGGTCGGCAAGAGCGGCCATGTTTGCCAAATTCGAAATTTTGCGGTTGCCGCCGTGCGCGCGCGGGTCGATCCTGAGTTCGATCTTGCTTTCGGGAAATGCCGCTTGCAGCTGTTTCACCAGGGGGATCGCGGCGTCGGCGGCTTCCTCGACCCCGAACACGATCTGCACCGGCGCCGGGTAACGCTGGCTGCAGAACGAGGCGAGACACCGGAAAAGTCGGGGACCCTCTCCATGCAGGGGCTTGAGAATGGTCACCGGCAACGGCTGGCCATTCGTGGACGGCCGGTGGCCGCGGAAGCGCAGCACCATGGCGGCTGCAGTCGCAAGATAGAGGCAGCCGATACAGGCCGCCAAGAAGCAGAAATCCGATAGCCACTGAATGATCATAGGGTTACCGCGCGGAGCTAATGTGCCAGCTCAATCCATGTTCCGCGTTTTCTGGAGTTCCGCGCCGGGTCTGTCGTGCCGAGGTGGATAGATCGCCGCAATCGGGCGCTAGCGAGGGGGAAGGTGCCATCGATTGGGGCACTGAAATGAGGCGTTCGCAAGTCGAATTCCCGACCCCCTCCAATTTTTGCGGGGTGCCGTAGCGGCGCTCGAGATCGGCTCGCGAGGCTGCGAGGTGACGCGCCAGTTCCCGCAGCGAGGTGTCCACGCGTCGGCTGATCTGCCGGCCCCAGCTCAGCGTTGCGCCTCCGGCGGAAAAACACGGAAATTGCTCGTTCCAAATATGCAACTCGATGACGCCCCCGCACCCGGCACGCATCGGAGCGAATCCCGGATCCGAGGCGCACAGCGGGCGCTGCCTTCCCGACCCCCGTTTCGTTTCCGGGTTCATGGATCGGAGCCGGCGGGCCGCTCGTAGGGAAGCGGCTCGTCGTAGAGCGTGGCGAGCACGATGCGGATCGTCAGGGCCACCGGCACCGCGATCAGCACGCCGGCCACCCCGAACAGCAGGCCGCCGGAAAGGAAGCAGAAGATCACCAGGACCGGATGCATGCGCGCGGCGTGGCCCAGCACGATGGGACCGAACAGCTGGTCGATCGAGAGTCGCAACGCGGCCGCGTAGATCACGTAGCCGATGATGTTCCACACCCCGGTCGCGGCCTGCAGCGCCACTACGCCGGCGATCACCGCCGCCATCAGGGGTCCGATCACCGGGATCATTTCGAGCAGGCCGGTCAAAATCGCAAGAAAGACCGCATGTTTGAGTCCGAGGATGAGGCCGAGCCCGACATAGGCCGCGACCCCTGCGTAAATGACCACGAGGACGACGCCGATGATGTAACGCTTGAGCACCGGATCGATCTTGGAGCCGATGTGCGCGATCAGCGCGCGTTGCTGCGGCGGGATCAGCCGGATGGTTCCCCGTGCCAGCTGCGGTCCTCCGGTCAGGAAATAGAACAGGATCACGAGCGTCAGAAACGTGCCGAACACGAAGGCAAAACTATAGACGGCAAGGGTGACGACTTCCGTGGTTTGCGCGGCCCAGCCGCGCACGCCCTCGACGGCTTGGTTGGCGAGCTGCGAGGCATTCATCGGCTCCCCGAGCAAAACCACCGTGCGCTCGCCGATCACCCCGCGGATGGCATCCTCGATGATGCGCTCGGTATCGGTGGCGAAATTCGCGAGCTCCACGAACAGCGCCGGGAGCCCGAGCTCGGCGAGGAGGGCGAGCGCGCCGGCGAGCAGGCAGAATACCGCGACCGCCCATACGAGGCGGGGCAGCCGGGTTCGGGCCGTGAGCCAATTCACGACCGGCGTGCAGGCATAGGCCGCCGCGCCCGCGAGTACGAAGGGCAGCAGCACGTGCCGGATCCCGTACAGGAACAGCACGATCACGACGAGCACGACCGTCGTCGCCCGGCCCGAGGCGCGGCGTACGTGCTCCGATAGTTCTCGATGCGGCATTTCGGGAGCCGGTTGGCCCGCATCGGGGAGTTCGTTCATGGGTAGGTGCGCCCTTTCCAGGTGACGCGCCCGCTCAGACGCCGCCGCACGCTGTCGATCGCGATCAGCGCGCCGGCGGTGTAGCCCAACGGGAAAATAAGCCCATACCAGAACGGGATGTGAAAGAACCGCGTTCCCGCGAGGTGCAGGCCGAAGGCGGCGGCGCTCGCGGCCAGCGCCAAAGCCAGCGCGCCGCACGCGCCGGGCACGCCGTCGCGGCAGGCCAGAGCGTCCATCAGCGGGACGAGCACGGCAACCCAGGCAAGCACCACTCCGGCCAGCGCGGTCAGGACTGTCGAGCGCGTGCCGCCGAGCATCTCCACCAGGTTCTTGGCAAGGCCGGGCCACAAGGTCCGCCATCCGCTGTACATGCGGGTCGAAAGCAGGCGCTCGCCGCCGTAGAGCGCGATCTTGCGGCCGGACCGCTTGATCAATCCGGCGAGCGCCGTGTCCTCGCAGATCGCATTGCGCACCGCCTGGTGTCCGCCGACCGCGGCATAGGCGGTGCGGCGGACGAGCATGCATTGTCCCGTGACATGGACCTCGGGCCGGCCGGGCGCAGGGATCCGTTCCAAGTCCCGGATGAATGCCAGCAGGTAGAGGCCGCACGGCAGGACCAGCCGTTCGGCGAAGGACTCCAGCTCGTGCCGGGGCGCCAGCGACAGCAAGTCGAGCGCCTCGGTTTCCGCGGCCTCGACCGCGCTGGCGATCAGCATGGGCTCGGCCGTCACGTCGGCGTCCATGAAACACAGCCAGTCGGCCGCGAGGGCGGCGCGGGCCCCGACCCAGCAGGCGTGGCACTTTCCGACCCAGCCCGGCGGCAGCACCGGCGCCTGCAGCAGCCGGATGCGCGGATCGCGCTCGGCAAACGCGGCGGCGATCGCGGCCGTTGCGTCGGTGGACTGGTCGTCGACCACCACGATGCGCAGTCCCGAACCAGTTTGGGTGCTCAGCGCAGCGAGGCAGCGCGCGATGTTGGCGGCTTCATCGCGCGCCGGAACGATGACGGCGACGCGCGGCGCTTGCCCGGAAAAGCCCGCAGGACGCAGCGAGCGCAATGCACTACGCTGGCGCAAGGCGCGCAGCAGGAGCCAGACGACGGCAATCAGCCATAGGATTGAAAGGACGAGCTCCACGTCAGGTCCGCCGCAAACGGGCCCGCCACGGAGACTGGTCTCCGGGGGTAATACAAGCGAACGTCAATGCGGATTGCCGCGGAATGTTCCGGTTCTCCAAGTCGACCCGGCTGGCGGTCGCGGCGGCGCCGATCGAGCAGCGAATCCCAAGCGTCTGCCTTGCAGTGCGCGCATTGCCGGGTGTCGGCGCCGTACCTATGTGCGTAATCATGTCTCGCGGCCTTCGTGACGTCATTCTGGTCGCCTGCGCATTGATCTGCGCGGTGGCCGCGATCTACGTCGTCTACAATATCGAAGTTTTCAAACACCGGTACGAGCTGCAAATCCTGGGGCAGCCCGATCAGCAACAGTAAACGTCGATCGGCTTCCTGAGGCTGATTGACGGTTTTGGGCAAGCATCCGTGACGCCTGTCGGGGCAGTTCAGATGCGCCGCACCGGGGTGTACCAGGCCAGCACGAGTCCCAGCGCCGAGAAGGCCGCGATCGTCAGGAACGCGGCGCGGAACGCTTCGTCGAATTCGCCCCGCAGGGCCGCCTGACGCGGAGCAGGCAGCGCCGCCAAGACATCGGCGCCCCGCTGCACCATCATCCCGAACAGCCGCGCAGCCTCCGCATCGGTCCATGCCAGCGTCGCGAACAGCACCGCGGCGACCAGGGCAGTCCCGAATGCCGCGCCGACCGATCGGGAGAATTGCACCGAGGCGGCCGCCGCACCGAGCATTTGCGGCCCGGCCGCGCTCTGCACGTTGATCTGCACGACCCCCATGACGGTTCCCATGAACAGCCCGTTCCACAACAGCACCCAGGCGAGAGCCGAAGCGCCGAGACGCGGCAGCCAAAATGCCAGAAACAGCAGAGTGATCGTGACGAAGATCAGACCGTAGGACGGAAAAATCGAAGTTCGTCCGGTCCTGCTGATGACGCGCCCGGTGATCATCGAGCCGATGCCGATGCCGATCGTAAGCGGCACCAGCAGGAGCCCGGTTTCGGACGCCGATGCGCCACGGGCGACGCGCAGATAGATCGGCAGCAAGGTGATCAGCGAGACGAGGGCGGCGCCATGACAGGCCGCGAGCGCGTCGCTGCGCCAGATCGCCGGCTGGCGCAACAAGCCGATCGGCAGCAGCGGGAAGGGCGCCCGGCGCTCCTGGCGCAACAAGAGCGCGAGCGCGACGAGGCCCAGCGCGGCCAGCGCCGCGATCGCCGGCAGTGCCCGGACCTCCGCGTGCTGGATCTGCTGGAGCGCAAGCAGCGTCGGAGCGACGAACCCCACGAACAGCAGCAGGCCGGTCAAGTCGAAGCGATGTTCGCTGCGAAAGCCCGGTTTGGCCTCGAGCCGCAAGGTCAGCAGTACCGCAACGATCCCCAGCGGCAGGTTGATCAGGAATATCGAGCGCCAGCCCAGGTGCTGGGTCAGATAGCCGCCCGCGACCGGCCCGAACGTGTTCGATGAGACCACCACCGCCGCGAGATAGCCCTGATAACGCCCGCGTTCGCGCGGCGGCACGGTTTCTCCGATCAGCGCCTGCGACAACGTCATCAACCCGCCGCCGCCCAGCCCCTGGAGCACACGGCCGAGGGTGAGCATCTCGATGCTGGTGGCGAACGCGCAAAACAGCGAGGCGGCAAGGAAGATCGGCAGGGCGACGAACATCAGCCGGCGACGGCCGAATACGTCGCCGAGCTGGCCGTAGACCGGCGCCGCCACGGTGCCTGCGACCAGATAGGAAATCACTACCCAGGAGACGCGCTCGACTCCGCCGAGCGATGCGGCAATCGCCGGCAGCGCGGTGGCGACGATGGTCTGGTCGATCACCGCCAGGAACATCGGCACCATGATCGAGGGGAACACGCGCAGAAACAGCGAGCGCTGCCCGGGCGCGGCAGGCTTCCCGGTGGGGGCGGCTTCTCGCATCGGCAAGGACATGGGAAGTCGGGGTTCCGGCGCCGGCGGAAAGACGCGTTGTGGCGCTTTTGACGGTCCCGAAGCGTCTAGCACGCCTTGTGCAAACGGCAACGTCGCGGATCGGGAGCGTTCCTCGCGAGCCGAGCCGGGCACCGGCGGTTAAGCTTAACCGGCTGCAAGCTTTGCGGGCGCGCCGCGCGGATGGCTATGCTCGCGCACCGCGGACGTCCGGGACCACAATGGCTCGCATCAGCGCCCATCGGATCGCGTTTCAGTGCCCGGAATGCACGTATCAAATGCGGCAGACCTTGGGCTGGCTCGAGGTCAATCACATCATCACCTGCCCGGGTTGCGGGACTACGATCCGGCTGAACCCGGACAAGCTGGTCGAATCCGTCGAAGCGATGGAGCAGGCGTTCGAGCGCCAGCCACGGGCCATCCAAATCGAGCCTCGAATGACTCCGGTCAAGGTTCGATGAGGTCGAGCCCGGCCGGCCCCGCCGGCTTGGAACATCGCGGCGCGGTGCCGGTTTTTCTCAAGCGTGCCGCTCATAGCCGAGCGCGGGTGTCACATGACAAAACGTGCACGTCGGCGCTGGTCCCGAGAAGTGACCGAACGCAGCGACGCCTTGGATCTACGCGCAGGTGTCTTCACCTGGAAGGACCCGAAGCGCATCGCCGCGTCGCTGAAACGCTCCGCGGAGAGCAGCAAGCGCAGGAAGGCCGACCCATTCCGTTCGGCGCTGTCGATGCTGACGTTTTACATCAACCGCGCGGGCAAGAACCTGCCCGCTTCGCGCCGACGCGTCCTGATGCGGGCCAAGGACGAATTGCGCAGGCGGTTCGGGCGGGAGTGAAACGCCGAGGCGGGGCATGCCGGTTCAATGTCTTCGTGCGAGAAAATCCGCGGATGCGCGCGGGTCGATCGGCTCGTTGCGAATTCCCGCGGCTCGCACACGGGCCTCGAGCTCGCCCGCGGTCCATCGCCCGGCCTTGATCCGCTGCTCCATCGCGAAACGATCGAGCACGAACGGCTTGCCGGCGAGCCGACAGACCGCCGCGATCGTGCACGCGACCGGGCCGGGGACGGCGCGGATTCTCGCGACTTCCTGTTTCATGACTGCCGCGCCGGCAGGAAACAGACTTCGGTATTCCGGGCTGATCGGTAGCAGGTACGCCTCCATTCGCGTCGAGGCCAGCAAGCGCGTGACCAGCACCGCGAGGATCGCCAGCCTGGTCCACTGGGCCTTGCGGGCGGATGCGAACAGCTGACCGGCTCCGTCGAATGCGAGCCCGAGCCCGATGGCGCTGGCGACCGCAAGCTCGAACTGGGAATTATTGCCGACGGCGTCTGCGCAGGATTGCAGGAAAAAGGCCGCCAAGGATGCGGCAATGTGGATCTGTGTGAAGCGCTTGGCATCGCCGCTCGGCGCGAACCACGCCCAAATCGCCCATATGACCAGCGCCGGCGCGATCCACTGCAGCCGGCCCGACATGTGCAGCGCCCGCAGCAGCGAATAATGCCGGGCGAACAGCAGCTGATCGAGGAAGGGGCTGCCGAATATCGTGAGGCAGACCAGGAGACCGATGAGCGCCGCAGCCACGCAACCGACGGCGGCGCGGAGGCCGCGCCGCCAATCCATGCTGCTCACCCAGATGAGCGCCGCGGCCGGCGTGGCGATCAAGGTATGCCTGTAGAATCCGGCGAGCGCCATCAACACGATCGCCGGTTCGATCGCGCGGTGGCGGCGATGGCGGGCCAATAGCCAGGCGAGCGCTCCCGTCATCAGCGCATTTGCCGGCAAATGCGGATCGTTGACTCCGACGTAGCCGTCGAAGAAGCGGGCCATCATGGCCAGCAGCCACAAGCCGCCCAACGTCGCCGAACCCGCGCTGCCTCCGAGTTTCCGGATGCAGATCGCGGTCGCGGCGGCGGTCGCGATCAACGCCACAAGCGAGAGCGCGCGCCCGAGATACGTGGCATCGAGACCGGATTTCGCCAGCAGGCCGACCAAGTAGAACGACAGCGGCGGATAATTGTTGGTGATGAGATCGTCGGCAGCCGGATACAGCGGCCGCGTCCCGAATGCCGCGTCGGCGTTGTAGGCGTTCCAGGTATCGTCGACGCTGATCTCGAGAGGAAATGCGGCGCGCCAAATCGGCCATGCGCAGTAGATCGCGGCGAGGGTGGCGAGAACGGCAAAGCCCGCGCCGATGGCGGCCCGGTATCCTTCGGTACTGCGCGCGCTCGATTGGTTTCGCCGCGGCGGTCGCGCCGGGGCGCGCGCGAAGCTTGCGATCCGACGCATCTCGATCATCGACAAAACGCCCCCGGCAGCGTGGTGCCGAGGCAATAACAGGTCGAAGCCGTTAGCAGAAGAGCGCGGGGAGGTCGCCCGCAGACCGAAGTCTCAGGCCCGAAATATCAGGGCCACAAGGGGAGCAGATCCAAACCTGCGGCCACTACCGCAACGGTGATCGCGGAGCCCAGCAGGAGCCCCACTGTGATGCGGATGAATACGGTCCCGAGCCTGCGCATTCCGCCGACCGGCGTGGTTTGGTGATGGGTCTTCATCGCATTGCCATTCCCGGCTCGCGGCCGATGCCCCATCGCCTTGAACACGCAGCCCGCGGCCATCCTGCGCGTGGAATTCCGACCCGCATATGCACCGAGTCGGGCCGACCGGCTTGATACGCGGAAATAGGCAAGAAACGACCCCTCCGCGAGGTTTGCATGCATGCCCCGCGGAATTTGCATGCTGCACGCGTCCCGCGGCCTGCCAGCGCAAACTCTAACGCATCCATCGATTCGCCAACGTGAACCGCTTCACGATCGATATCGTGAGGGCATGGGCCGCGCCCGAACTCGAGGATCGATGCAGCGCCGAAATCGGGCGGCCACGCCTGCGGCACGCTGGAATCCGCGGCGCGCGGCTCGACGGCGAAGCTCCGCTTCGGCCGCCCGATATGCTATGAAATTCGCTGGATATGGGCGACAGCCGCGCCGCGAACGATCGCGCGCGCGAGGCTGGAGGAGCGCGCCGGGATGGCAAACGAGGCGAAAACGGTTCGGCGTATTCTGCATTTCAGGATCAGGACGCCGACGACGGAAACCAAACAACTGCTTCCGTTCATCAAGGCCGCAATCCCTTTTTACGAGGCTTTCGGGCGCACCCGCATCCGATTGCTGCACAATGTCGACGATCCGACGCAATTCGTGCAGGTGGTGGAATACGAGACCGAGGAAGCTTTCGAGATGAATCGGCAGAGGGTCGCCGGCGACCCGACGCTGCGCGCTTTTTTGCAGACTTGGCGCACGCTGGTGTCGCAGGCGATCGAGATCGACGTTTATGAGGATGTGACGGACGCGATCGAGTAAGGCCGACCCTTGCGACGGCCTGCTAGCTAATACCGCCGCGGGCCGTCCCAATTGAAGCGCCAGTTCAAGCCGCCGCGAACGACGTGGGACTTGAGCTCCACACTGTCACCCGGCACCGGCGTGCTGGAGCCGAGGTCGACGTAGAGGTATTCCGCTTTGGCGCTCAGGCTCGGCGTGAAGGCATATTCGACGCCCGCGCCCAAGGTCCAGCCCGCCTGGGTGTTGGTGCCGCTGAGGATCGTCACCGGCGGGCTCGTAATGGTGCCCTTGACGTCCCCGACCGCCAAGCCGCCGGTGACATAGGGCAGGAACCGGTCGAACGCGAAGCCGACCCGGCCGCGCACCGTGCCGAGCCATTGCAAATAGCTGTCGTACTGGACCCCGCCGATGGGACCGCTGTTGCCGTGGATTTTCGCCCAGTCGAGATCCCCCTCGAGACCCCACACCCAGGAACCGACCTGATAGTTGAACCCCAGGGTTCCGCCGATCAGACCGCCGCTGACCCCGAACTCTCCGGTCGCGTTGCCGAAATTGGCGTCGGTGTGGCTCGATCTGCCCCATCCGCCCCCGCCGTTGAGGCCGAAATAGAGCCCGCTCCAATTGAAATAGGGCACCGGCGCATAGGGCACATAGGCCGGCGCCTTGGTCGGCACGCGGGTCGACATGTCGGTTGCCTGCACCTGCAGGCATGCGCCGAACACCGCGGCTGCCGCAGTCGCACTCGTAAAGAAACGCTTCCACATGGCGAAACCGGCCCCTTTTGGGCCCCATCCGCCCCCGAACGGGTACCATACCACAGAATGCCTGTGTAATCAGTAAAGACGGCAGCTCTAGGGAGCGCACTGGTAACAAGGTATTGATCGATCGGGAGGAAGAGCCTTCGACAGCGGTTGTCGATCGCCCGTGGCTCAAGCCCGCGACCGAGTTTCCACGGCCCCGGTCGGCCGGTCCGATCTTCCCCGCCGTGGTAGAGTATGGCGCGCCTTCCAACGGGTCCATGCCGCAGGATGAGCGAACCTCGCAAGCTCGCCGCAATTCTTGCCGCCGACGTGGCGGGCTATTCCCGGCTGACCGGCCTGGACGAGGAAGGCACGCTCAAGCGCCTCCGCAAGCTGCGCCGCGAGCTAATTTCCAATCTCACGGATGTCATGCCCCCATTTTCGCCGACCGGAAGATGTTGCCAGATACGAAGAGGGCCTGCGCAAAGCCGGATTGCCGGAGTGATCAGCATGGCCGCTCGCGCCGAGGTGATCCGATGAGGCGGCGGGAGTTCGTCAGGTTTCTCGCCAGCGGGGCTGCCGTGCAGCTGGTGGCTGGGGCAGCGTCGGGGCAAGAGGTCGGACGGAGCTATCGTCTCGCTTGCTTGGTTCAGGCACACCGGAATGCTCCTAATTGGATCGCCTTCTTCGAGGAGCTGCGCAAGAACGGCTTTGTCGAGGGTGTCAATCTCTCGATCGTGGACGGGTTCAACACCCCATTGAACCGCGCGGAGATAACCGCAACGGCGCTCGTCAATGCCCGGCCGGACGCCATCATGACTGCAGGAGCCCTGACAAGGGTGGTGCAGCGAGCAACGCAAACCATTCCGATCTTGACGGTTTCAGATGATCTATTGGCGGAACAAGCGGTCGCCTCACTTGCCCATCCCGGTGGGAACACCACGGGGATCAGCATTTTGGCCCCCGAACTCGACGGCAAGCGCCAGGAAATTCTCCTGGAAGCGGTTCCCCTCGCCCGTCGCCTCGCTATCCTCGTAGACCCAGTCGTGACGGCACCGCACCAGCTCGACGCGCTGCAGGATATTGCGAAGGCTCACGGGATCACGGTATCCACTCACATTGCTGCCAATTCGGACGAGATCATGCCGGCGATCGACGCTGCCCTGGCCGCAGGAGCGCAAGCACTCAACGTGCTGGCCTCATCGCTCTTCAACAGGTACCGCGCGCAGATCATCGAGCGCATGGCAGCGATCCGGCTGCCCGCCATCTATCAATGGCCCGAAATGGCCGAAGGAGGGGGTCTCATCGCGTATGGCCCACGCTTTGTCGGGCTTTATATCCCGCATGCGCTGCAGACGATCAAGGTCCTCAAAGGAATGAAACCTGCTGATATTCCTGTCGAGCAGCCGACCAAATTCGAGCTGGTCATTAATCTCAAGACCGCCAAAGCCCTCGGCCTCACCGTGCCGCCCTCGCTGCTCGCCCGCGCCGATGAGGTCATAGAATGAGACGCCGACCGCCGGGTGCTCGTAGATCGCCTCTTCGATGTTGCGCGGGAATACGTTGCAGCCGCCGGACAGGATCATGTCCTTCTTGGGGTCGACGAGGGTGACGAACCCGTCCGCGTCCATGTAGCCGATATCGCCGGCATGGAGGCGCTTCGGGGGCACCCTTGGAGCCGAACACGCGGGCGAGGCCAAGCAAGCAATTTTGCAGCCTGGTGGCAGGCCAAGACAAAGCCCCGGCCGGGGGACCCGACCGGGGCTTTTTTGCTGGGCGGCGTTGGGGGGAACGGGGGGCCCGCCCAGCGAATGAGTCCTACCTAATCACACTTGTCCATGGCTTCGCTGGCTCGTTTTGTCGCATGGCAGCTTGTGCCGCAGCCTCGGCCCCGGAGGGTGCGGAGCGCCGGAAAATCGACGCCCAGCCGGATGCGCGCTGGCGGCCCTCCGGGACGGACCGCGAAGCGACCCGGCGTGGCGCGGGGCAGCCTTGCCCGAGCGCGGCGTGTCAGGGTGTTTTTGTCATGATAAGCCTTCGCCATGGCTCAAGCGCTCGAGATCCGGACCGAAACCAAGCGCCCGCGCGACACGCGAGTCATCGGGCTTACCAGCGGCGCGCATTTCGTCAGCCATTTCTACATTCTCCTGCTTCCGCCGCTGTTTCCCTTCGTGCGGGCCGAGTACGGCGTGAGCTATATCGATCTCGGGCTGGCGCTCGCCGCCTTCAACTTGGTCTCGGCCGGGCTGCAGACCTCGGCCGGGTTCCTGACCGACCGGGTCGGCGCTTCGGCCGTGCTGGTTGCCGGGCTCTTGCTGAGCGCGGGCGCATTCGCGCTTGCCGGGCTGGTGCCCTCGTTCTGGTTCCTGGTGGCGATGTTCGCCGTCGCGGGGCTCGGCAATACGGTCTATCACCCGGCCGATTACTCCATCCTGGCCAATCACGTTTCCGCCCAGCGGATGGGGCAGGCGTTCTCGATCCACACCTTCGCCGGCATGCTCGGGTCCGCCGTGGCGCCGCCGGCCTTGCTGCTGCTGCAAGACCTGGTCGGCTGGCGCGGCGCGTTCGTGGCGGCGGCGCTGCTCGGGGTCTTGGCTGCGGCCGTGATGATTCTCCAGCGCGATGCCTTGGGCGGGCCGATCCCACGGGCAGCGAACCGGCCGCCCGAGGAGGCCGCGAACGGCGAAGGTTGGAAGCTCCTGTTCTCGCTGCCGCTCCTGCGCAATCTCGCGTTTTTCGTGATGCTGGCGATCACCGCCGGTGGAATGCAGAATTATTCGGTGGTGGCATTGGGCGCGCTCTACGGCACGCCGCTGTCGATCGCCAACGCGGCGCTGTCCGCCTATTTGCTGATGATCTCCGTAGGGGTCCTCGTGGGCGGCCTGCTGGCGAGCCGCACCCAGCGCCACGACCTCGTCGCCGTCGCCGGGCTGATCGCGGTCGCGATCACGGCGCTCGCGGTCGGACTGGTCTCGCTCGGTGCCGGATTGTTGATCGCCTCGATGGCCATCGGCGGATTATTTGCGGGGCTGATCATGCCGTCGCGGGATATGATCGTGCGTTCGTTGGCCCCGCCCGGGTCGTTCGGCAAGGTGTTCGGATTCGTGACCACGGGCTTCAATCTCGGCGGCATCGTATCGCCGCTGCTGTTCGGCTGGCTCATGGACCAGGGACATCCGCGCGCGATCTTCCTGCTGGGCGCATGCTGCAGCCTGCTCTCGATCCCGACGGTCCTCGGCTTTGCGCGCCGCCGCAGCCCGCAAGAGAGGCGAGCGTGAGCCTGCCGCGCATCCCTGCCGCCGAGGGTCACGGTCGCGGCGATGCCGTGCTGGCCGGTGGTGTCGAGACCCGCCCGGAGCCCGCGATACCAACCTGGGCCACCGCGGATCTCACCAATGTCATCCCATTCGTCAAACGCCAGCGCGAGGCGGGCGAGACCGGCGCACAGATCCGGCTCGTGCCCGGTGAGCGTCCCGCGCCGGCGGCCCTGAAACAGGACCGGGGCGGGTGGATGCTCGCTCTGCTGCTGGGCTCGTTCGCCGCGCATGCGGGCGTCTATTGGGTGCTCAACCGCGAGCCGCCGCCGCTGGCGAGCGTCGGCGTCGAATCCATGTCGGTCGAGATCGTGCTCGGCACCGATATGCCGGCAGGGCGCGCGGAGGAGCCGGCAAAATCCGAGCAAGAACCGGCGCAACTCTCCCCGCAGGCCGCGCAAGAAGTGGCGCAACCCGAGCCCCGCCAGGAAGCGCTTCAGCAGGTCGAACCGGAGCCGTCGCCCCCCGCGGAAGCTGCGCCAGTATCCACTGCCGAG
>WNFW01000084.1_pt1 | contig 51096 bp, 52 predicted proteins | sample 5400131 | NCBI WGS metagenome assembly WNFW01 (sample SAMN13153362, study PRJNA577476) | soil metagenome | isolation source: 20 cm soil or saprolite under grassland replicate 1 | place: USA:California | collected 2016-06-15
TTGAATCTCTCTCACTTTTTCATCAGGTTCAAATACCAAGCCTCTGCAGTGCCATCCCCTTTCGGGTCCCGGAATCGCGACCCCATAAATGGGATGATGCTTATATTCCAGCATTCTTCTATCGCCTTTCGCCAGTCCACGTAGTATACGGGAGTGACCGCGTAAACGCCAACGAAACGAAACTAAACGCCACCGCTCGGAAAACTTTTTTTATTGACAGGAATTTTTTCCAAGCGCTAGATTGCCTGGCAAATATGAATCCGTTTGTGAGCTCCCGAAGTGGTTATCGGCTATGCCAATATTAGCGCGCGCGTCAGCCCGCCGTGAATCGCGCAAGAGACGCGAGTGGCTTTATCGATCACCTTTACCGCGCCTATGGCGTTAAGTCGCAGTAGATTTATAAACGGGATGAAGCTGAACATCGACAGGCTCGAAGCGGGTCGAGAACTGGATGCGTTAGTCGCTCAAAACGTCATGGGATGGAAAAACGTCCATCGGGAGGACATTGGCAGAGGTGGCAAGCGCGACCAGTATCGCGGAACAAAACCGGATAAACTCGGTCGCTGGCGCTCCGCCGATGTGCGGCATTACTCGACCTACTCCGCCGACGCCTATCTCATACTGGCTCGAATGAAAGAGCTCGGGCTTTGGGAGAGATATGTGAAGGAACTCTCAAAGATGACTCAGGCCAAGGGCCTGCCGTTCGACTGGGCGACACCGGATCAGTGTTGCCGCGCGGCATTGAAGGTCGTAAAGAATCGCCGCTAGGTGTTGAGTATTGCTTTGCAGATCAAGGCTAGGCAGAAGGAGGGGTGTCAGGATTCTGTCGGTGGAGTTTATTTTGAAAAGACACACTCAATTCATCTTCTTTGATCTTTTTTCTCTTTCTCTCTTAAGTCGAGCATCGGCTTGTTTGATCCAATAATCGGATTCTTTGTGTGCCTCTGGATCATCGTATCCGAGAAAATACTGGTTCGGATCCATACCATCTTGGCCGATTTCTTCCGTGTTAATTAAATCCTCTACAACGACCAAGCGATTCGATTCCTGTTCGATGCCTCGCGGTTGGGTTCGCGCCGCGTCGCTCTCTCCGACAGCTTCGACTAGCGCCCAGCAAATTATGGCCCGATTGAAAATCTTTATCTGACGATTTTCTGATTCTTGGCAATGAACGGCTTTCCAACCTATCTGAGCTGGAATGATTTGAATAATTTTCCATTCTTTATTTTCGTTCATAAATCGTCTTTCTTCCGGCGTTAAACAGTTTTTTTCATGGTTTCCAGGAATACATTATTTCTTTGAGTCGACGCATGATCTGCGACTCGTGCTTTCGTATGCGGCGTACCGAGACCTGCATCAAGACTCTGAACGGCGGCGGGCAGAGGGTGACGAGGATACCGATTACGTGTACTTGTAACCGAATTCGGCATGTTCAATTGCATCCAGAACGGTGCTTTCGATTTTGTCGAATTCCTTGTCCGTAAACCAACGTGTAGGAATTTCAACTCGTGCTTCCTTATATTGGGCGGGATTCTGAAAGATGCACAGAGAGTCTGAATCGGTGGGATCATTGCGCGAGGGTTTCATTATTATCCAAAGCTCATCTTCCTTATCCAAGATCGATTGGAGTACCTCTCGCTTGGTCGACGCTGTTACCATGGTTCAGCTTTATGAGATCGTGCATCGTAAGTCAATTTAGCCTGGTCATACGGCCGCGCCCATGCGTGATCCACATCGAGCGCTTTTGATCACACACCTAAATCTTTCGGCGACAGACGGCTACCCATGCGGTTTAGCAGCAGTGAGCACTGGAAAAATAGAATTTTTCTTCCTCGGCCTAAGACTTGATTTGCTTTAGAGCCGCTCAAGGGCTACAGTGACGGTCATGGACACAGCCATCCGAACAAGTAAGAGATACAGAATAAAGGAATCTTACCGTAACCAGGCCTATGTTGGGGTAGTGAATTTAGACCCTCGCACAAACTCCTGGTCATGGAAAGGTCATGTAGACTTTAATGAGGGTCTTCATTCCATGTTCAACAGCCGTACTTTTACAACCGCGTTGGAGGCTGAAGGCCATATGCGTCAATTCGCGCATCAGTGCATTGATAATCGGCTCAATGCAACCCAGCCACACGGTTTCTAATCTTTCCTGTCCGTGGTTTTTTTCTCCTGATTTACCGTCTCGCCACAGCGAAAGTAACGATCAGCGCGAGGAAGCTCAAAGGTAAGGCTTAAGGGGCAAACGACGCGATCGCGAAACTTGCCCGCTTCGAGAATTCCCGAAATGTCGAAATGATCTTATGTAACTCCGTACAAGTCGTCATTTGCGATGGCTCCGTGATCTGCGAGTTCTCTGAATGTGGGCTGTAGAGACTGGAGGTGGAGAACGATGGCGCGTTTTTCGTCCGGGGTAATGGGCCGGTTGGTCTCGTAATCGCGGATGAACTCTACCAGTTCGCCGAGTCTCAACACCGACACCGCAGGCTTAAAGAGCTTAAGCCTTGCACGTGAGTTCACAAAAACCAGCAGCGGAGCGACGTAAGGAATCCTAGTTTGCGGCCCGGTAAACAAGCTACCGATGCAGCCGCGTACGGCCATGCTATTCCGCTTGGCTTGCTTGCTGAGGCTCCGAATCCGGTGCCCGTTGACGAACCACTGTTCTTCTTCGCACTTGACGAAACCCGAATAATTCTTGGTCTCGATAGCAAAAACACCGTTGGGACCGATAAGCAGATGGTCGACGTTGCCCTTATTGCCCGGCAAGACGAGATCGTTGAGCACGACGTAATCGTCGGGCAAGGCTTTTAGCGTCTGAGTGACCTTGGATTCTCCCTTCTTCCCCAAAAACCAACGCTGCCAATGGCGAAAGCTCACCTTGAAAAGCACCAACAGAAAGGCGATTGCGATGAACCCGGTTTGTGAGGCGTGAAAATGGAGGGACAAGACCCATATCATGAGGACCAAGACGAAGAGGCCGATGCTCATGAAAAGATAAAAGCGAATCCGGCGGTCAGTAAACTGTCCGCCTCTTATTAAAAGCCTCATGGCAAACGCTTCTGAGAGGCAAGCTGTGTGCCAGGGCAGGCGATGATAGTTCCTGGAACGCCAGAGAACGTGAGGTAAAGTTTCCGGTAACGTAACGTGACACCTTCGTCACGAATTGTGAAAAATGGATTCGACAAGTCTGGCTGCGATTTTTTTCTCCTCCCTAGCTAACACTTGATTTTGACATTTCGGGAATTCTCGAAACGTCGTAATTGATTAGCCGCTTTTCCCTTGACCCTCGTTGCGCTACTGACCTAGTGTAAAATGCTCTTATGAGAATCGCGTTGGCACAATGGCCTTCGAAGAAGTGCCTTGGCCAGCGGTTAAAAAATTTGCTCTCGGGAGACAATTGTATGACGATTTTAACAACGGTTCGGCTCTTTGCACTGAGCTTAGCTCTTTTATTCCTGACGCCAACCGTCGGGTTGGATAGAGACGCCTCAGCTCAAGCGCCAAATCTAGAGGCGGCCAAGAGAGAAGGGAAAGTCGTCATCTACGGCACCGTCGTGCCGCAAATCATGAGTCTCATCGAGAAAGGTTTCGAGGCAAAATACGCCATCAAGGTCGAGTATTGGCGCGCCGATGCCACCAAAGTCGTCGAACGGGCGCTGACCGAGTGGCGTGCCGGTCGGCCGGGCTTCGACGTCGTGACCGGCGCCCGCGGCGCACTGCTCCTGCTGAAAGAGGAGAATGTTTTTAGCAAATATATCGCTCCTTCGACGGAGGGTTTTCCAGCAAAGTTTAAAGACAGGGACGGCCAGCTCACCTCCTGGCGGGTGACTCCGGTCGGGGTATTGTACAACACCGAGTTAGTCAAATCCGCGCAGCTTCCCAGAAGCCTTGACGATCTTCTCGATTCCAAATGGCAGGGTAAAATCGGTATGCCGGATCCTTCTCGACACGCCAGCACGGCACAGTTTCTCTGGAATCTGGAGAAGATCAAAGGCGAGAAGTGGATGGATTTTGTTAAAGCCTTGGCTGGTCAGAAGCCGTATCTGATGGAGTCTTACTCCTCGGTTCCTACCGCGATCATCCGCGGCGAGAGCCTGCTTGGGATCAGCTATGTTCAATACGTCGTTCAACAGCCGGGGCCGATTGGCTATGTTCCGATGGACAAGTATTTCACCGATCCGAGCGATATCAGCGTCAGCGCCAAGGCGGCCAACCCGAACGCCGCGAAGCTTTTTATCGAGTACATCTGTTCATCCGAGGGGCAGAAGAAAATTGCCGGCACGGGAGAGTTTGTCCTCTCCCCGAGCGTTTATCCACCGGTAAAGGAGGCGGAGAAAGTCGCCCGCAACATGGTCTTCATGGATAATCCGACCGCCGATCAGCTCAAGAAGCTGCAAAGCGATTTCCGCCCGATCTTTTTGGCGCAGTAAAAAACAAGGGTCAATGAGGACGGATGAAAACGGAGCGGGAAAACGCCGCCCTCAGCTTTCATCCGTCAACGAGATTACGTTTGAGGTCAAACTTTGGAACGACCAGCAACCACTCGACAAAACGATCGTTGCCGAATCTGCTTGCATAAAGCCCGACCAGTCCCAACGGTAAAAAGATCAACGTAAGAAGCGAAACGAGCCATGATGATTCATACCCCATCCAACCAGCGACGTACGGCAGGAGCGCAATCTCTAAACAGACGCCGCTCGTGAAAACCAGCAAATTTCTTTTCCATCGACGGCTCTGTAGACGGATGGCTTCCGAGTCCCAGAGGCACAGAAAAATTCCATGCAAAAGTGAGGGTTCGTTAGCTTGCATTTAGGTCCATTATCCTTTCACACCTGCCATCAGCTGACTCAATAATCGAAGCAACATCCCTATGAGACGACCCGAAGGAGAATGTTAAAGTTGTCCGGAAAAGAAATCAAGCACAAAAAAATTTCGCGCCGCGGCGTCCTCTTTGCGCATCAAACGGGCGCTTTCTACGTGAGTCGACCGCCCGGCATGTGAGGGAAGGCGCTCATCTCATGAGCCAGCCCTAAGGGCGGCGTTTTGCAGAGATAGGCGGGCTTGAGTTGATCGCTGCGGCTCACGCCGAGAAGCCCCATGGTTGTGATGATCTCGCTTTCGAGGATCTCGAGGACGCGCACCAATCCTGCCTCGCCTGCCGCTCCGAGACCCCAACCTTGAAGCTTGCCGATGGCGACGGCATTGGCGCCGAGCGCGACCGCCTTGACCACATCGCTGCCGCGCACAATACCGCCGTCCAAGACGATTTCCGCCCTGCCCCCAATCGCCTCGACGATCTCCGGCAGCATTTCGATGGTGGCCCGGCCATGGTCGAGCTGGCGCCCGCCGTGATTGGAGATATAAATCGCATCGACGCCGTGCTCGACGGCGGTTACCGCATCTTCCGCCGTGGCTACTCCTTTGAGAATAAATGGCAGGCCGGCTATCTCCCTGATCGCATCCATGATCTCCCAGGTAAGTGCCGCCCGATGCTCGTACCCCGAACCCCGCCGGCTCGGGGGGAGCCAACGATCCATCATCTGTCGCTCGCGGTGGCCGTAGTGAGCGGTATCCACGGTGAGGCACAAGGCTTGGTAGCCCGATTTCTTTACACGCGCGAGGAGAGCCTCAATCCACTTCATGTCGCCCTGGACATAGAGCTGAAATATCTTTGGATTCCGGCTCGCGGCCGCAATCTCCTCCAAACTTGGCTGCGTTACCGAGCTGACAAAATTCACCGTCCCAAACGCTTGAGCCGCTTTGGCAACGGTCACACCACCCTCAGGTGTAATTATCTGCAGCGACCCGATGGGCGCCAGCATTACCGGCATCCGAAGCTTGTGATCCAGAAAGGTGGTCGATGGGTCGACCCTGGAGACATCCACGAGAACGCGGGGCCGAAAGCCGAGACTATCCAGTCCGAAGCGGTTTCGGCGCATCGTTGTCTCGGACTCAGCGCCGCCCGTGAGATAATCCCAGACGTTTTGGCTGAGATTGCGGCGCGCCTGAACGATGACCTCCTGATTGGTGACAAAATCGATTGTCATCTTTGCCTCCGATCCAAAGTGATTTTGCAGAAACTAATGGATGCCATCCTGCAATGCAACTAAGATGAACATCGCGCTGACAGGGAACGGGAAACCAGGGAGAATTATTACAAATGAAAGCGGAAATAAAAGCGCCGTGAGGAGCCGTGTTAGCGCGCGTGGTTCTCGGCGGAGGTTCGGGAATTCTAGGAAAGTTGAAACGACTTACTTGACACCATGGTTCTTTGGTATGACCCGGAAGAGTGTACGGATTGAATCGCGATGATGATCAGGCGATCGGAAAAATCCCCCGGAGCACGTCAGCCCTGCTCGGGTGGCTTCTCGCCGCTTGGCTTGGCTTCGACCGCTGTCGCCTTCTGGAGGCTTGCCAGGGGTTTTCGACGAGTCTCGTGTTCCCGAGCTTTGACTGCGTTCAGGCGCTCCCGGAACCAGGTCTTTTGGGGCCAGGCCCAGTTCTGGCCGTCATATGAGTTAACATCTTGCTGTTTCATAACGGTAGCGCCAAAACTTTCAGCAAGCAGCATGCCAGATCCTGACAGACCCTGAACACAAATGTTTTCAACAAAAAATTTAGGGGGGCGAGAGTGGAGCTTCTGACAAAAATCGTCAGCTTCAGCCGTAATCGAACATTCCGAGCGGTTGGAATGGCGGGGTCGGAAAGGGAATCGACCGCAGGGGGGAACGTAGAGCTATGAAATTGCAAAGGGGGAGGGCAACCTCGGCTCGAGTGAGGAATTAAAGAAACAAGAAGGCATCCCGGCGAAAAATTTGGAGCCACCCGCCGGAGTCGAACCGGCGACCTACTGATTACGAATCAGTTGCTCTACCAACTGAGCTAGGGTGGCTCACACGGGTTTGATGAAGTGGATGATCGCCGCCACGATAAAGGAGCCGATATAGGCGACAATGAAATCAAAAAGGAAGCGAAGTTCCGGCAATTTCTCCAGATAGTCGTGCAACCCGAAGAAAAATACCATGAACTGACCCAAGAATAAACCGGTCAAGCCCACGATCAAAAAAAGCAAAAGCCCGGATCGTCCTTCATAGGCAACGGTTTTGTTTCCGGCGAAACCCGCGACGAAGGCGATCCCCGCGTACAACGCCGGGTTTCCAAGGAGATAAGCAAGAACTTCTTGCCCTATCTCTTGCATGCTCTCACCTTTTTAGCTGCCGCAGAATTCTTTGTGTAGCTTCTTTCGGATTATCCGCGCTCATGATGGCGGAGATCAACGCCACCCCGCGAATACCCCTTTGTTTGGCTTCCTCGATGTTTTCCGGCTTGATCCCGCCGATAGCATAAACGGGTGAGGAAATTTTTTCCACTATTTCTTTGAGGGCGATCAGCCCTTGGGGCTTTCCGTAAGCGGCTTTTGACGGGGTGAAGTAGACCGGACCGAACAGAATCAACTCGGCGCCGCTCAGTTCCGCTGCCTTGGCTTCCGCCAGCGAGTGGGTCGAGGCGCCGATTAATTTTTCAGGACCTAATAGATCCCTCGCGCTCTTGATGGGAATCGACGCGTTGCCGAGTTGGACACCGTCGGCGTCCACTGCGAGGGCCACATCGATACGATCGTTGACGAATAATAATGCGCCATAACGGTCGCAGAGGTCGCACGTTTTTTCGGCGAGCTCGAATAACTCTTTTCCGCCGAGGTCTTTTTCTCGGAGTTGAATCGCCCTGACGCCGCCCTCCAGCGCTTGCTCCAAGACCCAAAGCAGATCCCGACCCCGCGTTTGGCTCCGGTCGGTGACAAGATAGAGGTCGAAATCAGGCGTCGGCACTTTCGACGTTAGCCCAAAATTCCTTCCAATGGACTGGAAGCGGTGGCGTAGAGTTTTTTGGCGATGCGACCGGCAAGAAACGCTTTTCTGCCAGCCTCGACGCCTTGTCGCATCGCTTCGGCCATGAGAATGGGATCTTTAGCGCCGGCGATGGCCGTATTCATCAAAACACCGTCGCAGCCCATCTCCATGGCGATGGCGGCATCGGAGGCGGTTCCGACACCGGCATCTACGATGACCGGCACCGTAGCCTGTTCCAAAATGATGCGGATGTTGTAGGGATTGCGAATGCCCAAACCGGAGCCGATGGGCGCCGCCAGCGGCATCACCGCCGCGCAGCCGATGTCCTGCAGTTTCTTTGCCGTAATCGGATCGTCGTTAATGTAAGGGAGGACAACGAATCCTTCCTTCACGAGAATCTTCGCGGCCTCGAGGGTCGCCGGAATATCGGGGAAGAGAGTTTTGTCGTCGCCGATGACCTCCAATTTGACCATCTTTGCCACTCCCGCCTCGCGGGCCAGACGGCAAGTGCGAACCGCCTCGTCGGCCGTGTAACAACCAGCGGTATTGGGTAAGATTGTATATTTCTTCGGGTCCAAGTAATCGAGCAGGTTTTCCTTGTTGGGATCCGTGATGTTCACCCGTCGGACGGCGACGGTAACGATTTCGGCCCCGGCGACTTCGATGGCCTTGCGTGTCTCGGCGAAGCCTTTGTACTTACCGGTGCCAACGATAAGCCGCGATCGATAACTTGCGCCTGCTAAATTGAACGCGTCTTCCATAATTTATCCTCCGCCCACGAAGTGAACGATCTCAAGGGTGTCACCTTCTTTTAACATCGTCGAGTCGTGGGCCTCCCGCGAAACGATGTCCTGATTGACCTCGACGACCACGCGTCCAGGCCTAATCCTGAGTTCGTCAAGTAAACGAGCGATAGTGAGCCCATCGCTGATCTCTTTTTCTTCTCCGTTAATACGAATCTTCACTACAATTAAAAAACCGTATTCGCGACCACCACTTCGCAGTGGCCAGGGAATACGGTTTTAAGTTCGTCCCGTTGTGCTGCGCAACGCCTACGGGAGCTTGACTCTCACGCTTCCCTACGCCGGCGCTACCCGGATCAGGTTCGAAGGGTTACCTGGTCAGTCGTCAGGCTCTCAGTCTGCTTTAAACAGACACCCCTAGCATTTGATGCACCATTAACAAAGCAGTGGAGGCAAGTCAAATTCATCCTGAGATTTGGACACCTAACTGCAAAAGAGCGTTGAATCCCGTTCGTCAAATTTCAAAGCCGACGCTGGCGTAGCCGACGACCTTTCTCATCGGGCTCACGTCGCCCGAGTGATAATGCTTCAGCAAGTGCGACCGCTTAACGCCGAGACGGTTGGCAGCAAAAAGCAGGACGGCAGTGGGAAGAACGCCACACATGGTGATGTTTTCCTTCTCGACGGTACTGGAGAGTCCCACCGGATCCAGAGCCAGGATTTTTTCCAGGGCCATTTTATCAAGCTCCTGGGTCTCTTTGGGCGAAAGATAGTGGCTCAGATCGCTGCTCGCCAAGATGACGGTTCTCATCTTCGAGTCCGGTTCGATATTGCAAACCTCCGCGATGGCCGCGCCAAGTTCGGTGGATTCTTCCCGGGAAAGAAAAGAAAGCGAAATCGGCACGAAGGTAAAATCACCGACAAACCGCTGAAGAAACGGCAGGTGCACCTCAATGCTGTGCTCCCCGGTGTGGGCATGTTGGTCTTTCTTTAGAAAGCTCACGCGCGCTGCGAAGAAATCGTTCAGCTCTTGATCCACCGGCACATGCCCCAGGGGAGTCTCCCAACTTTCCCAAGGACTGAGCGCCGCTCGATATCCTCGTGCCCAATGATTGACGCCTAGAAGAATCACCCGTCGGATCGAAGGCTCCAGACATGCGTAGAAGTGGGCGGCGCAGGGTCCGGAGAAGATGTAGCCCGCATGGGGGACCATGCCGCCGACGATGGAAGGTGAGGGCGTTTTCGCCCCCTGCGGACCCAAAGGACTCGAAGCAAAACATTCGTCGAGGAGTTGCGCGAGTTCGTCGGCGTCAGCTGGATAAAACGATCCCGCTACGGCAGGAGACCTGATCGGTTCCATGACCCCCGGATGTTCATTGTCTATGGCTCGGCGATCTCGACTTGGAGCGTGCCGACACCTTCGACTTCGCCTTCGACCTTGTCTCCGGGCTTCAAGAAAACCGGCGGCACGCGAGCAAAGCCGACCCCCGAGGGCGTTCCGGTGCTGATGATGTCGCCCGGTTCAAGCGTCATGCCCTTCGATAGGCTCTCGATGGTCGTCGCAATATCAAAGATCATGTCGCGCGTATTGCCGTCCTGCATGACTTCGCCGTTGACGCGGCAGACAAGCCGCACCTGCTGCGGGTCGGTGAGGGCGCTCTTATGAACGAGCCACGGCCCGATGGGACAAAACGTGTCCAACGATTTCCCTTTGAACCACTGGCCATGAATGCGCTGCAAGTCCCGCGCGGTCATGTCGAGACACACAGTGTAACCGAAGATGTAGTCATAGACTCTCTCTCTTGGAATATCGCGACCTTTTTTTCCCATGACCACCGCAAGCTCCACCTCCCAGTCGAGTCTCTCGGTCGCCTTATGATGAATAACCTTTCCTATATGACCGATCACCGATGTGGCCGGCTTGGTGAAGAACACCGGATGTTCAGGATACTTGATCTCGAGCGAACGAGCTCTGGCGCCTTCGTCGACGTGCTCTCGATAATTAATGCCGAGCATTACGACGTTTTTTTTCGGATAGGGAATGGGAGCCATGAGTTTTACCTGGCTCGACTTGAGGAGCGCGCCAGCGCCGACGAGTTTTTTCTGCTCCTCGGCGCTCTTGCCCGCGACATACCTTTCAGCTTTGCGGGCGACTTGGACCGCCTTGGCCCCCGCTTCGATGAAGGCTTGCATGCTGGCCAAGAAGGGCGAATTGCCGCCTTTCAGATAACGGCGATTGACCTCCGCCAAGTCAATGATCTGGTCTTGGGCACCGATGAGGCCGACTCGCTGCTGGTTCTTCCGTGCGAAAGTAATGAAGCGCATGGTTTCCTCCGAGTTGGATAATTGGCTGCGAGATTATTTTTAAATTCCGATTCCCAAAAGTCTACGGGCATTGCTGCTGAAACTTTTCTTTTGCGCGTCATCATCGAGATTCGCGCGACCCATCGTCTCCACTGGCTCGGGGTCTCCCACGTCGTAGCCGTCACGCGCAAACCAGATCCCGGCCGCGCTCGTTCTGCTCGAGTTTCAAATTGTGCCGTTTGTCAATTTCCGCCGCGACTCTCTGGCCGTCGCGGGGAACATAATAAGCGTGAACGTCGATGACCATGAGCAATAGGCGCGACCGTTTACTTGTTAATTGGGAGAGCTATAAGAGAGGGGGAAGATTGTCAAGCAGAGCGAGGAATTGGAGTTGGATTTTTGCATTTGTTTTTATCGCAATGAAGTGTCGGTGAATCAAGCAAGTTTGCCTGCCGGAACCGGCGATGGTAGCCTTGGTCCATGCAAAGAAAAAGGGAAGCCCGCACCACGATGCGCGAAGGAGATCGCATCCTGATTAACAAAGGCATCTCCAAGAAGGTATTCATTGTGGCACGGGTCGAGGTTCCTCACTCCAATGAAAAGGTTTTCGTTTCCAAATCCGGCGGTAAGTACACGATTGGCCTCAAGGTCTGGAAGTCCGATTACGCTTGGAATGAAAAAACCCAAATGTGGATGCCGAAACGGTAGCGACTTTGGTTCGAAGATCAAGATATTTATAGATGGTAACCTTTACAGACGTCTCATGAGCCAGTCTCAACCCGGGGCGTCGGCAATTCCCAAATCAGAACAGCCCGACGTTGTCACTTTTGATTTAAAATGAAACGCGACTTGGCGGCCGTCATGACCGATATCAAAACCGGCAAAGGGCCACGGCTACTGCTGCTGTTTGGCGACGACCTGCAGGTCCAAGAGGCCGGTAAGACCCTCCTTGATCTTTTGGTTCCGGAAAGCCAACGGGGATTTAATTTGGAGCGCTTCGACGGCCGCACCGCGGGATGGGATCGCGTCGAAGCGTCGCTTATGACGCCGCCGTTTTTCCCCGGCAAAAAGCTCGTGTGGGTTGAAAACGCCACCTACTTCATCTCCGGCGAACAAAGAGGCGAGTTGGGCGAGAAAGTTCTCCAACTTTGGGGTGAAGGCAAGAAGGATGAAGCAAGCAAACTGCTGGTGGATTTACTGGTTGTAGAGGGCTGGACGCAAGATCAATGGGAAGAGCTGCAGACCTCGTCGTTGGGGCCGCTCGCCGAGCTGTTGGACATTGACGGGCGGGAAATGCGGGAGGAAGCGGAAGCGCTGTTGTCCTATTGTAAGGGCAAACGGATGGAGTTAAGCCAACACCGCGACTTCGAGGGAAATCGACTGGCTGAGTTGCTCGACCAGGGTCTGCCTGAGTGGGATTTTCTTCTGCTCACGGCCGTTCAGGTGGATCGACGGATGCGACTGTACAGACGTTTGGAAGAGCTGGAGGCCGTGCTTTATCTCGGCTTGGAGCGTGATCGCGCCGGTAAGGTCAGCCGGGAGAATCTTTTGGACTTTATCAACCAGCGGCTACGGCACGCGGGAAAGAATCTAGAGCCCCAGGCGCGGGAAATGATCTTGATCCGGAGCAGCGATAACCTGGGCGCGCTTCGGCAGGAGCTGGAAAAATTGACACTCTTTGTCGGTGATCGGCCAGTCATCGGCGCACGCGACGTGGAGATGATCTTTGCGGATCGCGGCGAAGGTTGGATCTTCGATCTCACCCGAGCCATTGCCGATCGCGACGCCGTGACGGCGCTCTCGCAGTTGGCACGACTCATGGCGCAAGGAGAACACCCGCTGAAACTGTTGGGCACCATTGCCGCCGAAGCGCGTCGACTCTTGTCCGCGCGCCAGCTTATCGAAACGGAGCTGCGCGGGCTTTGGAAGCGGGGGATGACCTACCAACAGTTTCAACAACAGGTCTTGAAGCACGGCACACCGTTGCTGACACGAAATCCGTACGCGGATTACATGTGCTTTCAGCGAGCGGATCAATTCTCCCTCAGCGACTTGCGCGGCTATATGGACAGCATTTACGACACCGACTTCCGTTTGAAAACGAGCGGCAGTAATCCGCACCTCGTCATGGAGAGGCTCATCCTCGGGATGTGTTTGGGAGCCGGAAAAAGGATGCTCCCAGCTCAACCCCGTGCCGGCCTATGAGACGAAAAAGAGCGGAGCTCGCGCTTTGTCTTTTTATCCTGCTTGGGCTCACCACGTCGGCGCAAGGCGACATGGTCGTCCAGACCTGCTTCAGTCCGCAAGGGAACTGTTCAGCTTACATCCTTCGTGAAATCGAACAAGCGAGAAAGGAACTGCTTGTCGCCGTTTATGCATTTACTAGCGATGAGTTGGCCAGCGGGTTGGTCCAGGCGAGGAAGCGTGGCGTCTCGGTACAGGTCATCCTGGACCGCGAGTTTGACGCCGATAATAGAAACTCCAAAGGCAAATTTCTGGAAGAGCAAAAGATTCCCGTGCGGCGTGTTACCGGAATGAAATCCGCTGGGCCGGACAAGGAAAACGGTCTCATGCACCAGAAGTTCGCGGTGATCGACCGCAAAACGATCTTCACCGGCTCCTATAACTGGACCCACTCGGCGGACAAACTCAATGACGAGAACCTGTTACTGTTCCGCGATGCCGGGCCGCTGGCGGAGGAGTATCGCAAAGTCTTTTTGCACGTGTGGGAGAGAAAGCAGTGAAGCGATTCTCGCCAACTACGGCGATTGCCATCGGAAGCGCGTTTTTGACCGGCTTGTTTTTTCATGCGCTGTATCAGCGATGGAATCCCCCCCTGCCCGAGACAGGGAACGTTTCTACGGACCGTGTAGGTTCGACTTTCCAAAACGGAGCCGGCGGGCCGCAAAGCTATCGCGTGACTTTTGTGCCGTTTTCTTCTTCGGCTCCGGTCCAGGCCGAACTTCCCCTCCTCCAGGCGCGTGACGTCGAAAAAATCCGCGCGCTCGCGGGAAAGCAGGCGCGCATTCGCGGCCGAGTCTTTCGCGTCGGCCATTCTGAAAAGAGCAACACTTATTTCCTGAACTTCGGTCCTTCCCGCGAGGCTCTCACTGCCGTTATCTTCGCATCAGCTGCCGAGCTTTTTGATAAAAAGCAGATTTCACCCAAAAGTTTTGAAGGAAAAGAGATCGAGCTGCAGGGGGAGATCAAGGATCATCCGCAATACGGGTTGGAAATTATCCTCGAGAATCCATCGCAGCTTAAAGTAATCGACTAAGGGTGTTGGCAATTCGCGCGATTTAGATAAAATGCAGGCTGATGAGCGACGAAAAAAAGACATGCATGATTTGCGGTAAGCCGGCGACGATACTCAAAGGCGCTATCTGCGAACCCTGCCAAGATCGTATTCGTAGAGAAGCCTTGGGCGAACAAGCGGGCATCGGCGAGCGCGCTGAACGCGAATTGACCAGGCACGGCGTGCCACCTAAGAAATAAAGTCCCGAGACTTGATTTGACAGCGCGTTTCATCCGCGATCGACTCCACAGCGAACTCTGCTGAGTGGGAGTCTGCAGATTCTGCCGGTTCCGACTATCCAGAAAATTCGAAACATGATATAAAACGGTTTTATTCAAGCCTGGCTTGACGCGGTTACAAGCTTCAGCGGGCATTATGCTACAAGGAGGTCTAAAAACCTGCGCCCCTACCGGTGTTTTTTATTCGTTGCCGCGTTGGCCTTTTTCCTTTATTCGGCTCCCGTTTCCTTTGTTTGGTCCTTTTCCCCTGATGAGGATCTGACGGCTCGGGCCGCGGTTCTCATGGATGCGGCTACGGGAAAAATTCTCTATCAGAAAGATGCGGAGCTTCGTTTGCCTCCGGCGAGTACGACAAAAATCGTTACCGCAATCGTGACTTTAGAGAGCGGCCACAAACCGGGCGAGTCCCTGAAGGTGTCCAAAACCGCGACGCGGGTGCCGGCTTCCAAGCTCTATCTTCGTCCGGGTCAGAACTTGACAATCGAAGATCTGCTTTACGCGATCCTGCTTGCCTCGGCGAACGATGCGAGTATGGTCTTAGCCGAGGGAATAGGCGGTTCAGTCGAGCATTTTGCCGAGTTAATGACTCAGAAGGCGCATGAAATTGGCGCGACCAACAGCCATTTCACGAATCCGCACGGGCTCACAGCGCCGGATCACTACTCAACGGCGCGGGATCTCGCGATTCTATTCCGTTACGCGATGAAAAACCCCACCTTCCGCGAGATTATCCAAACCAAGATCAGCTCGGTGAATTCCAGCGTCTTGGTAAGAAAGAAAACCGTCGCGCGCCGCATCTCGGTGCGAAATCACAATCGCTTGCTATGGAATTTCGACGGTGCCATCGGCGGCAAGACCGGCTATACGCTGGCGGCGCAAAAATGTTTCGTTGGCGCCGTCGTACGCAATGGCGTGACATTGATCGTATCGATTCTCGGCGCGCGGGATCAATGGGGGGACACCAAAAAACTACTGGAATACGGGTTTGACAATTACCCGATCTTAAAGGCGGGTACCCAATCGGGCCGGGGAACCTCAAGTGACCAGCCGAGAGTTCGCCCGGAGGGTGTGGCTGCGCTCATCGTTACGCCGCAACAAGAGGACGAGCCCAAATCCGCGAATGGCTATGTTGTTCAAATCGGCTCTTTTCGCGAGCGTGACCGAGCCGAGTCCTTATTGAAACAGTTCACGGAGAAAGGCTTCGACGCTTTTGTTGAGCGGACACCCCTGAGCCAAGGCGAGACCACCTATCGGGTGCGCATCGGTCCATACCCTGAGTTGCTGCAAGCCCAGCAGACGGCGCAGAAGATCTTCGACAATGGCGGTCAGCAGGCCCTCATATTGCCGGCGCAATCCCCCCGTCAGACCGGAGGAGATCCAAGCTCGTTCTAGCCTCCTTTGATCGCCATCGCTTCACAGCTCGATGACCATCCCGTCTTCGGCCATCGTCACCGTCAAATCAGTCTTACGCGCCAACATCTCTTCTCCCAGGTGGGTCAGAACAAGCTTTTTGCATTCGAGGCGGGATAGATTTTTGCTCAGAGCGAGATAGTTGACGTGATTGCTTGCTGCTTCGTCGTAGAACGAACACTCGCAGAGAAATAGATCGACGCCGCGCGCATGGTTGACGAAGAGTTCGGTCCATGCGGAATCGCCTGAAAAAAGAATCTGCTTTTGCTCGCAGCCCACTTTTAGACCGAGGGATACTTCGTGCACCTGATGGGGTACATGAAAGGGAAATATCTCAATGCCGGCGATGTTGGCGGATGTTTCCGGTTGTAAGACGTGAAATTGCGTCGGTGGGAGATCCTTTGAAACCGAGCCGCTGCCGTACATAATCCGAAAAAGTTCACGGGCTTTTTCTTCGCTGCCCGTCGGACCTGCGATATGCAGCGGTTTATCGCGCGGCCTTTTATAAAGATATTCCAAAAAAAAGAACGGGATGCCGCCGAAATGGTCGCCGTGAAGGTGGCTCAGTAGGATGGCATCTAACCGTTTCGGGTCGAGCCCCGCGCGTTTCATGGCCAGCAAGGTCGTTGGCCCGCAGTCCAAGAGAAAAAACCGTTGGTCAGCTTCGACGAGATAGCCGCTTTGGTTGCGACCGCCACTGCCGAAAGCGTCCCCGCAGCCGAGTATGTGAACTTTCATGATTTTCTCCGGACGAATCTCCAATCATCCTAGTACTCTCAAGATATCAAGTGTGCAACGGTTGGTTTCAAATTTTTAGAACGGGCTGCAATTGCCTTGAGCGCCAATTGAACCTTCGCATGCGTATGGCGTTTCTCCGCGTTCTCACCGGAGTTTCTCTAGGAACTTTCCAGCGAATAATGCCGTATCGTGCACGCAAATGTGATTTGCATTTTACTTTCTCTACGCATAGAGTGAAACCCGTGGCGGTTTCCAAGCGTCCTTTTTTTTCTTCCTATACAACGAGCTTGTGGGTTCGTTTTCTCCGCTTTAGCCTCATATCTTACAAGAAATTGGAAAGTGATCTAGAAAAATTGGATCTGACTCCGCCGCAGTTTTACGTGCTTGCGACCATCGGCTATGCCGGCGGACTACCGTTTGGAGAAATCGGCGCGAAAATGATGGTGACGGTCAGCAACCTCACTGGGATCGTGGACCGACTGGAAGAAAAAAAGCTGGTCACTCGCAAACGAGACGATAAGGACCGCAGGGTGGTCCATGTAGTTCTGACAGAAAAGGGTGCTAAACTTTACAAAAGTACGATTCCGCTGTTTGAAAAAACCGTTTCACAGATCTTTTCTTCGCTCGACAAGCCGCAACAGAAAGAACTTTCCGCTCTCTTCCGTAAACTCAATCACGACTCCTGGGCAAACTAGGTCAACGTTTGTTGACAGAGGTTGTTCATGAATATAAAGTTAATGCATTAAGTTTTCTTATTATCGAATCCCGTGGAAGACGAAGGCAAAAAAAATTGGGGCCTCGGTCGAGTCAAGCAATGGCTCTACGCAAAAGGGCTGGAAGAGCGCAGCAGCGGCTGCGTGTTGTGCGGCTCTTGTTATGGTCACGGGCCGGCAAATCCAATGGAAGATGTTCCCGGGCCAAAAACCAAATGTCCGCCTTATGAATTTTATCGCTTCCAACGATTTACGCCGAAATCGCGCTGGCTCATGGCGCAGCGGGTTTTCCACGGCCTCGATTCCATCACGCCGGAACTGAAAGAAGTCATTTACACTTGCACGAACTGTCTCATGTGCCAGGAACTGTGTGGCGTCCGCGATGACGGCTACGGGCCATGGGACATCACCGTCGCCATGCGCGAGGAGATGACTGAAAAGGACGGACCGCTCGAAGCTCATCGTCCACTGTTCGAAGGCATCCATCAGCATGACAATCCCTGGTCCCAACCGAAATCCGCACGCGGCCGGTGGGCCGACGGTTTGAGTTTGAGGAAACTCGGGCATAGCTCCGCGAGCACCCTGTTGTTTGCCGGCTGTTCAGCGGATCGACCGACGGGAAGAGCCGGCGCTACCGCGCTCGCAAAGCTGATGCAGACGGCCGGCGAGGATTTCGTGGTTCTCGGTGACGCGGAAAAATGCTGTGCGCTGTATGCCTATGATCTTGGCTTTCGGCGCGAGTACGAGCGATTGAAAGATGAAAATCTGGCGATGATCAAGAACGCCGGGATCCACAAAGTGGTAGTCGCCTGTGGCAGTTGCCGACGCATCTGGCGCCAGTACGCCGAGGAGTTGGGACCCGATATTGAAGTTGTCCACGGCGCAGAGTATGCCGCGGGGCTTGCCGCGACAGGCCGGCTCAAATTCCGGCAAACCGTCCGGAAGAAAGTCACTTACCACGACTCGTGTCATTTGGGCCGGGGCTGCGGTATTTACGAAGCGCCGAGAACGATTCTGCGCGCGATACCCGGAGTAGACGTGGTAGAAATGGCGCGCAATCGGCGCTGGGCTTGGTGTTGCGGCGGCGGGGGAGGGGTTCCCGAGGCTTACCCCGAGCTCGCGCAGTGGAACGCCGAGGACCGGATGCGTGAGGCTAAAGAAACCGGCGCCGAGGTCGTGCTCACCTCCAGCGCGCTTTGCCAGCGGAGTTTCGCCAGCTGTTCCGCCGACGCTCTTCCGACCCAAGACTTACTTGAGTTCGTTGTTCAAGCCCTCTAACCCATGGTTAAGGAACCTCACTTCACACCGAAAAAAATGCTGTCGATGCTCGGGCTCCAATCCGACTCTCTCGGGCCCTACGCGCTGATTCCCGGCCCCAAAGAGCGCAGCCAGATGCTGCTCGGTATGCTGAAGGATGCGGCAAAGAACTTTTCCTTTCTCGACTACGAGATGCATACCGGAACCATCGATGGGAAGCGCGTCACGGTCGGCAATGGGGGGCGTTTTGCGCCCGACACGGCGATGACGACGGAGATTCTTTGTGCCGCCGGAGCGGAATCTTTGATTCGCATCGGCAGTTGCGGCTCGTTGCAAGATCACGTGAAGATCGGCGATCTCGTGATTGTCACGGGAGCCATCCGCGGCGAGGGCACGACGAGTTATTACGTGCCCAAGAATTTCTCCACCGTCGCGCACCCGGATATTGTGCGCGCGCTTCAACGGGCGGCCGAAAGTTTACGAGTCCGTTATCATCTGGGACTGATCTTTACGACCGACGCTCTATTCCAAGAGACGCCGGAACTCATTCAGGAATTAAACGAGCAGAACGTCTCGAGCATCGACATGGTCACCTCAAGCTTTCTTACCATCGGCCAATTACGCCAAAAAAAAGCCGGCGCCATTCTCGCCGTGTCGGACGAGTGCCTTCATGGCAAGTTTGCTTTTCGCGATCCCGCCTTTCTCGCCGCCGAAGAAAAGATGATCGAGGTGGCACAGACGGCGCTGCGCTATCTGTGAAACGCTTTCTTGCCCAGCGGTAGAATCATGAAATTCGCGCACAGCCCGCTGTTCGAGCCCGTTTTATGGGAGGGCAGTGGCTTTAAGATCCTCGATGAGACATTGGTTCCCGAACGGATCGAGTACATACCCGTTAGCGAGATCTCACAAGCTCTTGAAGCCGTGCGAGAAATGAGAACGAGGGCTTTCGGCCAGGTCCTGACGTTTCTTTACAGCGGCGCGTTGGTCGCCCAGCACTATGACGGAAAAGAAGCCGAGCCGTTACGAGAAAAAATCGAGGAAATGACTCGGCAGTTCTGCGACGCGCGTCCGACGTTCGACTTCGAGGGGCTCGGCAGCGTTTTCTCCGGAGGGCTCAGTGCATTGCCCGCCGGCGCAAAGGCCGGTGATTGGATCGCGACTCGGGCGCGCGAATTCGCCGCACAAATCGTCAAGGCACGCCAAGCCAGAGCCAAACGGGCGGCAGCTATTATGCCGAGAGCCGCCCGAGCGCTGACGCACTGTAACGTCAGCGGTGAACTCGTGGCGGTCGCGCAGTATTGCCGCGAAATGGGCAAGGAGATATCGGTTATCGCCACTGAGACGCGCCCCTATCTACAAGGAACCCGGCTTACGGCTTGGGAAATTTCGAACGCCGGTGTCCCGGTTTCGTTGATTCCGGATTGTGCGGTTGCGGAGGTAATGGCGAAAGGGGAAGTTAACGCAGTCATTGTCGGATCGGATCGCTGCGCTCAGAATGGCGATATCATCAATAAAGTCGGCACCTACCCGCTTGCGCTCATGGCGAAGGAATACGGCGTTCCATTTTATGCCCTGGTCCAAGATCCTGGCCCATTGATGCGCGGCGGCGACGTGACCATTGAAGAACGCCCGGTCAGTGAGCTGCTCACGTTTCAAGGACAGCCGCTGATTTCTGACGGCGAAGATCAGCTCGCCAGCCGCTATCCGGCGTTCGACGTCACACCTTCTTCTCTGGTTACCCGTTTGATCGGCTTCGACGATCTTTTTACGCCGGAGACCTTTAGAGAAAGATATTTGAAAAGTCCTTTGGCAGCCGACAAGCATACGAAAGAACCAGGGGAGAAGTATTTGTTGGTCTACGGCCCGCCCAAAAAAGACGATTATTCGTTTCTGATGCATGCGCTCAAGGCGGAACAAGCGGGTCGAATTCTGGTGCCGGAGATGCGTCCGGAACTTTGGGGCGCCCGCGTGGTTGCGCGCGAGCTTTTGCTCCGCCGCCTCCCAACTACATTGATCTCCGACAACATGATGGGGACACTGTTCGCGCACAACCAGATTCGAAAGCTCTATTTATTCTACAGCAGGCTGACTGAATCGGGAGCAAGTGGAATCTGCGGATCTCTACTCGCTGTCCGCCTCGCCCGCGCCCACGGCATTCCCATCGAACTATTGGAATCAGAAAGCGGGAAGGATTCCTCGATAGATAGCGACGTTTCGACCTTTCTTGGGCAGAAGGTGATTCCGGCAGGAGTCGCCGTTTACCGGCTCGAGAAAGAAGTCATTCCTTGGGCTCTGCTCAAGGCTTAACCAGGTGCGGATTTATGACCCGGCTCGAACGCGAGATGATTCGCTGGGGAAAAGTGCTTTTTGAACGGCGGCTCATCAGCGGCTGGGGGGGTAACTTGAGCCACCGCGTCGGGACGAAAGATTTTTTGATCACGGGCCAGCATGCCCCGTTGGGTTTTCTCACTGCCAAGAATTTGGTGCGGATCGATCGCGAAGGAAAACCGCTCAACAAGAATCAGCGCGCCTCCAGCGAGGCACCCATGCACATGGCCGTGTACAAGGGCACGGAGGCTCAAGCGATCGTTCACGTGCACCCGCCGGCGGTATTGGCTTTTTCGCTGACCCGCGAAAGCTTTCTTCCCGTGAGCTTCGAGGAGAAATACACCATTGGGGAAGTGCCCATCATCCCGCAAGATACACCCACGGTAACAAAGCAGGAACCCATGGTAGAGGAGCTAAAATACCATCCGATTGTGATTATCAAGGGTCACGGCACGGTTGCCATCGGCAAAGACTTGCAAGAAGCATTTCTCTTAACGGATTTGTTGGAAGAGGCGGTGCACTGTCAATTTTTCAAAGAAAAGACCGAATCGCTTCGAGACAAACTATCATCGGGCGTTGGCACAACCCCAACCCCTGCGGTCATTCCCCCGTCTCCGAGCGAAGCTTACCCGCTCTTCTCACGGGCCCACATGAGCGCATTGGTTGACACGGCTAATAATGACTCTATGTTTCGGTCCCACGGCAGCGAGACCAATCTTTCGACCTCTCTTTCGCTCCATCTGGAGGAAGACGACACCTCCTGGACCGTGAAGTTTGTCGACGGTGAGATCACCGATCTGGAACCCAGGGTGGATGGCGAATTCCTGATCAGCGGCAATGAAGAATGGTGGAAAGCGGTTTTCAGTAACCGCATCGATCCGTTTCTCGCCACCCAGCAGGGGAAATTGAAACTCCTGCGGGGCGAGCTCGCGCAACTCTCGCGCTGGTACAAACCTTTTCAAAGGGCATTTTCGCTATGGCAAACAATCCCGGTTCAGTAGGCTTTTTCGCCGCGGCGGTGCTGGAGCGGACCGCTCGGCGACAGCCGCAGAAAACCGCGATCATCGGCAAGGACGAGGAGCTTACCTTTTCGACCCTGAACCGGCGGGTCCACGCGCTGGCTTCCCATCTGCAGGCCGAGGGCACTCGGCAAGGAGATCGGGTCGGCGTGTTTCTCCCCAACGCTACGGCGATTCCGCTGAGCTACTATGCGACGCAAAAGATCGGGGCGGTGACCGTCCTACTGGACTCCCGTCTGCGGGGCAGAGAACTCCAGGGAGTGTTGCTGGACGCCGATCTCAAACTGCTCGTGCTTCATAACCAGCTCTATCCCGAAGTGCGGGAAGTCTTCAACGGAACGGTGAGCCCTCCCGTTTGGGTCGTTAACGGCGAAGGGGATCGGAGTTTTGAAAACAGATTGACTCCCGTTTCAATGTCGCTGAGCTCGCCCCGTCTGAACCCTGATGATGATGCGCTGATTCTCTACACGTCCGGCACCACGGGCGAGCCCAAGGGCGTGGTGCTTAGTTACCAAAACCTCGCCCAGTATCCCAGGGTGATGGGAGAAATGGGGATTACCGATGCTTCCACGGTGAGAGGCTGCATCTTGCCCATGTCGCACATCGTTGGGCCGGTGGTATGTAACGAGGTAGCCGACAAGGGATTTACACTGGTGATTTTCGATCAGATCAATCCAGTGACGCTTTTGGAGGGCATTCAAAAATACCGCGTCACGGTCTTCGAGGCGGTGCCCATTGTTTTCCAGCTTTTGCTCGGCGTGCGAAACCTGCGAGACTATGACACCCGAAGCGTCAAGATCGCGGCGATGATGGGCACGAGTGTGCCCGTCCCTTTGTTGCGCGCCTTCAAAACTGTCCAGCCCCACGTCAAAGTCATCCAGGGCTACGGACTGACCGAGACTTCACCGATGATCACACTCGTCGAGCCGGATCGCGCCGTCGACAAGATGGGTAGTATCGGCCGCGCGGTTCCTGGTGTCGAAATCAAGATCGTCGACGAAAACGGGAAAGAAGCTCCAGTCGGGGAACCCGGCGAGATTATCACTCGCGGGCCGCACGTGATGAAGGGCTATTTTCGCAAGCCGGAGGCGACCGCGGCGCACATACGCGGCGGCTGGCTCTATACGGGTGACGTGGGCAAATGTGGGGAGGACGGCTACTATTATCATCTCGGCCGCAGAGACGACATGATCATCACCGGTGGCCTCAATGTCTATCCGGCGGAAGTAGAGAATATGATCTACAGTTACGCCAAAGTCCAGGAGACGGTTGTCTTCCCCATTCCCGATGAAAAGCGCGGCAGGGTGATCGGCGCCGCCATCGTGCCGAGACCTGGAGAAACCATTGTTGAGAGAGATCTCTTGAGTTTTCTTCGTGCCAATTTGGCGAATTTCAAAGTGCCCCAGAAAATCGTTGTCCGTGAAGCCTTACCACGCACGTCGTCGGGCAAAGTGATCCGGGATGCCGACGCTCTGCTGGCGAGTTAACGACGTCCTCTTATGAACGAAAATCCAAGTAGCGGTGAAGAGCTCCTCGAGCGCGTGAGAAACGCCGCGGGTATCATACTCGGGGTCTCCGAGAATCGCAGTTGGATCGAGCTTTTCTTCGAAGGCGACCTCATGCATACGAAGACCGTCAATCTGCCCGGCGGCCTGATTTTCGACATCTACGTCGAGGCAATTCCCCACAAGGCCACCGTTTACGAACATCCACGCACTATGATCTTTTTCGAGGGTCCCTGTGACGTGGAGATCAGCCGCGACGGAAACAAGGTCATTGTCAAAGGGGCTTCGCCCCACCAAGCGCCAAATCTCGCCTAAATAGCTATCACTTTTACCATCTGCGGGCAGGGTCGGACGCTCATAAACATCGGGTGTCTTCAGGTCATCTATGTAGTGTCGGATATCCGGCACCACTCGAATCGCAGGATAAGGGTGTTCCAACTCATCGATGACAAATGCTCACTTCCCTATCATTTCTCTCACCTTGTGTAAGAGATCATAGAGGTTGAAGGGTTTTGTGAAATAAGGCAAGTCGCCGAGTCCTTTTTGCGCAAGCAAATCGGGGTGGCCCGTTATGAGTATGATTAAAATCGAGAGTGAGCGCGATTTCATGCGATCGATGATATCGAATGCGCTAAGTCGAGGCATCAGAATATCACAAATCAAAAGATCAAAATTTTTCTTTTCGAGTAATTCCAGTGCACCCACACCATCGTCTGCCTCATCGACCTCATAGCCTTCTTCGCGCAAAAATTGCGCAATGTTTTTCCGACTGCGAAATTCGTTATCGACCACAAGGATGTTTTGGGGCATAGCCGCCCTTTAGGAGCTCCAGACTATTAGAAATGCTTTGCCATACCATGTTTAACGACTTGATCAAAGGCGCAAGGTTCTTCAACCGGTTGAAGTGAAGAGGGTTAAAGGCAAAGGTGTAGAAAAAGGTGATGTGAAAGGCGCAACTCGCGTTTAATCTCCGGCGCTCTCCAATACAGCGAGGGCGGCCTGGCAGCAGAGGATGTCCTGCTCGGGCCGGCTACCGCCGGCCACACCGATGGCGCCGAGGACCGCGCTGCCGTCCACGACCGCAATACCGCCGCTTTCGGGCATGATGCGACCGCGGTGGGAAATGATAAGGCTGCGAAACCATGGTCGCCGCGCCTGAGGCGCCAACTCTGCTGTGGCCAAGTGAAAGGCGGCCGCCGTGTAGGCCTTATTGAAGGCAAGCTCTGCGCTCCTGGGTCCCGCCTCATCCATCCGCCCAACGGCGATGGGAGAGCCGGCCTCATCGACGACCGCGGCCGTTATTGCCATCCCCTGTCTTCGCGCGTAGGCGTGAGCCGCCTGCACCATTTCCCACGCCTTGTCGAAGGGAACCGGCCCCACTGCCGCTTTGTTTTTGCGAAAGAATGCGGCGTTGATCTCGATGGAGGCCTCATGTTCGGCAGGGATGTCGACATCTTTGAAAATCGCGTCCACCGGGCAAACGATCTCGCACTGCTCGCAATCGATACAGACTTCAGGGTCGATATAGAACTGCGGGGCCCCGGGCGTGGTATGAATGCAGGCTACCGGGCAGACCTCGACGCAGGCGCCATCGTTGGTACACAGACTTGTAATGACGTAGGTCACTGAATCCTCATGAATAGTTCAAGCCGTTCAAATAGCTCAAATCGTTTAAACGGTTTGAACGATCCGAACTAGCGGTCCGCCGCCAGTGCTAGATCGGTGCGAATCACGTCCGCCACATGAACGCGCGTCCCGTATTTGGGAGTCACGAGCCTCCCGTTCGGGTTAAGCGCCCCTAGCCCTGCCGCTGCTGCCAGCGCCTCGGCATTGGGGTGCGACGACGCCGCAGCGCGAAACCCGAGCTCTCTGATCCAAGCGCTGAGAACGAAAGTGATGAATAGCCCGTTCTGCACCGGCAGTTGGCCGCCAATCCCCGTCGCTTGCCGCGGGTCATAGTCGGCCCGAACCGCACAGATAACTGCGAAGGGATATCCCTCTTCGTCGTCAGAACTTAATCGAGCAATGCCTACCAGGTCAGCCCCAAGATATCGCGCCAGCTCTTTCACGTGGCCCGACGTGATCTCAGGCGTATGAAGGTCTGCTTTGGTCGGGAAGACGTTGCCTTCAGGCGCATTTCGGATCAGCTCCGTCACCGAATTGGCCAGATCAGCTGGAGGCGTGTTGATGAAAAAATCCCAGTAGGGGTCGTCGTCACGGGATTCTGTCCGCGGCCAGGAGATTTTCAGCGGGCCCAGTCTTAGCGCCACTAGACGCCCCGCTTGACGAATCGGTTGGTGTTCTCTTTTAGCGGCGCGTAGTAGCCGATATCCCCGGCCACCTTCGCCGAATCCGGCCCGTGCGCTGCGGTGCAGCCGGCGACGGTACAGGCGTGCTCGCCAGGCTTGATGCCGGAGTCATAGCCAAGCCAGCGCACCCGCTTCTGGCTCACTACTCCCCAGAAGCGATCGTCGATCGCCTTCAGCGCGTGCACGAGCGCAGGCCGCGCCGGGATAGGGCAGGTGCTGAGAGCCCAGACCGCAAGACTGCGCCACCAGACGTTGGGTTTGGTAAACGGGCAAACGGTAGCGCAGGAGAGACAGCTTACCCAATGCTCGTGGGTGTACGGTCTCAGCTTGTAGCAGGTGAGCCAGTTGATCTTGTATTTCTCGATGCCGTTGAAGACGACTTTGTCGCCGAACGTGATGCTGTTGGTGGGACAGTTGATGGCGCATTTCCGGCAGATCTTGCAAAAGTCTTCGACGCCGATATCGACCGGCTTGTCCGGCACCAGCGGCAGGTCGGTCATGATCGGATCGGGCATGTGGATGCGGGCACCGAACGTCTTGTTGATGACGAGCCCGTTTCGTCCCAACTCGCCGACGCCGGAGGCCACGCCCGCGGCTTGTGGAGTCACCACGCCCCTGAGCGCAGTGTAGCCCAGCTCCTTGACGTAACCCTCCAGCGCCTTGAGGATCAGGACGCCTTTCATTTGCGAGACATGGTAGGCGGCGTCGCCGATGAAGTGCCGGTGGGCCTGAAGCTTATCGTAGTCCCACGCGGTCGTCGTGACGATGATGTAGGGGAACTTTTGCACCAGCTCATCCGGACTTCTATGCTCGTGTTCATCCGCCGCCGTCCCATCCTGGACGTAGCGACTGCCGGCGTACAGAAAGGATGGATGCGCCTTCGCGATGGCGACGACGTCCGCGCCCATGTAGCGGGCGACGGCCTTGATGTGGCGCGTCATCGCCGCGGGATCCGTGACGGGCACCTGCTTCGAGTTGACCTTGCCCTTGGATGCTTGATTGATCACCGTGGTCAGGAAATGTCTGCGATCGGCGAAATGGTTCGGGGCCGACACCCGGGTCAGCGGATCTCTGGAGATGGTGTTGCGGTACCAGTTGAACAGCGCCTTGCCCAATTCACCACGCTGGTTTTTGGGGTGCGGCGACTGGTTCATGTCGACGTTGGCGACCGGACCGACGATACGGACTGAACGGCCGAGGTAGGGCGGAGGTGGGACGCCCGCGCGCGGTTGATTACCGTTCAGAGGTTTCGTGGTTTTCTCCAGTGTCACAGCCATGACGACTTCCCCTTTCGTCGCTATCCATCTGCATACGGCGTAACAATCATTTTACGCCTCCCTACACAAAAACCAACGCCGATGCAATTCACGGGTCGCGTGCCGATTATCGCGTAATCGCCATCGAAGGTGCTCGGCCAAATTGATGAACGGGCCATTATCCGGCAGACGTATCGCCTCTTTAAGCATAGGAGGCGAGAGCGACTTCAGCGCAGCGCTGGTCCTGCTCTTCGGTACCTCCCGCTACTGCGATGGCGCCCACGACGCTGCCGCCTTCAACGATGGGTAAAGCGCCTCCGCCGGGCATGATTCGACCGCCGCTGGAGACCACCAGGCTTTGAAACCAACTCTGTCCGGCTATCTCTGCCAACTCTTTCGTGGGCTGCTGGAAGCTGGCAGCCGTGTAGGCTTTGTTCAGGGCGATTTCGACCGTGATGGGCCACGCGCGGTCCATTCGGCCCAGCGCAATCATCCTGCCGCTGGGGTCAACGACCACCGCCGTAACCGCGATGTCCAAGTGCGCCGCCTGCGCGTGGGCGCTTCGCACCATTTGAATCGCTTTGTCTGCGGGAATAGCCATCGTCGGTTGTGATCCTCCTCGTTGTCGAAGTGCGGCCCCTAGTGTAACAGCTAATGGTATCCAACAGTCAAGCACTCAATCATACAGGGTGTCCCAACGTCAGCCGCACTGAAGCGGGAGTCCCACCATGAGCTTGCCCTGGACTCATGCGGGGCTTCCCGCAATTTCCATCCCGGCCGGGTAATCATCCCATGGTCTGCCTTTTGGAGTCCAGTTGGTCGGTTTATGGAACCGTGTTCACATGCATGTCATGCCGTACGCCAAGATGCGAACCAAAGTATCTGACGATTAGAGCTCCCGCTACGGTCAGGATAATGATGAAGATGCTGATGATACTCGCCGCCTCTCGATTGCTAACGGCGATCGACGACAGTTCGAGAGCCATGAGCGACAGCGTCATGGTATCGCGGGAAGCAAGCAAGACAATGCTGCTGGTGGCGCCGGCGGCGTGGACGAAGCTGGTGACTGCCAAGAGCATCAGGCTGGGCATCAGCAATGGAAGCCAAATTTGGAAGTACGTTCGGATCCATCCAGCTCCGGATACCCTGGCGGCTTCCTCCATGTCCGCTCCGACCTGGACAAACACTCCTTTCATAATATTGACCCCGGTCGTGTTGCCCTGGAGGATCACGACAATGATTAGCGCCCAGATCGTGCCGAAGAGAAAGTCGAGCACCGGGGTGCTGAGGAACAACCACAGGAGCCCCAGCCCCGCGAGAATGCCGGGGATGGCCCCGGAACACCAGATCATCAGATCCAGCGCATCGTGGCCAGGCAAGCGCGTGCGCACGAGGATGTACGCGATAACCGAAAACAACAGCGGGCTGACAACTGCCGCAGTGGTGCCTAAAACCAAGGTGGTGCGCAGCGCCTTCAAGAAAACCGGATCGCTCAAGACCCATTTCCAGTTGTCCAGCGTGAAACCGAGCATGAAGTAGCCGATCCTGGTCATGAAGCTTCCCACTACCAGTATGGACAGCGGCCCGACCGTCAACAGCATCAGAAGAAAGGCGATGAGGCCGAAGGCTATATAGTTCCACCGCCCAAGATCGATGAGTCCGGGACGGAAGCTTCCGGTGATGGTCGTGTACCGGCGCCGATCGAGAATCCAGCGTTGCACGGGAATGATCAATGCGATCAGCAGCAGCGTAATGCTGGCCAATACGGTCGCCTCGCCATAGTTGGGCACGGGGTCGCGGATCAGCGTAAAGATCTTTGTCGAGTAGACAAAGAACCCAAAGGGCAGCCCCAACAGGTACTCGGTTTCAAAAGATTGAAAGATCCGCAAAAGTTGCAGAGCAAAGACCAGGATCATCGGCGAAATCATCAGCGGCAGCGTGACTTTGAATAGGGTTCGCAAGTTGCTCGCGCCGCCGACGCGCGCGGCCTCCTCCAGAGCGGCATCCATGTTACGGAAGGCCGGCGTCAGCAGCATGACCTTGATGGCGATGCTATGGCCCATCAGGTTCGCCCAAACGATTCCCGGGACGCTAAAGATGTTGAAAGGACCCTGATCAAAAAGCCCGAGCTTTATTAGGCCAGTGTTGATCAGCCCGATATCCGGGTCCAACAGGGTAATCCAGGCGATGGTCGTGGGAAGGGCGGGCACCATGTAAGAAATCCAAAACATGAATTCTAAGGTGCGACTAAAAGGAATCCGGGTGCGCGCAAGAATCCAAGCGATGGTGAGTCCGATGGGGAAACTGAAGGCCACCGTCAATGACCAAATCACCAGGGAGTTCCCCAGAGATCTAAGCAAACCGGGGCGTAGGAACGCGTTCTGCCAGTGTCGCAGTCCCCACAAGCGAGGCTCGACAAACCAGTCGGTAGCTGCGTTGAAGCTATTGATCAGCAGAAGAATGATCGGCCAGATGAGAAAGTAGCCCAGCACCAACAGCGCCACCGCCATGATGAAGTGACCGGCAGTGATGCGGGCTACCGGGAGTGGTTTAGCGAGACGAATTTGGTCTATTGTCGGTGATTCCTCCACTGTTGGTTCTCCAGGCCTAACTCGCTGGAGTATTGGAGAACTGGAGTATTGGATTCCATCACCCCATTACCCCAACACTCCATTATTCCAATCTTCTCTTCTTACTTCTGCCGCGACTCCCAGATCTTCAAGATCCATTTTTGCGCTTCCTCCTGGCGCGCGCCGAATTTTGGATCGGCGTCGGGAAAGCCGTACTCTACGCTTGGACCGCGCCGCTGGTCTGGAACGACTTCGCCGAAAGGGATGTCATTACGCAGCGATGACCGGTCGATGTTCGGGATCAAGGTATGCGTCAAGGTCTGTCCTTCTTTCGATAGAAACCAGTTCACGAACAGTTTCGCTGCGTTCGGGTGCGGCGCATTGGCAAAGGCTGAAATGCAGCACCCAGACCCGCCCGCGCGTATCAAGCCGACCTGCTTGGGAAGAAACACCTGTTTGATGGGCAGCCCTTTTTTTGCCAGCGCGATAAGGTCTTCACTACCAGTGGCGACGGCTTGGAGCGGAAATCTCCCTCCGGTGAGCCACGTCTCCAGGATTCTTCGATCATCCGAGAACGTCACTCCTGCATTGAGAAGATAGTTTCGTATCCAATCCTGCCCCCGGTCAGGTTCGAAGTAACTGTCGATCATCTGCCGCAATCCGGATGGATCGCCCATTCCTTGACCCGCAATCTTGCCTTTCCAGCGGGGATCGAAAAAGTCGGTTTGTTTTTTGATAGTCTCTATCTCCGTTTCCTTAATCTTGTCAGTGTTGTACCAAGTCTCGTATTGATCCTCCTTTGAGACGTGGTAGATAAAGGCGTACTTTGATTCTTTGTCGCTGTACCAATGCCGGCCCCGATACCAGGCGGACTTATCTATCACCTCAGGATGGATGAGCAGGGGAGCGAATGGAACCAGCGATCCCGAGGGAACCAGTCTCTGGTTGTTCTCACGGCTGCTGATCAAAGCAACATCCATCGCATATCTTCCGGCTTTCCGCTCGGCCAGGACGCGGTTCACGGTATCGGTGGCACTTCCCGTCGACACCTCGGCTTTGACCCCGAATTTTTTCTGGAAAGCCTCTACGACCGGTCGATACTGGCGCGACGGCGCGCCGCCGGAAGCAATCGCAACGGTTCCCTCCTGTTTTGCCGCGCCGATTAGCTTGGACCACTCTTGTTCGAAGTTCGCGCTCGCTAGCCGCACCGGTTTCTCCTTCGTAGCGGCGCTGATGGTCGCGTTTCGAGTCGGTGTCGGCGAGTCTCCGTAGCCTCGAGGCGAGAGCAAAACTATCCCGAGAGCGGTTAGCGCAATTTCAGTTGTTCTTCGAACCGCCCAACCCCGGTTCGCGTGCTGCAACCGCTCCTCCGTGCCGAACCTGACCATCGCGACTCCCTCCTATTTGTTCTTACTTCGTCAATCTTGCTTATGGGACCAGTCGGATGCCCAAGCGCTATGCCCTTCTGGCCTTGGTTTGAGCCAGACTTTGCTGCCTTCCTCAATAGGATTGTGGCGCTCTCCATAGATCACGATGACCCCCTGTCCGTCGACCTCAATCTGGTATTCGATTCGTTCGCCCATGAACAGCGCCGCCTGCGCCGTGCCACCGATCATGCCCGACGGCACCTTAGACCCCAACGCCGGAAGGATTTCCACGTCCTCGGGACGGACCCCAACATAGACCGCTTCGCCGCTCTTGATACCATCCGGATTATAGGTGCGCCCGAAAATCGCGCAGTCCGGCGCTCCCGCCAGAGCGATGGCCAATTGCCCCCCCGGATTACTGGTTTGCACAGTACCCTTGAACAACAAGGTCTTGCCGACGAAATCGCGCACGAATTCGTTGATGGGCTTTTCATAGAGCAACCGCGGGTGACCCTGCTGCTGCACGACGCCGAAGTTCATCAGCGCAATGCGATTCGATAAACTCAGCGCCTCGATCTGGTCGTGCGTGACAAACAGCATCGCGATGTTCAGCCGCTTTTGCAAAAGCTTCACCTGGATGCGCATCTGCTCGCGGAGCTTCGCGTCCAAGTTGCTGAACGGCTCATCGAGCAGCAAGACGCGGGGCTCGGTCACCAGCGCCCGCGCAAACGCCACGCGCTGTTGTTGTCCACCGCTCAGGAGCGGCCCGGACCGGGCCTCGAATCCACCCATGCCGACTAGATCCAGCGCCCGCCGCACGCGCTCCGTGATTTCCTTTCGCGGAAATTTGCGCGCTTTGAGGGGAAAGGCCACGTTCTCTGCCACCGTCATGTGCGGCCAGATGGCGTAAGACTGGAAGACCATACCGACGTTTCGCTTGTCAGGCGGGAGACACAATCGCCGCGAGGTCATGACAACGGGCTGATCGCCAAAGAAGATGTCTCCCTCGTCGGGGACTTCCAGGCCGGCCGCTATGCGCAGGGTAGTGGTCTTGCCGCAGCCGCTCGGGCCGAGCAACGTGACGATTTCACCGTCCTGGACATCCAGAGAAAGATCTTGTACCGCAGGCTGCAAGCTTCCGGGATAAGTTTTCCACAAAGCTTCGAGCCGGAGCGCAACCTTGGGCGCGCCGTCGCCCTCGACTCTTGGGCGGGCGGCCGCCGGCTCGAGCGCCTCTGTGGCAGAGGGGCTATTCACCATCGCTTCAGCTGTCTCCGATTACATCCTGCAAATGGCTTGTATACAGCAGCCGGGCAACCTCGATTCGCTGTCGCTGGAAGAGAGAGCGGATATTAACCACGGCCGTTCAGAATGCTTTTGCCTCTTCTTTCATGTAGAAGCCGAGCTTCTTCATGGCTGGCCAATCGTCGATGGAGAAGAGAATCGAATCGCTATTTTTGGCGTTCTCGTGGTGATGCCACTTCCAAGCCGGCACCGCGAAAATATCTCCTTTGTGCCACTCCAATCGCTCTCCTTCGATGACGATGGCGCCTTCGCCTTCGAAGCCGAAATAAAAGGAGGTGCTGTTGTGCCGGTGCGGCAAAGTCTTTTGTCGCGCAGACAACAGCTGCGCCTGCCACGCAATTGTCGGGAGCGTCGGCCCGCCATCGACCGGGCTGGCCAACATAATCAAAATCCCTTCATACGGATCGCTCTCTTCGGCCTCTCTCATCGCCGCGAGCGCCGCCTCCGTATCCTTCCATGGATAGCGCATCGGCGGCAGCGGGAAAGGAGGCTCGGTGGGAATGGGACGGGCGAGACCGAGGGTTCGCTGGCCATAACCGGCGGGCTTCCTGATCTCCTCGTAGGGTGCATCGTCCGGCATCCGCTCATTGACATTCACATTCGGGTTGTAGCCATTGTCGTACCCATCGATCCAGATCGCCGGCGTGCTACCCAGGTTCCAGTGGTCGTGAAAGGTCCAGGCGGGGCTGATAACGACATCGCCCCGCTCCATCGGGTACGATTCGTACTCGCACACGAAAATCGCTTCCTTCGGCGCCTCGCAGACCAGCCGGGTTTCACTGCGCAAATTCCGATGGGCCTGGGTGCGCTCGCCGGGCATCAGGATCTGCGCATTCATCCAGATGGGAAACTTGCGCGCCTCCATGCCGGTGACCGAGCGCATTCCCGTCATCCCATTGGGGCCGACGGTGACGATCTCTCCGGATCGCATCAGCCCTTTGTAGATGCCTTCCCAACTCCAGTGGGCCGCGGTGTTGCCTGTGCGCGGCGACGTTCGCCCTTCGCGTCTGAGACCGGCGCCCACGAGATGGTGCTCGGCAAGAAAGCGCTCGAGGTCTTCGTGCGTTGTGCCTGCGTCACTCACAGTTCATCCCCACTTTCAGGTTATCCTCATTCGCGCACGAACCGTCGTGTTTGAACGACTTGAACTATTTGAACGTTTTGAACTGTTCAAGCCGTTCGAACCGTTCTATGCGTCTTCTCGTTTTAGCGGAGCGTTGCTCTAGTCATTCAGATGAAAATACTTCACACAATTGTCGACCAGCATCGCGCGTTTCTCGTTTTCCGGCACGTCGGCGAAGTCCCGCTCCATGAGCTTGATTGAATTCGGCCACTCGCTCGCCGCGTGGGCAAAGTCGGTGCCCCACATCAGTTTATCGTAGCCGATACAATCGCGCCGGCGGATACCCACCGGGTCGTGCAGGAAACCCCAATAGGTGCGCTCCTTGAGATACTCGCTCGGCTTGCGCTCGAGATATCTCAGCCCCCAGTTTTCGTGGATCATGGGCATGTAGCGCCTATAGTGATCGTCGACCTGCCAGAGACCGTACTCGAACCAACCGATCATCGTCTCCGCCCAGTACATCTCGAGCGCGGGAAAGCGGTCCCATACTCCGGCAAAGGCCATTTGAATTGAAGCCGTCATAGCATCGTTAGTGAAGCGGAAGAAATAGTTCATGGGTTCTCGCTGGTGCACATCCTCGCCCGGTTCCTTGTCGTATTTGAACGCCGGTTCGCCGCGCCCCGAGCCCATTTTGCCATCGTTGTGATTGGTCAGCGGCATCTTGAGATCCACCGCCGCGGCCCAAAATTTATCATCTTCGGCCGTCGGATATCCCCGGCCGCTGGGAAATCTGTCGAGCTTGACGCCCCTGAGCCCAAGGTTGGCGCAGTGCTCAAGCTCCCGCACTGCGTCCTCGACGCCGGTGATCGGGATTGTGCCCATGCAAATCAAGCGGTCGGGAGCCACGGCCATGTACTCTTCAGCGAGGAACTCGTTGTAGGCGCGGACCAACTCCAGATAAAGATCGTCATCCTTCGCCTGTCGCAGCACGAAGGAAATTTGCGAAAAGAGAATCTCCGCCTCTATTCCGTCCTGGTCCTGCTCGCGCAAGCGCTGTTCGGGGGAGCCGGTGCCGGCGCTATTTTCAAACGTCGGGACCTGTTTGGCGAGGTCCTTGTGCGCCACCCGTACGCTCCGGGTGACACCGATGGTGTTCGGCTTGCCGCCATCGACCACAACCGCGTCGGAGCCGTTGGGCATCTTCACGCGCTTCGGCGCCCGGTCCCGCCATTTAGCTGCAACTCGGTTTCTCCAAACATCGGGGTTGAGATCGATGTGTCCATCCCCGGAAAAGACTTTATACTGACGTGCCATGATCGGACCCTTCCTTGCTTTGATTTTTTCGCTCCCCGCATACCAACGAATCGCTGTTAGGCTTTGTTTTGATAGCCATTACTCCATCACTCATGCTTTTTTTCCTAACCCTGCTCTTCTCGGAAAAGTCCCAAACTTTCCAGCACCGGGCGGTCGGTGACCGAGAAGATGATCGCCGGCTCTTTCTTAGACATGTTTTTGAACTGGTGCCAGTGCCACGACGGCACGAAGAAGCAGTCCTTTGGGCCCCAGGTAAAATCATTTCCAATGCCCTTTTTCTCGCCGACCGTCGTTACCCCCTCTCCCTGCACGACGTGGTAAATCGTGCTGCTCGTATGACGGTGCGACTTGGTCGTACTCCCAGGCGCCAACTGTTGTATCCCACAGCCGATGGTTGGCATCGTCGGCCCGCCGGTCAGCGGATTGGTGTATTCGAGCAAGAAGCCGTCGTAAGGATCAACCTGTCCTGCTCCCGCGATCTCTTTTAGCGCCGCCACGGTATCCCGCCATTTGTAGGTATACGGCAACGCTCGATTGCCTACGTTCGCCGTTCTAGGCCGGACGTTTCCAAGACCTTGCCGGCAAAATCCATCGGGCTTCATGATGGGTTGCGCCGGCCCTTCGCCATAGTTTTCATGAAACGGGGCGTCAAGATAGTTGGTTAAATGTGCATCCAATACGTCCAACCAGACGATGTTATTCTTCCCCGGGTTGAAATGGTCATGCCACGTCCAGTTCGGCGTGAGCACGAGATCTCCCGGCTCCATCATCATCTGCTCGCCTTCGACATTGGTATATCCGGTTCCGTCCCCCTCGACTACGAAACGTAAGGCGGCAGCCGTGTGGCGGTGGCATTCCGCTCGTTCGCCCGGCTGCACCAATTGAATCGACATTTGCAAGGTACGGCTGGTGGCTTTCTGCGCGGTAAGCGAGGGATTGACGAGCTGGACGGTGCGTCGCTTCGCGGCGTCATCGATGTGCCCGAGTTTTACAACTTCGCCGGATTCCATGAGACAGGAATAAATCACCGACCAGGGCCACAGGTAGGGCTGCAAAGTTCGTGGTTTGTCGCGCGATTGCCAATGTCCTCCCAGCGAGTTTTCCGCCATGCGCCGGTGCAAAGCTTCCAGGCGCGGATCCTCAGTCTTACCGCTAACTTGTTGCATAATCTTTCTCCCTCTTTGATTTACGTTGTATGCCTAATATCCGAAACCGTCCGATTCACATAGGCACACACAGATTCGCCCACGGAAAACAGCTACCGCGTTATAATGCATGTCACCTAAGGATACTAGACTATTGCCGGCCTTTGGAAAACAGCCGAACCGTCAAGTCCGCGGTCTGAAATTCGAGGACGTAACGGGCACGACCATGAGCGAAAAGCTCGATAAGACCGGGTTTGTCGGCGGGCTTTATAAATATCGAATACTCAGGCAACGGATGCCGCTCCAGCGAAGCAGGCCGGGCTTGTCCTCGGCCTTGAATTTCCCGTAATTTGGTTGTAGCAACTCAGCCGCAAATTTGTTAGTTAAGGCATCGCATCGAACTTGCGAGGGGAAAGGCGATGAGATCAATTCTCGTGGTCGAAGACGATGCGATGGCCCGAAAGAATATCTCGACCTTCTTAACCGGAGAGGGTTACGAGAGACCAAGCCAGTGATGGAATGGAAGCGCTCGAAAGACTGAAGCATCGCAAATTTGATCTGGTGCTTTCGGATATTGTCATGCCCCATATGAACGGACTGGCTCTGATCGACCAGGTTTGTTCCAACTGGCCGCAGATTCGCATCATCGCTATGACGGCCTATTTCCAGACGGGTTCGGAAAAAACCTTCTGGGTGGCGGGCGCTGATGATTTCATCAGAAAGCCGATCGTGCTCAACGATCTTTTATCCAAGATTCAGCGTGTCCTACAGTCAAAAAATTCCCAACCGTGAAAAACGCATTCCAAAGGGTTCAAACTTTATCCCGATCAACGCCTCGGCTAAAAAGAATCGGCCGCGAATACCAGGACCCGTGGAGAATTCACCCGAGGGTCCCGAACCAGTTGCGGGTCAGGAAATCGTCCATGGTTCCGCCGATCAAAATCATCAACCAAAAGAATCCCGCGCCGGCGAAAACCCACGTGAGCCGACTACTGTAGCGCGCGTGCATGAAATAGAGGATTACGAGCAGCGCTTTAATAACGGCAATCGCGAGGGCGATAACGGCGTTCAAACCTCCGCCAAGGTCCATAAAGGCAACCCCGGTCGTAGTTAGGGTCAGGGCGATGAGCGAGCCGAAGATCACCGCATAGAGCTTGACGGAAAGCACATGCCCGCTGCTCATAGATGTCTCCCCACGAGATAAAGCAACGGAAAGAGAAATATCCAGACGATATCGACAAAATGCCAATACAGGCCAACCAGCTCGACCGGGGTATGGTAGACAGCCGAGAAACGGCCGCGCCGGGCTTTGATGATCAAAACGGTTAAAAGACCGATGCCGATGATCATGTGCAGGGCATGCATCCCGGTCATGGCGAAATAAAAGGAAAAAAAGATCTCCGCCGGACGCGCCAGGGACGCTTCGTAATTAAAAGCCGCGCCGGGCACCAGATGCTCCTCGAACTTGAAATAGTATTCCGTGAATTTGATGCCGAGAAAAACTGCGCCGAGCAGAATGGTAAGCAGCAAGAAGTTAATAATCGGCTTGCGTTCGCCGAGTTGCGCGCTGCGCACGGCGAGGGCCATCGTAAAGCTGCTGCAGATCAGCACCGCCGTGTTGATCGTTCCAAGCCAGATATCCAAGTGATTGCTCGCGCTGGCGAACGCCTGCGGGTAAGCGTTTCGGTAGAGCGTGTAACCCGTGAACATCCCGCCGAAGAACATCACCTCCGTCCCCAGAAACACCCACATGCCGATCCATGAAGCATCGTGCTGCTGCTCGATGTCGTCGAACTGATGAGCTTGGACTATGCTTAGGTCAGACATGGGCCGGCTTCCCGAACGTATAAATCTCTTCGGGCTCCTTTTCGTAGGCGTAAGCTCCTTCGGTTACGATCGGTGTTCTATCAAAATTGTCGGTCGGCGGCGGTGAGGCGGTCTGCCATTCGAGACCTCTCGCGCGCCACGGATTGGCGCCGGCAACGGCTCCATAGCGTAAGGACCACATTAGATATAACAACGGCAAAACGTAGCCGACCGCGAGGATCGAAGCGCCCGCCGTCGACATGACATTCAGGACTTGAAACTCGGGCGGGTAGACGTGGTAGCGCCGTGGCATGCCGAGATAGCCAAGGATAAATTGCGGAAAGAAAGTCAGATTAAAACCGATAAATATAACGAGTGCGGCAATTCTGGCCCAGACTTCCGGATAGATTCGTCCGGTCATTTTGGGCCACCAGAAGTGAATGCCCCCCAGATAACCCATGACCGCGCCGCCGACCATGATGTAATGGAAGTGAGCGATCACGAAATAAGTGTCGTGAACGTGGATGTCGATGCCAAGGGTCGCAAGAAACAAACCGGTTAGCCCGCCGATCGTGAACAAGCCGATAAATCCTAGTGCGTAGAGCATTGGCGCATTGTAGGAGACCGAACCTTTATGAAGCGTGGCGGTCCAATTAAAAACTTTGATCGCCGAGGGAATGGCGACGAGAAAGCTGAGCAATGAAAAGACCATGCCGGCGTGAACCGATTGCCCGGCGACGAACATGTGATGGCCCCAAACCAAAAAGCCGAGCACGGCAATGGCGAGGCTGGAGAAGGCAACGAAGCCGTAGCCGAAGACCCGCTTCCGGGAGAAGCATGCAATCAGCTCGCTCACGACACCCATCGCCGGCAGAATCATAATGTAAACCGCCGGGTGCGAATAAAACCAGAAGAGATGTTGAAACAGCAGCGGATCTCCGCCCAGCGCCGGATCGAAAATGCCTAGATGGAAGATCCGCTCCAGCCCAACGAGCGTCAGAGCAATCGCAATGACCGGAGTGCCCAGAATAAAGATAATGCTGGTCGCGTAATGGGCCCAAATAAACAGGGGAAGGCGAAACCAGGTCATCCCGGGAGCACGCATGGTGTGAATGGTGACGATGAAATTGAGCCCGGTTAGAATGGATGAAAAGCCCGTGATAAAGATGCCCACGACCGTCAGCGCGACGTGGGTGTTGGAATAGATGCTGCTGTACGGAGTATAAAAAGTCCACCCCGTATCGACACCGCCGGCCGCGGCGGCGGCCACCGTAAACAGCCCCCCGAGAATAAAGATGTACCAGCTCGCGAGATTGAGGCGGGGAAAGGCAAGGTCCCGGGCGCCGATCATCATCGGCACAAGAAAATTCCCCAAAACCGCCGGTATCGACGGAATTAAAAAGAAAAAGACCATCGTGACGCCGTGCATGGTAAACAATTTGTTGTAAGTCTCCGCCTGGACCAAATCCCCTTGGGGCGTGAGTAACTCCAAACGAATCAACGTGGCGAAAAAACCGCCGATAAAAAAGAAAAAAGTCACCGAAAGCAAGTAGAGCCAGGCAATCCTTTTGTGATCCGTCGTAAAAAGCCATGACCTGATGCCGTAGTTTACGTTCAGATAGTGTTCCCGGCGTTCGATGGATTGTTCATTCATTTTTGCGCTTGCGCTCCCTCCTGCCGATTCAGAGACTTGAGATAGGCAATAATCTGGAATATGCCATCTTCGCTGATCAGACCTTTGAAGGTCGGCATGATCGGCTGGTAGCCGGCCACGACTTTTGCCGACGGATTCAAAATCGACTCGCGAATGTAGGTCTCGTCGGCGACCATGGATTTACCTCCTTGGAGTTGCACCGTCTTGCCGAAAAGACCGACCAAAGAGGGCCCGCGGCCGGTATCGTTCTCCATATGACAAGTGGCGCAGCCCAAAGTCTGAAAAAGTTTTGCCCCCGCCGTCGCCATGGCAATACCGGTTGTGCCGCCGCTGAGCCATGTCTGGTACTGGGTCGGTTCCATGACGACAATCCGGCCGACCATACCGGAATGCTGAGTGCCGCAATATTGCGCACAGAACAAATGATATTCTCCGGCTTTGGTCGCCTCGAACCACAGTGTCGTATAGCGACCCGGTAGCACGTCTTTTTTCACCCGAAAAGCGGGAACAAAAAAATCGTGGATCACATCCTGGGACGTCAATATCAGTTTGATCGGCCGTCCCAAGGGAATGTGCAACTCGTCGATTTCCGACTGTCCCTCGGGATGCTGTACCTTCCACATCCATTGCTTGGCCACGACGTTTATTTCGAGCGAGTTGCTCGGCGGATGATAAGTGACAAAGAATAGCTTGGCTCCCCAGACAAACATGACCATCGTCAATCCAAGCGGAATCACCGTCCACAAAATCTCCAGCCGCAGGTCTCCCTCGATAGGTGCGGGTTGTTCATCTTCAGAACGGCGCCGGTATTTGATCGCGAAATAAACGATCAGAATACAAATCAACGCGGCGAAAAATAGGCTGACGCCAACGAGGAAGAAAAAGAGCGCATCCACACGGGCGGCCATGGTGGATGCCTGCTCGGGAAATAACGGAAAACCCAACCACGACATGGCGCCTAAGCCGTCTTCCCGCCTTCCGTAGCGTTGGAGCGCTCACGGCGCAGCATGATCAGAATGAACGCGCCCAAGATCACTACCGTGGCGGCGCCTGCAAGCCGTATGACGTTAGTAATCAGGAGCCCGTACTTTCCCGTAACCGGATCATAGTGGTAGCAAAAGAGCAGGAGCTGGTCGATCGGCGAGCCGATCTTACCGGCGGCGGCCTCAATGAGGCCTAAACGCAAATCGCGCGGAGAAAAATCGATGCCGTAATAGTATCGCGCGGTTCTTCCTTTCGGCGTCAGAAGCACCATGCCGGTGGCATGGGCAAACTCGCCCGTGTGAGGGTCGTAAGTGTAGTGGAACCCGACGGACTGGGTGAGTTTTTGGATCGCGGCTTCATCGCCCGTCAGAAAATGCCATCCCGTTGCGGCGCCAGGCCTCGAGTATTGATCAATGATATCTTTCTTTTTGGCCGCGGCGAGGGCCGGGCTATCATGCGCATCGATGCTCAGTGTGATTAGATCGAACTGGTTGCCGGCGTCAAAGGAAAGCGCCCGTAGCGATCTTACGACCCCATCCAACAGCAGCGGGCAAAGATCGCGGCACTTGTAATAAACAACCGTGAGGATGACGGGTTTTTGCTTGATGTAGTCCGCAAGCTGAACGGTTTTTCCGCTCTCGTCGCGAAAGGCCAGGCCGAGCGGTACCTGCTGGTTTAATTTCTGATCAAAGGCGACATCGCGCAGCGCGGCCGGCCTCGTACTATCATGCGCCCATGCTCCGCCGGAGAGAATCACAACCAGCGGAAGGGCCAAGTTTAAAATCCCGCGTGAAGAGCGAAACTTCGAGCTTTGAATGAACGGCAAGCGGCTTTGCGCTTGCGGTCTCGGAATTGCGTTAACCGTTTTGTCGATCATCGCTGATTTCCTTGTGCAGCTTTGTTTCTTCTGCCCTGCGGTTTTTCCTCAATGGTTTTTCCACTCTCTTGTGGCCGGGCAGGTAGACCCTTCCGCGCGAGGATTTCTATGGCCCGGTCAACGGGAATGCGCACGATCCCCTTTTCTCGATCGACCCATTCGTAACTCTTGAGGGCTGCATCTTCCGCCGCCCTCATGGTTTGCAAATCCTGACCGGGATTCACCGAAAGCTTGGGTCCCGGCGTCGGTTCGCGGCTGTACGAAAGCGGGCTCGGAGCTACCTGACTCGTTGTCTCTACAGTGTAAAAGTGGCGAAAGAGCGCAGCCGTGACGAGAACGGCGGCAACAATTATCACCGCTAATATAATTCCGAACAAGGCGACGTTTTTTGCGCTCAGGTCGCTGAGCTCATGGCCCGCCTCCGCTGTTTTTGAAGGAACGTTTGATTGATCCAAATTTACACGCCCTTTTCTTCCATGATGGCGACAAATCGCGGATCGCGGAACGGAAGCAAAGAATGCCCCTGCAGCTGCCAGAGAAATGCTGAAAACCAAATTCCTCCGATCGCGATAGGCGCGACGACACTCGTCCAATGGATGCTGAGTCCCTGAGGATGAAACGTCGGCGCTACGAACCAAAAAAGCTCAACCCAATGCATGAGTCCGATCATGACGGCCACGCCGCAGAGAGTCGCCGCCTTGCGCTTCACCGCTCGCGACAGCAACAGTAGGAACGGCAAAGCAAACTGAAGCACCAGTAGAGCCACGGCGATGGCTCCCCAGCCTCCCATCGTCCGGTGGAGATACCAGGGGATCTCCGTGCTGAGATTCTCCACCCATATAAGCAAAAACTGCGAAAAAGAGGTGTAGGCCCAGAGCATGACGAACGCGAGCAGCAAGTTTCCCAAATCCTGAAACACCCACGGCGCCATCACTTCGGACAACGGTTCTCGACGCGACAAAAAATAAGCTGTCCCGATGACAAAGGCGAAAGCGACCAATCCGTGGCTGACCATGAAGATCATGCCGTAGATCGTCGAGTACCATCGGGGTTCCAGCGACATCAGCCAATCAATCGCCGAGAACGTCACGGTCAAACCATACAGGACGAGCCCCGGGCCGCTGAGATTTTGCAGCCGCTCGACGAGCGAGGTATTGGCAGTGCGGTCCTGCTCTCGCGACCACCTGGTCAGCAAAGTGCCGACCAAGATCCAGATCGCGAAATATAAAACGGCGCGGACACTAAAAGACGTTGCGTTGAGATAGGCGCTTTTCTGTTGCAGGATGTGATCCTGCGCTACGGCCTCCGGACGCGCCCAGACATACAAATCAGGAAGACCGAAGAAGATCGACAAAAAAAGCAGCGCCATCACGGGGAAGGTCCGAATTGCGGCTTCGAGCGGGCGTTGAATGACAAATCCCCACGTTCCCCCCACCAGGTGGTGAATCATCAGTATGCCAAAACAGCCGACTGGAATACCGAGCCAAAATACATACGCCATCAAATAGGAGCGGAAGAACTGCGGGCGGTCGAAATAAGCACCGATTAGACAGAGTGCGAGGGCGATGACTCCGATCCCGAAGGATCGTTTCATCATCGGTTCCAGGTCAGTCAATTGCGCGTCCAAATTGTTCATTTTCCCTTCTTCAGCAACGAACTACGTTCCTTCTCCGGCACGTCGCCGAGCGTGGCGTTCTGGCTCAGTTGCAGCGCCCGGATATAGGCGACGATTGCCCAGCGGTCACGCGGTGGAATTTGTTCCGCATGATCGGGCATGGAGCCGAAGCCACGGGTAATGATGTCGAAAAAATGTCCCGGCGGAGCGGTCCGCAAGCGGTCGATGTGATAAGAAGGCGGTGGACGATATCCTCGCCTGACGATCATCCCTTGACCGTTGCCGACTTGATCGTGACAGGGCGAACAGAAAATGTTGTAGCGCTCCCGCCCGCGCATTAAGAGCTGCCGGTCGATGGCGAACGGAAAAGTTTCCGCCAGCTTGCCGTTGATTTTTCCCGTCTCGAATGGCTCGTTGGCGCGCAGATGGCCCCGCGCTACCGTTCCCTCGACGAGCGGCCGCGCGGCTCGCTCGTCCTCGAATAGGTCGCTTTTGGCCAGCGGTTTATATCTCGGCTGGTCCGCCATCTTTTGCTGGCACGCCAGCAACCCAAAGCAAATCGCGACCCACCCCCACCGTTTGAGTATGCGAAAAATTCCTCGTCTCATTTGTCAGGGCTCGACTTCATAAACTCCATGAGATCCGATGTTTTCGAGGAATCTCCGCGTACCTGCCGAATCGAACCTCGGATCGGCGGCCTCGATCAAGAGAAAAAATCGATTGCGGCTCGCCAGCTCGAACCGTTCCACATTGAAAACCGGGTGATAGGGCATCGGCAAGCCGTTAAGCGCCAGCACGCCAAAGAAAGCCGACAGGGCCGCTATGAGAATCGTCAGCTCAAAAGTCACGGGAATGAAAGACGGCCAACTGTTGAGCGGCCTGCCGCCCACGTTAATCGGATAGTCGATGACGGCAAGCCAATATTGTAAAAAAAATCCGCCGAGACATCCGAGGATCCCGCCGGTCAGTACGATGAGCGGGACGCGTGTCCGATGAAAGCCAAGCGCTTCCGCCAGTCCTTCGACAGGAAACGGCGAATAGGCGTCCATCTTGCGAAATCCTTCCGCAAAGGCCCGGTGCGCTGCGCCAACCAGGGCCTCGGGATTATCGAACTCCGCGATTAGGCCATACATAGAATTCTTTCCATAAAAGCGGTTAACCTTGCGCAGCGTTCGTTAAACGTTCTTGACCTCCTCCTCGTGGACCAGACCGCGCATTTCGAAGATCGAGATCATCGGCAGAACGCGGATGAAAAGAAATAACAGGCAGACAAAAAGCCCGATGGAACCGGCAAGGACGGCATAGTCGACGATCGTGCCCGAATACATTCCCCAGGCGGACGGCATGAAGTCGCGCGACAGGCTCACCACTACAATCACGTACCTTTCCAGCCACATGCCGATATTCACTGAAATCGAGATGAGAAATAACACGACGGGGTGGGTGCGCACCTTGGCGATCCAAAGCGCCTGAGGTATCAAAATGTTAAACAGGATCAGCAGCCAATACATCCAGCCATAGGGGCCAAACATGCGGTTGAGCATCATGTATTTTTCGAAAATATCGCCGCTATACCAGGCAAAGAAGGTTTCCATCAGGTAGCCGTACGCAACCACCATCCCGGTCGCGAGCATGACGATGCCCATATTTCTCAAGTGGCGCAGCGTGATAAAATCTTCGAGCCCGTAGAGCTTGCGCAGCGGAATCGCAATGGTCAAAACCATGGCAAATCCGGAATAGATCGCCCCGGCGACGAAATAGGGAGGAAATATAGTCGAATGCCAGCCGGGAACGAGAGCCACGGCAAAGTCAAAGCTGACCACGGTGTGAACCGAAACGACCAGTGGCGTCGCCAAACCGGCCAAGAGCAAATACGCCATCTCGTAGCGATACCAGTGAATCGCCGAACCGCGCCAGCCCATCGCCAGCATACCGTAGATGAAGCGCGGCACCCGCCCGCGCGCCCGGTCGCGCAAGGTTGCAAGATCCGGGATCAGTCCAAGAAACCAGAAGAGCAGCGACACGGTAAAATAAGTCGAGACGGCAAACACGTCCCACACTAGGGGGCTCCGAAACTGAGGCTGGATTCCCATGGTGCTGGGGTACGGAAACAACCAGTAAGCAAACCATGGGCGCCCCAGGTGAATCAGCGGAAATAGTCCGGCACAGGCAACGGCGAACAGCGTCATCGCCTCGGCGAAGCGGTTGATCGACTGCCGCCACTTCTGGCGCAGCAATAACAAAATGGCCGAGATCAAGGTGCCGGCATGGCCGATGCCGATCCACCAGACGAAATTCACGATGGCGAATCCCCAGGCAACCGGAATCATGATACCAAATAGGCCGACGCCAACCGCGACCAGGGCAGCGATGCAATACAGAAGGACCAGTACCAAAATGAAAGACAACCCGAAGCCGATATACCAGAACCGGGGCGTCCGACTCGTCAGGACAATGGCGCTAATCTTGTCGGTAATTGAGGCGAAAGTATGGCCCGGTTCGATGAGCGGCAAAGAATCTTGGGCCTCTGCGGATTCTTTGGTCGGCTCTGATTCCATAAGCTAAGTCTTTTCAATCTCCGGATTGGGGTTTCTAAGCTTCGCCTGATACGTGGTTCGCGGTTTTGTGTTCAATTCAGCGAGAAGTCCGTAATTCAATGACCCGGCTTTTAAGTTGGCAACGCGACTGTTTGGGTCATTGATGTCGCCAAACACAATCGCCTGCGTAGGACAAGCCTGTTGGCACGCCGTCAGGATTTCACCATCGCGGACCCGGCGATCTTCTTTTTCGGCGTCAGTTTTCTTGGCGTTGATTCGCTGCACACAATAGGTGCACTTTTCCATCACACCGCGGGAGCGCACCGTAACATTGGGATTATGTAACGGTTTTAGACTCGGCGTTTTGAAGTCTGCGTACTCGAAGAAATTGAAACGCCGTACCTTGTAGGGGCAGTTGTTCGAGCAATAGCGGGTTCCGACGCAGCGGTTGTAAGTCATGTCGTTGAGGCCCTCGTGACTATGGGTTGTGGCGTGGACCGGACAGACCAGCTCGCATGGTGCGTTCTCGCATTGCATGCACGGCACCGGTTGATGGTACGTCTCCGGCTTATCTAGATCGCCCTTGTAATAGCGGTCGATGCGGATCCAATGCATCTCCCGCCCGCGCAGGACCTCGCTTTTTCCCACAATGGGGCCGTTGTTTTCCGCTTCGCATGCAACCACGCAGGCGTTACAGCCGATGCAGGAGTTGATGTCGATCGCCATGCCCCAAGCGTATCCTTCATATTTGAAGCCCGGATAGAGACTCTGGGACGACGCTTCTTCCTCGGCCATTTCGCGGACGAAATTCGGATTCTTGTGGTATGCGTCAAGAGTGCCGACTCGAACCAGCTGACGCCCTTCCATGAGTTGGTGGAACTGTGTGCAGGCGAGCGGGTATTGATCGCCCGTTTTGCGGATCTCGACGCCCGAACCGTGCCAGGGAGCATCCGAGGTGCGCAATGCATAAGCGTTAAATCCGGTGCCGTTTCCAACCCGTCCCGCTCGCGTGCGGCCGTATCCCAGGTGTACGGTAACGCAGTCGTTGGGTTGCCCCGGTAGAATCCACGCAACGCCCCGCAGCTTGCGTCCTTTATATTGGAGCTCCACCGTGTCGCTATGGATAGTGCCATGCTCGCCACCGGTCGTTCCAACCCGATAGTTGAGACCGAATCGCTCCGCCGTCAGCGGGCTAAAAAAAATGGCGTTGTCCCAGGTAAGCTTGGTAAGAGGCTTCGGTAGTTCCTGCAGCCAGCCGTTGTTAGCGAAACGACCGTCGAAAATCGTCGGGTCGGGCCGAAACACAATTTCCACACCCCGCCGATTTCCGTCGGCAAAACCGGGTGGCTTTTTTTCTTGTTCTTTGCCAGAGGCGAATCCCGAATGGAGATCTCGTTTCAACGAGACGTGCCTGGCCGGCGCCGCGCTTCCGGCAATCACGCCGTCGTGGAGCGCGGTTCGCCAAAACAGCTCGAAATTCTTCGCTCCACCCTGCTGTTTCCAGTAATCCCGCACGATCTCGTAGCTCGATCGCCCCGGCTGGCCCGCCAGCGCCGCAACAACTTCATGCGCGGTGCGACCGCCGTACAGTGGCGCAATCAACGGTTGAATGATCGTTACCGTGCCGTCGTAAGCGCGCACGTCGCTCCAGGATTCCAGATAGTGCGCCTCCGGGACGTGCCAATGACACAACGCCGAGGTCTCGTCTTCGTACAACGATAAGTGAATGCTAAAATTCGCCTTAGCGAGATTGCCGGCAAAATTGAGATCCGCCGGCGCCGTGTAGACCGGGTTACCGCCGATCATGATCAGCACCTGAACCAAATTGGCTTCCATGTCGCGGACGAGATCGCGAATCGATTCCGTCTGGTTGATCGGTTGCGCTTCGACGGGATCGGTATAAATCACGGTCGTTCCGACGTTGCCAAGCGCTTGATTCATCGCGTGCGCCAACGCATGCACCCCGGAAGACTGTTGGTCTCCGGCTACAACGATGCTGCTGCCACGATGGCGCTGCAGATCGCGAACCAGCGCTTGCGCCCACTTATCGTAGCGAGTGGAAGGAGCCGATTCCTCCGGTGGGAGCTGAACGCCCAGACCTCTTGCAACGGCTTTAGTGAAGCTCTCGACTTCACTCGGCCGAAGAGCGAGCCGGTGATCGGCCATCGACCCGCTAATCGTTGGCGTGCTTTCGACGACGTAGAGCCGGTTCATCTCGTTCTTCCCATTGACGCGCCGCTTGTCGGCAAAGTCGCGCGCATAGCGCACATTGGCGGGGCCAGCAAAGAGAAAATCGGCGTCTATCGATAGGACGACCTCGGCCTTGTCGAAGCGATAAAGCGACTCGACGACCTCGCCGAAGGCAAGCCGGGAACCTTCTCGCACGAAATCCCGTCCGGCGGGTTCGTATTGATGCCACTTTGCTCTGGGAAATTTTTTCAACAACTCTTTCAGCTGATAAGCCAAAGTCGGAGAAGTTACCGTCTCGGTCAAAATACGCAGTCCGGCGCCTTGATTCAGGCGCTGGGGTTCAAGTTCGGCGTTCACGGCGGAAAACAACGCGTTCCAGGTACTGATCATCCCCGCATTGTTGAGGACGCGCGAACGATCCGGATCATAAAGGCCTAACACCGAAGCCTGTGCAAACGCATCGCTCGCGCCGAGGCTTCCCGGATGATCAGGATTTCCTTCCACCTTCGTCGGCCGGCCCATATGACTTTCGGCCAAAACACCGTGGCCAAAACCGCCGATCGGCATCGCCGTGGCAAAAAAGAGCGGCTTGCCCGGTATCATTTCCTCCGGCTGCCTCACGTAAGGCACAATCTTTTCGTCCGGCGGCGCCGGAGACGAACTCAAGCAGCCGCTCAAGCCAGCCAGAGCCAGAGAAGCGCCCATGACCTTCAAAAATTCCCGACGATCGAGCGAGCCCAACCAGACGGAAGCGTGCCGCGGAAACTCTCGTTGCAGGAGTTCTTTGAAATCTTCGGTGTCGGCCAGTTCTTCCAGACAGCGCCAGTACTCCACGCCTCGAACCGTCGAAAGTCGTCGTCGGATGAAATTCAAATCCATCGACCGTTCGCTCATTGGCGCTCTCCTGTTATCGATGACATGTAGAACAACTCGTCAACTTCTGAATTTTGTATTCCCGGACCAGTTTTCTGCCGAGCGCGAGTTGATCCGCGGGAGGCAGATAATCCATGCTGAACACGTACTCTCGGGGGCGGACGAAGCGTTCCGGTTCGCGGTGACACTCGAGGCACCAGTCCATGTAAAGAGTGTTTTCACGCCACATGAGCGGCATCTGATCGACCCGGCCATGACAAGTGGAACAGCCGACACCCTTGTGGACATGAATGCTATGGTCGAAATAGACAAAGCCGGGGAGATTGTGGACTCGGGTCCACTGAATCGACTTCCCCGTACGAAAACTTTCCCTGACGGGTTCCAAGATCGGACTGTCAGCCCAAATCTGGGTGTGGCAATTCATGCAGGTTTTTGTCGGCGGGATGCCGGCGAAAGAACTTTCCTCGACCGACGTATGGCAGTAGCGACAATCGATGCCATCGTCACCGACATGATGCTTATGACTGAAGGGTATCGGTTGGCTGCGAGCGACGCCGACTTCCGTGACGTACGATGATTCGTTGATCGCTGCCATAGCGGCCACCAGCGCGACGAGCAGAGCCGCGCCGCCGAAAATACTCACTCTGGAAATGGTGTTGGTGCTCGGGTGAAAAATCTGCGACATCGATGTTTGACAATTCCTCGATGAGTAACGGAACTTCCAGCGTTGCTCGTAGATGCCGACGGGAGGACGCTACCGCGCTTCGCATTATGCTAGGGTTGTCGGCTGGGTAAATCGTCCGCCTTGGCACAGTCGCCGAGAGCCGGTCAGTCCTCGGCGTGAATGTCCAAACTTTCCAGTTTTCGATAGAGGGAGGAGCGGCTGACGCCTAAAAGCCGCGCCGCTCGTGTTTTATCTCCGGCAGTCTCCTTGAGAACGTTTTCAATATGGCTTTTCTCGTAAGATTGAACGGCGATCCGCAGATTGTTTCCCGCCGATAGATTAGGCTCGTCTTTCGGCGCCTCCCATTGGGGTAGTTCCGCTGGCGTGATCCATTCACCGTTGCCAAGAATCATCGCCCGCTCGATCACATTATCGAGTTCACGCACGTTGCCCTTCCAAGGAAGCGACATCAGAATCTTCAACGCCGCATTGCCGGCCCCCTTGTAGGTTCTCTTCATTTCAGCGTTGTGCCGTCGGATAAGGTGATCCACCAACAACGGTATGTCTTCACGCCGTTCTCTCAGTCCGGGAACACGAATATTAATGACATTGAGTCGGTAATAGAGGTCTTCACGAAATCGATCCTCCGCAACTTCCATTTGCAGGTCGCGGTTTGTCGAGGCGATAATGCGGACGTTTAGCCGCGTCGGATGCGTCGATCCAATAGGCAGTACTTCTTTGTCTTCGATGACGCGGAGAATTTTGGGCTGCAGGCTGAGTGGCAGTTCGCCGATCTCGTCAAGAAAAATCGTCCCACCTTGAGCGCGCTGGAAGAGTCCCTCTTGAGAGCTCGCGGCACCGGTAAACGATCCTTTCACGTGCCCAAACAGTTGGCTTTCAAGAAGCGTTTCCGGTATCGCGCTGCAGTTGACCGGTAGAAACACCATATTCGCCCGAGGACTTTGCAAGTGAATCGTGCGGGCGACCACTTCCTTGCCGACCCCGCTCTCGCCGGTGATCAATACGTTAGAGCTCGTCGGCGCGACTTTTGAAATCATCGCTAATATGTCTTGAATGATGCGGCTTTCGCCGATGAGGCCGGCGGCTTCGGAATTGGCGTTGATCTGGCGGCGCAGTATCTGGACTTCCCACGCTAAGCTCTTGTACTGCAAAAGGCGATTGACTTTCTGCAGGACATCTTCGATAACCACCGGTTTCAATATATAATCCTGCGCCCCCATGCGAAATGCCTCGATGGCTGAATCCACCGATGCATATCCCGTCATGAGCAAGAACATCGTTTGGGGTGAGACATTGCGGAGATGACGGAGCACGCCCAAGCCGTCGGTACCGGGCATCTTTAGATCGCTCAACACCAGATCGAAATCGATCTTATTGATCGCGTCGATCGCACCATCGCCGTTTTCCGCCTCATAGATGTGATAATCTTCGCTCTCCAACACTCGCGCCAGATTTTTGCGCGGCAAGGAGTCGTCGTCCGCTATCAGGATAGTCGCACTCATTTCGTGTTTTGTTTTGATGGGAGCGATTCTTGTAAATTAAAATAGGGGCAAAGGCTGTGCCAATTGAGAAATCCTAAAAAAGACACAGAACTTAAAACACTGCCCTTCCATTCGATGTCACAATTTTAGGACAAAAGCGTGACCGTTGTCGTATTTTCACTACACCGGCTGTCATTCTGCCGTTTCATGCCCGCGTCCGAGATAGGCGTGCGATCTCTTCAGCCGACTAGCTAATTTTTTTGCGATCGCGCGTTTAGGAGCTACGAACTGTTCGGATCCTATTTAAAAAATTAATGGTTGCACCGCAGACCGCGCCCACAAGACCAACAAACATTAGGACCATCCCAACGGCCGGCACTAGGAGAAAGAGTCCCCCGGCGATATCAAGAGGAGCAGACTTCCGGCAAGAAATTCCCACTGGACGACGCGTGCGAATATTTTCATTGGGCGTGGAGTTCATCCGCGGATGAATTCGTTTTTTCTCTGATCAAGGCAGAGGCAAACAGTCGCAATTCTTGATGCTGTTCGGCCGGGCGCCGGAAGATTGTCCCACAATGGGGAACGGACCCGATCTCAGAAAACACAGTGAACAATTGTAAAGAAATCCGCTCCGGCATGATATTTGTTCACCTTCTAGATAATG
>WNFW01000085.1_pt1 | contig 50982 bp, 51 predicted proteins | sample 5400131 | NCBI WGS metagenome assembly WNFW01 (sample SAMN13153362, study PRJNA577476) | soil metagenome | isolation source: 20 cm soil or saprolite under grassland replicate 1 | place: USA:California | collected 2016-06-15
ACTCGATTTCGTTGGCGCCGCGCACCACTGCCGTGACTTCACCCTCGACAGGAAAAACGACGGCAACCTCGGTTTGAAAACCGCCGATCTCTGTCAGATAGCGGATGTCGGCGCCGAACTGGTCCCAATGGCCCTGGTTGGGAAGCCCGATCAGAGCATCGAGGCCTGCTTGCTTCATTTCAGCGCGAACCAATCCCCAGCGCCGGTCTCGCTCGTGAAGTGAGAAGGTGGGGATGATCGGTTTTTCGATGGGCATCTGATCGCCTTATCGAGTGTGAATATTCACAGTCGCACAGCGTTCAAGGAGTAAGCCTCTCTGGTCGCAGGCAAAGCACAGCTTCGAGTTCCGGGTTTAGGGTTTCGGGTTTTAACACGAGACGCGAGACTCGAAACCCGAAACTCGTAATGTCGAGACTCACTCCTTGTCCATACCGAATAATCGGGGCTAGCTTGCTAGCTGGATTTCACGCCCCGGTCGAAACGCGAAAGGCCACGGCCGAGTTTTTCCCGGTTCTCGGCAGTGCGTTTCCATTTTTCTTCGTTTGAGATGAGCGACCAGTTTTCTGTGCCAAGCGCGATCAACTGAAGCTTATTGGTATCCGGATCGGAGAAATAGAGACTTCGTTCTCCCGGCGCGCGCAGCCCGTCCTCGGTGCGAAAATCGCCCTGATTGGCGCCGCCCCACGTCGGAATCAATTCTAGCATGCGATCGAAGTCTTCCTGGCTGACATTGAACGCGACGTGGACCGCCCGGCCGTGCCTCTTGGTGCGATCGGACAGCGCGGCAACCGGACTAACGCCGATCATCTGGTGATTGGGAAACTTGAAGAAGGTTTCGCCTTGGTCTTCGCCTAACGGTTTAAGCCCGAGCGCTTCGGTATAAAATCTCTTTGCCCGCGGGAGATCGGTGGTTTCAAAGACCACATGACTCAAGCAGATCTCGCCGAGCGACTGGCGGTTCATACAGATTTCGATGTGATTATTGTCAAAGTCAGTAAAACGCAACGAGCGCGCAAAGGGTGAAGTGCTTGCATGCTCGCGGATCTCGCTGTGGACGACACCGGATTTCCTAATTTGCTCAACCGTCAACGTAAACTTCTCCTCCGAACCAATGGCCACGGCATAGCGCGGCGCGCCGCTGGGCGACGGTTCCGTTTGGATGCCTGGCAGATTCAATCCAATAATGTTCTCGCCGGCTTTAACGTAAGTATGGCGCGGCGAGCCATCGGCGTTTGTCCTTTGCGTCATAAACCTAAGTCCCACGATTTCTGTGTAGAATTTCTCTGCGCGAGGCAGGTCGCGCACGGGAAAGGCCACGTGGTCAAGTGTTTCTGCGCCAAACATTTTTTTCCTCCATTGCCAAAGTGCGTCCGTTGAAGAAAGCTTCCGATGGTTTCCTACGACGATTTTTGCTTCAAGACGATCTCGTCCAGAATCTGCAGGCCGTCTTTGTAGAACGTGTGGTTTTGCTCGACGGTATTGAGCTGCACGCGGGGCGTCCCCAAGAAATTCTGCAGTTCTTTCATGCGCGGATAAATCGGCTCGACTTTGGGATGCGCCACGACGCGGCCTTCCTTGGCGATTAGTTGCTGACCGGGTTCGGATAAAAGAAAGTCATAGAACAAAGCCGCAGAGTAGGGATGAGGCGCATTGCGCGCCATCGTGAGCGGGTACATGAGCGCCGGGATCAGGTCTTCCGCCACCCAATCCACCGGCGCGTTCTGTGCCCGCAGGCTCTCGTTGTTATACGCGTATGTGGTAACCGCTAACGGAGCTTCGCCCGCCATCATCATTTGAGTCGTGGTGTCGCGGCCAACACGAATCAAAAGCTGTTGCTGAGCGAGCCGGGTCAAATAGCTCACCGTTTTTTCTCGCCCCCAAACTGCAAGCAAGGCCATGACCTCCTCCAAGGACGATTCGTCGAAGAGGATCTGGCCTTTCCAGCGCGGCTGAAGCAGCTCTTCCCACGTCTTGGGCACATCCTTGCGCGCCACTTTTCGCGGATTGAAAGCGAAGACGCGAAAAGCGTAATTCATGTTCGTGAAATAGGTTCCTTTGGAGAGGGCGGGGTAGATTGCTCGCAAGGGCGTCTCATAGCGGCCGATGAGATTTTTTTCGAGCAGCGCCGGCAGCAGGTCGGTTGAAGGCTTGATGACGTCCACCAGATTGCGGCCGGCGTTGGCTTCGGCAATCACTCTTTGAGTCACCTGTCTGGTCTTCGCGCGCCAAACTTTGGGGTTCGTGAAGGGGTAGGCTTTTTTGAAGGCTTGGATATAACGATTGGCGTTTTCGAGTCCGGTGTTGGTGTACCAGACCATTTCGCCTTCGCTCTTGGCGCTTTCGATGAGCTTCTTCTCCCGTTCGGCGGCTGGAAGTTTTTCGAGAGATTTCCAAATCTCTTCCGGCGAGGCGGCGGCAGAGGTACTCGCGCTCGGTGAAAAGCTTAGAGCGACCGCGACCACCAAAAAGATTAGGACGAGCCGATTCATTTATGAAACGTCGTCATTGAGCTAGCCCTGATCATTTAGTTCAGTCGTGTCAGCGCTCGAGTGGCGAGCCCTCCGGAGCGAAGGGCAATGGGCCTGTGCCTTCAAGCGGCCTGCAAGCTGAGTTTGTGGAGCGAAAGCCCGGGAAAATGCGAGCGCCGAGCCAAGCACCAAACAAGGCATTGCAACTGTTCGTCCCCTTCGACCCGGCTCAGGGCAGGCCTGTGCCTTCACTCCTCCGGGCTCGCCCCTCGATTGCCACAGTGTCGTAGTTTTCCTCTGCCCTTGAATAATGCAGTTTAAGCCTGCCATTCATACTGTCTTGTTCCCGTGCCCCCATAGGTGGCGCCCAAGCGCTCCATCTCTCTCCGATGGCTTTCGGCGTCGGGAAACCTGGCGGAGAACTCCAGCGCGTAGCCGTCGGGGTCCTTGAAATAAATCGAGATACTCGTCGAGCCGCCGTGGACTTTGGGTCCGTCGTAAGGAATCTTCAATTTGTGCAAGCGCTCGAGGGCTTGATCGATTTCGTTCGGCTCTATGCTGAAGGCGAAGTGGAGGAAGCGGGCGCCGGGCTTCGGCGGATCAGCCGGATCTTCGACAAACAAATCAAAGCCGTAGTCACCGACGGTCACCAACTGATGCACCGGCCTCCCGGCGTTCTTGTCTTTCTCATTGAAGCCGCGCGAGCGGCCGGCTTTACCACCGAACACGTCCTGGTAAAACTTCACCGATCGTTCCAAATCCTTCACGACAAAAGCCAAATGATCGACTTTGGGCTGCATAAAAACCTCCGGACGGTGTTTTAGAAGTGAATTTCAGTTTGACTCTATGGCAGACAAAGAAGCACTGTCAAGGCAGTCAAATACAGGTGCTTTGTCGATTAGCGGGGTTGCTGCGCCGGCTTCAAGATCTCATCGACAATGCTGTGATCGACGATTTGCTTGTAGGGCAGATTGACATTTTCGCCGGTGCTCTTGCCCATGAGGTCGAGCGCGACCTGAAACTGCCGCTCGGTAAAGTAAGGATAGCTCAGAGTCACGCCGTCCTCATAGGCGGCCTCAAGGATTTCTTGATCTTGGAGCCGGAGATTGGTTCGGATGAGTCGAAGGCACAGCTCTTTATCGCTTTTTTGTTTCTCGACCGACTGGTGCATGCCTGCCAGTAACGCCTTCAGGGCTTTCCGTTTGCTCTGTAAGACATCTCTTCGCACGAATAGTATGGAAGGCGGAAACGGATAGTCGGGGCGTTCGAGCTTCGCGAGATCGGGGAAGCCTTTCTTCTTGAGCTGCAACGTATAGTAGCGGTTGAAAACGCTGCCGCTGGCCCGCCCCGATTCAACCGCCAGCAACCGCGACCCCTGTCCGCCGGCGCCGAGAAAGGTCACCCGGCGCGGGTCCACATTGAATCGTTCCAGAATCGCGACCGCATAGCCGTGGTCGGCGGATTTAGGCCGGCTTGTGGCGAGCGCTTTACCTTCCAATTCCTTTACGGCTCGAATGGCGGGATGAACGACGAGCCAATGCTCGGAAGCGGACGCCCAGGCGCCGATGACCGCCAGCGGCGGCGGGTTTTTGGAAGTCAAAGCCGCAAACATCGTCTGGGGAGTGCCGAAGATGACATCGACCTCTCCGGCTAACAGCGCTTGAGCGGAAAGCGTGGATTGCATCCAGATGAGTTCTACATTGACTCCCTGACGCGCGAAGTAACCTTGGTCTTGCGCTATCCAAAGCGGCAGCAGTGAGGAGCCGATAAAAAGCGTGCTGACGCACAATCGCTCGCGCTCCTGGCTCCAAGCGCTCGGCAAGAACGAAAGCACGATGCATACGAGAAGCGAGAAAAATGCGGCGCGGAGCCGTATGCGTTTTGCTTTGTTCGGGTGTGCCTGCGGCTTACTGGATGATGACGATTCTAAGACTTCTCTAAGTCCGTCATTCCCGCATGTTTCTAGCGAAAATCCAGGCGAAACTCGGCCTGGACCCCCGATAAAAACATTCGGGGGTGACAACTCTGGGGAAATCATCATAGAGTTTTTTGATAGACTGCAGCTTACTGCGAGGCCGTTCTTTCTTGCATTCCGCAGCTCCGGCGATTTGGAGCGGATTGAGATGGTACTTCTTTTAAGAAGCGCATCACGAGCCTCGCAGCGCGCGGCAGCGATCCGGCGGGAGTTGTAAACCAACGGTGTCGCCCTGTCGCACTGACGTAGACGGGTGTAGCTTGACCCGCAGCCTTTGACTGCCAACGGATAGCTGGCATTCGAGAGCGTCGCCCATGAAAATCACCGCCTCAACCCTGGCGCTAAGCACGTTCTCCTGCCGGTCGCTGGCCGTGGTTATCAACTGGATATCTTCGGGCCGCACCACCAGCACAACCGGTTCGCCTGGAGCGATTCCATCCGGCAAAACGCAGCGCAAATTTCCGCTGGCGGTTTCCGCTTCTCCCAACCGGTTTTTTCCCACGGAGATGCTTCTTACCCGTCCTTTTAAAAAGTTCGTGAGACCGATGAAGTTGGCGACGAACCGCTCCTGCGGCGCCTGATAGATCTCCATCGGCGTGCCACTTTGGACGATGCGTCCCTGATCCATCACCGTGACGACGTCGGACATCGTGAGCGCTTCCAATTGATCATGCGTAACGTAGAGCGTCGTGATCCCCAACCGTTTCACCAACTCACGCAGCTCAAAGCGGGTCTCTTCTCTGAGCTTTGCGTCCAGGTTGCTGAGCGGTTCATCCAGGAGCAGGACGCGAGGCTCTTTGACCAGCGCTCGCGCCAGGGCGAGTCGCTGTTGCTGCCCGCCGCTCAGAAACGGCGCGGGCCGATCGGCCAAGCCATCGAGCTGTACCAGCGCCAGCGCTTCGCCGACTTTCTTGCGGATTTCTTGTTGGGATTTCCGCTTCATCTCGCGGAGCGGAAAAGCGACGTTTTCAAAGACGTTCAAATGCGGCCAGATGGCGTAGGATTGAAACACCATGCCGATGTCGCGCTTGTAAGGCGGGACGGTGATGCCGCGCGAGGACGAGAAGACCAAATCGTCGCCGACAAAAATCTCTCCTTCATCCGGCTTCTCCAAGCCGGCGACGGAACGCAAGGTCGTCGTCTTGCCACAGCCGCTGGGTCCGAGCAATGTGTAGAACTGCCCCGGCTTCACTTCGAGGCTGATGCCGCGGACGGCGTGCACGGAGCCGCGGTCGGTCTGGTAGTGAAGATGGAGATTCGCAATGCGAATCACGGCCCTACCATCTGCACGGTCTGCCGGCGAAAGCTCAGGAGACGAATGACCACGGTGAGCAGCACCAGCGCGACCATCAGCAGGGTGCCGATGGCCGCCACAGCGGGCACGTAGCCGTCGTCCCACATATTCCAAATAAGAATCGACAGAACCTGATTGTTCGGTCCTTCGTAGAGAATTAACGGCATGCCGGCGACGCGCACCGCGTGGAGCACGACCCAGATCCAGATCCCGGCGAAGGTAGGCATCAGCAGCGGCACGATGACGCGCCGCATGGCGCGCCACGGCGAAGCGCCGCTCACGTAAGCGGCCTCTTCCAGCTCTTTATGGATCTGCAGCAACGCGGCATTCATGGCGCGCGTGCCGTAGGAGAGAAAAGAGATGGTAAAGCCGATGGAAATTGCCCAGACCGTGCCGTAGATCGGCAGAAAGTCCAGTTTGAGAAAGAGCCAGAAGAAAGCGATGCCCATGACGATTCCCGGAATCGCGTGCGGCACGAAGGCGAGCTGGTCGAGGAGCTTTCGGCCCCAGAATTTGCTGCGGACGACGACGATGGAGACCAGAAACGACAGCAGCACGGTGGCCGTTGCCGTGACCGTCACCATCACCACGGTATTTTGCAGCGCCGAGCCGACCTTTTCGTACTGCGAGAGCAGCCGATAATTTTTCAAGGTCATCACTTTGAGCGCGTTCCAAGACGGAGCCTGAAGGTACGGCAGAAACGAGGTGTAGAGGAAAACCAAGAAGGGCACGACGACGGCGACGAAAAGGAAAAGCAGGGCGCAAGCGAGCGCGGGATATTTCCATTTTCCGAGGTCCTGCTGCCGCGGACGGTAGCCTTTTCCCGTAACGATCGTGTACCTTTCGGCGCGGCTGATCATCCTGGCGTAAAAATAAGTGGTGCCGACGGCGATGACCAGATAGACCATTGCGAGCGCATTCGCCTGGCCGTAAACGGGCATAAAGGTGGCCGTGCGGACGATGGCGTAGATTTTGGTGCTGAAGACATAAATCCCCGCCGGCAGTCCCAGGATGCCGGGGATCTCGAACACCTCGAGGGCGGTCATGGCTTGATAAATCATCACGGCAACCAGCCCGGGCGCCAGCAGGCGGAGCGTCACCTTGCGCAGGGCGGAGCTGGGTCTCGCGCCGGAAACTGCCGCCGCCTCTTCGAGAGCAGGGTCCATGCTACGCATCAGCGGCAGCAGCATGAGAAATGCCGTGGGCACGAGCCGTAGCGCTTCGAGAACCACCATACCGCCGAGCGAATAGACGTTGATGATCGGCGCGTCGGCTCCGAACCAATCTTTCAGCGTATTGTTGACGAAGCCGATGCGCGGGCTGAACAGCAAAACCCAGGCCATCGCCTGGAGCATGCCGGGAACGGCCAGACTCATCGGCACGCCGGCATAAACCAAAGTCTTGCCCGGCATATTGGTGCGCTCCACCAGCCAGGCGAGCGAGACGGCCAACACGAGCCCAAGAGCGGTGCTGCCGGCGACATAGATGACGGTGTTGACGAACAGCTCGATGGTTCCGGGATCCGAATAGACCTTGATGTAGTTCACCAGCCCCATCGTCGAGAGAGAAAAATCGGTCGGCAGGCGGGCGGTGCTGAAGCTTCCGAGGATCAGAAAAGAAAGCGGCGCCGCCACCAGAAAGAAAACCAGAAAAAAAATCGCGTGCTGCCAGAGGCGAAGCCGAAAATTTTCTCCCATCGCTATCTGCGTTTGCCGCCGCTCCCAATCCAGAGCGATTCCCAGAACTCGAGCAGCTTCGGCTGGATCTCGATCTCTGCCGCCGGGTCCCTCATGGATTTCTCCTTGCCCACGATCTGGTCGGCGAAGGGAAGGAGCTCTTTGCGCTGCAAATCTTTGTGCACCGGCGGCGCGTAATCGGAAACGTGTTGAGCGATCTGCCCCTCTTTGCTGAGGAACCAGTTCACGAACAGCCGCGCGGCGTTGAGGTTCGGCGTCCCTTTGAGAATCGCCATCTCGGAGACGGCGACGGGCGCCGGCTCGGGACAGGTGTAACTCACCGGCGCGCCGTCCAGGGTTTTCTGGTAGGTGCGGTACTCGGCCGAGGGAATCGTGCCGTGGAACTCGCCCGCCGCCAAAAGCTCAAGCAAGGCGTTCATTCCTTCCCTGCGAAGCTGCGGCTTGGTCTCGTTGAAAAGTTTGGTGAGAAAATCTTTGGTCCACTTTTCGCCCTTGGCCTGCCAGAGCTGCAGCGCCCAAAGCTGGGGGCGGTTTCCCAGCGCGAGGTTGCCGTTGCGCCATTTGGGGTTCGTCAGAAAATCTTCCCATTTTCTCGGCAGCTCCTCTTTGCGGATCTGTTTCGTGTTATACGCCATACACCAGTAGCGCATGTGCATGCCAACCCAAAAGCCGTTTGGGTCGAACGTGTGCTGCGGATTGTTTTTCAAGTTGGGAATCTGTTTGAGATTCTCCAGTGCGCCGGCCTCCTGGTACATGAAGAAGCTGCCGCCGAGGCCGGTGACGATGTCGCTGACGTATTTTTTGTTCTTATAGGCTATGAGTGTTCGAATCGCCCGGTCCTCGTGGCTCGCGCGGTTGTATTCCGTCGCGATGAACGGATAGCGCTCCTTAAACGGCGCGAAGAGCACTTCCGCTTGCGGCGGGTCGATCGTGGAGAAGACGCGGAGCTTGCGCTCTTTGTTGGCGCCGTCGAGCCAGGCTTTGGGCACCTCGAGCTCTCTGTCGATATCGGAGAGCAGCGCCGGATCGAGCTTGAGCTTTTTGAGCATTTCCTGCGTCGGTTTGGGCAGGGGCGCGGAGAAGCTTGCGCTTGCGGCGGCGAGGCAAAGCGCCAGAGAGATAGCGGCAAGCTTTATCATCATCTTACCGTAACTCATGTGACTCCTCCTCCAGTCCGTCGTGAGGCTATGGAGATAACTCCCGGCTGTCAAGAGCGCGATGGCGCTCCGTCTTTATTATTTTTCCTTCGGCTGGGGAAGATACTTCCGGAGCAACGGCGACTCGTAGTTGGCGCGTTCGACCTTGCTCATATGGGTGTAAAATTTTCCCAGCGGCTTCCCATCGGGAGAATATTTGGTTCCCATGTAGAGAAGCGGGTTGGAGTCCTCGCGATAAAGCTCGCCTTCGACGGCGCCCTTGCGAACGTGCGTTGCCAGGACCTCGCCGACGAATAAGTCCATCTCTTCGCCGAAGGGGATTTGCTGCACCACGCGGTACTCGACGTTGCCGATGGCTTCGCCGATCAATGGCACAGAAATTTTCGCAGGTTTGACGGCCGTGAGACCGGCCGCCTGCCATTTGTCGACGACACGGCCGGAGATGTAACCCGCGAAGACGACGATATCCATCATCTTATCCGTAGGCGCGCTCATGACAAACTCGCCGCGTTCGAGGAGAAAGTCATAAGTCAGCGTCCTTTTCTGGATCGCCACGATCATGCGGGAGGGCTCGAAGCCCGTCGGCGTAAACCACATGGCGGTGAGAAAATTGAGCCGGTTTTTCGCCCCGCGGGTGACGACGAGAGCTGGAACGCGAATTCCAAAAGGCTTGTTGCCGTGGTTGCCCGCCTCGAACATCTCGGGTTCCGTCCAGTCCATTGCTGTTTCCGTCTTCCAGGCTCACGAACTATCACGAATTCTCATCGGACGCTATGAGGACAGGAAGCCACAGGTGACGAATCGGCGAGGGTGTACGGAGGCGCAAACTCAGACAGGCGACGAAAGACGGGAGAACGGATGTTGGCTGTGCTGCCGAGATGCCGAGCGAATATTTGACAAGCGGTCCCTTCGGGGTGAGGGGACCAAGAATTTTTGCCGTCTGCGTTTGGCTGCCAGCTCGCGTGAGTACGCGCGAGCCGGCAGCCATAACGAATGCCGCAGGATGCTATTTGAGGACGGGAATGCCAGCCGCGAACCAGTTCCGATTGGCAGCATTATTGTTTGACGTGCGAATCAGAAGCATTGGACTGGCGCAGTCGGTCGGCGGGAGCGGGTCCAGCACGTCGTCGATCTTGAAATCACCGTTGGGCGCCAGCTGGATACCAGTAAGGGTTGTGCTGTGTTCAGTAAACGGGGCCGCGGCTTCGCAAATCAGTGTGGCAAACACGCTCTGCCCCGTCGCCCTCCCGATATTATTGCCACCACCCAACACCAGCCCGTTTCCTGTCACACTGATGTCACCATTGGTTTTTATGGTGGCATCCAGGTCTCCGATCCTCCAGATCTGACCGGGAGAATTGACGCCGCGGACAATATTCCGGGTAACGGTAACAGCGCCTGTCGTCGTATCTACGACGACATTCGATATCGGAATGGCCCCGATTCCCCCGCTGAATGTGACGAGTGGTTCGTCTGCCAATACCGATGAAGCAGAAAGCAATCCTATGAGGACTACGAAAGCGGATGCAAACAAGCTTTTTTTCATGACCTACCTCCCTTTTGTTTTTGAACCTGTGATTCGACCGATCGACAAACAAATCGCAACGAGTCGATTCTAGTCGTTACCGTGCTATTGGTGTCAATCCCCCATTCGGGGGTTTTTTTGATGCCCCACTTGGGTTTGACGGCTCCTATGAACGGCTGAAATCAAATTCCGGCGGGCCGACGGTTCCTTTGTGAAAGTTTGGTTGCAGCGCCATTCAGTATTCGTTTTAGTTTTCATTTCGGCGTGAAATTTTGTCCCGCAATCCATCTCGGCGAAAAAACCAATTTGCCTGTCTCCCCGTTTCCTGTAATGGTAAACGCCATGGCGCAAAGCGAGCTCAAACGACAAATAGGTTTATTCGATGCGATCATGCTGATTTCCGGCGACATGATCGGCATTGGCATCTTCGTTACGACAGGAGCAATTGCTGAGACGCTCCCTACGCCTGGAGGAGTGCTGTTGGTGTGGCTTCTCGGAGGTCTGTTAGCACTGACGGGCGCGCTCACTTGTGCAGAGCTCTCGGCGAGTTTGCCGTACGCGGGCGGAGACTACATCTACATCAGAGAAGCCTACGGAAAACTCATCGGCTTTCTTTCAGGATGGTCATCTTTTTTAGTGACCTTCTCGGGCGCTATCGCGTTCCTCGCCGTCGGCTTTACCGGGTTTATGTCTTTTTTCCTGCCTGTCCTGGGGTCCCAAGACGCTTTTTTTTCGACGACAGTCGCTGGTCTCTATATAAATTTCACGGTGGGCAACATCTTCTCCATGATCGTCGTCCTCCTCATATCGGCGCTCCATTGCCTGGGAGTCCGACAAGGGACTGTGACGCAGAATATCTTGACCACTTTGAAGATCGGCGCTCTGTTGGGAATTATTCTTCTGGGAGTCTTATTCGGCAACGGAGACACGGCGCACTTTAGTCCGTTACTCGATTGGGGGAAGCTAACGAAATTTAGCATTTTTGCCGCGGCCTTCATACCCGCGATTTTTGCGTACTCGGGTTGGAATGCCGTAATCTATATCGCCGGCGAGATCAAAGAGCCAGAAAAAAACTTGCCGCGCGCTTTATTGTGGGCAAACTTAATTGTCATTGCCCTCTACTTGGCTGTCAATGTTGTTTACATCTACGCCGTACCGGTGACGGAAATGAAAGGGGCGCTCAGAGTGTCCGAGGTAGCGACGACGGCTCTGTTCGGATACCAGACATCGGCGTGGATCACCGCAATCATCACGATTTCGATCCTTGGCGCGCTCAATGTCGTCACCATGATCGGGCCGCGGATTTATTATGCGATGGCGCGCGATGGACTGTTCTTCAAGCGCCTTACGCGCATTCATCCCACCTTTGGAACGCCGACCAGCGCGATTATTCTCCAGGCGATATGGGCGTGCTTGCTTATTCTAACCGGGACTTTCGCTACGCTGTTCACCTACGTCAGCGTGATCATCACACTATTCTCCGCGCTTACCGTCGGATCTGTAATAGTGCTTCGATGGAAACGGCCCGAGCTGAAGCGCCCCTACAAACTTTGGGGTTACCCGATTGTGCCGATCCTGTTCATTATCGCTCATTTGTGGATTGTGTGGGGCTCGGTGGTCGAAAAACCCCGGGACTCATTGATTGGAGTTTTTATTGTTGGCTTGGGTATCCCCGCTTACCTTATTTGGCAGAATCGGTTAAAAAGTAAGTAGCAGGCTGCTGCAAAGATTCTTTGCTGAACTGACGTTCGAAGAAGTTTTTAAAATGGCGGTTCGAATTACCCGCGTCTATACGCGCACGGGCGACAAGGGCGAGACCGGATTGGTCGGCGGCAAGCGCGTCCCTAAAGACTCGCAGCGCATCGAGGCCTACGGGACCATCGACGAGTTGAACTCCGTCGTCGGTTTGGCGCGGACTTTCAACGACGAGAAAATCAATGTCAGCGAGGCCCACCGGTTCCTGGATGTGATATTGCGTCAGATCCAGGATGAGCTCTTCGACTTGGGGAGCGAGTTGGCTACCCCGCCGGATTTTTTTAAAGAAGGAATGTACCGCGTCGGCGAGCGCGAGGTGAAGAAAATCGAGCAGCTCATCGACGAGTGTCAAAAAGAACTGGAACCGCTCAAATCGTTCGTGCTTCCCGGGGGAGGCAAAATTGGCGCGTACCTGCATCAGTGCCGCACCGTGTGCCGAAGAGCAGAACGGGAGATCCTTCGACTATCACGCGTCGAAGAATTGAGCGAATGGCCGCTAAAGTACGTGAATCGCCTTAGCGATCTGTTCTTTGTTTTGTCGCGCTGGATCAGCAAACAGACCGGCGAAGGCGAATATCTGTGGCAGAGAGGACTGGCGGAGAAGAAGAAATAATCAGAGGTCAGAAGTCAGAGATCGGAAGTCAAAAATCGGCACGGCGCCGACATCCGACGTCTAAATCTCTGACCTCTGGCTACCGGGAGGCGAAATGGGGCTTTTGGAGGGGAAGCGGGCTGTCATCTTCGGCGTGGCGAACGAGCGGAGCATCGCCTGGGCAATTTCCGAGGTATTTCACGCGGAAGGCGCTGAGCTTGCCTTTACCTATGCGGGAGAAGTTTTGGAAAAGCGCGTCAGGCCGTTGGCTGAAGGTATCGGAGCCAAAATCATTCTTCCCTGTGATGTCACCAAAGACGAAGAGATCGAAAAAGTCTTCGCCACACTAAAACAGGAATGGGGCTCGCTTGATATTCTCATCCACGCCATTGCCTTTGCCAATAAAGAAGATCTGGCCAATCCCTACGTTCAAACGAGCCGCCAGGGATTTCATCTCGCCATGGATGTAAGTGCCTATTCCTTTGTCGCGCTGGCCCGTCATGCGGCGCCGCTCATGGAAGGTCGAAAGGCGTCGATGCTGACTTTGACGTATATGGGTTCGGAGAAAGTGATTCCCAATTATAATGTCATGGGCGTTGCGAAGGCGGCGCTGGAAGCCAGCATCCGTTATCTTGCCTACGATCTGGGGCCCAAGGGCATTCGCGTCAACGCGATCTCCGCAGGACCGATCAAGACGCTCGCCGCGTCCGGCATCTCAGGATTCAAAGACATGCTCCACTACGTCAGCGAGCGGGCGCCGCTGAAGAGAAACATCGACGCCGAAGAAGTCGGCAAAACCGCGCTCTATTTGTCCAGCGACTGGGGCAGCGCGGTTACGGGCGAAGTGATGCACGTGGATGCGGGTTACAATATCATGGGAATGTAGGGGAAAATTGGGTGAATGGAGTGTTGGAGTAATGGGGTACTGCTCCGAGTCACCCAATACTCCATCATTCCAGTACTCCATTTGTTAGGAGGTGCTTATGGCCATTAAAGAAATCACGCCACAACAGGCGCACGAAATTCTGCAAGAGGAAGTGGGACCAGTTTACATCGATGTGCGCACGGAGCCGGAGTTTGCCGGAGGTCACCCGCAAGGGGCGGTGAACATTCCGGTTGCCTTTCCAGACCCGGGACGTGGCATGGTCATGAACGCGGATTTCGTGAAAGTTGTGGAGAGCCATTTCCCCAAAGACAAAAAGATCGTCGTTGGCTGTCAGGCGGGTCCGCGCTCCAAGGCCGCGGCAGGATTACTTCAACAGGCGGGATATCAAGACGTCTCAAATATGGTCGGTGGATTCGGCGGAATGCGCGATCCCATGGGGACGGTCATCGCGCCGGGCTGGGCAAGTTTGGGCTTGCCCGTCAGCCAGGACAACGGCGAGGGCGTGAGCTATAAGTCGCTGGCGGCAAAAACTCGCTGAGGAACGGAAGTCAGAGGTCGGACTCCAGACTCCCGTCGACTTCTGACTTCTGATCTGACTTCTGGCTGACATGAACGGCCGGCTCTACTTCAAACAGATCGAAATGGGTCCGATGCAGAACTTTGTCTATCTCATCGGCTCTACAGAGACGCGCAAAGTTGCGGTGGTGGACGGCGCGTGGGGGATCGACGAGATCCTTCGCATCGCGGCAAAGGACGAGGTTGAGATCACTCACGCTCTTGTCACTCACACGCATCCGGATCATGTGGGCGGTCGCTTTGCAGGTATGGAGATCGAGGGAGTAACGGAGCTCCTCGGCAAATGCAAAGCAAAAGTCGTGGTGCACAAAGCCGAGGCGGAGTTTCTCAAGGCGCTCTCACCGTCTGACATCATCAAGGCCGAAAGTGGCGACAAGATCGACGTGGGTGGCGTCGAGATCCAATTGCTACATACGCCGGGACATACACCGGGGTCTCAATGTTTTTTGATCGACAACCGAATCGTCTCCGGCGATACGCTTTTTATCGGCTCGTGCGGGCGAGTGGATTTACCTGGAAGCAATCCCGAGCAGATGTATTACAGTCTGACGCAGAAGCTGATGGCGTTGCCGGATGACACCGTGCTTTTTCCCGGCCACAATTACTCAGACCAGCCTACCTCGACGATTGGGCAACAGAAGCAGAGTAATCCCTACTTTCAATTTCACTCGCTTAAACAGTTCCTGTCGGCGATGGGATACGGGTAGCGCCGCGGAAAATCATTCTCCGCGGTTTCGAGTTAGCAGTTTCGAGTCTCGGGTTCCCCTCCCCAACTCGAAACCCACAACACGAGACTCGATACCGCCTCGCGGCTACGGTTTCCCCACGTATTTGTTCGTCCAGAGAACGCCTTCATTCGCCGACGGGGTCTTCGACGGGTCTTTGATGATCCCCGCGCCACTGGCGAAGTTGATGACCTTCTGCCATCCCTTAGAGTTCATATCTCCCCAGGCGGGCATGGCGTTCACGACCGTCGAGTAGGACAACTCAAACACCGCGTTGTCGAGTTTCTCGGGCGTAAACAAACGGTGGGCGCGGAGCGCCGATTTTGCGGCTTCGGGCTTTGAATGGAATAAAGCGCCGCCGCGCGAGATGGCGCGCGCCACGGCCGTGGCGATCTTCGGATTGGCCTCGACATAGTCCGGACGAACCATCAGGACCTCATAATGATAATCGGTCAATTCCGGGACCTCGCCCTTGCCCAACGGAATCAGCACGTAACCCTTCCCGCTGGGCTCAGTGACTTCCGCCGAAGGAGGTGAAAGCGCGTAGGCATCGATTACGTTGTTCATCAGCGCAGCCGGAAGCTCGGGCGCGCCGATGTAAACAAACTTGAGCTTTGTCGGATCGCCGCCGGCTTTGGCCACCAGGAAGCGGATGATCTGTTCGGAGGCCGCTCCCGCGCCGGTGGCGCCGAGAGTACCCAACTGCGTCAAAGCTTTGAGCCGCGCCTCGATGGGGCTTTCGCGCGTGAGACCGAGTTTGTCGACAATCGCTTTTCGCAGCACCACGCTCAAGGTCATCGCCCGGTTATGTGCCTGAATTGCCATCGCCGGCGCTCCTTCGACCCGCGCCACGACGAGCCCTTCGGAAGTGGAGGCACAAAAGTTGACCGAACGGCCAACGACAGCGTTCAGACAGACGGAACCGCTAGGGGCAGGCGTAATCTTGACCCGCACGCCTTCCGCTTCGAAGTATTTGAGTTGCTCGGCGACCCAGATCGCGCTAAAGGCAAGGTTCGGCACGGCCGTCATGAGGCTGACTTCGGGCAATTCCTTCTGCTGCGCTCGGGCTTGCGAGCGGCCGACAAACAAGAGGGCGAAACCTGCAATCAACACAATCGCCAACTTACGGGTTTTCATCAGACCTCCCTGCTGATTTTAGATTTTCGATACTTCGACTACGCTCCGTACACGTTTTGGCGTTAGGGTTCAATCGGAAATCGGCAATCCGAAATTTTCAGCCTTGGATCGTTACATGTTCGCTGTGCGCTTGCCACTGAAGCGCTCTTCGCTCAATCAACTCCGCTACCTTATCCATCGCGATGACCATTAGCATGAGAACGATGATGCCGACAAACACGTCCGCTGTTCGAAAGAGTCCGGCTGCTTGGCGAATGAAATAGCCGACCCCTTCGGTCGCCGCGACGAATTCTCCGACAATGGCGCCGATGACGGAAAAAGGAATGCTGGTTCTGATGCCGGTAAAAACATATGGCGAAATCGCCGGCAGAATGACTTTGAAAGTGAGCTTCCAGCCCCGTGCGCCCATGAGCCGCGCCAGATCGACGTACTCCTGATCCAACTGTCGCATGCCCGCATAGGTGTTGAAGAAGTTTAGAAAAAAAGTCAACAGAAAGACGACGCCGACCTTGGACCAGATGCCGATGCCGAGCCAGACAATGAACAGCGGCGCCAGGGCCGTTCGCGGAATGCCGTTCAGCGCGATAATAATGGGCTCGAAGATTTCGGCCAGGAGCTGGCTGCGGCCAAACGCGTATCCGAGCGCGATCCCCAAAATCACGCCGGCGGGAAATCCGATCGCGATTTCTTGAAGCGTGACCCAGGAATGCTGGATCAAGTCGCCGGACCGGAAGCCGGCAATCATCGAAGCCAAGATGCGACTCGGGCTGCTGATGAGAAACGGCTCGATCCAGTTTCCAGAGGCAATCTCCCATGACAGCAAAAATCCGCCGATAATGGCGACGCGGAGAAACGCCACCCACACGCCGCGCTTCAAGAAGAGACCGCTTGCCGGCGCAGCGGCAAGCGAGGCGTCGGGTCTTGTTTGCTCCTGGCTCATGTCGCGGGCCATCGTGTCGATGTTAATGCTTGATGTTGAGCTCGTGGCGGAAAATATTCCACAGTCGGCCGTAGGCTTCGTCGAATCCCTCTTGCCGGTGAATTTCAAAGATATTGCGCGGCCGGCTCATGGGGACATTGATAACGTCTTTGATCTTGCCGGGACGGTGCGTCATTACTACGACCCGGTCAGCCAACGCGACCGCTTCTACTAGATCATGAGTCACGAAGACAATGGTCTGACGCTTTTGTTCCCAAATCTTCAAGAGCTCATCCTGCAGCACCATCCGGGTCTGGGCGTCCAAGGGACCAAACGGCTCGTCCATCAGGATCACCGGCGGCTCGTAGGCGAGCGCGCGGATGATCGAAGCCCGCTTGCTCATCCCGCCCGAAAGCTGCGCGGGATAATATTTTTCAAAGCCCGCCAAGCCGGCAAGATTGATAAAGTGACGCACTTGATGGTCGCGTTTTTCTCGCGGATAGCGTTTGGAATCCAAGCCGAAGCCGACGTTTTCCTCGACCGTCAGCCAAGGAAAGAGTTTGCTCTCCTGGGGAACGTAACCCACTTTCGTGTTGAGTCCGCGCACTTCTTCGCCCTGATATAAAATCCGTCCAGACGACGGCAGAGAAAATCCCGCGACCAGCTTGAGCAACGTCGATTTGCCGCAACCGCTGGGTCCCACCACTGTAATGAACTCGCCATACGGAATCGTCAAACTTACATCCTGGAGCGCGCCGATGGTTCCTTCGCTGGGGGTTCGAAAAAGTTTCGAGACGTCGTCAACCTGGATGACGGGCTTGTCCTGTGGCTGATTTTGGGCGCGCCTTTCAGTTGCCGTCATGGGTTCCAACATTTCAGATGGCTTTCTCCAGGTCAATAAGACTGCTTCACTCGACACCGCTAGCGAAAGTTGCGTAGTCTATATCATATCTCCTACCCATTTTCCTACTTCGCGAGAATCGCTTGGAACAGCTGCTTTGTCTTGCTTTTAATCGGCGCATTCGGGTAATGGTGACGTTTAGAAGCTGACTCTTGGAGGATAGCGTGACGATTATCAGCGAGGCCGTCATCAAGAGCAACACGGGGAAGACTTTCCCGGTGAAAAAAGGTCAGGTCATTCGGGTCATAGGCGAATCCACGGCCGATTTCGTCGTATTCAATTTGCGCAACGTGAAAGAGCGCTTCGATCAAGCGCGAACCAAGGTCGATCAGGGGAAAATCTACGTGACCACGGGCGATCTGCTGATCTCCAAGTTCAACAACGTGATGATGACCATCGTTGCAGATACCTACAGAGGAACCCACGACATGGAAAAAGGAATGTGCAGCACGTCTTTTTACAAGAAGTGGGGTAATCAGATTTTCAAAATTTACGGCGGCGTGTGGAAGAGGTTGGGGAGAAAAAAAGGCGCGGCGCCGACACATGGCTGCTGGGAGAACCTCGCCAAAGCGCTGAAGCCGTACGGCGTTTCCAAAGAAGATGTTCCTAGTCCGCTGAACATCTTTCAGACCATGGTGATCAACGCCAAGACCGGCAGCATGCGCTACGCGATGATTCGGCCCAGGCCCGGCGGCGACATGATCGATCTACGCGCCGAGATGGATTGTTTGGTCGGCATCAGCGCGTGCCCGGAAGGCGGGCGGGGGAAAGATCTGCGGGTCGCCATCTATAAAAAGTGAAGATATCTTCTTGCCGATCTTGCTGAACCGGCCTTTCATCCTTCGACCCTTCGGCTTCGCTCAGGACAGACTTGTCGAAGCAAGGGTGAACGGAGAGTTTTTCCACCGTCTATCAATACACGCTCACTCCCGAGTGCCGACCATCGTGCCGCGGCAACGGCGCGCTCCGCAAAAGCACGCGTGAAAGCGCTTGGCTGCGGCCGTGTGCGGCTCTCCGAGCTGGAGATTGTAATCGTAGGTGAGCTCTTCGCCCGGGCGGATGTCGCGGCGGCTCTCGATAAAAATGCGCTCGTTTTCGTCCTCGATCTCGCAGTTCGGCGCGCATGAGTGATTGATCCAGCGTGCCGAGTTGCCTTTGTGAGTGGCATCGATAACAAGCCGATCGTTAACCTCGAAGAGCATGGTGTGCGGGGAGTTCTCATGCGCTTCGGAATAGCGTTCGTCGGCTTCCTCCTGTGAAATCCGCTCCCCCTTGTATTCAATGATTCGAGTGTGTTTCGGGATGTGGGTGAGCGCGAAAACCCCGCGACCATGGATGGGAGATTTGCGAATGACAAAACGACGGCGAACTTTCTTCACTTGTTTTGCATAACGCATGAAACGACGGGAATCAATGAAAAGGATGGGTCAGCCCAACCCCATCGCTCCAATACTCCAACATTCCATTTTGTCCACCATTTCGGCTGTTGCCAGGCAGAATTGAATGTAGTTATAAGTTCGTGAGCTGTAAGAATCGAGCGTTGACCACTGCTCGGCAGCGAGGTGTTTCATTATGGCGATCAGGACAGGGGCGGATTACATCAAGGCGCTGCGCCACGGGCGTGAGATATGGCATGGAGGACGCCGGATCGAAGACGTAACCACACATGCGGGCTTCACCGGGAAGGGAGGGGGATAGAATCATGTCCAAGAGAAGGTTGACTCTTTGTTTCGTTATTTTTTTCGCTCATGCGACGGCCACGACGGCCCAAGAACTCAAGAAAATCCGGATAGGCTATCCGTCCCTGGGCTTCAGGCAGGGCCATATCTGGGTGGCTAAGGACCAGGGGCTATTTCGAAAGTATGGACTCGACGTCGAACCGATTTTTCTACGCGGCGGACAGCTGGCGATTCAGGCGTTGGCCGCGGGCGATCCGCCGATCATGAGCATCGGCCAGGTCGTACAAGCGAACTTGTCGGGCTTCGACCTTGCGCTGGTTGCGGGAGTGGAACGTTTCTATGATTCCACGATATTCGCCCGTCCCGGAATCACTCGCTTGGAGCAGTTGAAGGGAAAAAGATTAGGCATCAGCGGCTATGGAGCCGCGACGCACTTCGCGGCGCTGATCGTTGCCAAACATCTAAATCTCGATCCCAACAAAGACATGACCCTCGTGCCCGGCGGTCCTGACGCCGAGCGGGTCGCCGCTCTCTCTGCGGGAAAGATCGACGCCTCGGTTTTCAATTCGTCCACGGTCCCCGTGGCGAAGAGGATGGGTTTTATTGAGCTTGTCTATCTTCCAGACCTGGGCGTTGAAGTTCAGGGGAACGGTCTTGCCACTACGCGCGCGTACATCAAAAGCAATCGAGATACCGTAAAGAGTGCGCTCAAAGGATACGTCGAAGCCATACACTTTATTTTCAATAACAAGCCGGCGACTGAGAAAATCTTTGCCAAATATATGCGGACTGACGATCCCGAAGTGCTCGAACAGTCCTATCAGGTGTACGTGAAAACGACGCCCAAGAAACCCTATCCAACCATGAAGGGACTCCAGTTTCTCTTGGACGCGCTGGCGCCCCAGATGCCGCAGGCGAAGAGCGCCAAGCCGGAACAGTTTGTCGATCTCAGTTTTCTTCAGGAACTCGAGAAGGAGGGTTTCTTCAACGAGATGGCGAAGAAATATCCGGGAAAGTGAACGAGAGGACTGATGCAAACGATTTAACCCTCGCCTCTAACTCTGCTGCCAGGAAGCCATTCAACTTTCTTGTTCCACTGAGGGCGGAAGCCTTGAACTCACAATTGTTTCCCGCCCTTGTCATCCGTTCACTGTATCGCGTAGAATCCGGAGAAATCTATTCTCCTATCGAGGCAGAGGAACACGAATCGTTGAGACCCAGCGTGCCCCTAACCCATGCTGACTGAAGCAGACACAAGAATCGTAATTGACCGGCTACTTCGTGACGCCGGATGGGACATTGAGAACAAATCTTATGTCTCGACCGAGGAACCTTGCGCAGACGGTCGTGCAGATTACCTCCTGAAAAATCATCGGACTCAGCCGCTCGCTGTAGTGGAGGCAAAACGTTTCTCCATTGACCCCTATTCTGCTAAGAAACAAACGAAGGACTATGCTGTCGGTTTGGCGGCCCCCTTTATCCTTCTCAGCAACGGACGTGAGCATTACTTTTGGGACTACGAGAATGGCGATGCTCGCCCCGTCCTCGGGTTTCCGACTCAAGCTGACCTTGAGCGCCGCTCAAATCTTCGCTTGCATCGACGCGGTGACATTGCGACCTCGTTGCGCTCCATTCCCTATCCTTCTCGCTTCCGCTTCAAGGGGGAAGAAGTTGACGCGCGGCCCTATCAGCTCCGCTGCCTACAAGCGGCGGATGACGCGCTCATCGCGGGCCGCCGACGAATGCTCTTCGAGATGGCCACTGGCACGGGCAAAACACCTACCGTCGCGATGCTGATGAAACGGTGGTTTCAATCCGCCGCCATTTCACGGGTCCTTTTCCTAGCGGATCGGATCGAACTCGCAAAACAAGCCAAGGAAACCTTCGACGATTATCTTCGCGACTACCCAACCAAACTACTCTACGGTGGAAAACGTAGTCTTGAAGGCCAGATCGTTGTCGGAACGCTTGATACGATAGCGGCCCAACTTGGTGCTGGCGGGTTTGGATACGCATACTTCGATCTGGTCGTTACGGATGAATGCCACCGCTCCATCTACAACACCCACCGTGCCACGCTGGCGCATTTCGATGCCATTCACATTGGGCTTACCGCTACACCGAATCCCGGCGAGTTGCGATGGGTCAGCGAGCATGAGCGTCAGCTCGTACGCAGTACCTATATGTTCTTCGATTGCTGGGATAGCGCTGCACAGGAAGGCCGCCCCACATTCGCTTACACACTACGCGATGGAATCCGTGAAGGCTATCTTGCCGACTACAAGATTTATGTCGCCGAATCCCGCCTGACTTTTGAAGGCACAACCTGGGAAGATGAAGATATCGCCTTCAGCGACTGGGGCCGAACGGCTGAATCGGAGGATCGCCTTAAACTGCTTATCGACGAGTATTTTCATGTTGAAGAAGAACGTTCTCAACCGCATCCGCGCAAAACGATAGTTTTCGCGGTGAGCGAGAAGCAGGCAACGATTGTCGAGCGGCTTTTCAATAAGTTTCTGCCGGACGCTGCCTGCTTGCGTATCGCCCAGCAAACGAACCGCTCGCCCGCGGACGTGCGACAAAGTTTTGCGCAGAAAATTACCTGCTATTCGAATAACGGCAATCCTAAGCCGATCATTGATCGTTTCAAGTTCGATCCTTTGCCCGTCATCGCTGTGTCAGTCGATATGCTCGATACCGGCTATGACCACAAGGAAGTTGAAAACTTGGTAATGTTGCGGCCCACTATATCCGCTATCAAGTACGCCCAGATGCGTGGTCGCGGCAGTCGGCTTTGTCCGCGGATTGGCAAGACGGATTTCCTGGTCTACGATTTCGTGAACAATACCGCCAACTTTGACGATCCAGGTGAACAGTATCATCGGCCCAGGCAAATCGGCGGCCGACCGAAGCTGGGACAGATTGCTGACGATGAAAACGGAGCGGAAGATGTTCTGCCGCCGCCCATTCGTTCCCGACCGCCCAGCGAATTTACGGTCATCAGTGAAGGTTCGCTTGAAGATGTGTTTCGTCGGCGCCACATGATCATCGTCGGACCAGAGGGCTTAGCGATTGACCGGCGCGAATACCAAGATCGTTGGCGGGAGCGCATCAAGGAACTTCAAGAAACGGACCCCGCCGTTCAGAAAATCCTAGCCGACGAGGAGTTGAGTCAGGAGGAATGGGAGATCCTTGCGCATAAATTGAATGCCCCGGAGTTTTGGTTCGATGAGCCAGCGCTGCGCAAAGCATTCGACCAGCCTACGGGGTCGCTCAGCGACTTTGTTCGGGCGGCTTTAGGGCTCCACCAGTTTCCCACCCGCGAACAGCGCATTGAACGCGCTTTCAATGTCTGGGTCGCGGAGCATTCCGAAAGTATTAATCCCGATCAGGCCCGGATGCTCAGGCTCCTCCGAAACGTTGTACTCGCTACGGTGCGCGAAACAAAATATGTGCTACTTGACCCAACTATATTCAGCCGACCGCCGTTTACGTTTCAGGGTGGCCGCTCTCGCGCCGAAGCACTGTTTGGGCGCGATCGTCTCGTGGCAATCATGCAAGAATTGAGTGATCTCATAAAGGCAGCTTAACACTGTGGATAATGCCGGACTCCAATCGCTCCTCAAACGTCTCTGCAATGTGCTTTGGTCGGCTAACGTCACCAATCCGATCACCTACGTGACGCAGATTTCTTATCTCCTCTTTCTAAAAATGCTGGAGGAGATGGAGACTGATCAGCAATCCGCGAACTCCTCGAATGGCCGAACCACAGCACACCTATTCGACAAGGTCAGGATTGAGGATGAGGAAGTGGATTTTAGTAAACTCCGGTGGTCCGTTCTCACCTCAGATCCCGACAACGACCGCATGCTCCGAACGCTACGTGACTTGCTGCCGAAACTAGCACTGCACTCCGCGCTTTCGCCGGCGGCCCGCGCGCTGTTCGAGGATTCAGCCGTCGTTATTCCCGACGGCGCCACGCTTCGAAAGGCGGTGGACATCATCGCGCCTGTCCATTTTCTCAGCGAAGACGCCGACGTCAAGGGTGACCTCTTCGAAATCCTCGTCAACGATCTCGGCAGCCAGAAACGTGCGGCGCAATTTCGTACCCCGCGTCATCTCATCCGCGTCATCGTTGAGATGGTGAACCCGGAGATTGGCAAAACCATGTGCGACTCAGCCTGTGGCACAGGCGGATTTCTCATCGCTGCTTACGAGCACATTCTGCTCGCCAACACCTCTCCTGAATTTGTCCGCGAAGTCACGGCTCCTTATGGACTACCGGTAAAACGCGGCATCGGCGACCTCCTGAAACCCTCGCAGTGGGAATTTCTGCAGAAGGGAACGCTTCACGGTTTCGAGGGAGATAAGGACATCATCCGTATGGCCGCGATGAATGCCGTACTTCACGGCTTCGATCATTCTCCCATTGTGCGTCGCGACTCCATCTGCGGCAGCGAAGACCGCTGGGACGAGGTGCAGTTCGACTTCATCCTGGAAAACCCGCCCTTCTCGGGCCAGCGGGGCGACGCCAAGCGTTCCCTGCGCGTCGAGAAAGGCGACAAATACGTGCTCTTCCTCGCCCATGCGCTTCGCAGCCTGCGCCCCGGGGGACGCGCGGGCATCATCTTTCCCAACGGGATTCTCTTCGGCGACTCAAATACGCACCTCGAAGTGAAGAAGCGCCTGCTCCAAGAGTGTGACTTGCAAGCCGTGGTGACGCTGCCGAAGGGTATGTTCGAGCCTTACACGCCCAACCAAACTTGCTTCCTCATTTTCCAGAAGACGGGTGGACCGACGGAGGAAGTCTGGTTCTATCGAGTTCAGGGCGACGGCTCGTCGCTCAGGAAAGCGCGCAAGTTCGGTCCGCAGTTCCGAAACGACTTTCCCGATCTACTCGCCAAGTGGCCAAATCGTGAGACTGCCGATGGCGTTGCATGGCGCGTTCCTGCCGAGAAAATCATCTCCAACGGCTATAATCTCACCCTCGCCAGTCTCGGACTCGTGGAACCGGAGAAGACCGATCACCTCGAACCGGAGGAATTACTCGCCTCAGTTGCAGAGAAGGAGCGGCGGATTCTCGACATTATCGAGGAGATGCGCAAACTCGTGCTAGAGGAAAATCGCAATGGGCGCTGACGACTCCTCCTCGGCATGGCCCGCTATTCCGTTGAGCGACGAATGCCACTTCAAACTTATCATGGGCCAATCGCCGCCTGGATCGACCTACAACGAGGTAGGCGAAGGATTGCCGTTCTTTCAAGGAAAAGCTGACTTCGGCGAGAAGTCGCCTACCGCCCGCGTGTTCTGCTCCGCTCCAACCCGTATTGCAGAACCTGACGACGTGTTGATTTCAGTTCGCGCACCCGTCGGTCCGACCAACTTGGCTGACAAGCAGTGTGCAATTGGACGCGGACTCGCTGCAATTCGCTGCAAAAATGGCGTTGCACCGCGCTACTTGCTCACGGTTCTGCGCGCTCTGGAGGCGGAGATCGCTCATCTTGCCGAAGGCCAAGGAGGCGGTTTTAACTGCCTCCGAAAGGAGCAGCTTGCGGAGTTTAAAATTCCTGTCCCGCCGTTGAGGGAGCAGCAGCAAATTATAGCACGGGTAGAAGCGTTCACGTCTCGTATTGGCGAACTCACAGACCATACCCGTGTGGTTGGTGATGCTGTGGATCGAACGCTTGCCGTGTTTTACGAACGCATCATAGACGGTGCTCCGGTACGTCCGTTTAGCAAGGTTGCCAAACTTGTCCGAAGATCTGTCAAAACTACGCCAGACGGCTACTATGGTGAGATGGGCATTCGTAGTTTCGGGAAAGGGACTTTCCCAAAACCTGTTCTCACCGGTGCGCAGCTCGGAAACAAGCGGGTGTTCCGCATCTGCGCTGGCGACCTTGTGTTCATGAACGTCTTTGCCTGGGAGGGAGCTATTGCAGTGGCACAAGCCAATGACGATGGGCGCGTCGGCTCTCACCGATTTCTTACACACGAGGTGGACTCCGATTTGGCGACTCCAGAATTCCTCTGCTTCCACTTTCTCACGCCGCAGGGTTTGGAAGATATCGGTGCGGCGTCGCCTGGCTCAGCCGGCCGTAATCGCACGCTGGGCATTGATAAGTTGGCGGAAATCGACGTACCAGTTCCTGCGATAGAAGCCCAAAGACGGTTTACACGTATGAGTCGGCTTCAACACGAACTGACACGGTTGCAGCGAGAAGTGGAATCGGAGCTGGCGGTGTTCATGCCTGCGCTACTGGCCAAAGCCTTTAGGGGCGAATTATGCAGCTGACCCGTATCCAGATCAACAACTTTCGTTCCATCAAGTCAATGGATTTAGCTTTTCCGGAGAGCGGGTTTCTTGTATTAGTCGGCGCAAACAACGCCGGGAAGTCAAATGTCATACGGGCGATAAACAATATTCTCGGAGCTGAATGGTGGAGTCACGATAAACTCGAAAGACACGATTTCTATGGGCGCGATCCTCAAAATGAAATTGCAATCTCTCTCTCCTTTGATACGGGAGAACGGGCTGGGGTGAAAAAAGATGACGACAAGGACGAATACCGCGCTTATGTGAATTACGGTGGCGGTAGGGACTACTTTTTGTCGAACAATTTTAAGGCAAAATGTCCATGCACCTATCTTGGGGCTGACCGCACGTTTGATCGTCACATGTCATTCTATGATTGGACACTGCTCGGCAAGATTCGCAAGACATTTCACCAGCGGTGTGCAGCGCTCGCGGGAGAACTCGATGCCAAGTTTAACGAAATCGTGAGTCTTTTTGATCAGGTTCAAGGATTTGTTGAATTCAAAGCAGACTTCGCTAAATTTTTTTCCGAAATGCAGGCGGATACGCCGCTCAAGATGGCAGTAGATTTTAAACCCTTCACGCCGAGCAACTATTTCAAGACGATGCAAATCCTGGCCTCTGATCCCGCTCAAGGTGAGGCGGATCTCGACCTTGAAGAGTTGGGCGAGGGAAGCCGGAATCTTGCGCTCCTGGCGTTGTTGCGGAGTTACGCTATTAATCTCCGCCGCGTAGGAGGAGAAGTGAACGGAATTCTCGCGCTCGAAGAACCTGAAATTTATCTGCATCCTCAATCGCAAAGAAATCTATTCCGGGTGCTCCGCGACATTGCGGCAAGTGGGATCCAGGTCCTCGTTTCCACACATTCGACTTACTTTGTCGACACGGAATTTTTCGATTCCATTGGTTTAGTTCGGAAGCTAAATGACCCTGAGATTCAGGGACGAGAGCATTCCGAACTTACGATGGTCAGTAAAACAAAACTTGTGACGCATTGCCGGAGAACCGGAGTTCCGCCAGCCAAAACGAACGTCCAGAACATTAGCGAATATTACAAGACTACATCAAACTACCGGCTCAACGAGGGGGTTTTTGCCCGCTTCGTCATTCTCGTCGAAGGAGAGAGCGAAGAGCTTGCTTTACCTGAATATCTTCGAGCAGTAGGGCTCGACTGCGATTTGCGTGGCGTGTCAGTGATCGCGGTGGAGGGAAAGAACCAGATTCCAAAGTACTGGAGACTTTTTAGTGCGTTTAAGATTCCGCTTCTTGTTCTTTTTGATAATGACGATGATGGGAATGACAATAATGGAACCCGCCGAGAGAAGCGGAGGTCTAACGAGAACGTAGCAACTTGTTTCGGTATACAGCTTGACCAGATCCTTCACTCAGAGTCTTGGGCCGAGCTGCAGAGCGTCAGCCAGCCAGAGACTCCGTTACTTATTCTAGGCAATGATTTCGAAGCGGCTTTGCTGATCGACTACACCTCACAATGGGAACTGGGCGATCCGGACTTCTCAGAAATTGTCAAAGAGGCAAAGGACCTCATCAAGCCGGTTAACAAGAACCAAGGAAAGGGTTTAATTGCACGCTATGTCGCGAGGAAGATTCTATCAGGTAAGCCAACTTACTGCCCAGAGTTCATTCGCCGAATCGCCCATATAGTAAATGCGAAATTGGGGTTCGTAGTGTCAATGTCCGCCGGCGGTACAGCAGAAGAAGATATTCCTTTCTAAGATTTCGTAATGCATCAATCGTTACGTGACGAAGGGGTGTTTATATTTGACGTGTTACGGCGATAGCTCGGGGAGTGTTTCTACGGCGAGCTGATTAGGAGAATGAAAGCAGAAGTGGATCCGCTACTATCCTCTGTCGAAGGCTGAAACATGTTGTCGACTAAATTCGACTGGTTTGGGGGAAAATTTTCGTAGCGAAGGTAGCCTAGTCCGCTCGTGGCAGCTTTTACAATGGAGGTGCTCGGAGTGGCGTAATCGATTCCCCGGGTGAGCAGGGCGTTGACCGCGATGTTCGCGCGCATCGTGATGTTTAAGACATCCAATCCTTCGGCGCGAAAAACTCCTTTCGGCTGGCGATCTCGAGGGGAAGGATGCTTATTCCCGGCCCGGTGGAGCCAATCTTGATCTCTTCGAGAGCCGCTGTCGCCGCAGCGGACAGCGGCACCCATGGAAAGGCAAGCGATGCCGCTAACAACCCCAGTCTACCAAAGCGGAGCATAAACTGTTGTCACACGATAGGTAGTGTCCCGTATCACAAATTCAACAAGCAATCTGGGACGATTTCATGAGTATTCTGGGTTTTAACAGTCGTCATCCTGAACAAAGTGAAGGATCTCAAAGCATGACTAGTTTCTTCGGCTGCGCCTCAGAATGACATTACTAACTTGTTTGACGACACTATGCCGGTGCCGTGACTTACTCGTCTTCTTTCGTCACATGCGGCCCGCCGAACCCCTCGGAACGATTGCCCACGAGCACCAGAGGCTCGCTTCCGACGTTCGTAATCTGGTAGTAATCTTTGGCGTCGAAAAAGACGATTTCATTTTTTTCGATGATTCGCTCCTCGCCTTTCAATCCTTTAACCGAGGCTTTCCCTTGGAGCACCAAGAATGTTTCGGGGGACATATGATAGTGCATGTCCGTGTGCTCGCCCGGACGGAAATAAATGATCCAGGAGCGAAAGACCTCGTTGCCAAACAGCGGGACAAATCTTTTGGTGTCGTTTTTCGCCATGTTGATGGTGTCATTGAGATTGGCAAATTCCATAAATCCTCCCTTTGAGGCCCTTATACCCCGGCGTGAATGTTCCGACAAGAAGTGATTAACGCCGCTCTAGCGGACTGTAACAAGTTGACTCGCTCGTGCGATGGAGAATGCTCTTCAACAAGCTCAGGGCGAACGGACAAGGAAATTCGTTCGTGGTGAGCCCGCCCCGAGATTCCGGTCGTTCCCAACGGTACGAAGCTCATTTCTTCAACTCACACAAAGTTTCCCCGGCGCAAATCGAGAAGCGCCTGTTCGATCTCTTCTCTGGTATTCATGACGAACGGACCATATCGGGCGATCGGTTCGTTGAGTGGTTTGCCGGATACCCATAGGAAACGCGCGGGACTTTCTGACGTGACAACGTTGATCGAGTCGCCGTCGCCCAGCACGACCAGCTTTGGAGACGTGACGCGTACTTCTCCTTCCGATCCCCCGGCGGCAAAGCTTGCCTCCCCTTCGAAAAGATAAACGAACCCCGCGTGCTCAGGATCCATAGCCCCGGTGAAGGAGCTGTGGGGCGGGACGGAAACGTCCGTATAAAAAGGATCGGCGGCGATTTCGCTTACCGGCCCATCGATATGATCCATTTGCCCGGTGATCACCCGGATGATGGTTCCATCATCCCGTTTAATTTCCGGAATCTCGCTTGCGAGAATGTTTTGATAGCGCGGTGTAGTCATTTTCAGTTTCGCCGGCAAGTTCACCCACAATTGAAACCCGGCAATTCCTTCGGGACGAACCTGCGGCATTTCTTCGTGCATGATGCCGCGGCCAGCCGTCATCCATTGGACATCTCCAGCGCCGATGCTTCCCGAATTGCCGAGGGTGTCTTTGTGGCTCACCGTGCCGGAAAGAACGTAGGTGACCGTTTCGATTCCACGATGCGGATGCAGCGGAAATCCGGCTTCATAATCCCGCGGATTCGTTGACGCGAAATGATCCAGCAGGAGAAAAGGATCGAGGTAATCCAGTGTCCTCGTCCCAATACTTCTCTTGAGCCTCACTCCCGCGCCTTCGACGACGGATTGCGGCTCAATGATCTTTAGTGCTCGTCTCGGCAATGTCTTCATCATTGACTCCTTTGCCTGCCCGCGAGTTAAAAAGCATTCGAACTCCGGGATTAGAGATTTGTTTTGTCTTTGACGACGGTGATAATGTAAAGCTGTTTGCAGGTTTGTAAAGTACGCACTTTGAAGTAACGTGCTTACTAAAAGGTTAGCATGGCGCGAAGCAAAAAGGCGGTCAGTTGCCCGGCGGAAACGACACTCAAAATCATCGGCGGACGCTGGAAGCTGATGATTCTGCGTCAACTCGCCGCCGGAGCGAGCCGCTTCGGCGAGCTACATCGCGACCTGAATGGTATTTCCGAAAAGATACTCACGCAGCATCTTCGAGAGCTCGAGAAGGACGGCGTCATCAGCCGAAAGATCTATCCGGAAGTCCCACCGAAGGTGGAATACGCTCTTACGCCCTCGGGAAAAACTTTGAAGCCGATCATCGAGGCGATGCACGAATGGGGCACCACGCATTCATCACGGGATAAAAATTTCTAGCGGGTTCCGAAAATCTATTTTCAGTTCGCGGTTAACTCTAACTCTCGATCTTGAAAAGCGCCACGGCATTGCCGCCAAAAATCATCTCCTTCTGGTCATCGGATAGATGGGGCAGCGAGGCAATGGCGTTGGCGGGGTCCCTGTCGCCCATATCAAAAGGATAATCGCTCCCCATCATCACCCGTCCAGCTCCTACCGTCTCGACTAGAAAGTTGAGGGCTGGCACGGAGTGGACCAGAGAATCAAAGCAGAGCAGCCTAAAGTAATCGCTGGGCGGCCGGTCAATATTTGCCCGAGCCTCAGGCCGCACGCGCCAACCGTGCTCCCACCGACCACGAATGTAGGGGCAAGAACCGCCGCCGTGAGCGAGATAGAACTTCAGCCGGGGAAACTCTTTAAGAACACCGCCGAAGATGAGACTCGCGGCGGCCACCGCAGTGTCGCTGGGGTTACCGATCAAGTTCTGTAAGTGGTAGGGTCGCAGCCGCTCGCCTCCCAACACGTTTGAGGGGTGAATGAAGACCGGCACGTCCAGCTCTTGCAGCTTGGCATAGAAGGGGGCGAAGCTTTTGTCATCCAGATTTTTGCCGTTGATGTTGCTGCAGATCTCGGCGCCGCGCAGACCAAGCTCGCGCACCGAGCGTTCCAATTCTCTTGCCGCCATCTCAGGCTCCTGCATCGGAAGATTGGCAAGCGCGACAAAACGTTTGGGATGCTTCTGGACGTTCTCCGCAAATGCGTCGTTGATCTCCCGACACAGCTCGAGACTCCGAGCGAGGTCGGTGGCATGAAAGAATAAGAAAGGCGGAACTGAAAGGATCTGCATGTCCACGGATTGAGCTTCCATGTCCTTTAGCCTGCGCTCGATGCTGTAAATCCGCTCGGGTTCGAGAGCGATGTTGCGGGCATTGCCGGTGTAAGCCACCTGACGTGAGCCTTCTTGAACGATCCGGATGCCGTGGAGTCGACCATCGGTCCCCTTCACTTCGACATCGTTTAAGCAGCTTTCAGGAACGCAGTGAGCATGAACATCGATCTTCAAGGGCGAGTCTCCTTTATTTAAGAACGAAGTTACGGGCCAGATCCTGGATGGCCTTCTGATCAAAGCTATTGGCGTAGTCGATGAACTCATTGGTAAAGAAGCGCTTCACATCGCCCGTCTTGGAGAGGTCGAGGCCGAGATACTCAATGTAAGCTTTCCAATCCTCCTCGGAGTTACAACCCCATTTCTTGCATGGCTTGTTATCGAATCGAAGGGTCGCGATGTTCGGCGGCAGCGCGGCGACCTGTCCAGCCACCGCTTCTTCCAATGACATTCCTTTGGGCACCGTCTCCGGGAACATTTTGAAGCTGATCTCGATCGCCGCTTTCGGGTTAGCGACGAAAAACGCCGAGCCCATGGCGAAGCCTCTCAGCAGCCCCTTAACGACCTCGGGAGATTTCGCCACATAGTCGCGTCGCGTCACTATCTCGTTGCCAAAGACGCGCTCGGCGAAAGCGGGCTGCGGCAGATGGCGCAACTTCACGCCGAGCCCCTCCACCAGGGCGTACTGCACGCCGGGAAGGGCCAGCACGTCCACGACACCTGTTTGAAGGCTGGATGTGGCGGCCCCCGCGGCGCCTACGGGAACCATTTGCAGCTCGCTGTCCGCAAGCTTTAGTTCTCGTCGCGTGGCCTTCACGTAGGTCACCCCTTCATCGCCGAGCGATGAGACCCCGACTTTTTTTCCTTTGAGATCCTTCAGCGCTTTAATTGGCGAGTCTTGCAAGACAGCGAAAGAGTATTGCTGCTGGCGGCGCAATAGATAAACACTCACGAGGCCGAGGTCTTGCCCGTTAGCCACCGAGGTAACGTAGAACGCGGGTGGTGGCAGGCCGAACTCCACTTGTCCCGCCGCCACTCGCTGCGTAGCGTCGGCAGGCCCTTGGGTCCGGATGATCTCCAGGTCGATTCCTTCGCGTTGATACCAACCGAAGTGCGAGCCGATCCAAACGAAGGATAGGCCCGGGTTGATGATGGGATTGGCCAGGGCAAAGCGGACTCGCGTCAGCGGTTTAGCGCCGGAAGCCGGGACCGGCTGGCCCCTCTCCTGCGCCAGCAACGGCGTCGCTAGGAGAAGGAGACAGCCGGTGAAGAGAAGCAGCGAAACGATTCCGAACGCATGGAGAGTCTTTTTCATTTTCATAGAGCCTCTTTTTCATAGTGCCCTGCCGCTCTGGGCTTCGGCCCAGAAAAGGAAATGCCGACCCACAAGCTGGAGGAGACCTCGGAGAGCAAGGCCGACGATGACGAGGACGACGAAGACGGAAAAGACGCCAGCCACATCGATGGCAAAGTGGGACTGCAAGATGAGCACCCCGAGGCCTTCCTGTCCGCCGACGAATTCGGCGACGATCACACCGAGGATACTAAAGACCAGCGCAATGTCGAGGCCGGCGAAAATATAGGGCGTGGCCCCGGGAAGCTGGACGAGCCAAAAGGTCTGTGCCCAACTCGCCTTGAGCGACCGCATCAACTCTAGGCGACCGCGCCCGGTTGACTTAAAGCCGACCAAAGCGTTGACCAACACGGGGAAGAACGCGACCAGCGTGGCGAGAGTGACTTTCGACAGAGCGCCGTGACCGAACCAGATGATGAAGAGGGGCGCGATGGCAATTCGGGGCAAGGTCTGAAACGCCACGATGTAAGGCATCACGATGCGTTCGCCAAGGGCGGAGTGGGCGAGAAGGATGGCGCACAAGACTCCAAGCACGCCCGAGAGCGCGAAGGCGGCAAGAGCTGCAGCGTAGGTTGAGACCGCGGCGAAAAGATAGCTGCCGCTCCCCGTGGGATTCGTTGTGAAGCCCACGTAGAGAGCGCGCGCGACCGCGCTGGGCGTGGGGATGAGAAAGGGGGCAATGTTTAGGACGCGCACTGTCCCCTCCCAGGCGGCGAGGAAAAATATGAACGAGAAGACGCCTACCAAGAGGGTCGCAAGCGGAGGCCACCGCTGGGAAAGCGATTTCGGATATCGGGGCATCGCGTCAGCCTGCACTGTTAGACAAAGCCTCCAATGGCCAGCTTTCTAATCCCAGCGCGGCGCGCACCTGGCCCGTGAGACTTGCGAATTCTGCTGTACTCATAAGATCGAGGCTGCGCTCTCGGCCGAATGGCGCATCGATGACTCGTCTGATCCGTCCCGGCCGAGGAGTCATAATCAACACGCGCGTGCCGAGAAAGACCGCTTCGGGAATGCTGTGCGTTATCAGCACCATGGTTTTCCCGCTTTCTTTCCAAATGCGATGGAAATCAACGTTCATCTGCTCTCGCGTTATGGCATCGAGCGAGCCAAACGGCTCGTCCATCAGGAGAATGGCGGGATCGGTGCTGAGAGCGGCGGCAATAGCGTTCCGCTGCTGCATCCCTCCCGAAAGCTCAAAGGGATATTTGTCTTCGAAGCCGGACAAGCCGACCATTTTGAGCAAGCTCCGCGCGCGGGCGGCGCCCAAAGGCTTGGACTGCCGCCTGACCTCCAGCGGCAGCATCGTGTTTCCTAAAACGGTGCGCCATGGAAGAAGGACAGACTCTTGAAAGACAATTCCAACATCCTCGCGCGGCTCGGTTGCCGCCTCGCCTTGGAATCGGACACAACCTGCGCTCGCTGGTAACAATCCTCCGATTATCCGGACAAGAGTGGATTTCCCGCAGCCACTCACCCCAACGATCGCCAGAAATTCACCTGCCTCCACGTGAAAGGAGACATCCCGTAGCGCCTCCACGGTTTCGCCGCCAATCGTAAGGAAGCTCTTGGAGACGCCTTCGACCTCGATCAGCGCTGCAGCCATTGTCGTTAGACCGTCGTCAATTGATGGAATATCACGGGAAGAGCAATCGGCCTTGGCGTCCGGTACTGCGCGCGCGATAGAGATGGCCTGTTGCGGTTGTAACGTAAAGCGTTGTCATATCCTCATCGCCGAACGCACAGTTTGTAGGAGAGTCGGGCGCCGGATGCGTCTCGATGACGCGGCCCGATGGGGAAAAAACGTAGATCAGCGCTCCAGGACCGCTTTTCTCCCAGCCGGCGCAGGCGATGATATGGCCTTCGCTGTCCAGAGACATCCCGCTGATGCCACGATGCGGCCCGCGATGGTCTGAGCCAAAGGTGTGGAGCACGGTATAAGTCCCCAAGCTCCCATCTTCATGAACTGGATAGGCCCTTAGCTCTCGCTTATCTTCTCCCCCGGTCTCGGACACGTAGAGGATTTTTTCGTCCCGAGATAAAGCGATGGCCATGGGCGAGGAAGTGTCGTAAGTCATGCGCCGTATATGCCAACTCCGGTCAGGGCGTCGATCCAAAAGCAAAACGGAGGCATGCTCCAGCGGTCCGTGAAGCTGAGGGCCGGGAGCCGGAATGGGATCATAGGGATCCGTAAACCAGATGCGTCCTTTCCGGTCGACAACTAAGTCGTGCGGATGGTTATGAAAGTGGCCGTCCAATCGATACTCAAGAGGCGACGTGGAGCCGTCAGAGTTGAATCGGACAACCCGCCGCGAGCCACTCTGGCAACCATAAAGCAGGCGATCTGGGGAGAACGCTAGCCCTTTGGTCCGGTTGGTGTACTTGCGGAACTCTGTGACGTTACCGCTCGGTGGCTCATAGCTGAGGATGCGGCTTTCCACCGGCACAGAAAAGAGAACCGTCTTCCCGTCCCACACGGGCCCCTCAGTAGCCCCGTTGAAGGGACCTGCGATGAGCTCAAATTTCCAATCCGTAGTCATCTGCTATTGCTCCCTCACCCTCGCCCTCTCCCAGAGGGAGAGGGAATATATTTTTTTCTCTCCCTGAGGGAGGATGAAGGTGAGGGTTTTCATGATCAAGACTGTCGCGCATCATTCAGACCGGGACACCCGGAATACCGAGCCTCACCCGATACACACAACTGCGCGATGTGATAAAGAGCGTTCTCCAGTCTGAATCACCCCAATTCATGTTCGTTGTGTGGGTCGGGATCTTTATTCGGCCAAGAAGATTCCCCTTGGGATCGATCACGTGAATGCCGGCCGGACCTGTGCAGTAGACGTTGCCTTGGACATCCACCTTCATCCCGTCGGGATTCCCCGGTTCGTCACCGCGAGCCTCATAGAAGAGCCGTCCGTTGCTTAAGGTCCCATCGTGTTTCACATCAAACACGCGAATGTGGCGACGGGCCGTGTCGTTGATATAGAGGAGAGACTCGTCCGGGGAGAAACACAGGCCATTGGGGTTTTCAAAGTCGTCGGCAACCGGCGTCAGTGTCTTTCCATCGGGAGACAAACGAAACACACCGATGAAATCGAGATGGCGCTGCAGATCATCTCCGGCCATGCCGGGGATATACATCGCCATCGGAGGATCGGTCCAGTAAATGGAGCCATCGGATTTGACCACGATGTCATTGGGCGTGTTGATCTTCTTGCCTTGGTAATGAGACGCGACAGTGACGATGGAGCCATCATGGTCCATGCGCCACACGCTGCGAGAGGCCCAACCGGCGACCACGAGTCTTCCCTGCTTATCGTAGGTCATTCCGTTCGCCTTACCCGAGGGCCTCAGGAAAACCGACGCCCCTTGGCCAGGGACCCATTTCCATATCGTATCCCCCACGATATCGACCCATAAAAGATATTCTTGGCGAGCGTTCCACACCGGCCCCTCGCCGAAGAGGAGTTGGCAGGCGATCCTATCCAGGCTTGCATCCTCCGGTACGATCCGGGCAAAGCCCGGCGCTTCCATGTCTGTATCCATCTCGCTAGCTCCACCCGCGAGGCGCCAACGCTTTGATGTCGCTCACCGCATCAATCACAGCGGGTTTTCCAGAAGCGAAGGCCCGCTCCAGCGCGGGTTTGAGATCGCTTGGCTGTTCGACTCGAACACTGAAGCAACCCATCGCTTCCGCGACTCTTGCCAAGTCGATATCTTCGAAGACCCACATTTCACGGGCTCTACCGCGCTGCTGTCCGCCGTAGGCGGCGTCAAATAATCGGGTCTCCTGGTTGAGCGAGCGGTTATCATTCACGACGATAACGGCGTTGATGCCGAAGCGGGCAGCGGTCTCCAGCTCGGCGAGATGATAATAGAAGCCGCCGTCGCCGGTGAAGCATAAAACCGGCGTGTCGGGAAGAGCGCATTTTATTCCTAGCGACGCGGGGAAGGCCCACCCAAGGGAGCCGGCGCACCGAATGTACCTTTGGCCCGGTTTTTTGAGGTCGATCATAGCGCCCGTCCAGATCCCGGAGTGGCCTGTGTCTGAGACCACTACCGCATTTGAAGGGAGGAACTCAGTAATTTCCTTGCAGATCCGTTCCGGCCTCATGGGCACGGCGTTGGAATCGCGGAGCGGCGTCACTTCGTTACGCCACTCGCTTACGAGCTGTTGCACCCGCCGCACCCAGGCCGTCCTGGGCTCCATAGGCTTCAGCGCATCAATCAACCTTCGTAAGGTCACCTTGGCATCGCCCAACAAACTTACGACGTTAGGATAGTTTCGACCGAGGTCCGCAGGCGAGATATCCATTTGGATGACCGGCGTGCCTGCCCGTGGGATCTTCCAATTGTTTGTCACCTGGCTTCCGGTGTGGCTGCCGATGAAAAAGACCAGGTCCGCCTCGGCCACCGCCCGGTTGGCGCACCAGCGAGAGTAGGTTCCTGCGACTCCCACAGAGAGCGGGTGGTCATCGGAGATCGTTCCCTTGCCATTCAGTGAAGTCGCCACTGGAATCGATAGCATCTCGGCAAGCTGCACTACCTCCTGCTGAGCTTGGGAAGAGGTAACTCCGCCGCCCGCCACGATGACAGGTCTCTGGGCTTTTGTTAGAGCTGCGGCTGCCTCCCGAATCCGTTCCATCTCCGGCTCCGGCCTGAAGGCAGGGTACTGCTTGTACTGCTCTTCAAAGATCAGGTCGAGGTCGCCTTCCTCTTCAATCACTTGTCCGTGACTTCCCCGCATCTCCAGGTGCACCGGCCCAGGCGCTCCCGCGGTGGCCACTCGGAAAGCTTCTCGAAGAAGATCCGGCAAGCGGCTCAGCTTGTCTATCCGGGCATTAAATTTCGTCACCGGATCGAACATCGAGAAGTCCTCGACCTCTTGGTAGAGATAGCGATATCTCGATTCGGAGTCAGGGCCTCCGGTGATCGCAATCACCGGAGAACAGGCCATGTATGCGTCCCTTAATCCCGCTGCCAGGTTAGCGGCGCCGACGTTCTGCGCCATACAAATCCCCGGCCTCCGCGAGGCCCGAGCGTAGCCGTCGGCCATATAGGCGGCGGCCTTTTCGCCGTGGGTCATCACGCGCCGGATGTTCATATCCTCCATTTCAGCCAATGCCGGCAGCAGCATCGTGGGGACAAAAAAGATATGGGTTACGCCGTACGCCTGCATCGCTTGAGCAAAAAAGCGCGAGCCTGTTATCGTGGGCATGGTTTGATCCTCCTGACTATTTAGCGGCTTGGAAAACAATGCCATCCCCAAGAGGACCAGCGTTCAAAGCCGCTCCTGGCGATGTGAGTCTCCAATTCTCTCTCCAAACTATGGTGGTCCAATTTCTAGACGATTCTCGAAGCGAACCTGCACGTATTATTTCGTCGAAAACTTTTTGAAAAACCCTTCCTCCTCCAGCTTGTTAACAAACCGAAGATCGATAAAATCTGCCGAATTCTTTGACTTGAGCGCGAGCCGCTGTTCCGCGAGGAAGTCGAGTATAAATTTAATCCCTTCAGGAGAAGTCCTGAGGTATTGATCCAACTGCTTGCCATAGCTCTTGTAGGATTCGCGCAGCGCGGGGTCGTCCTTGGGCACGCGCATGTATTTCGCCACTACGGGCAGAGTCAGTTCCGGCTGGGTCTTATAAAGGTAAATCGCTTCAGCAGTCGCGCGTAGGACATTCAGGATGGTTTCCGGGTTTTCGTCGGCAAATCGTCGCGTGCTTGCGACGGAGACAGTGGGAAAAGGCAAATCGAGGCTTGCGATGTCAAAGATCTGCGGGAACCCCATGCGCGCGGCGATGCCTGTAGAAGGCGGCGACATGACCCCGCCCTGCACCTGGCCGTGTTGCAGCGCGGTGAGCACTTCCTGAGTTCCACCTACAGGACGGACAATGATGTCTTTGTTCGGGACCAGTCCAACCCTCGACAAGAATAGTAGTCCCGCGAAATAACTGTTTCCACCGACATTGCCTACGGCGAGGTTTTTTCCTTTGAGATCTTTGATCTCTTTAATTTGCGGCACGGCGTGAACGGCAAAAATCAGCCGGCGAAAGACGGTGCCCAAGATAACCACCTCGGCGCCCTGGGCTGCGGCAGAGACGACGCTCGCGCCACCGGCCTGAGAGAAGTCGACGGAGCCGCCGATCAGGGCCTGGATGTTACGTGCGCCGCCGACATAGACGAGCTCTACATCCAGACCATACTTTTCAAAGACGCGGAGATCCTTGGCGATCCAAAATGGCGGATTGGCATAAGCAAAGGCGGTGAAAGCAGCCCTAACTTTTTTCAGAGGCGCAGACGCAGCCGCCAGGTAGCTAGGGACGAGTAAGGCCACTGGAAGAAGAAACGCGATGAAGCTCTTCAGCGACTGATTCATGTTTGCCTGTCGCTTTGGCTGACGGGGGTAAGGCTATGTCAGAAGTGTTGCACGAGTCAACCAAAAACTGTGATTATAGGAGCAGCCACCAGCTTAGGCGTGGCACGTTCATGGCCATAACCGTCGCGGTAGACCGCTCGGTGATTAGCCAATGGGGAACGTTATGGAAAAGCTCGTTATCTTTGCGGCTCTCGGTTATCCGGGAGCAGCGAACCCAGCCCTTCCTGCCATGCCTGCTACCTGGGCGGAGCTGGTGGAGTCTGCGGTCGCAGCACGCCAAGCAGGCGCGAGTATCGTCCACTTCCACGGACCGCACGATGAAGATGGAAAGATCATCCCCGACGCATGGGGCCGCGTGACTGAAGATATCCGCAAACGCAGTGATGTCTTGATTGATTTTGGACAGGCCGGGGCGCCCTGGGAACAGCGCAAGCCCCTGCTCGAACTGGGGACCGGGAAACCAGACTTTTTTGCGGTTTCCCTCACCAACCATGACTACAGACGACACCATCCTCAGCGCGGCGATTACGATGTCTATTACTCTCACACCCGTAACGAGTTGGAGGAGTACGCTCGCGGCTGTCTAGAGAATGGAGTCAAGCCGCACTGGGAGATCTGGCACCAGGGTGGACTGTGGAACTTTGAGTACCTGACGAAACAAAATCTGGTCGCTAAGCCTTATTGGCTGGAGCTATTATTCGGGACGCCAGGAGGCACCTGGGCTCCACCGACGTTGGAGGAGATTAACCATCGCACTAACAGTCTTCCTGCCGACTCGGTATATTCAGTCGCCGTGCGTGGAACTGCCGGGCCTATAGGACAGACTCGTATGCTCACGTTTGTCATTATCAAAGGGGGACATGTGCGGCTCGGCACCCAGGATATTCCTTATTACGCGGACGGAGTGCCCGCGAAAAGCAACGCACAGCTCGTCGAGCGCATCGTTCGTATCGCCACCGAGCTCGGCAGAGAAATCGCGACACCAGATGATGCGCGCAAGATTCTGGGCTTGCATCAGCAACGGCGCCAAAGTTAATTAGACCGGCTCGAAGATAACGCCCGACACCTCGTTGGGGGTAGAGACCTCCTGATTATCGGAAGCGGTGTCACTTTTTATTGACGCCGGCTAATTTTTGCCTTAATCGCTTTAGCGATGCGGCATAGTCTTCGGTGCTAAAAAGGAGGCCAGAAAAACATGGAGAAAGAAACAAAAGGAGAAGAATTTTCCCGCAGGAGCTTCTTAAAGACGCTTGGAGGCGGGGCAATAGGTACGGTCGTTTTAGCAGGTGCTGCAATGCCAGAGCGGAATTATATTGGAGCTAATACATCGTGGGTGGACGCTGGTGAAGGCACCCGAGCCTTCTTGACAGCGCCGCAGCAAGGCAAGGCGCCATTTAGAGCTGTCATCCTGGGCCATGAGCGTTATGGGCTAGTGCAACACACTCTCGATCTCGCGGCCAAGTTTGCCGCTTATGGTTATATCTGCGTCGCTCCTGACATGGCCTCCCATTGGAAAGGAGATAAGGCGGCCCTAAACCGCGGGGACGCCCGCTTAACTCTCACTCCGGATCAGATCAAATATTACATGGGCAAAGGCCTGGACTATCTTCTGATGCAGCCTCAGGTAAACAAAACACGTGTCGCTGCTATGGGCGTGTGCCAGAGCGGTGACTATCCCTTGCTCCTGAACAGCGTGCGAAAAGAGGTCGCCGCAAACCTTATCTTCTATGGCGGCGTTAATATCGGCGAGGACGTCATTGCTACGGTGACAGCGCCCATCCTCGGTGTCTTCGGCGAGGCGGATCACGTCATCTCATTAGATGCCGTGCACAAGTTTCGGGGCAACTTGGAGCGGCACAGAAAGAGTTATGAATTCAAGGTATTCGCCGAAATGCCCCACGGCTGGCTCAACGACACGATGCCGGGGCGTTACCGACAGGCACAATCAGAGGCGGCCTGGGCAATGATGATCGATTTCTTGAACCGAGTGTACGCGGGCGCCTACCCAGTTGGCCGAGTGCGCTCGCGCTTCGATTCGGACATCAATGTGGATTACGACTTCAAGAAGAACGTACGGCTCGAATGATCCCGGTGGCGGTCGCGTTAAGTCGCCTTGAGATATTTCGCAGTAACCTCGCGAAGAGGGAGCACCTCACCGCGAAGCACGTTTCGAATGATTCTCAAAGCACATTCCTGTGCCCCGGGCGGCTCCTTCTCTCTGTGGACCATCGTGCAGTCTTCTACGATGACAACCCTGTAGCGGTATTGATGAGCGTCGCCGGCAGTCCAGAGCACGGTATTGTCCGTCGATGCGCCGGCAATGAGAACCGTATCGCAGCCCATAGTCCGCAACGTGTAATCGAGATCGTTGTGGGAGAAACCGCTCAAGAAACGCTTGTAAATAAGGATATCCTTGTTAATGGGCTGGAGTTCCGGAATGACGTTCAAATTGTCTGAGCCCACCATCATGGCCGGTTGTCCCGGTAGGTTATCAGTGGGTCGGCGCATACTATTGACGTGAATCACCTGGACCTTGGCCGCGTAGGCGGCATCTTTGAGCTGTCTCACCCTGGCCACCATGTCGTAACCAAAGCTTCCGGGCTTCCAGCCATAGCCATTGGCCATGTCGAGAATTATCACTACTGGCTTCTTAGGCGTCTGATCTGCCATCTTGCTTTCCTCCGTAATTGTTCCTGATTTTTGCTCAGCGCCTTGGGCCTTTCCCTCGGAGGGAGTTAGAAACTGCATGAGGGGAAGCGCAAGGCCGGCGAGTGAAATCCCTTGCAATACCGCGCGCCGTGACACGGTCTCTCCTCTGATAGCCGGTTCCTTGTTTTTTTTTGCCATACGAATAATAGGAATTTTCTTTTTAGCGGCTAGAGCGAATTCCAATTCGTTGCCCGCTTGCCCGCGCAAGCGTCCTCGAGTCGCTGACAGCGCAGACCCGACGCGGCTTCCAGCTTGTTCTGACGCCGGGCAGTATCTGATGGGCAGATTGAGCGCAATACGCAGACGACTTTTTCATCACTATCCCGCAGCAGGAGATTAAAACGGCAGCACATTGGCAGGTGTCACCACCAGCATGGTGTGGATCTCATCCTCGCTGATTCCCGACTTCAGTAACTTGGGGACAAAATTCCGCAGGAGGTGAGCATAAGTATGTTGTTGAGTTCCGCGCTGCACGAGGCCGACGCTCCAGCCGTTGGTATCGTTAGCCAAAACGATCTGATTCAAGAAACCGGACCGGATCATTTCCAACACCAGTTCGATTCTTTTCTCATCCGGCATGGCGTAGGCGGCCGAAGACCATCCCTCGGTGCCAATGTGGTCGTAGCCGATGTAGAAACCTTTCCGTGCGAGCTCTTTGTCCCGCTCCAGATCCAAGGCATAAGCAGCGTCCAGATGGCTGATGATCACGCGGGTTGGATCGGCGCCTTCCTCTAACAGTATCTCCGCCTGTTTTTTCGCAAACTGTGTCCCATGAGTAACGATGGCTGCTCCGGTCCGTCTGGAGGCTCGAGCGGCCGCGCGATAGGTCATCTCCTCGAGCCGGGTGAAGCGATCGCCGCTATTGCCGACTTTGATCACGCCTGCTTTAACCGTAGTGGTGCCCATTCCTTGGGTGAGTTCCTTGACGAAAAGCTCGGTGTGATAGTCGATGCCTCTTTCGGCAAAGTAGGGAAGAATTTTGCGCTCGGCCCAGAAGCCGGTGCAAGCTACGATATTAACTTTGGTGTAACGCGAGAGGCAGACATAAAACTCGATATCACGACCTATGCCGATGCCGGACACATCGACGACGGTGCCGCCGCCGACGGCTTTGAAATCGAGCAAATCGTTATAGATCTTCTCGAACACACGCGGCGCGTCGAAGTGTTGCCTTGCCTCCGGGGAATATTCCCACTCGGTGTGGAAAAGAGGATATGCTCGTGCAGGCTGGTCATGCCAAGCTGCCGAGGATGAATCGGACCCAGCACGGTGTTCACTTGCCCCATGTTTTGCTCCTTGGTTGTTTCAAGAACAGAAAGGTCTCATGTAATCCGACAAATATCGGTTTTAACAGTGGTTCAGTTAGAGTACGCCATAAATCTTAACGTCGAGACAGATTCCTCGCTGCCGCTCGGAATGACAACGAAATAACCGAATTGTCATCTCGAACGAGGTGGAGAGATCTTAGCGCTAACCGAACCACTACCCCGTTTTTCCGAGCCCCTCCAGGGCAGGGTATGCTATATTTTGCCTTCCAAATGAAGTCAAGAAAAAGCAGTCGCCGAACAACTTCCATAGAAATAACAGGAGAGTTCCGATGAGGAAATCGAAACAGATCGCGTTCTTCTGTTTGTTGACGGTCGCTCTCTTTTTGAGACCACAGCATTTGTGGTCCCAAAGCAGTGCCGATTCGAAGCTCGTTGAGGCGGCGAAAAAAGAACGCGAAGTCGTCTGGTATACGACTACGAGTCTCGAGACAAGCAAAGTAATTGTCGATCAGTTTCAGAAAAAATTTCCTTTCGTCAATGTGACGCTCTATCGCACGGGTGTTGCGCCGCTGACCAGCAGGATCCTTCTTGAGGCGCGGGCGGGAAAGCATGAGTGGGATGTTGTAGGCGGAGGGGGAGAGTTGTTTGTTCCGCTCATGGAAGCGAAGCTGATAGCGCAATATCGCTCCTCCGAGGCGAAAATGATGGATGAGGATCTCGTCGATCGACAAGGTTACTGGACCGCCTACACAGTGACTCCGTTTGTCTTGGGTTTCAATACCAAAATAGTGAAGCAGCAAGAGCTCCCGAAGACCTACGAGGCGCTGCTCGATCCGAAATGGAAGGGACAAAAAATCGGCGTGGACACCTCTGCAGGAGTCCTTCATGCGCTGATGCCGTCATGGGGAAAGGAAAGGGCGACTGCTTACTTTAGGCAGCTTGCCGCCCAAGGCCCCACGCCGACGGATGGAACCTCCATTATCGCTCAGTTGCTGAGCGCTGGAGAGTTTCCGGTTGCCTTTGGTTCGGCTCATCTCTTCGAACTCCTCAACCGAAAAGGAGCTCCGGTCGATTGGCTACCTCTGGAGCCGGTTGTTATTCGGGTGGTACCGACGATGCTGGGGGCGAAGCCTCGTCATCCCAATGCCGCGAGGCTCTTGTATGATTTTCTCATCGCAAAAGAGGGACAGGAAATCATCAAATCATTCAATCGAATACCCGTACGCAAAGATGTTCTCCCGGAACCGCCCAGGCTGCTTCAAGGCTACAAGCGGGTGATTATGTATCCGGAACTCTATAAGAACCTTCCCGCGACTCAGCAGCTCTACAACGAAATCTTTAAGTTGAAGTGAAGTGGAAGGCCATCCGGAGACGGCGTATTGAGCAGGCGCGCTCTTACTGGCTGCCCGAAAATTTTTTGACACATCGGCCGGTCGTCCATCCCCCGGGCCGCCCGTCGATATCTGGGAAGGTGATATCCAGAGCCCGGAATTTGAGCTGGGGTCACTGCGACGAGAGGAACCCTGAGGAGGATAAGGCGAAAAGCGAGGTATGAAAGACCTCGAACAAGAGCTCGTAAGGACTGCACTGCCCTATTGGGAAGTCGAGGCTACGATCGTTCGGCGATTTTTCAAGAGCAAGCCGACGCGGGAGGATCATATTTTTTGGCTCAAGGCGCAGCTGTGGAAGGAGCTGCATCCGGTCGACGGCTATTTCACCGGGCTGCAGAGGGAACTGAACCTTCTGGTGGCGAGTTTTCCCGAGATCGACAAAACCATCGAGCGCCACCAGTATCACTCGCTCCTCGAACAGCTCACGCAGGAGTTCAATCACTACGTGCTCATGGCTGACGTTCTCGAATATCTTCTGGGCCATCCGGTTTCCGCCGACGATACTTTTCAACTCCCGCAGGAGAAAAAACTCGGTGATATACGCAGAGCTTACGCGAATTCCGGCTCGGCCGTCGATAAAGCCGCGGTGCTCGTCACCGAAGGCGGCGGCGCTCGGATGTTTCGCGAAGGGAGAAAGCTCAAAGGCGGCCGGCTGGAAAGAATGATCGCCAGCGCGATGGAAGTCGTTTATCAGGACGAGAAGAACCACTATAAGGAAGCCGCAAGGGAAGCGGCGCGGGCGCTCCAGAACAAGCGGGACCTGGCGCGAATGAAAAAAGCGGTCCATGAGGTGAGCCTCCAGCGAGTTTACATGCGCAATGAGATGTTCAAGGAACCGCTGACCAGCGACGAGATCAAAAGCTGCCTGGTATCTCGCATGCATCGAGTAATCGACTAACTCGTCAGGCTTTTAGGATCTGATTTGGAGTTAGGCAAGTTGGGCAATTCCGACACGCGCTCCTGCGCGCTTCCTTGGCGTCCGGCTCTCCGGTCTTTTCCGCTTTCGGGGTGTAGTAGTCGCCAAAAGGGCGTCTGCTGGACTTGCAGAGCGAGCCTCGCGGGCTGTAGATTGCCGGCATGGCCAACAATAACGAATTCGAAGTCGACGTACGGGATGTCGAGTATCAGAACCAGTCAGGCAAGCCGTGGCTGGCTCGCATCTATCAACCCAAAGGAACGAGACCCTTTCCGACCATCGTCGACGTGCACGGCGGCGCGTGGCACAACGGCGATCGGACGAATAACGCCGGTATCGACAGAGCGCTGGCGGCCAAGGGCATCGTGGTGGCTGCTGTCGATTTCCGCCAGCCGCCGGAGGCGGGCTATCCCGCTTCTATCTGCGACGTGAACCTCGCTGTTCGCTGGCTCAAAATGCATGCGCCCGAGTTCAACGGAACGATCGCTGTAGGAGCGTTCGGGAATTCCAGCGGCGGCCATCAAGTCGTGCTGAGTGCGCTTCGACCGCGGCATGCTGCTTATTCGGCGCTGCCGCTGCCAAACCATACTGAGATCGATGCCAGCCTTGCGTATGTGATTGCTGGCTGGCCGGTGATAGACCCGCTGTATCGCTTCCGCTACGCCAAGGAAACCAACCGTGAAGAGCTCATCAAGGCCCACCTGGACTACTGGCGGACGGAAGAAGCGATGGCCGAAGGCAGCCCGCAGACGGTCGTCGAGCAGGACGGGCAGGCCGATCTACCGCCCATACTCATGTTGCTGAAGGCGAACGACCGCAACCATCCGCTGGAAATGCAGGAGCGCTTCATCGCGTCCTATCGCAAACGCGGCGGGACGATCGAGGTGCACACGTTCGATGGCCTCCCGGAGCATCGAATGACCCCGTCGCCCAACCAGCCGGAAACGATGCGTGTCATCGAGACCATCACAGGATTCATTCGGCGGCAAGCCGGCTAGTGCTTTTGCCGGTTCCGTGCGGCTCGTTGCCGCCGTGAAAAAAATTCCCGCTGGTTCTAACTCTCCCAAGAATACCCAGTTTGCCGGAATTCCGGAAACCTGGACACGCTTCATCCCTGTCAACAAAAAGTGAATAGCGCCGCCGTAGAAGCTACCTTGACAAATTGACTGCGCGCCACGGTTTGGAATACTCTCGGCCATACTGTTCAACAACATTAGCTACAGCTTCATCCTTATGGCATACGGCAAACTATTCGCTCTATTCCTGTCCTTTCTTGGGGTGGCTTTCTCGGTTTCTTCCTCCTTTTGTGCGCAGCCTTCGCTAGAGTCAATTCTCATAGGCTATCCGAGTCCCGCCTTGACAGAGCTGCCGAATTATCTGGCCGTCCACAGAGGCCTCTACGCAGCAGAGGGCCTGGAAGTTAAATTCGTCCGCGCCCGGTCCAACATTCTGGTGGCCGCCCTGGTTAGCGGGAACCTTCATTACATTACGTCCATCACCACCAGCATCGGCGGAATCATCGGCGGGGCGCCGGCCAAGATCCTGGCGGGAGTTATTAGGAACAATCCTGATTTCCTGATAGCAAAAGCCGAGATCGGTTCGATCCGGGAGCTCAAAGGCAGGAAGCTCGCCGTAAGCGGCTTTGGCGGCGCTTCGCACCAGAGAATGCTGATCATTATCCGCAACGCCGGCCTCGATCCCCAGAAAGATGTGAACATCATCTCGGTGGGAAACGCCGGTCTGAGGCTGGATCAACTACGGTTGGGCGTTATCGATGCCACGGTTCTAACGGCGCCGAATTGTTTTATCGCCAAACGGGCGGGCTTCAAGAGCCTGGGTTCTTCCAAGGACACCTTGCCTCTCCCCGCCGTGGGACTAGTCACCCTGGAGCGAAACATGAAGGAGCGGCCGGAGCAGATAAAGAAAGTGCTCCGAGTAGTTCTAAAAAGCATGAAGTATCTCTGCGCGAGAACCGTGAAGAAGCCGTGCGCGTCGCCATGGGATGGCTAGCGATTGATCGAGACCTCGCGGAGCGCTCCTACGACGTGATGCTGCCGAACTATTCCTACGACGGGATGATTCCCATCGAAGGGCTCAAGGCATCCATCGATTTGATCCAAAGCCGCAGCGCAGGTCCGCCGCGCAAAACTTTTTCGCCGGCGGACATGACCGATTTTTCTTTGCTGGAAGAGGCGCGTCGAGAATTGGCCCGCTAGAGAACGCGAAAGAAAATCAAGTTTACCTGGAAAATCTCCCCTACCCTCTTTTTCAAAGAGGGATAATCTATCGTGAAGTTGCGCACTACACGGTTCACCGTTAGTAAGGTGGTGAATGGATTTCATTTCCCCCAGAACCTCGCCGCGCCTATGTCCTACCGTGCTTGACAGTTTAGTCGACGCGATGATAACGCTTGAACGCGCAGCCCGCCGGTAACGATTATGAGCGATAAGCAAAACGAAGCGACTTCATTGATCGTCGAACAGCTCGTCGAGAGCGGGATCAAGCTCGTGGCGAGCCTCCCCGACGACTGGATCGCTCCGCTGATCCATGCCGTCGACAAGGACGATCGGTTTAAGCACGTGCCGGTCAACCGCGAGGAATCCGCGATCGGTCTCTGTTCCGGCGCCTACTTCGGCGGCATTCCCTCTCTGGCTCTCATGGGAGCCTCCGGATTGATGACCTGCGTCTATGCGATCACCAAAATCAACTACAGCTACCACATTCCGCTTTTTATCTTCGCCACCCTGCGCGGCGTGATCGGCGATCCGCGGCCGCATCACATTGCGAACGGTCTCTACCTCACCAAGCTCTTGGATTCCATCAGTCTGCCGTTTCTGCTCGTGGAGGAGAGAAAGACCATCGCGCGCATCCCGGCCGCCTTCAAGCACTGTCACGCGATGAACCGTCCCGAGGTGGTGATATTTAGCGAAGCCGTTTTACTCGGCGAGGCCTAGGAGATCACGTTGGACCTAAGAGATTGCTTCAAGTATTTCGCCGGCCGCCAAGGAGACGGGGTGGTGATCACCTCCGCGGGCGTAACCTCGGGCACCTGGTGGAGAACCACCCACGATATGGACCAGGTTTTTTACCTGGGCGCCTCTATGAGCATGATTTCGATGTTCGGCGCCGGCATCGCCATGGGCGCGCCGAAGCTGCCAGTGTGGGTGTTTATGGGCGACGGAGCTTTCGTGATGAATCCGGGCATGCTGATGGTCGAACGCGATCTCAATCTGCCCAACTTGAAGCATTTCCTGGTTTCCAACCGCGTCTACAACGCCACCGGCGCCGTTCCCCTCGCCAATGCGAAGCGCAACGACTACGCGGCGATCGCCAGGGCGGTGGGCATCGAACGCGTCTTTGAGATCGATTCTCTCGAGGGGCTGCATAGCCAGTTCGACAAAATCGTATTGGCGCTCGGCCATACCTTCACGGTTCTCGAAGTCGAGCCCCTGCGCGAGAAACCAGGTGGCGTGCCTATCGATGATGTTGAATCGAAATTTCGCTTCGGGCGCTACATCGAGAAAAAGGCAGGGATCAAAATCTTCCGCCATCCGGCACCCGAGCCTATGAACCGCTAGCTTTCGGACTGGGAGACGCTTGAGTAGGCCTCTCTTACTGGCTCCCCGAAAATTTTTTGACACATCGGCCGGTCGTCTATCTCCCGGGCCCCCGTCGATATCTGGGAAGGTTGATATCCAGAGCCCGGAATTCGAGATGGGCTAGCTGCGATGAGATGACCCCTGAGGAGCGAGGTATGAAAGATGTCGAACAAGAGCTCAAGAGAATTAGGGGTCACCCATATGCCCTCCTTCGCTTCAGCCATCATCAGTCGAACGGGCCAAAAGACCCGTTGCTTTATCGCTGGTTATAATTGGGGCAGCCTCGACATTGTGTGGATGGAGCACTTTCAGACATTCGTGCCAATTTTAAGCAATCAATAACCCTTGTTCTTCGGCACTCGTGTTGCTTTGCATGAGGACAAGATTAGAAGAGAGCAGGGCGAGGGACTTATGGAGTACACATTATCGCTGGTAAAGACAATGTATGAGGCCGTTTTAATGGGGTTTTCATCCATTGTGACGGTCGTGGCGGCGAGTGGAATAACTATGACAGTTGAAGATTTAAATATTCTTCATTTTTCTACTATAGCATTGACCCTCGGTCTTCTCACCGCAAGAATTGCGAGCAAGAAAGACGGAAGTTTTTTCAAATGGTTTGTAGCAGGCGCAATCTTTGGAATCATTGCACTGCCGATCGCCATATTCAAAAGAAAACACGATGGTCGTCCGGCACACGAATCTCTTATGACACTAAAGACGTGTCCGAACTGTGCCGAGCAATTGCCGCTCGCAGCACTTGTTTGCGGTACGTGCGATTACAATTTCCTCTCTATGACAGTGGGGTATCGACATAAACTGCTGCCACCTCCCAATGAATCTCCGGCTCAAGAGTCGTCGAGAAGCCGGATGTACCAGCCTTATCCTCAAACGATTCGATCGACTTAAGTTACTCGCTAAGTGCAGGCGCGGCGCAAGTCACGGTATACCAAGGCTGCCAATCGCTACATTGTCCGACCGATATGACGCCGGGCCGTTCAGAAGCATTAGCGATATTGGGAAACTCGCGGCAAAAGTGAGGAATGGATTTGTCCCGCATCTTCGGCGCGAGATTTACCAGAAGGTCAGACATTCGTCGGGTTAAGAGAAGATAAACATCCTCGGAAGTTGTCCCCGAGAACTAAGAACGTCATAGCTAGATTTCCTTTACCCACCCAGTTACGGCGGCGAAATTAACAATTAACAGGCTGACCTTGGACAGTTCGCTATAAAAAGAGCCAAGATTAGTCATCACTGGCTCGGCTCCCAAAACATCGGGATGTAGCAGCTAGAAAAATTTACTCAGTAAAAATTTCCTTGCTCATAAATTGGCGCTCTGCCAACTGTCACGCCGCTCCTCTTAAGGGTTCGTGTTGTCACAATCACACCTTGGCATGCAGGCTGCTTCGGTACCCGCTCGCTCAGCAGCAAGGCTGTGACAAAAACAAAAACTGAGAATAAACAATGCGCTTGCAGGCCCTTCGAGAACAAAAGATAGAGGACACATTATGAAGAACATATTTACGTCCTTGAGCAGATTAGCACTGCTTTTAGGTACCTGTGCAGTAACTCTCCCAGCTTCTTCCGCACACTCACAAGGGAAAGGAAACGGCAAAGCAAAGGGCAAGCAAAAAGTTGAGACACAGGGGAAACGTGGACGTGAGGCGGGCGAACTTCCCTATGGCTTGGAACAGTACAGGGAGAAAAAAGGCGAGCTTCCATCAGGATTGCAAAAAAAGAAGGATAAAGACGGTCAACTAACGCGCGGCCTTGAGGAAGGCGGTAAAAATTTAATGTCTCCCAGCAAACGGAAGACTGATTCCAAATAGCCCCGGGCTTGCAGACGTATAGGATTTTGCGTCGAATGAACGGCTAGTTTCTGGCATACGAGATGTGAACAGCTGGCATAAAAATGCCGGGGAATTGATTGCACAGCAGTTGATCAGAGTTAGATGAAGCGCTCTAGAAGCGAGCCTGGCGCAGGGCCAACTTGGATGGTCAGCATCCCAGATCAATAGATCAGGCCGCAGTGGCAGAGAGAGCACTACTCGTTTGTCTGCACAGCGAAGCCTCTGTCAGTTGGCAGAGGTGTTCAAATTTGTTCGGTTTTGTCATCCTGTCTCCATTCACGCGGCCAAAATATCTTTCGTTTCCAGTAACTTATTAATTGGCTCCGATCTCGGCATGAGAAATGCTGCAACTCCCAGGTATCTCAAAGGAAGAGAAGGCGCTAACAGCCTAGGAGGACATATGAGCACAGGGTATGAATCTCTTAAGGGGATAATGCAAAAGACTTTACAGCATAGCAAATCCAATCCGATGGCCATTGCTCGGGTAAAAGATAGTGCTGCTTCGAGTCTAAACAAAGAAATAGAGGAGCTTGAGAGGATTGTTGTGGATAAACTCGGCAGATTACGGGGGTCGGTTAAAGAGGGTGAAACCGTGGTGGCGAGCGAGAACCAGCATGCTGAGCAGGTCATTGAGAGTCTCAGGACGGAGATCGCCGCGCAGGAAGCCCAACTTAACGCCGCCCGTGAGAAAGAGCTTGCCAGCCAAAGGATGGAACAAACTC